>ULWC01001544.1_pt1 | contig 15424 bp, 11 predicted proteins | sample 1959931 | NCBI WGS metagenome assembly ULWC01 (sample SAMEA4835801, study PRJEB28245) | human gut metagenome | biome: gut microbiome; material: fecal sample | place: Denmark | collected 2008
GCGAAGCGAAGACGGAGAGGGTAAGCAAGTCTGCAAGACCCTCTCAGTCACCTGCGGTGACAGCTCTCCCAGAGGGAGAGCCAAGGGGCCGTACCTCGTTAATAGCATGTTTGCACAAGAAATGGAGCGTATCTGCACCGATACGCTCCATTCACTGTTTTACGACCGCCCATGAAAGACCGCGTCGTTTCGACGTTTTACGCTTTGTCCGGGAAAAGGTTCTCGATGGCGCAGCGGGCGGCGTCCTGCTCTGCCTTTTTCTTGCTGCTGCCGACGCCCTTGCCCACGATCGTGCCGTTGAGGGAGACCTCCACGGAAAACTGCTTGTCGTGGTCGGGGCCGGACTGCCCCACCAGCTCGTAGGCCAGCACCTGATTTTTCTTCTGCTGCACCAGCTCCTGCAGCTCGGTCTTGTAGTCCGCGTTGTGCAGTTTGGTCACCGGCACCTCCACCAGAATGAACGTCCTGACCACCTGCAGCGCCGCGTCCAGTCCACCGTCCAGAAAGCACGCAGCGATCACCGACTCCATGGCGTCCGCCAGAATGGAGTCCCGGCTCCGTCCGCCGCCCTGCTCCTCACCGTGGCCAAGGAGCAGATGGTTCCCAAGGCCGATGCGGTTGGCAGCACCCGCCAAGGTGGTCTCGCAGACCATATCCGCCCGCATCCGGGTCAGCTCGCCCTCCGGGCGGTTGGGAAAATTGCGGTAGAGATACTCCGCCACCAGCATTCCCAGCACGCTGTCCCCCAGAAATTCCAGCCGCTCGTTGCTGAGCAGGCTGTTGTGCCAGCGCTCGTTTGCGTAGGAGGAATGGGTCAGCGCATTCTGCAAAAGGGAAATATTCCGGAATCGGTAGCCGATGACGGCCTCCAAGTCCTTAATCATGCTCCGTCACCTTCTCTTTTTCAGCAGCCAGCCGCTGTAAATTTTCTTCCAGCTCCCCGGTGATGTCCGACGCAGCCACGTCCGCTGCCTGCTTTACCGCGTTGCGGAACGCCAGCACGTCGGAAGCGCCGTGGGCCTTGATGACCGGCTTGCGGATGCCAAGGAACGGCGTACCGCCGATCTCCCGGTAGTCCAGCATCTTCATCAGGTCTTTGACCCCGGAGGCGCACAGAAGATAGCCCAGCTTGCTGAGCAGGTTTTTCTTGAACATTCTCTTCATCAGGCTGCCCATGAACATGGCAGTACCCTCGATGGTTTTGAGAAGCACGTTGCCGTTGAAGCCGTCGCAGACCACAACGTCCACTGCTCCCAGAGGCACGTCCCGGGCTTCCACATTGCCGACAAAGTTGACAAGCCCCTTCTCCCCCGCGTTTTTCAGCAGCGCGTAGGCTTCCTTCTGCAGGGCGGTGCCCTTGCTGTCCTCGGTGCCGATGTTCAGAAGACCGACTTTGGGATTCTCGATGCCCAGCTGCTTCTTCGCGTAGACAGAGCCGACCAGACCGAATTGCAGCAGGAATTCCGGCGTACACTCGGCGTTTGCGCCGCAGTCCACAATCACGGTCTTTCCCCCTGCCTTGTTTGGCATGGCGGGGCCCATGGCGGCACGGCGGATTCCCTTGACCCGCTTGACCAGCAGCGTCGCGCCGGTGAGCAGCGCGCCGGTGGAACCGGCGGACACGAACGCGTCACCCAGCCCGTCCGCCAGCATCTTCAGGCCAATCACCATGGAAGAATTCTTCCGCTTGTGGATGATGGATGCGGGATCGTCATGCATATCCACCACATCGTCGGCATTGGAGATCTCCATGCCTTCCGGCAGGTTGTCAATGCCGTGCTTCTTGAGGACCGCAAGGATATCCTCTCCCCGGCCTACCAGCACGATCTCGATACCGTAGGTCTTTGCCGCTTCCACAGCGCCTAAAACGGGAGCCTCGGGGGCATTGTCGCCGCCCATCGCGTCAAGAATGATCTTCAACCGTTTCACCTCTTTCTTTTAGTGAACCTCTGATTCAATCGGCAAGAGCTGTGAGCGAGAGATTTTTCGGCCAATCGAGGTACCGGAAACGGCGGAATACTGTATGTATTTCCCGTTTTCGGTGCCGAAGAGTGGGCGGAAAAGATCCGCTCACAGCCGCAGACGATTGATTCAGAGGTTCCTTAGATACCCTTCGCCACCAGCCTATCGATCACGTCCAGCGACCGCGCGGCAATGGCGAGATTTTTTTCTGCCTTCTTACGGATGCGCTTTTCCAGCGGTGCGATGATGCTGAAATTGATATTCATGGGCTGGAAATTCTCAATGCTTTCGTCGCTGACGTACTGCCCCAGCGCACCGATGGCGGTCTCCTTGGGAAAATCGGGAACTTCCCGTCCCTGCACCTTGGCCGCCATGGCCACCGCCGCCAGATACCCGGAGGCCGTGGATTCCACGTACCCCTCCACGCCGGTCATCTGCCCGGCAAAAGCCACCAGCGGGTTTCGGCGGTCTGCGTAATACTTATCCAGCAGCTTGGGGCTTTGCAGGAAGGTATTCTGGTGCATCACACCGTAGCGGACAAATTCCGCGTTTTCCAGACCGGGAATCATGGAGAATACCCGCTTCTGCTCGCCGAATTTCAGGTGGGTCTGGAAGCCCACCAGATTGTACACGCTTTTTGCCGCGTTGTCCTGCCGCAGCTGCACCACGGCGTAAGGCTCATGGCCGGTGGCAGGATTTCTCAGCCCCACGGGCTTCATGGGGCCGTAGCGCAGGGTATCCATGCCTCGCCGCGCCATGACCTCCACGGGCATACAGCCCTCAAAGACGTTCTTGTCCTCAAAGCCATGCACCGGGGCTTCCTCGGCATTTACCAACTCCCGGACGAAGGCTTCGTACTGCTCTTTGTTCATGGCGCAGTTGATGTAATCGGGCGTTCCCCGGTCGTACCGGGACTGCCACCACGCGAGATTCATGTCGATGGACTCCGCCGAAACCAGCGGCGCCGCTGCGTCAAAAAAGTGCAGATACCCGGTCTCCCCGAAGTAATGCCCGACGGCCTCGCTCAAAGCATCGGAAGTCAGCGGCCCTGTAGCCACGATCACCGGCCCCTCGGGGACTTCGGTGATTTCTTCGGAAATCACCGTGATATTGGGGTGATTCCGGATTTTCTCCGTAACCATCCGGGAAAAGCCGCCCCGGTCTACAGCCAGACAGCCGCCCGCCTCCACCCGGGTAGCATCAGCGCAGGCGAGGATCAGGCTGCCGCAGCGGCGCAGCTCCTCCTTGAGAAGCCCCACGGCGTTTTCCAGCCGGTCGCCCCGCAGGGAATTGGAGCAGACAAGCTCGGCAAAATCCTCGCTGTGGTGGGCGGGGGTCATCTTTTTGGGCTTCATTTCGTAAAGCGCCACTTCGATGCCCCGGTTTGCCAGCTGCCATGCCGCTTCGCTTCCGGCCAGCCCCGCGCCGATGACTTTTACCTTCATGCCTTGTTCTCCTTCTTAGAGGATGTTTTCGTCGTCTTCTTCGTTGTGGTCTTGGCGGCGGTCTTTTTTACCGTGGTCTTTTTCGCCGCCGTTTTCTTTGCTGCCGTCTTCTTTGCCGGGGCTTTTGCCGTCGTTTTCTTTGCCGCCGTCTTCTTCTCGGCAGACTTTTCCTCCGGGGTGGCCTCCCCGTCCTCGGCGGTCTTCTTTTTATAGTAGCCCCGCTGGTCTTCCGGGAGGAAGCGGGAGCATTTCTCGTTGATGCAGAAGGGCTTCATGCGCCCCTTGCCGGATTTCTTGAACAGGGTCTGACCGCACTCCGGGCAATCCTCAGCGGTGGGAACGTCCCATGTCATGAAGCCGCACTCCGCGCCCCGCTCGCAGGCGTAGTAGGCGTAGCCCTTCTTGGACTTGCGCTTGAGGATTCCACTGCCGCACTTGGGGCAGCGCCCCGGCATCCGCTCCACCAGAGGCTTGGTATTCTTACACTCCGGGTAGCCCGGGCAGGCCAGAAATTTTCCGAACCGGCCGGTTTTCACCACCATTTTCCGTCCGCACAGCTCGCAGACCTCGTCGGTCTCCTCCTCCGGCACCTTCAGATGAACCCCCTCCAGCGCCGTCTCCGCGTCGGACAGCTCCTTGCTGAAATCCTTATAGAAATCCGCCAGCAAGTCCTTCCAGTTCTGCTTGCCCGCCTCCACATCGTCCAGACGGGACTCCATATTGGCGGTAAACTCCACATCGATGATATCGGTAAAGTGCTCCACCATCAGCCCGGTGACGATCTCGCCCAGGGGCGTGGGGGCAAGGCGCTTGTCCTGCTTGACCACGTACTCCCGGTCTTCAATGGTGGACACGGTGGCAGCGTAGGTGGAAGGACGTCCGACGCCCTTTTCCTCCATGGCCTTGACCAGCGTCGCCTCGGTATACCGGGCGGGTGGCTGGGTGAAATGCTGCTCCTTCTGGATGTTGGAGGGGAGCGTCTTCTCCCCCACCGCCAAATCCGGCAGCGGAGAGCCGACGGCCTCCTGCTCATCATCCCGTCCTTCTTCGTAAACGGCAATGAAACCGGCAAAGCGCAGGCTCTGGTGGCTGGCGCGGAACACATGCCCGGCGCACATGGTGTCGATGGACACGGTGTCATAAACGGCGCAGGCCATCTGCGTCGCGAGGAAGCGGCTCCAGATCAGCTTGTAGAGCTTATACTGATCGGGGGTCAGACTGGTACGCACCCGTTCCGGCTCCAGTTCCACATGGGACGGCCGGATGGCTTCGTGGGCGTCCTGCGCCCCTGCCTTGGTCTTGAACACATGGTGCTGGCCGTAATAATACTCATTTCCGTAACGGCTGCGGATAAACCCGGCGGCAGCGTCCATGGCCTCGTCGGAAAGCCGCAAAGAGTCGGTACGCATGTAGGTAATTAAACCGGTGGTACCTTCCCCTGCCACGTCCACGCCTTCATACAGCTGCTGGGCGACCATCATGGTTTTTTTCGGCGTGAAGCCCAGCTTCCGGGATGCCTCCTGCTGCAAAGTGGAGGTGGTGAAGGGCGGCGCGGAATAGCGCTTTTTCTCCGCTTTTTTGACGTTGGTAACGTCGAATTTCTTCCCGTCGATGTCGCCGATCACGGCAAGGGTATCAGCCTCATTCTCCAGCTCCCGCTTCTTTTCCTCGCCCCAGTAGTGGGCGACAAAGGCGCCGGGCTTGCCCATACGGTTCAATGTCACGTCCAGCGTCCAGTATTCCTTGGGCTGGAACGCGCGAATTTCGTTTTCCCGGTCAACCACCAGCCGGGTGGCGACGGACTGAACGCGGCCTGCGGACAGACCCCGCCGTATCTTCTTCCACAGCAGCGGGGAAAGCTCATAGCCCACGATCCTGTCCAGAATACGCCGCGCCTGCTGGGCGTCAACCAGATCATAGTCGATATCCCGGGGGTGGCGGATGGACTCCTTGACCACCTTCTGGGTGATCTCATTAAAGGTCACACGCTGTGCCTTCCCGTCGGGGAGGTTCAGCAGCTCTTTCAAATGCCACGAAATGGCCTCGCCCTCCCGGTCAGGGTCGGTTGCAAGGTACACGGTTTTCGCCTTTTCCGCATCGGTTTTCAGTTCCTTGATCAGGGATTCCTTGCCCCGGACGGGGATATAATGGGGGGTAAAGTCATGCTCCAGATCCACACCCATTTTGCTTTTCGGCAGATCCCGGAGATGCCCCATGCTGGCCTTGACAACATAATCGTCTCCTAAATATTTGCCAATGGTCTTTGCCTTGGAGGGGGACTCCACGATCACCAGATTTTCAGGTTTGCCCATGAATGAAAATTCTCCGTTTCGTTACTTCAGATTCAGCGGTTACGTCTCTGGAAGCTCTGAATAAATCGGAGAGAGCTGACAGCGAGAGATTTTTCACCAGATGAAGGTATCGAAAGCGGAGGAATACTGTATGTATTTCCCGCTTTTGATACCGCACAGCTGGGGAAAAAGATCCGCTGCTCAGCCGAAGACGATTTATTCAGAGGTTCCCCATCTATTTCCCGCTCAAAACAATGCGCTTGCCCGGCAGGCGCTTGATTATGCCCTTCAGTTCCAGCATGGTCAGGCTGGACAGCAGCTTTCCGGTGGACAGGCCGGTTTCGGCGATCACATCGTCCACCAGCCGCTGCCCGCCGCTTAAGGCGTCCACAATGGTCTGCTCCTCCGGCGACAGCTTCGGCCTGACCGAGCCTACGTCACTATAAGGCGCGCAAGGCGTCTTGTCAATGCCCTGTTGGGCTAAATCTTTTTTAAGATTCTCATTTTTCCGGGGAAGACGCAGTTTCTGCGCCACTTTCAGCAGCGGTTTTTCCGCTTCCGCGGCCTTGCGCACCTCGTCCGGATAGGCCGTCTGGTGGGCGGGCGCATCTTCCTTCCGAATCTTATCCGGAAAGAGGGCTTCATATTCGCTCAGAAGGTCCCAGCCGGAGGAAACCATGATCGCCCCGTCCCGCAGAAGCCGGTTGCTCCCCACAAAGGACGGCTGGTCGATGTTTCCCGGCACCGCGAACACGTCCCGCCCCTGCTCAGCGGCTAAGCGGGCGGTGATCAGCGCGCCGCTTTTCTCCGGCGCTTCCACCACCAGCACCCCGCAGCTCAGGCCGCTGATAATCCGGTTCCGCTTGGGAAACGTCCATTTTGCCGGCGGCGTCCCCGGCGCAAACTCGCTGAGGATGCAGCCGTATTCCTCCGTGTCCCGGAACAGCGCCCGGTTGGAAACGGGATAGACGATATCCGCGCCGCAGCCCAGCACACCCACCGCCGGTGCGCCAGCGGTCAGCGCTCCGGACATCGCCATGCCGTCGATGCCGTAGGCCATTCCGGATACCACAATGCCGCCGCAGCGGGCAATCTGATAGCCCATGCGCTTGGCGGTGGTCAGGCCGTAGGCCGACGCCTTCCGGGTGCCGACCACGCCGATCACCGGGCTTCCGTCAAAATCCGGCAGCCGCCCCTTGTAATAGAGAACATTGGGCGGGTCGGCAATGTTTTTGAGCCGTGCGGGATAAGCCGCATCCTGACAGGTCAGGATGTGGAGCTTTTCCCGGTCACAGGCTTCCAAAATTTCCTCCGCGGAGGTCAGATTTTTCTCCCGAAGGGCAGTCTTTGCGTCCTCGCTGAGACCGATGGTGTCAAACGCCCCGTCGTCGGCGAAGTAAATGTCCTCAGGATCCCGAAAATGCTGCAACAGTGCCATTTTGTCCCGGTCGTTCAGCCCGGGGCGATGGGCGAACCATATCCAGTGTACCAGCATTTTCCCACCTGTTTCTCTCTATAATATGCCGTTTCTCTATTGCTTCATCTGCCACATGACGATGGCCGCCGCCACCGCCGCGTTCAGGGACTCACAGCGCTTATTCATGGGGATGATAAGCTCCCCGTCGGCGCTTTCCAGAATTTCCCGGCGTACGCCCTGTCCTTCACTGCCAATGACCACCGCCATGCCGCGCAAATCGGCCTGACGCAAATCCTTCGCCCGCTGGCTCAGTGCCGTTACCGCCACGGGAATTTGGGCTTCTGCACAGGCGGCCTTTACCTCCGCCCAGTCCGCTTTCACCGGCTGGGTGCGGAACACCGCGCCCATGCTGGCGCGTACCGTCTTGGGGCTGTAGGGGTCGGCGCAGCCTTCCAGCAGCGTCACAGGAATGTCCAGCGCGTCCGCCGTGCGCAGAATGGTTCCAAGGTTTCCCGGATCCTGAATGCCGTCCAGCAGCAGGCAGCCGGGTGTCGGCGCATATGTCTTCTTTTCCGGCAGGCGGCACAGGAACAACGCCCCCTGCGGGCTTTCCATGGGGGAAATGGATGCCATCACGTCCTCCGGCACACGGAAAAGCCGCACCGATTCCGGCACGTCCGCATGAACGCCGTCGGATAAGATCACCGTGTCCAGTCCCGGATACCAGCGGACGGCCTCTCCCAGAAGCTTGACCCCATCGGCAGCGAACAGTCCCGCTTCCTCCCTTGCCTTCCGGGAAGAAAGCAGCTTTTTCACCTGCTGCAACAGGGGATTTTTCCGGGAGGTGATTCTCTGCTCCGTCACAGCTTCTGCACCCTGCTGAGGGCGTAATTGTCCCCCAGAACCACCATCACGTCCCCCTCCTGAATCCGGTAATCCGCGGCGGGGGAAACGTTGGTCTTGTCCCCGTTTTCCACGGCGATGATGTTCACGCCCAGCTTCGCCCGGACGTTCAGCTCATTGATGCACTTGCCGATCCAGCTCTTGGGGGCGGGAACTTCCAGAATTCCGTAGTCCTCGGAAAGCTCGATGTAATCCAGCACATTGTGGGAGTACATGCTTCTCGCCAGCCGCTGGGCGTGTTCCTGCTCCGGAATGACCACCCGGTCAGCCCCCAGCTTTTCCAGAACCAGCCGGTGGGTCTCGTCGTGGGCTTTGCAGACGATGTAGGGCGCGCCCAGCTCCTTTAAGTTCATGGTGATCAGCACGGAGGCTGCAAGATCGTCGCCGATGGCAATGACCGCGCAGTCAAAATTCCGCACGCCCAGCGCCCGCAAGACTTCCTTGTCCCGGGCGTCGCCCACCACCGCGTGGGTGACGTCGTTGGCAAGCTGCTGCACAAGGTCGTTGTGCACGTCCATGGCCAGCACCTCCGCCCCCAGCGTGCACAGCTGCCGCGCCAGAGAGCCGCCGAAACGGCCGAGACCGATGACAATGTAAGACTTCATAATTCTCTCCTTATCCGATCAGCAAATTGGTTTCCGCATAGCGGAACCGCTCCTCCGCCCGGTTTCCCGCCAGGAAGCCCAGGCTGATGGTCAGTACGCCGACCCGTCCGAAATACATATAAATAATGATCAGAATCTGCGCCGGGATACTTAAGGAAGCCGTACCGCCCGCGCTTAATCCCACGGTCGCCAACGCCGAAACCGCCTCATACACGGCGTCCGTAAATCCCATGGGCGACGTGGCGCTGATGAAAATGCCGCCGAAAACGGCCAGTGCCAGCACAATAAAAGCAATGATCATGGCGTTCTGGGTCTGCTCGTCGGGGATCGTCCGCTTGAAGGCGCAGACCGTGCTTTTCCCTCTGGCTCTCGCCCAGATGGTCAGCACCAGCACCAGAAATGTCACGGTCTTGATGCCGCCGGCGGTGGAGCCGGAGGAGCCGCCGATGAACATCAGCACGCTGGAAAAGGCCTTGCCGCTTTCCGTAAGCTTTGCCTGATCAATCGCCGCAAACCCCGCGGTGCGCAGTGTCGCGGACTGGAAAAAGCCGTTGAGCAGCTTTTCGCCCACAGTCATGCCGCCCAGCGTCTCCGGGTTGTTCCATTCCAGCAGACAGGTTCCCGCCCAGCCGACGGCAAGCAGCGCCGCCGTGATCAGCAGTACCAGCTTGGTGTACACGCTGAACTTGCGCAAGGAGCGCTTCCGGGCAATGTTCTCCCACACCAGAAAGCCCAGGCCGCCGATGATGATCAGCGCCGACAGCGTCAGAAGCACAACGGGGTCTGCGTTAAATTCTATCAGGCTCTGCCCCGGGGCAATGGCGCCGAAAATGTCAAAGCCCGCATTGCAGAACGCGGAAACAGAGTGAAAAATGCCCCAGCGCAGCGCTCTTGTAAACCCATACTCCGGCCAGAACCGAAGGGTCAGAATGATCGCCCCCACGGCCTCCACGGAAAAGCTTCCGGTAAGCACCAGCTTTTGCAGCCGCACCACGCCCTTGATATCGTTCACGCTCAGGGACTGGGCGATCATCAGCCGCTGCTGGAGGCCGATCTTCCTGCGCAGCAGAAAAATCAGCAGTGTCGCCACGGACATGAAGCCCAATCCGCCAATCTGAATCAGGCACAGAATCACAATCTGGCCGAAACCGCTCCACTGGCTCCAGGTATCGTACAGCACCAGTCCCGTCACGCAGGTGGCGGAGGTGGCCGTAAACAGCGCCGGACGCAGCCCGCAGGACACCCCGTCCCGGGACGCGGCGGGCAGAGTCAGCAGCAGCGCCCCCAGGAGAATGATCGCGGCAAACATCAGTGCAACCATCTGCGTGGTAGCAATGTGCCTGGGTCGGTGCTTCATCCAGAAGACCACCAGCTTTCCCCGCAGAGACATATTTGCGCTCCTTTCCGGCAGGCACACCCCGCCATCATACGTTTTCTCTATTATAGCAACTTTACATTCTTTTGCAAGTCTCAATTCATCCCAGCCGCAAAATAGGCAATTTACATTTTCTCCCGTCTGTGTTATACTGGTCAAAAAAATTTTGAAAGGGGCAGAGTTTATGAGTTATACAGAAAGCTGGTCGGGAAAGATCAACCGCAAGCTTCTAAAAAAGCTGCACATCATTGATGTCGCCGCCGGGCGGGAGAAAGCCGATCTGGTTCTGAAAAACGCCACCTATGTCAACGTGTTTTCCGGGGAGCTGGACACCGGCGACATTGCCGTGGCGGAGGGTCTGATCGTGGGCCTCGGCAGCTACGAAGGCCGGGACGAAGTGGACATGACCGGCAAGATCGTCTGCCCCGGCTTCATCGACGCCCACATCCATCTGGAATCCAGTCTGGTTTCCCCCGCGGAGTTTGCCCGGGCAGTCATCCCCCACGGCACCACCACCGTCATCACCGACCCCCACGAGATCACCAACGTCATGGGCACCGACGGCATCGACTATATGCTCTGCGCCACGGAAGGGCTGCCGGTGGACACCCAGTTTATGATTCCCTCCTGCGTCCCGGCGTCGGCGCTGGACGAAAGCGGCGCGAATCTGGACTACCGGGATATCGACAGCTTTTTCGACCACCCCCGGGTGCTGGGTCTTGCGGAAATGATGAATTTCCCCGGCGTGATCTCCGCCGACTCCCCCACCGTTGCCAAGATCATTGCGTCTCAGGCGCACCACAAGAAGATCGACGGCCACGCCCCCGGTCTTTCCGGCACCGACCTGAACGCCTACATTGCCGCCGGTGTCTACTCCGACCACGAGTGCGCGGACATTGACGACGCCATGAAGAAGCTGAAGCTGGGTCAGTTCATCATGATCCGGGAGGGCACCGCCGCCCGGAATCTGGAGGCTCTGATGCCCCTGATCAAGTCCCAGAAATATTTCAGCCGCTGCATGTTCTGCACCGACGACAAGCACCCCAGCGATCTGCTGGAAAAGGGTCACATCGATTACATCTGCCGGGAAGCTGTCGCCATGGGTGCCGACCCCATCATGACCGTGCAGGTGGCCTGTCTCCACGCCGCCCGGTACTTCCTGCTGAATAACCGGGGCGCCATCGCCCCCGGATATCTTGCGGACTTCGCCATCGTGGAGGATTTGAAGGACTTCCACGTGGTGACGGTGTACAAGCGGGGCAAGCGGGTCTACCACGACGGCATTGTGGAGGACTTCCCCCTGCCCGAGATCCCGGAGCATCTGAACAAACGCGCCCACGACACCTTCCACCTGCCGGTGCTTTCTCCCGCGGACTTTGCCAATACCCGTCTGCGGGGCGTCATCGGCATGGTGCCAGGGCAGATCATCACCGAGGACGCGGGCTACGCCGCCGGTGTGGACGTATCCAAGGACATTCTGAAAATGGCCGTTGTAGAGCGGCATAAAAATACCCGCCACATCGGCATTGGCTACCTCAAGGGCTACGGTCTGAAATCCGGCGCGGTGGCCACCCCCGTCGCCCACAACAGCCACAACATCATCTGCGTCGGCACAAATGACGAGGACATGGCCTTCGCCGTCAACCGCATTGCCCGGAACCGAGGCGGCATCGTGGTCGTGGAGAACGGGCAGGTGCTGGCCGAGCTTCCTCTGGAAATTGCCGGCATCATCAGCGGCAAGCCCCTGCGGGAGGTCAACACCCTTCTGGAAGACGCCAAGAAGGCCGCCCACGCTCTGGGCGTCGGCACGGACATCGACCCGTTCATGACGCTGTCCTTCATGAGCCTGCCCGTTATCCCCACCCTGCGCCTGACGACCCGGGGCGTGGTGGATGTGAACACCCAGCAGTACGTATGAGCGGCATAGACCTTTCTTTTGTCTCCGGCAAGGAAAAGTTCAATTACCGTGTCTGCGCCGTCATCATTTCGGAGGGCAAACTTCTTGCCATGCACGACGAGCGCTCCCCCTACTATTACCTCCCCGGCGGGAGGGTGCAGATGGGGGAAACGGCGGAAGCCGCCGTGGTGCGGGAGGTTCAGGAGGAACTGGAGATCACCCCGGAAATCATCCGTCCCCTGTGGCTGAATCAGGCATTTTTCACGGAGGATGTGGACGGCCTGCACTACCACGAGCTGTGCCTGTACTTCCTGATGGACATTTCCCACACGGACTTGCTGTCCAAAGGTGAAAAGTTTACCCTGCTGGAACGGCACCACACCCATGAATTTGAGTGGCTGCCCTTTGAACGGCTGGAACGGGAATATTTCTATCCCCTGTTCCTGAAAAAGGAAATTTTCCACCTGCCGGAAGCCCTCACCCTCCGCACGGAACTGGAATAAACGCAAAACGCCCTGTCCGCTTTTCAGCGGACAGGGCATTTGTTTTTGGGGAATTATTTCATCACCAGTTCGCCGTTTTCGGCGTCCACGGTGACGGTCTGACCCGGGGTAACGTCACCCCGAAGCAGACGCTTGCTGAGCATCGTCTCCACCGTATGCTGGACATAGCGGCGCAGGGGACGGGCGCCGTACTGCGGGTCATAGGCCGCGTCCACAATGGCGGCCTTGGCCGCAGGCGTCAGCTCGCAGCGGATCTGCTGGTCAGCCAGACGGTCGTTGAGCTTGGCGATCTGCAGGTCGATGATCTTGGTCACATTCTCCTTGGTCAGGGGCTTGTAGAACACGATCTCGTCCAGACGGTTGAGGAATTCCGGTCGGAAGGTGCGGCGCAGCAGCGCGCGAACCTGTTCCTTTGCGCTTTCCTCAATGGTACCGTCGGCGTTGATGCCGTTCAGGATATACTCAGAGCCAAGGTTGGAGGTCAGGATCAGAATGGTGTTCTTGAAGTCCACGGTTCTGCCCTGAGAATCGGTGATCCGGCCATCGTCCAGCACTTGCAGCAGGACGTTGAACACGTCGGGATGCGCCTTCTCCACCTCGTCGAACAGGACGACGGAGTAGGGCTTGCGGCGTACCGCTTCGGTCAGCTGGCCGCCTTCTTCATAGCCCACGTATCCGGGAGGCGCGCCGATCAGACGGGACACGGAGTATTTCTCCATGTATTCGGACATATCGATACGCACCATGTTGTTCTCGTCGTCAAACAGCGCCTGCGCCAGCGCCTTGGCAAGCTCGGTCTTGCCCACGCCCGTGGGGCCGAGGAACAGGAACGAGCCGATGGGGCGGTTGGGGTCCTGAATGCCTGCGCGGCTGCGCTGGATGGCTTCCGTGACGGCCTGAACCGCTTCGTCCTGACCGACTACCCGCTTATGCAGGGTCTCGTCCAGGGTCAGCAGCTTCTCCCGCTCTCCCTGCACCAGCCGGGAAACAGGAATGCCCGTCCAGCGCTCCACGATCTTGGCGATTTCCTCGTCGGTAACTCTATCCCGAAGGATATTGCTGTCTTTCGCGGACTGGGCACGGCGCTCTTCCTCTTCCAGCTGCTTCTTGGCTTCCGGCAGACGGCCGTATTTCAGTTCCGCCGCCTTTTCCAGGTCGTAGCTCTGCTCGGCGGCTTCGATCTGACGGTTCAAGTCCTCAATCTTCTCCCGCAGCTGCTGCACCCGGCCAATGGCGTTCTTCTCGTTCTCCCACTGCGCCTTCATGGCGTTGAAGGAATCCCGTTCCTCCGCCAGCTCCTTTTGCAGCTCGGCAAGACGCGCCTTGGACAGCTCGTCCTCCTCCTTCTTCAGAGCGGCCTCCTCGATCTCCATCTGGATAATCTTCCGGGACACCGCGTCCAGCTCAGTAGGCATGGAGTCCATTTCCGTCCGGATCTGGGCGCAGGCCTCGTCGATCAGGTCGATGGCCTTGTCGGGCAGGAACCGGTCGGTGATATACCGGTGGGACAGGGTCGCGGCGGCGATGATGGCGGAGTCCGCGATCTTCACGCCGTGGAACACCTCGTACCGCTCCTTCAAGCCACGCAGAATGGCGATGGTATCCTCCACCGTGGGTTCATCCACTTGCACCGGCTGGAAACCGCGTTCCAGAGCGGCGTCCTTTTCAATATACTGCCGGTACTCGTCCAGCGTCGTCGCGCCGATGCAGTGCAGCTCGCCCCGAGCCAGCATGGGCTTCAGCAGGTTGCCCGCATCCATGCTGCCCTCGGTTTTGCCCGCGCCCACAATGGTGTGCAGCTCATCGATGAACAGGATGATCTTGCCCTCGGACTTCTTCACCTCGTTCAGCACGGCTTTCAGCCGTTCCTCAAATTCGCCCCGGTACTTGGCGCCCGCAATCAGCGCGCCCATATCCAGAGAGAAAATGGTCTTGTCCTGCAGCTGTTTGGGGACATCCTTCTTCACGATTCGCTGGGCAAGTCCCTCGGCAATGGCGGTTTTGCCAACGCCGGGTTCGCCGATGAGCACAGGGTTGTTCTTTGTCTTCCGGGACAGAATGCGGATGACGTTCCGGATTTCCTCATCCCGGCCGATCACCGGGTCCATCTTCTGTTCTCTTGCCCGCTTGACCAGATCGGTGCCGTACTTTTCCAGCGCGTCGTAGGTTCCCTCCGGGTTGTCGGTGGTGACTCGCTGATTGCCCCGGACTTCCTGCAAAGCCTTCAGAACACGCTCCTTTGTAATCTGATAGGTCTTGAACAGCTCCTTCACGCCGCCCCGGGCAGCTTCCAGAAGTCCAAGGAACAGATGCTCCACAGACACATACTCGTCCTTCATGGTCTGCGCCTGCTGCTCCGCCGCATTGAATGCGGCCTGCACGTCGGCGCTGACATAAAAGCTGTCCATGGCCTGACTTGTCCGCACGCCGGGAATCTTCCGCAGCTCGGCTTCCGCCGCCGCTTCCAGACTTTCCACCGTAACGTCCATCTTTTTCAGCAGCTGAGGGGTCAGACCGCCCTCCTGCCGCAGCAATGCCAGAAGCAGATGCACCTGCTCCATCTGCTGATGAGAATTCTGAACCGCCAGCTGCTGCGCGCTCTGGACGGCCTCAATCGATTTTTGGGTATAGTTATTGAAGTTCATCTACTCTACCTTCCTTTCGCTTTAGCACTCTCATTGTTTGAGTGCTAATTCATTTGTCTTTACTATACCCCAATTTGAAAAAATGTCAAGGGTCGTGACAGCAATGCTACAAAAAATTCACATTTGGCATTCTGCACAAATTTCACCGTCTCAATTTTACGTGCTTAACACTTATTTAATATTTGCCCACTTATTTTTTTAATAGCCCCCGGATATAATGAAGATGTACTCAATGATAATTTTCTTTTTCATTTTCTTACCTCTCTTTTTCTCTGAAAATCCCCGACTTGGTCTGGTCAACCAAAGTCGGGGATTTTTCAGGCAGCACCGCACAATTCGTCAAGAAGTCTCAGGCAGGATTTTTGTTCCAATTCAAAGTTC
>ULWC01061711.1_pt1 | contig 15388 bp, 8 predicted proteins | sample 1959931 | NCBI WGS metagenome assembly ULWC01 (sample SAMEA4835801, study PRJEB28245) | human gut metagenome | biome: gut microbiome; material: fecal sample | place: Denmark | collected 2008
AATATCTTATATATTTTTTGAAAATCGCCTTGCATTTTTGGGCAAATCTGGTATACTGTGAACATAAAATTTTGGCACACCCAAATATCTGTGCGGCTCGCAGAAGAGCAACTGTACAGAAAAAGGCACAGCAGGCGAAAGCCTGTGTCGCAAAGCCACGGACCTAAACGGCGCTCGCGCCGCACGGCAGCCGGTTGCCAAACGCAGATCGCCTCCCCCTTCTTCGCGCCGTACAGGCAAAAGAAGGAGGATTTTTTTATGTCTGAGAAGAAAGTTGGCAAGCGCCTTCTCACCTGGGTCCTGGTCCTCGTGATGACGCTGTCGCTATTGCCGCTGAACGTGCTGGCGGATGAGGCAAATCCGGCAGAACCCGGAAAAGTTACGGCGAAAAAAGAATGCTCTGGGCCGGATGCTACCGGAAACTACACGATCACCCTGACCGTGCAGGGCAACCCCGTTCCGTCGACCGACACCATGACGACCCCCGCGAATGCGGATGTTGTTCTGGTGGTGGACAATTCCGGCTCGATGGAAACCAGCGTGGGCGAGCCTTGCAACGAGCCAAAAGAATACTTTGAGAAAAGAGACTATACCGTTTTGGGAACGGGTCTCATTGTCTACAAATGCAAAAGCTGTAGCACCAAGTATTATGAGTGGAACCAAGATGGTAATCCACGCCCTGGTGTCCCCGACAATTGTACCGGTGAGAAAGGTGAGACTCCTCGCATTACCGCAGCCAAGCAGGTTAGTAAGGAATTTGCAAGCTCCATTCTTTCCTACGAAGGCAATCGGGTTGCGGTGATCGGCTTCTCTCATTACAAAGAAAAAGGCGGCATCGACTCGAGTGCAATTAAGGTCTCGCAACCTCTGACCAACAACCCGACCGATGTCGAGAAAGCAATCAATAAAATGAAGGCCGACGGCGGTACGAACTATACCGCAGCATTGCAGCAGGCGTATGACTACTTGAACAACCGTTCCGTCAAGGAAGGTCGCCCGGGCTATGTAATCTTCATTTCTGACGGCGCGCCGGGCCTCAGCGGTGAATCCCAGAATGATGCCAAATGGAATGGCTCTAACCAGGCGACAGACATCAAGAGCGCTGGCTATACGCTCTATACCGTGGGTATTGCGTTGGAAGGTCCTGCTGAAACCTATTTGAAGAGCCTGGCTTCCGCCGATCAGAATGAACACTTCATCAACGTAACAGGAAATGACTATGCTGATACGTTGAGCACTGTTTTGAATCAGTGGGCGGACAAGATCAAGGTAACGCCTACCACAAAACCCGCCGGTACCGGTGCGGTGCTTACCGACGTGATCAACACGGAGAAGTTTGACTACGTTGCAGACAACGCAACTATCGGTTTGACGGTGGACGAAGACAGCGAAGGCAATAAGACTGTGATGTGGGAAATCGGAAATATCCCCAAGGATGAGGCACGCGTCAGCTTTATGATCAAGGCAAAGGATGGCGTTTATGGCAAAAACATTCCGACAAACAAAGATGTTAATCTGATCTATACGGATGCTAAGGGCGAATCTGTCACTATGGGCAAGAACGTCATCGGTGATCCGACGGTCGATATTGCTGCGCCGACGTTCACGGTTACCTATAATGCAAACGGCGGCAGCGGCACAGCGCCCGTCGACTCGAGCAGCCCTTATGAGATCAATTCCGAAGTTACGATTCTTGGCCAAGGCGATCTGACAATGGAAGGTCATAACTTCACAGGCTGGAATACTGCGGCGGACGGCACCGGCAAAAGCTATGCTGCCGGTGCTAAAATCGAAAAGCTAACCGAGAACGTAACCCTCTATGCCCAGTGGACAAAGCAGAAGTTCACGGTGACGTGGATGGACGGCACGACTCAGCTTGAGAAGGACGAAAACGCCGAATACGGCACCATGCCTGAGTACAACGGCAGCGAGCCGACTAAGGCTGAGGATGAAAATAATACCTACACCTTCCTCGGCTGGAATACCGACCCGAATGCAAAGGATAAACTGGAAACACTTCCGAATGTGACGGCTAATGCCACCTATTACGCGATTTTCAGCGCTACCGCTATTCCCAAGTATACGCTGACCTATGACGCTAACGGCGGCACGAACGCGCCCGCAAAGGTAACCAACAATAAGCGCGGTGACACCGTCTATCTGGACTATAGCAACCAGCCCACCCATGCCCAGCAGGATGGAAAGAACGTCATCTTCATCGGCTGGACGAATACGGACACGGATAAAAAGGTCTACACCAACGGCGAATCGCTACCCAACCTTATGATGCAGGCCACGTTTGCCAGCAGCGACATCACCGTCCATGCGGTTTGGGGTCTGGATGACAACGGCAACGGTGTCCCCGATGCACTGGAAGCCAAGGTGACCTACAAGGTTGAGAACGGTCACTGGTTTGATGCTGCGACCGGTCAGGCTGCCGGTTCTGAGATCGTGTGCCTTAGACCGCTCTATAAAAAGTCCGCTAGCGACGTTTGGGAGCCCTGCAATGCAACACTGGGTGATTCTATCCCCACCGGTCGCGCTGGCAATGAGGGCTATACCGCCGATGGCTGGTACAAGAATGATGAGACCACAAAAATAACCATCGACGCCGCTACGCCTGTGACCGACAACGTGACCTACACCTTCAAGTATGTGCCGGAGATCAAGCCTGACACTTACACGGTTGTCCTGCACCTTGACGGCGGCACTTATACCACAGCGCCGGAATATACGAAGACTACCGACGGTTATCAGTACTGTCTCCGCAAGGCAACTGATAAAGTTAACCCTACTATAACTACGTTGAACAAGAATGGGTATCAATTCAAGGGTTGGAGTCTGTCTGGAACTGCTCCTCAGGCGCTCATTGGTGCAGACGAGACCTTTGCAAGCCTCTCCGTCCAGCAAAACGGACTGAATGGTAATCATGGTAAAATTGACCTCTATGCCGTCTGGCAGGAAATTAAGTACACCGTCACCTATAATCTGGACGGCGGTACCACCACTTCCAACAAGACCATCTTCCCCGACCTGACCTACGGCGTCGATACCCCCACCATTGTGAACCCCACTAAGGCTGGCTACACCTTTGCCGGTTGGGAGCCCAAGGTTGCCAAGAAGGTGACCGACAACGCCACCTATAAGGCTCAGTGGAATCGCAACTACGTTCCCTACTATCCGCCCGTTCCGCCCACGGTGAAGATCGAGGATGACGACGCGCTCGGCCTGAACACGACCGACCACTTCGCCTATATCGTCGGTTACGGCAACGGCGAGGTCCGCCCGCAGAACAACATCACCCGCGCCGAGGTCGCGACCATCTTCTTCCGTCTGCTGACCGACGACGTCCGCGACGAGAACCTGACCAAGACCAACCGCTACTCCGATGTGGCCGCTACCGCCTGGTACAACACCGCGGTCTCGACCCTCAGCTCCATGGGCATCATCACGGGCTACCCCGACGGCACGTTCCGCCCGAACGCCGCCATCACCCGCGCTGAGTTTGCCGCCATCGCCGCCCGCTTCGACAACGACGGCGACAAGACCGCTGCGAAGTTCAGCGATATCGCGACCCACTGGGCCAAGGACGAGATCAGCATCGCCTACAACAACGGCTGGATCACGGGCTATCCCGACGGCACCTTCGGCCCCCAGCGCGACATCACCCGTGCCGAGACCATGACGCTCGTCAACCGCGTGCTGAACCGCCAGCCCGAGACCGAGGACGATCTCCTCCCGAACATGACGGTCTGGACGGACAACGCAAACCCGAAGGCCTGGTATTACCTCGCCGTTCAGGAAGCGACGAACAGCCACTACTACAAGTTCAAGACGAACTCCAAGTATGAGAAGTGGACCGAGCTGCGCGAGACGCGCGACTGGACGCAGCTGGAAAAGTAAGCCAAAATCCCTCCACCCCCTATTGTAAAAGGAAGAACCGCTCGCAAGAGCGGTTCTTCCTTTTTTGCGCTCCCCTCGCGATCTCAAAATCCATTGACAAAGCGAGCGTTCCTGTGTATCATATCAACATATTTATAAGATAGGATTTATCTCAATGACCACTATTTACGCGGACAACGCCGCGACGACCCAGATGAGCCGCGCCGCGATCGACGCCATGCTCCCCTATCTGGAGACGATCTACGGCAACCCCTCGAGCCTGCATTCCGTCGGCCAGCAGGCGGCCGGGGCGCTGCTCAGCGCGCGCGACCGCATCGCCAAGTGCCTGAACGCCTCCCCGCGCGAGATCTACTTCACCTCCGGCGGCAGCGAGGCCGACAATCAGGCCATCCTCTCCGCCGCGCGCCTCGGCGAGCGCAAGGGCAAAAAGCACATCATTTCGACCGCGTTCGAGCATCACGCCGTGCTGCACACGCTGAAAAAGCTCGAAAAAGAGGGCTTTGAGGTCGAGCTTCTCCCCGTCGGCCCCATCGGTACCGTGACGGCGCAGCAGGTCAAGCGCGCCATCCGCGAGGATACGTGCCTGGTTTCCGTCATGTACGCCAACAATGAGATCGGCTCCATCCTGCCGATCAGCGAGATCGGCGCAGTCTGCCGCGAGGCGGGCGTGCTGTTCCACACCGACGCTGTGCAGGCCGCGGGGCATCTGCCCATTGACGTCAAGGCGCAGAACATCGACCTGCTATCGCTCTCCGCGCACAAGTTCCACGGTCCGAAGGGCACCGGCGTGCTGTACGCCCGTCAGGGCGTCTTCCTGACGAACCTCATCGGGGGCGGCGCGCAGGAGCGCGGCAAGCGCGCCGGCACGGAGAACATCCCCGCCATCATGGGCATGACTGCGGCGCTCGAAGACGCCTGCGCGCACCTCGACGAGAACGCAAAAAGGGTCAGCGCCCTGCGCGACCGCCTGATCGACGGCCTGTCCAAGATCCCGCACAGCGCGCTCAACGGCGATCCCGTGAATCGCTTGCCCGGCAACGTGAGCTTCTGCTTCGAGGGTGTCGAGGGCGAGAGCCTGCTGCTCCTGCTCGACGCAAAGGGCATCTGCGCGTCGTCCGGCAGCGCGTGCACATCCGGCTCGCTCGACCCCAGCCACGTGCTGCTGGCCATCGGCCGCGTGCACGATGTGGCGCACGGCTCGCTGCGCCTGAGCCTGTGCGAGTGGAACACCGACGAGGAAGTCGACCGCATCCTCGAAGCCGTGCCCGAGGTCGTGGAATACTTACGCGGCATGTCCCCGCTGTGGAAGGACCTCGTCAGCGGCAAAAAGCCGTTCACTTTATAAGCACGCGGCAAAATAAGGCAAAACGATAAACGCGGCATCGCTTCCGTCATAGAAAATCCCTGCGCCAAAGCGTGCCGCATGATGTGAGGAAATATGGATAAGGTACTCATTGCGATGAGCGGCGGTGTGGACTCAAGCGTCGCCGCATTTTTGATGAAGGAGCAGGGCTGCGAGTGCATCGGCGCGACGATGAAGCTCTTCCACAACGAGGACATTGGCGTCAGCCGCACGAAGACCTGCTGCTCGCTTGAAGACGTCGAGGACGCGCGTCTCGTCGCACTGCGCCTCGGCATCCCCTATCATGTCTTCAACTTTTCAGACGACTTCAAAGGGCAGGTCATCGACCGCTTCATCTCGTCCTACGAGCGCGGCGCGACGCCAAACCCCTGCATCGACTGCAACCGCTACCTGAAGTTTGAGCGGCTCTACGAGCGCGCCCGCATTTTAGGCTGCGACGCCATTGTGACCGGCCACTATGCGCGCATCGAGCAGGAAAACGGGCGGTGGCTGCTCAAAAAATCGCTCGATGAGAGCAAGGACCAGAGCTACGTGCTCTACTCGCTCACGCAGGATCAGCTGGCGCACACGCGCCTGCCGCTCGGCGCGATGCACAAGAGCGAGACGCGCCGCATCGCGGAGGAACAGGGCTTCTACAACGCCGACAAGCCGGACAGTCAGGATATCTGCTTTGTGCCGGACGGCGACTACGCTGGCTTTATCGCGCGCTACACGGGCCGCGACTGCCCCGCGGGCGACTTTGCCGATGAAAGCGGCCGTGTGCTCGGCCGGCACAAGGGCATCGTGCACTACACCGTCGGCCAGCGCAAGGGCCTCGACATCGCCGCGGACGCGCCGCTGTATGTCAAGCGCATCGATGCGCAGGAAAACCGCGTGGTGCTGAGCGGAAACGACGCGCTTTTTTCTCGTGAGCTGACGGCAAATGACTTCAACTGGATCGCCTACGACGTCCCACCGCGCGAGCTGCGCGCGACCGCGCGCGTGCGCTACCACCAGCGCGAGCAGGCGGCGACAGTCACGGTGCTCGAGGACGGGCACGTGCGCCTCGTCTTCGACGAGCCGCAGCGCGCTATCACGCCGGGTCAGGCCGTCGTGCTGTACGATGGCGACACCGTACTCGGCGGCGGCACGATTCTCTGATGATATTCTTCTCTTTCTCTCTTCCGCTCATCCCCTGAGCGGGCGCGGGGCGCAGGCATCTGCACCCCGCGCTTTTATTCCCGCCCGCCGAAATATTCTCTTGTTGAACTGACAGCAAATTTGTATAATAGAGTCGACAAACTAAGAAAGGATGTGCCCTGATGGACCATATTCCCTCCTTTGAAATTACCACGTATGACTTTGCCGCCAAGCACTACAGTGACTGGATCTTCCCCTATGACTATCACTATCTCTACATTCTGGAAAACGGCAAGGACGCCTACATCGGGGAAACCAATGACATAAAGGTCCGCACCGGCGACCATCGAAAAAAGGCTGACTTTTGTCATCAATTTCATTTCCGCCGTATCCACGTGATCACCGGCATAGACATCACGGCAACGCCGGCCAAGCACTATGAAAACATGCTCATCAAGCTCATGGAGATCGACCAGAAGTTCCACGTGCGCAATACCGAGCCCGGTGTTCGGACGTTCTACCATAGCAAGAATGAATTTGAGTTAGGATTCGACCAGCTCTGGCAAAAACTTGCCGAAAAGGGACTTGTCAGCCACATGGAATTTAAGACGATCCTGAATTCTTCCGAATATAAGTACTCTCCCTTCACTCGCCTGACCCCTTTGCAGCAGGAAGCGCTTGAGAGCACGATCAACGCGCTGCATTGCAGCGACTCGCAAAAGCAGCGGGACGCCAAGCATACCCGTCCGATCCTCATTAAGGGCGACGCCGGAACCGGCAAAACTGTAGTCGCTGCATCTCTGTTTTATCACTTGAAGCAGGACCCCGCTTTTTCTGACAAAAAAGTATGCCTTGTCTATGCCAATCCCGCAACGCGCGAGGAGCTCAAAAGCGTTTTTCGCTGTATTCCCGGAAAGTATCAGGATGATATCATTGCCCCGATCCACGTCACCAAGAAGCACTATGACATCGTCATCTGCGACGAAGCGCAGCATTTGCGGCGCGACAAGAACCTTGGCGCATACGGAGCCCTTCTTCGCAAAAACAATGAACGCCTCGCTCTGCCCAAGGATAACAGCGAACTGGACTGGCTGCTCGCCTATTCGGATTATCAGGTACTTCTCTATGACAAAAAGCAGCTCTCCACTCCAATGGATCTTCCCGCAGCGGATTTTAACCGCCTTCTCGACGTCGAACACGGCGGTATACGTCCAGTGGCACTACACGAGCAAATGCGCATCCGGGCAGGCAGCAGCTATGTGCCGTATATCTATGACGTTCTGTACCAGCGCGCCGAAACTCCCATTTCCTTTGAAAACTATGATTTTGGCCTATTCTCTTCTTTTCAGGATATGTTCCGTGTGCTCAACGAAAAGGAAGAAATCTGCGGCATGTGCCGTCTTTGCAGCGGCTATGCCTGGGAATGGACCTCTAAAAACGATCCCTCTCATCCCGACATCGTCCTCGATGGAACAGAGATCTGGTGGAACCGCCAGACCGGCAAATGGCTCCGCAATCCCGAAGCCAAGCTGGAAATGGGCAGCATTTATTCCCTCGTCGGTCTGGACTTGAACTACGCAGCCGTCGTGATCGGACCTGACCTGTATTATGACCGCGCCGATCAAAAAATCAAGGTCAACAAAAAGCACTACTTCGACAACAAAGTGAAAACCGGCGGTTCTGACGAAGAACTGCGGGAATATGTCCTCAACACCTACGCCGTCCTGTTGACGAGGGGCATCTATGGTACTTACGTGTATGTCTGCGATGAAGCGCTGCGGGAATATCTGCAGCAATATATTCCTTCTCTAAAATAACGTATTCTGTTTCAAACATTCTTTCGTTCAACATATATGGTAAGCGGGGCGCTAATGCGCCCCGCGTTTTTTATTCCCGTTCACCGAGGGCTTCCTCCAGCTTTTGCAGCGCGCGCTTTTCGATGCGCGATACGTAGCTCCTCGAGATGCCGAGCTTTTTGGCGACCTCGCGCTGTGTGCGGGGCATCCGGCCGCCGAGGCCGTAACGCGAGATGATGACCTCTTCCTCCCGCTCGGTCAGGCACTCGTGCACGAGCTTTCGCACGCGCAGGCAGTCGTCGCGGTCCTGAATGTCCAAGTACATCGTGTCCTCAACGCCAACGACGTCCATGAGGTAGAGCGACTCGCCGTCGGCGTCGGAATCGAGCGAATCGTTGAGCGACACCTCGCCCTGTAACTTCTTCCGGCTGCGAAAGTACATCAAAATTTCATTCTCCACGCATTTGGCAGCGTAGGTCGCAAGCCTCGTACCCTTTTCCGGACGGTAGCTCGAAACGCCTTTGATAAGGCCGATAGTGCCGATGGAAATGAGATCATCCTGCTCATCGGACTGGGTATAGTATTTTTTTGCGATGTGCGCCACGAGGCGCAGATTGTGCTCAACGAGCACATTGCGCGCCTCAATGTCGCCCGCAAGCATGCGCTCGACGTATTTCTTTTCCTCCTGTGCCGAGAGCGGGCGCGGGAACGAGCCGCCCGACAGGTGGAGCGAGAGCAGCATGGCGTGCGTAAGCAAATAAAGTGCAATCGACAGCATAAAAACGCCTCCTCTTTTTCTCCATCCTATGGCCGCACGGGAAGTCCCTATGCAGTGCTTCTTTCCATGACATGAAGGAACCATTAGGATTCATTATGTCTTTTTAACAATGTCGAAAAGTGGGTATTTCCGTTTTTTGTGTACTCGTCCAATCTTGCATAATCAGTCGCTTTTCCCCCTTGCAGGGCAAAAAAATGTGTGTTAAGATGCGTTCATCTTCAGGAAAGGAGAAACGTCTGATGACTCAGTTCTTTGCCAATGCAGCTGCATCTCACTTCGCACAGGCCGCCTGTGCCGCTTTCTCCTGTTCTGATATGAACAGCATGATTATTCTGGACGCCAGCCTTATTCTGCTGGCGTCCTTTATTATTCTGCCTCTGGCAGTACTGGTAAGAAACAAAACTGAACAGCCCGTCCGAATCACGACGCAACTTCGACTTCTCTCCCGATTCTCCGCACGAGATAGAGACTGATATCACGAAAGGGGCTCCGTCGATTCGACGGAGCCTCTTCCTCTTAGCTTTTTCACTTTTTCTCGTTCGGCCGGCGAAAAAGGCGGAAATAGATCCCCCCATTCCACATTTTTCAGAAAGAGAGATCCCTCCAATGGACTTTTTAAACTTCCTCATGGCGCTCAGCCCAATTGTCGTCGTGCTTGTCGGCATCCTGGGCTTCAAAAAATCCGCAAAAACCGTCTCGCCCATCGCCCTTGCCTGGACGCTTATCCTTGCCTTTACCTATTTCAACCTTGACGGCCTCACGTTTGCTGAAAACGTCAAGGTGCTTGACCCCCTGGTCTGGAAGGGCATCAAGGAAGGCCTCAAGATCGTGCTGATGGTCTTCGGCGCGTTCACCATTTTGAACCTGCTGCGCGAGACCGGCGCCATCGAGGATGTGAAAGCCACCATTGCGCAGATCAGCGACGACCGCCGCGTGCAGGTCGTCATCATCGGCATGATGCTGCCGATCTTCCTTGAGGGTGCAGCGGGCGCAGGTGCTCCTGCCGCCATCGCCGCCCCGTTCCTTGTGGCCCTCGGCTTTAACCCCACCACCTCCATCGCCATCGCGCTGCTCGGCGACGCGACGCCCGCCTCGTTCGGCGGTGCGGGCCTGACGACCATCAACGGCGGTGCGGCCCTCGTTGACGCGGGCCTTGCCACCGTCGCGCAGAACGCCGCAATGGCCGGCCGCTTCCACATGTTCGGCGTGCTCGTCATCCCGTTCATCATGGTCGGCATGGCGTTCGGCAAAAAGGGCTACAAGGGCATTCTCCCCTACCTCACTTTCGCGGGTGTGAGCACGTGCCTCACGATGTTTCTCCTCTCCAACTTCGTCGGCGCAGAGGTCACCTCCATGGGCACAGGCCTCATCTCCATTCTTCTCTCCGTTGCGTATGTCAAGCTCGTCGGCATGAAGACTCCGGACGAATTCCGCAATGAAAGCGCCAACCATCAGCGCAAGTACAGCTCGTTCAAGGCCATGTCGCCTTACGTCTACATGCTCGTGCTGCTCCCGCTCATCCGCTACGGCTTCCCCGCCGTCGTTGAAAACGGCTTTGCCATCATGTGCACGTTCGGCTACATCTTCTGGGTCGACCTTGTCATCCTCGTGTGCGGCATCCTCGGCGCACTCACGCTGGGCGTGGACTTCAAGACCTACAAAGAGGTCTGCAAGCGCACCGCGAGCGGCGTGCTGCCGGTGCTCGTCACGATGGGCAGCCTCCTTATCGTCGCCTACATCATGCAGTCCTCCTCCACGGGCATGATGAACCTCCTCGCCTCTGATATCGCCGCCGTCGTCGGCCGCTTCTATCCCGCGGCAGCCGTCCTCATCGGTTCGAGCGGTGCGTTCATCACCGGCACGGGCCTTGGCTCCAACATCATGTTCGCCCAGATGCACATCGACGCTGCGGCATCGCTCGGCATGAACCCCATCACGATCTTCGCCGGTCAGAACGCGGGCGCTTCGCTCGGCAACCTGATCTGCCCGAACAACACGGTCGCCGCCTGCGCAACGGTCGATCAGGTGGGCAACGAGAGCGAGGTCATGAAGAAGACCTTCAAGGCCTTCGCCATCATCCTTGTTTTGTACATGGTTCTCGCCATGCTTTATACCTGCGTGCTCTTCCCCAACTTCGGCATGTAAGGGCCGCACAAACGATCAGTTAACTACACGGGCACACTGTTTTTGAGAAAGGAAGTATTCTTATGGCAAAGAAAAGAGTTCTCGGCGTGGTCGGCATGGGTCATGTCGGCGCACATGTGGCTTACGCTCTGGCGATCCAGGGCATCGCGGACGAGCTGGTGCTCGTCGACCAGAACGAGCAGAAGCTCGCAAGCGAAGTGCAGGATCTGCGCGACGCAGTCGCATACATGCCCCACCGCGTGACGGTGCGCGGCGGCGATTTCTCCGACCTTGGCGTGTGCGACGTCATCGTCAACAGCGTCGGCAAGATCGACCTGCTGCGCGGCACGCATGACCGCGTGACCGAGATGGACTTCACCATCCCCGCTGTGCGCGGCTACGCGGAAAAGATCAAGGCCAGCGGCTTTGACGGCGTGCTCATCAACATCACCAACCCCTGCGACATCGTCACGCGCGAGCTGGCACTGCATCTGGGCCTGCCCCGCGGCCGCGTGTTCGGCACCGGCACGGGCCTCGACACCTCCCGTCTTTTGAGCGCGCTGGCGCGCCAGACCGGCCTTGACCACAAGTCCATCACCTGCTACATGATGGGCGAGCACGGCAACCAGCAGTTCGCGCCCTGGTCCTGCGTCAGCTTCCGCGGCGTGCCGCTGGATGAGTGGGCCAAGACCGACGAGCGCTTCCGCTTCGACCGCGACGCGCTGCAGAAGGAGTCCATTGGCGGCGGCTGGGTCACGTTCTCCGGCAAGTTCTGCACCGAGTATGGCATCGCCACCACCGCCGCGCGCATGGCCTACGCCGTGCTGCACGACGAGAAGGTCATCCTGCCCGCCAGCACGGAACTGTGCGGCGAGTACGGCGAAGAGGGCCTGTTCGCGGGTGTTCCCTGCGTCATCGGTGAAAACGGCGTCGAGCAGGTCGTCGAGCTGCCGCTGACCGCCGACGAGAAGGCCACCTTCCACGCCTGCTGCGAGGGCATCCGCCACAACATGGAGCATCTCAAGGAAATCTAAACAGCAAACAAATTTCGACAGGAGGTCATCCTTATGAATATCACGATCACTAAGACTACCCATCCCGGCACGCTGCCCCCGTCCGACCAGCTCGGCTTCGGCACCGTGTTCACCGATCATATGTTCCTGATGGACTACAGCGCCGACAAGGGTTGGCATGACGCGCGCGTCGTACCCTACGGCCCCATCACGATGTCCCCGGCCGCGAGCGTCCTGCACTACGGCACCGAGGTCTTCGAGGGCATGAAGGCTTACCGCCGTCCCGACGGCGGCGTGCAGCTCTTCCGCCCCTGGGAGAACGTCGCCCGTCTGAACCGCTCCTGCGAGCGTCTGGGCCTGCCCCAGCTTGATCCCGACGATGCGCTGCAGGCCATCAAGACCGTCGTCAAGGTCGACGAGAACTGGGTCCCGAGCGATCCCGGCACGTCCCTCTACATCCGTCCGTTCCTGTACGGCACTGACCCGACGCTTGCCCTGCACGGCGTGCATGAGGCCACGTTTGCCGTCATTCTCTCCCCCTCCGGCAGCTACTTCAAAAACGGCTTACAGCCCGTTCCCATCATGGTCGAGACCGAGGACGTCCGCGCGGTGCGCGGCGGCACGGGCGAGGCCAAGTGCGGCGGCAACTACGGCGCGGCCAACCGCGCGGGCGACCGCGCCATCGAAAAGGGCTTCTCTCAAGTCCTGTGGCTCGACGGCGTGGAGCGCAAGTACGTCGAAGAAGGCGGCGGCATGAACGTCATGTTCAAGATCAATGGCACCGTCGTCACCCCCGCGCTGACTGGCTCCATCCTGCGCGGCGTGACGCGCAAGTCCGCCATCGAGCTCTTAAAGAGCTGGGGCGTGCCCGTCGAGGAGCGTCTGCTGAGCGTGGACGAGCTCTTTGACGCCGCGGCGTCCGGCGCGCTGGAGGAGGCGTGGTGCATCGGCACCGCCGCCGTCATCTCCCCGATCGGCGAGCTGAGCTGGGGCGACAGAGACTACAAGGTCAACGACAACAAGATCGGTGTGCTGTCTCAGAAGCTCTACGACGAGCTGACTGGCATCCAGTGGGGCACAAAGCCCGACCCGTTCGGCTGGGTCTGCCCGATCGACTAATTTTGCTATTCTCTCATCTCTCTCATATAGGGAAAAGGCGGTGCGCTTGCACCGTCTTTTCCCTATTTTATCGCTTTGTTATCGTTTAGATTCATGAAAATTGCAAAATAGCGCTCCGCTTATTTTGATAGATTTTAAGATTTTGTCTCGTTTTCTATGTCTGACTATTGATTTTTTAAAATTAAATGATATACTAACATCATCAACCAAAAGAAAAAGGAGGAGCTTTCCATGCCTACGCAAAAAAGCACCGCACGGCTGTCGAAAAAGCCGCCGCTGTCGCCCGAGGAGCTCAAACAGATCGACGCTTACTGGCGCGCAGCAAACTATCTGACCGCCTGCCAGCTCTATCTTCTCGATAATCCGCTGCTCGAGCGCCCGCTGCGCGAGAGCGACTTAAAGCAGACCATCGTCGGCCATTGGGGCACCTGCCCGGGCCAGAACTTCATCTACACGCACTTAGACCGCGTCATTAAGCGCGATGATCTCGATATGATCTACCTTTCCGGCCCCGGTCACGGCGGCAACGCCATGGTCGCGCAGGACTGGCTGGACGGCAGCTATACGGAGGTCTACCCCAACATCACGCGCGATAAGGAGGGCATGCAGAAGCTCTTCAAGCGCTTCTCCTTCCCCGGCGGCATCCCGAGCCATGTCGCGCCCGAAACGCCGGGCTCTATCCACGAAGGCGGCGAGCTGGGCTATTCCCTCTCCCACGCCTTCGGCGCGGTGGCGGATAACCCCGACCTGATCGCGGCCTGCGTCGTCGGCGACGGCGAGGCCGAGACCGGCCCGCTCGCAACGTCCTGGCACGGCAACAAGTTCATGAACCCGATCACCGACGGCGCAGTCCTGCCGATCCTGCACTTAAACGGCTTCAAGATCGCAAATCCGACCATCTTCTCCCGCATGAGCCACGAGGAGGTCGAGTGCTTCTTCCGCGGCTGCGGCTGGGAGCCGCGCTTTGTCGAGGGTGACGAGCCCGAGACGATGCACCAGCAGATGGCCGCCGCGGTCGACTGGGCCATCCGCGAGATCAAGCGCATCCAGCGCACCGCGCGAGAGAGCGGCAAGGCGAGCCGCCCCCGCTGGCCGATGCTCGTGCTGCGCACCCCGAAGGGCTGGACCGGTCCGAAGGAGGTCGACGGCAACGCGATCGAAGGCAGCTGGCGCGCCCATCAGGTGCCCATCTCCATGGGCGCGGATGAAAGCAAGCACCTGCCGCTGCTCGAACAATGGCTGCGCTCCTACAAGCCCGAAGAGCTCTTCAACGAGGACGGTACGCCGGTCGAGCTGATCGCGTCCTTCCCGCCCAAGGGCGAGCACCGCATGGGCGCAAACCCGCACGCCAACGGCGGTCTTCTCCTGCGCGACCTGCGCACGCCCGACTTCCGCGACTACGCGGTCGATATCCCCGCCCCCGGCGAGGTCGAGGCGCAGGACATGTACGTCCTTGGCACCTATGTCCGCGATGTGATGAAGCTCAACATGGAGTCGCGCAACTTCCGCATCTTCGCACCCGACGAGACGGCGTCCAACCGTTTGCAGGCCGTGTTTGACGTCACGGGCCGCCGCTTCCTCGACAAGCAGGTCGAGGGCATCGACGATCACCTTGACCCCGACGGCCGTGTGATGGACTCCATGCTCTCCGAGCACTTCTGCGAGGGCTTCCTCGAAGGTTACCTGCTGACGGGCCGCCACGGCTTCTTTGACAGCTACGAGGCCTTCATCCGCATTGTCGACTCGATGTTTTCCCAGCACGCCAAGTGGCTCAAGATGTGCAATGAGCTCCCCTGGCGCCACGATATCGCCTCCCTCAACTATATTCTCGCCTCCAACGTCTGGCAGCAGGACCACAACGGCTTCACGCATCAGGACCCCGGCTTCCTCGACCACGTCGCCAACAAGAAGGCCGACGTCGTGCGCATGTATCTGCCGCCCGATGCCAACTGCCTGCTCTCCTGCTTTGACCACTGCATTAAGAGCCGTAACTATGTGAACGTCATCGTTGCGAGCAAACACCCGCGCCAGCAATGGCTGACGATGGAGCAGGCCGTCAAGCACTGCACGCAGGGCATCGGCATCTGGGAGTGGGCCTCGAACGATCAGGGCCAGGAGCCCGACGTCGTCATGGCCTGCTGCGGCGACACGCCAACGCTTGAGACTCTCGCCG
>ULWC01057369.1_pt1 | contig 15302 bp, 9 predicted proteins | sample 1959931 | NCBI WGS metagenome assembly ULWC01 (sample SAMEA4835801, study PRJEB28245) | human gut metagenome | biome: gut microbiome; material: fecal sample | place: Denmark | collected 2008
CAAAGGACGTGCGCAGCGCCATGGAGCGCCACGGTGTGGAGTGCACGCTGGAAGCGCGGGACGCCACCTACGGCAGCCTGAAGATGATAGAGCGCTGGAGTTTTACCCACCGGGATGCAGGCAATCTGAACAGCGAAGCCGCCCGTTGGCGCAAGGCCATGGAGGACGGCATGACCATGAATCCGCTGGCTGATTACAAGGGCGAGCCGCTGTATAAGATCGTGTATATTGCGGAGCACAGCAGGGACTTGGACGAGGCTAAGCGCCTGTACGAGGATCGCTTTGTGTTCTGCGAGAGCAAGCCGGACGGTCTGAACGGCGGCTATGTGAACGGCGAACTCATCAACCGTAGGTTTGATAAGGGACGCGGCATCAAGGCAGTCTGCGACTATCTCGGCGTGCCCCTGCAGGACAGCATCGGCTTTGGCGACAGCGACAACGACCTGCAGATGACCGATGTGGTCGGCATCAGCGTCTGTATGGCCAATGGCTCTGCAAGCCTGAAGCAGCGCTGCGACCGCATTGCTCCCTCGGTGTATGAGGACGGCATTGCTAAAGAGTTTGCAGCTTTGGGGCTGATTTGAAATTTCTTTTTGTGAAAATAGGGCAGGGAAACGTCCGCAGACGTTCCCCTGCCCTAAAATTATAAATAATACTTTTGCATCATTTTGTAACAAAAAGAGCGCTGCACGGTATTTTTTGTGCGGCGCTCTTTTTATATTGACAGATCAGTAGTGCAGATCCTCTGCGGTCAGCGCTTCCAGCACGGGCAGCATAGCAGCGGCCTCGGCCTTGGCAGCAGGCAGATCCATATCGCGGTAGTTGCCGCACTCCACCTCGCTGGCACCGGGCACAGCGCCCTCAAAATCGGCCATAAAGCGGTAGGCGTCCACCGTCAGCTGCAATGCCTGCGCAGGGGTCAGCCCCCGGGTCAGCAGGTAAAAACCGGTGCGGCAGCCCATGGGGCCAACATAGATCACCCCATCCTTCACGGCGCTGTTGCGCGCGTAGGTGGCAAACAGGTGCTCCAGCGTGTGGGCAGCGGCGGTGGTCAGGTAATCGCCCTGATTGGGCTTTTTCATGCGGATGTCCCAGGTGAGCACATCGCCGTCCTGACGGCTCAGGTACATCCCGCGCTCCAACCGGGTGTGATCCACGCAAAAGCTTGCGATACGTTCCATACTACGGTTCTCCTTTTATGTCTTAGCCTTGCAGGCGCTGCACACTGCCGTGTGCGCAGTCCACAGCCACCATCAGACCATCGCGGATGTGGCTGGTAGCACCGGCGGCACCCACAACGGTGGGCTTCAGCAGTGCCTTGCCAGCAATAGCGGCGTGGCTGTTCAGGCCGGGCTCCTCTACCACCAGAGCGGCAGCATCGCGTACAAAGCTCAGCATCTCGTTGCTGGTGGAAGGAACCACCAGCACCATGCCGGGCTTGAACTTGGCGCGCACCTCGTCCATGGTGCGGCAGACACAGGCCTTGCCGCTGGCAACATCGTTGTTCTCGGGGCCGACACCCACGCCGGTAGCCAGACAGTTGCCCACCATGTGGATCTTGATCATGTTGGTGGTGCCGGAAACGCCCACGGGCACGCCTGCGGTCACAACAGCCAGCTCGCCGTTGTGCAGGTAGCCGTTTTCCTTGGCCAGAGCAGTGGACATTTCGATCAGCTCATCGGTGCTGTGTGCCAGAGACATCATCAGCGGAGTGATGCCCCAGCTCAGGGACAGCTGACGCTGCACCTGCTCGCGCATGACGCAGGCAATAATGGGCTGCTGCGGGCGGTACTTGCTCAGCAGGCGGGCGGTGGTGCCGGACTCGGACACGGTAACGATGGCGGCGGCGTTCACATCCCGTGCGGTCAGGCAGGCGGCATGGGCGGTAGCGTCAGAGACGCTGATCTTGCCGGGGTTGGAATCCATCGTGCGGCCGCGCAGATGGAAACCCTCCTGCTCGGTGCGCTCGGCGATGGCAGACATGGTCTTGAGCGCCTCCACGGGGTAGGCACCGGCAGCGGTCTCACCGGACAGCATAATGGCAGAGGTACCGTCGTAGATGGCGTTTGCCACGTCCGAGATCTCGGCGCGGGTGGGGCGGGGGTTCACTATCATGCTGTCCAGCATCTGGGTAGCGGTGACGATGGGCTTGCCAAAGGAGAAGGAGCGGTCGATGATGGTTTTCTGGATGCCGGGCAGCTCGGTGAAGTCGATCTCCACGCCCAGATCGCCACGGGCCACCATCACGGCGTCGGCAGCAGCCAGAATGCTGTCGATGTTGTTCACGCCCTCGCGGTTCTCGATCTTTGCAATGATGCGGATGTTGGAATCGTACTGGTTCAGCAGGTTGCGGATATCGTACACGTCCTGTGCGGTGCGCACAAAGGAGGCAGCGATGAAATCGTAACCCTGCTGGATGCCGAAGATGATGTCGTCCTTATCGCGCTGGCTCATGTACGGCATAGACAGGTGCACGCCGGGCACGTTGACGCCCTTCTTGTTCTTGATCTTGCCGCTGTTCAGCACGGTGCAGACGATGTCGGTGTCGTTCACGGTCTGGATCTGCAGCTTGATCAGGCCGTCGTCCAGCATGATGGTGCCGTTCGGCTCCACGTCCATGGGCAGATCCTTGTAGGTGATGGAGCAGATCTCGTTGGTGCCCTCCACATCGCGGGTGGTCAGGGTAAAGGTCTGGCCGGCAACCAGATTCTCAACGCCGTTCTTGAAGTCCTTCAGGCGGATCTCGGGACCCTTGGTGTCCAGCAGTGCGGCCACGGGCTTACCCAGCTCCTCGCGCAGAGCCTTCAGCTTTTCAAGGCGACCCAGATGCTCCTCGTGGGAACCGTGGGAAAAATTGAAGCGGGCCACGTTCATGCCGTTGGCGATCAGATCGCGCAGCACGCCTTCCTTATCGGTGGAAGGGCCAAGGGTGCAAATAATTTTCGTCTTTCTCATGCAATATACCTCCGTCAACTCTCTCTTACCTATATCCGGCACAGCATCCCTGCAGGCTGCTGTGTATGACCAATGGGAGCAAAAGCTCTCGGTACAGCGGGTTGGTTTGTATGGCAGAGCGGGAAAACCAAACACTCTACCAATTATTATTATAATCATTCCGGTGCAAGAGAGCAAGAGGAATTTTTGCTTGAATACAAGTTTTTGCATTTGTTTATGTCTGCGGGAGGGATTGCAAAACTTTTAACGATACGCCGCAGCTTTCTGCGTGCTGTCTGACAGGGAAAACTGCTGCAAAACGCAAAAACTGATAAGACCACACAAGGCTGCTTCCTCTTGCATCCGAAGGGCTTTTTGCTTATAATAAGGGTAATAAAGTAGTACTGTTCCGGGGTGCGCCCCGGAGAAATGGAGTGACCATTATGGAAAAACGCGTTTTTCTGATCGTTCTGGACAGCTTTGGCATTGGCGCAGAGCCGGACGCCGCTGCCTTTGGCGATGCAGGCACCAACACCTTGGGTGCCATTGCGAACCACCCCAATTTCAATTGCCCCAATCTGCGTAAGCTGGGTCTGTTCAACATTGACGGCGTGACCGCAGGGGAGAGAACGGATGCCCCGGCGGCTGCCTTTGCCCGCCTGCAGGAGCAGAGCATGGGCAAGGATACCACCATCGGCCACTGGGAGATCGCCGGTGTGGTCAGCCCGGAGCCGCTGCCCACCTTCCCCGAGGGCTTCCCGGAGGAACTGATCCGGGAGTATGAGCAAAAGACCGGCCACAAGGTACTGTGCAACAAGCCCTATTCCGGCACGCAGGTACTGAAGGACTACGGCGAACAGGCCATGCGGGAAAACGCCCTCATCGTCTACACCAGCGCCGACAGCGTTTTTCAGGTGGCTGCCAACGAAGAACTGGTGCCGGTGCACGAGCTGTACCGCTACTGTGAGATCGCCCGGGAAATGCTCAAGGGCAAGTACGGCGTGGGTCGTGTGATCGCCCGCCCCTTCCTGGGCAACAGCGCCGACACCTTTTACCGCACCACCAACCGCCACGACCTGAGCCTGAAGCCGCCCCGTGCCACCATGCTGAATCTGCTGAAAGACGCCGGTAAGGACGTGATCGCGGTGGGCAAGATCTACGATATTTTTGACGGCGAGGGCGTGACCGAAAAGATCAAGACCACCGGCAACACTAATGGCATCGCCTTTACCAAGGCTTTGCAGACCCGGGATTTTGAGGGTCTGGCTTTCGTGAATCTGGTGGACTTTGATATGCTCTACGGCCACCGCCGCGACGTGGCAGGCTACGCTGCCGCCGCCACCGAGTTCGACCGTTTTCTGGCCGACTTCCTGCCGGGGATGCGGGAGGGTGACCTGCTCATGATCACCGCCGACCACGGCTGCGACCCCTCTTACACCAAGACCACCGACCATACCCGCGAGTATGTGCCGTATCTGGTCTGCGGCAAGGGCGTAAAGGCGGGTATGGATCTGGGCACCAAGCTGTGCTTCGGCACCATCGCCCAGACCATCTGCGAGTATCTGGAAGTGGACGCTTCCACGCTGGACGGCAAGAGCGTATGGCAGGAGATCCGGGCATAAAACGCCCCCAAAAACAGGAAGAACAGGAGCGTGAAACGATGCGTATTTATGATCTGATCGCAAAAAAGCGGGATGGCGGCACCCACACCCGGGAAGAGCTGGAAGCTATTGTCAACGGCTTTGTCTGCGGAGATGTGACCGACTACCAGATGGCTGCATGGATGATGGCGGTGTATCTGCGCGGCATGACCAATGAGGAGACCGCTGAGCTGACTGATGTGATGGCGCACAGCGGCGTGATGGTAGATCTTTCGCCCATTCCGGGCATCAAGGTGGACAAGCACTCCACCGGCGGTGTGGGTGATAAGACCACGCTGGTCATTGCGCCCATCGTGGCGGCCTGCGGGGTGAAGATCGCCAAAATGAGCGGCCGGGGTCTCGGCCACACCGGCGGTACCATCGACAAGATGGAGAGCGTGCCCGGCACAAAGACCGCCCTCTCGCAGGAGGAATTTTTTGCACAGGTGAACCAGATCGGTCTGTCGGTCATCGGCCAGAGCGAGGGCATTGCGGTGGCAGATAAAAAAATGTACGCCCTGCGGGACGTTACCGCTACTGTCAGCTGCATCCCGCTGATTGCGTCCAGCATCATGTCCAAAAAGCTGGCCTCCGGTTCGGACGCCATTCTGTTGGACGTCACCACCGGCACCGGTGCTTTTATGAAAACTGTGGATCAGAGCATTGAGTTGGCGCAGCTGATGGTCGCCATCGGCACCCACCATGGCCGCCGGGTAGCCGCCATGATCACCGATATGGACACCCCGCTGGGGCACAACATCGGCAACAGTCTGGAAGTCATGGAGAGCATGGACGTGCTCAAGGGCCACGGCCCGGCAGACCTGACCGAGGTGTGCCTGCAATTGGCGGCCAATATGCTGGTGCTGGCGGGCAAGGGCGATGCCGCCCACTGCCGCGCCATGGCCGAGGCTGTCATTGCGGACGGCTCTGCCTTTAAAAAGTGCAAGGAAATGTTTGCCGCGCAGGGCGGCGACATCCGGGTGCTGGACGATTACAGTCTGTTTGCACAGCCCGCCGCCAGCTACGAACTGCTGGCCGAGCAGGACGGCTACATTGTGGCCAACGATGCCGAAAAGATCGGTTCTGCCAGTGTGCTGCTGGGCGCAGGCCGCCAGAAAAAAGGCGACCCGCTGGACTTTGCTGCCGGCATCACTCTGCACAAAAAGCGCGGCGACTATGTGCATAAGGGCGAAAGCCTTGCCACCTTCTACGGCGCAGCGGACAAGTTTGAAGCTGCTGCCGCCGAGTACCGCAGCGGCCTTGTGTACGGCGCGGAAAAGCCGGAGGAAGCTCCGCTGGTGTACGCCCTTGTCACCAAGGACGGCGTAGAGCGGTACTGAATCTTATAGAACCTCCAAGGGGACTGCTGCACAAAGCTGTGCGGCAGTCCCTTTTTGCGTTTTCACGCTGCAATTGGCCTTTTGCACAAAAGAACTGTCGTTTTTTAAGCAATTCGCTGTATTTGCGGGGCAAACGGTAGAACTTTGCATCGGGATATGATATACTATGCTGTACTTGTATGCCCCGGAAAAAGGGGCTGCCAAAGGAGAAAGGACTTTTTATGAAGATCATTCTGGTGGGCGGCGGCAAGGTCGGCACGGCTCTGGCACGCCAGCTCAGCGAGGAAGGCCACAACGTGACTGTGGTGGACACCAACAAAGCGCGCGTGGAGCACCTGACCGAAAGCTACGACGTGCTGGGCATTGTAGGCAATGGCTCGTCCATCACCACCCTGTCTGAGGCGGGCATTGAGGATGCGGATGTGTTCATTGCGGTCACCGGCTCGGACGAACTGAACCTGCTTTGCTGCATGTTTGCCAAAAAGGCGGGTCACTGCCACGGTATTGCCCGTGTGCGCAACCCGTCCTACAGCCACGAGTTGGACTTTATCAAAAAGCAGATCGGCATTTCCGCCATTATCAACCCGGAAATGGCAGCGGCAAAGGAAATCTCCCATCTGCTGCGGTTCCCCGGTGCCAGCAAGATCGATACCTTTGCGGACGGCCGTGTGCGGCTGATCAAGTTTGCGCTGCCCGATGCACTGGACGGCGTAGCCATTCACGAGATCCCCACCCGGCTCAAGAGCGATATTCTGGTGTGCGCGGTGGAGCGTGAGGGAGGGGTCATCATCCCCAACGGTAACTTTGTGCTGCAAAAGGGCGATCAGGTCACCTTCCTTGCTACGCAGGAAAAAGCTCACGCCTTCTTCCAGCAGCTGCATCTGCCGGTGCAGCCGGTGCGCAACGCCCTCATCGTGGGCGGCGGTGCCATTGCCTACTACCTCAGTCAGGAACTGTTGGAAAACCATGTGCGGGTGCGCATCGTGGAGCGGGACGCCGCCCGCTGCGTGGAACTGGCAGAGCAGCTGCCCGGCGCACAGATCTTGAACGAGGACGGCTCTAACCGCGAGTTTTTGCTTTCCGAGGGTCTGGAATCCACCGAGGCCTTCGTGGCGCTGACCAACATCGACGAGGAGAACGTGCTGCTGACCCTGTTTGCCAAAAAGCACTCCAACGGCAAACTGGTGACCAAGGTCAACCGTCTGGAATTTGACGATATTCTGGCCGGGTTGGATCTGGGCAGCGTGGTCTACCCCAAGTACATGACCTGTGACTACATCGTGCAGTACGTCCGCGCCCTGCAAAACGAGGCGGGCAACAACATCAAGACTCTGTACCGCATCCTGGACGACCGCGTGGAGGCACTGGAATTTACGGTGCACGAGGAGAGCGCCGCTACCGGTGTGCCCCTGAGCCAGCTGCACCTGAAAAAGAACCTGCTGCTGTGCTGCATTACCCGCGGCAGCAAGATTTTGATCCCCCGCGGCGGCGACCAGATCCAAGTGGGCGACAACGTCATCGTGGTCACGCTGGAGCATGGTCTGCACGATCTGCGCGATATTGTGGAGCACTGACGGAGGCAGACTATGAATTATGCAATCGTTTTCCGTCTGCTGGGCTATGTGCTGATGATCGAGGGCGCGTTGCTGCTGCTGCCAGCTGCCGCCAGCTTAGTGTATGGCGAGTGGATGGTGCTGGGCGTGTTTCTGCTCACAGCTGCGGTCAGCGCCAGCATCGGCTACGCCCTGCACACCATCAAACCCCGCAGTAAGGTGTTCTATATGCGCGAAGGCTTTGCGGCTACCTCGCTGTGCTGGGTGTTCATCTCGGTGCTGGGCGCGGTGCCCTTTGTGCTCACCGGCTGCATCCCGAACCCCGTGGATGCCCTGTTTGAGACAGTCTCCGGCTTTACCACCACCGGTGCCAGCATTCTGCCCGCCGTAGAGGGGCTGCCCAACGGTATTCTGTTCTGGCGCAGCTTCACCCACTGGATCGGCGGCATGGGCGTTCTGGTGTTTTTGCTCTCGCTGCTGCCGCTGACCGGCGGCTCTCACGTCAACCTGATGAAGGCGGAAAGCCCCGGTCCGCAGGTGGATAAGCTTGTGCCCAAGGTACAGTCTACCGCTAAGATCCTGTACGGCATCTACTTTGCCCTCACCGTGCTGGAACTGGTGTTCCTGCTTGTTGGCAGAATGCCCCTGTTCGAAGCCATGCTCACCGCTTTTGGTACGGCGGGCACCGGTGGCTTCGGCTTCCGCAACGATAGTTTTGCCAGCTTTTCGCCCTACATCCAGTGGGTCGTGACCATCTTCATGATCCTGTTCGGCGTCAACTTCAATGCCTACTTCCTGCTGCTCATGCGCAAGTTCCGCCGCGCTGCTGCCAGCGAGGAGGTGCGGGGCTACTTTGTTGTCATCGCGGTGGCAGTGGGTATCATCACTGCTAATATTTATAGTATGTACAACAGCTTTGGCGAGGCGCTGCGGCAGGCCGCTTTTCAGGTGGGCTCCATTATCACCACCACTGGCTTCTCCAGCTGCGATTTTGACCTGTGGCCGACCCTCTCCAAAGAGATTCTGGTCATGCTCATGTTTATTGGCGCTTGTGCGGGCAGCACCGGCGGCGGCATCAAGGTGAGCCGTTTCCTCATTCTGGGCAAGACCTTGGCCAAGGAGCTCAAGACTGCCCTGCACCCGCAGGTGGTAGCGCCTGCCCGCATGGACGGCAAGCTGCTGAACCACGAGACCATCCGAACCACCAACGTGTTCATTGCAGCGTATATCTTTATTTTTGCGGCCTCCTTCTTCCTGATCAGTCTGAACGGCTTTGATATGGTGACGAACTTTACCGCCGTGGCTGCTACCCTGAACAACATCGGCCCGGGCTTGGAAATGGCAGGCCCAATGCAGAACTTCGGCTGCTTTGCAGACCCCGCAAAGCTGGTGCTCATCTTCGATATGCTGGCCGGCCGTCTGGAGATCTTCCCCATGCTGGTGCTGTTCATGCCCGATACATGGCGGCGGTTCTGAGCCTTTTGGGGCACGGGACAAGCATAAAAATATTATTTCAGAACACCGGAGTCTCTATGGACGCTCCGGTGTTCTTTTTGTGAAAGAAGTCGGAAAGGCAGATGGCAACGGTTAGAAATACCTTGCGTTTGGCACGGTGTTGCAGTATCCTTATAATATCAATTGTCTGACCCTTACCCCCCCCCGAGCAGGCAGAACCCCTTTTACAAACGAGAGCGTTCTGCATGATAAAAAAGAAGAAAGCAAAATAATAAAACGTACAGGAGGAAATTACTATGGGTTTGATCAAAGCAGGTATGGGCGCACTGGGCGGAACGCTTGCAGACCAGTGGAAGGAATTTTTCTATTGCGATTCTCTGGATAAGGATGTGCTGATGGTCAAGGGTCAGAAGCGCACCTCCCGCCGCAGCTCCAACCACGGCGAGGACAACATCATTACCAACGGCAGCGGCATCGCTGTGGCCGATGGTCAGTGTATGCTCATCGTGGAGCAGGGCAAGGTGGTGGAGGTGTGCGCCGAGCCGGGCGAGTATACCTTCGATTCTTCCACCGAGCCCAGCGTGTTCACCGGCAACTTTGGCGATAGTCTGGCTGCTACCTTCCAGACCGTAGCCAAGCGCTTTACCTACGGCGGCGACACCGGCAAGGATCAGCGCGTGTACTACATCAACACCAAGGAACTGGGCGAGATCCTGTACGGCACCGCGACGCCCATCCCGTTCCGCGTGGTGGTCAGCGAGGAGCGGGGCTATAAGCTCTCTGTGAATATCCGCTGCAACGGCAGCTTTACTTACCGCATTTGCGACCCGCTGCTGTTCTACACCAATGTGTGCAGCAACGTTTCCAACCAGTACGATGCCTCGGAGCTGGCTCCCCGCCTGAAGAGTGAGTTGATGAACGCTTTGCAGCCTGCGCTGGCCACCCTTTCTGCCAACAAGGTGCAGTATTACGAGATCCCCGCCCACACGCTGGAGATCTCCGAGGCGCTCAACGAGCAGCTGTCCAATATCTGGCGCAAAAAGCGCGGCATTGAGGTGTTCTCCTTCAACATCAACTCCCTGTCCATCCCGGAGGAGCAGCAGAAAAAGATCACAGAGTGGGAAGAGAACGCCATGACCACCGATCCCACCACCGCCGCAGCCCGTCTGGTGGGCGGTCAGATCGATGCCATGAAGACCGCCGCCGGCAACACCGCCGGTGCCATGACCGGCTTTATGGGCATGGGCATGGCAGCTGGTGCAAACGGCATGAACGCCCAGAGCCTGTTCGCCATGGGGCAGCAGCCCGCAGCACCCCAGCAGCAGACTTCTGCCGCCGACAGCTGGAAGTGCAGCTGCGGCGCTATCGCCACCGGCAAGTTCTGCCCGGAATGCGGCAGCAAAAAGCCGGAGCCGAAGCCTGCTGCGGACAGCTGGACCTGCAGCTGCGGTGCCACCGTTACGGGCAAGTTCTGCCCGGAGTGCGGCAAGCCCCGCCCGGCGGCAGCAGAGGGCTGGATCTGCAGCTGCGGCGCAGTGAACAAGGGCAAGTTTTGCTCTGAGTGCGGCAAACCCAAGCCCGCCGGTACGCCCAAGTATAAGTGCGACAAGTGCGGCTGGGAACCGGCAGACCCTGCACACCCGCCCAAGTTCTGCCCGGAGTGCGGCGACCCCTTTGACGACAACGACCGCAGCTGAACCCGGCACACAATGACCGATCACACTGCGGGGCAGGAAAGCAAATAAACTCCTGCCCCGCAGATCATAGGAGGAAACGCTATGGCAGGAATGCTGGAATATAAGTGCCCCTGCTGCGATGGTGCCATCCGGTTCGACAGCACCACCCAGAAGATGAAATGCCCCTACTGCGACACCGAGTTTGAGGTGGACGCGCTGAAGGGCTACGATGAGGATCTGAAAGACCAAAAGCCCAGCGAGATGAACTGGGCCACCCCCGGCGGCAGCTGGGCAGAGGGCGAGACCGCCGGTCTGCATACTTACGTCTGCAAGAGCTGTGGCGGCGAGATCGTGGGCGACGACACTATGGCGGCTTCGGCCTGCCCCTTCTGCGGCAACCCCATCGTCCTCACCGGACAGTTTGCCGGAGACCTGCGCCCCGACCTCATCATCCCCTTCAAGCTGGACAAAAAGGCTGCCAAGACAAAATTGCAGGAGCACCTCAAGGGCAAGACCCTGCTGCCCAAGGTGTTCCGCAGCCAGAACCATATTGATGAGATCAAGGGCGTGTATGTGCCCTTCTGGCTGTACGACAGCAACGCCGACGCCCAGCTGCGCTTTACCGCCACCCGCACCCGCTTTTGGTCGGATGACGACTATGATTACACCGAGACCAGCTACTACTCTGTGCGCCGGGATGGCGTGCTGGGCTTTGACGCAGTTCCGGTGGACGGCTCCTCCAAGATGGAGGACGACCTGATGGAATCCATCGAGCCGTTTACCATGAGCGATGCCGTGCCCTTCAAGACGGCATATCTGGCAGGCTATGTGGCCGATAAGTACGATGTGGACGCCCAAAAGAGCATCCAGCGCGCCAACGAGCGTATCCGGCAGTCCACTGAGGACGCCTTTACCCAGACCGTTACCGGCTACGACTCCGTGAAAATGGAGAACAGCAGCATTCAGCTGCACGGCGGCAAGGCAAAATATGCCCTGTTCCCGGTGTGGGTGCTGAGCACTAGCTGGCATGGCAACAACTACATTTTTGCCATGAACGGCCAGACCGGCAAGTTCGTAGGCAACCTGCCGGTGGATAAGGCTGCCGCCCGCAAGTGGACGCTGGGTCTTACAGCAGCCGTCGGTGCTGCATCCTATGCGGTGATGTGGCTGCTGTGGCTGGCTGGGATTCTGTAAAGGAGGGACGGAAGATGAAAAACACTGCTACCCGACTGCGCTCCCTCTGTGCTGCGCTGGCCGCACTGGTGCTTTTGCTGGCGCTGGCTGTACCGGCCTTTGCCGCAGACGGCTTTGCCGACCTGTATTACCGCATGAACGACAGCGCAGAAGTCCTGACCGATGATGAGGACAGCGAGCTGGAAGCTTCGTTGGAGGAGCTGAGCGTCCGCCAGAGTTTTGATGTGGTCGTTGCCACCATCGACTCGCTGGAAGACGAGGGCTACACCAGCATGGAGGAATATGCCGATGATCTGTATGATTACTGCCAGTTTGGCTACGGTGAAAACCGGGACGGCGTGCTTCTGCTGGTGAGCGTGGGCGACCGCAAATGGCATATCTCCACCTGCGGCTACGGCATTACCGCCTTTACGGATGCCGGTATCCAGTACCTTGGCGAGCAGATGACTCCCGACATGGCAGACGGCGATTACGCCGCCGCCTTCCGCACCTTTATCCGGTGGACGGACGCGTATGTCACCGCCGCCCGCGAAGGCCACCCCTACGATGTGGACAACATGCCCAAGGAGCCGTTCTCGATCGTGTATCTGGGCGTGGCGCTGGTCATTGGCCTGATCACGGCACTGATCGTGACCGGCGTGATGAAGAGCCGGCTCAAGAGCGTGGCACCGCAGCGGGACGCAACCAGCTATGTGCGGCAGGGCAGTATGAAGCTGACCAACCAGCGGGATCTGTTCCTGTACCGTGACGTGCACCGCACCGAGCGGCCAAAGGAGTCCAGCTCCAGCGATTCCGGCGGCAGCTCCACCCACACCTCCTCCAGCGGCACTACCCACGGCGGCGGAGGCGGTTCGTTCTGAAAACGTTCCCCGCAAGATAAAATCTCAAAAAACGATCCGCAGCAGCCGGACGCACCCGCGCCCCGGCAACCACTGCGGATCGGTTTTTACTTTTCTGCCGCCCGACACAAACAACTGATTTTTTCTGCGCCTTTTGGGCTATACTTCCAGTGCAGACGATTTTATATGCAGCAAGGAGCAGACACATGGGCATTTGGAAAAATCTGGGCATGGGCGGTTACCGGGGCTTTTCGCGCCCGGCGGCGCGGCTGTTGCAGCAGGCGGTGCAGCTGGCGGGGGATTTGGGCTGTGAACAGGCGGATACCAGCCACCTTTTGCTGGCAATGCTGCGGCAGCAGGGCGCTGCGGCGCAGTTTCTCACCCGGAAAAACATCACCGAGCCAGAGGTGCGCCGCCAGCTGGCGCAGCGGCGCAGCGCCCCGGTACAGCGGCTGACCCGGCAGTCCATGGCACCGGACCTGCGCCGCACCATGGACTACGCGCTCATTGGGGCACAGAACGCCCACGTCAGCCGGGCAGAGCCGGAGCACCTGCTCTGCGCCATGCTGGAAGATGACGGCTGCGCCGCCGGGATGCTGCTGGCGGAGATGGGGCTTTCACTCACCGAGGCAGTGCGGGAGTGCCGCCAGCTGAGCGGACAGTTTGTGCTGCCAGCCCAGCCCCGGGTGTCGGCCAGCATCCCCCGGGGCAGCCGCGCCAGCGATAAATATTGCCGCGACCTGACCCGCCGCGCCGCCGAGGGGGAGCTGGACCCGGTGTTCTGCCGGGAAGCGGAGCTGGACCGCATGGTGGAGATCTTGTGCCGCCGCCAGAAAAACGACCCCTGTCTGATCGGTGAGCCGGGCGTGGGCAAAACGGCGCTGGCCGAAGGTCTGGCGCTGCGCATTGCCGCCGGGCAGGTGCCCAGAGCGCTGCAAGGGCGGCGGCTGCTGGCGCTGGATATGGCAAGTCTTGTGGCGGGCACCAAGTACCGGGGCGATTTTGAGGAGCGGCTGAAAAACCTGCTGGAAGAGCTGGTGCGGGACGGCACCGCCATCCTGTTTATCGACGAGTTCCACACCATCGTGGGTGCCGGTGCCGCCGAGGGCGCCATCGACGCCGCCAGCATCCTGAAACCGGTGCTTGCCCGGGGCGAGTTGCAGCTCATCGGCGCCACCACCAATCAGGAGTTCCGCACCCACATCCAGAAGGACGCCGCATTGGAACGCCGCTTTGGTCGGGTACAGGTGGAGGAACCCACCCCCGCGCAGGCGGTGGAGATCCTCAACGGCCTTGCGCCCCGCTACGAGCGGTATCATGGCGTGCGCCTGCCGCCCCAGACCTTGCAGGCAGCGGTGGAGCTTTCGGTGCGGTACCTGCCCGGGCGCTGCCTGCCGGATAAGGCCATCGACCTTGTGGACGAAGCCTGTGCGGCGGCGCGGATCCTTGCCGAAAAGGAGCAGCGCACCCAGCCGGTGCTCAGCCCGGAGGATATCGCCCGGGTAGTGGCAGCAGCCAGCGGCGTGCCCGCCCAGCGGGTGGGCGAGCAAGAGCGGGAGCGTCTGGACAAGCTGGAAAGCCGCCTGAACGCCGAGCTCGTGGGTCAGCAGCGGGCAGTGGCTGCGGTGGCCGGGGCTATCCGGCGCAGCCGCACCGGTCTGGGCGAGCCGGGGCGGCCCATCGGTGCTATGCTGTTTTTAGGGCCTACCGGCGTGGGCAAGACCGCACTGGCGCGGGCACTGGCGGTCAGCTGGTTCGGCAGCGAGAATGCGCTGCTCAAATTTGATATGTCGGAGTATCAGGAGCAGCACACCGCCGCCCGGCTGCTGGGTGCACCGCCGGGCTACCTCGGCCACGATGAGGGCGGTCAGCTGACCGAGGCCGTGCGCCGCCGCCCGTACAGCGTGGTGCTGTTTGACGAGATCGAAAAGGCGCACCCGGACATCCAGAATATCCTGTTGCAAATTTTGGAGGACGGTCAGCTGACCGATGCCATGGGACGCAAGGCAGATTTCCGCAACACCATCGTGCTGCTCACCTCCAACTTGGGCGCACGTTTCTTAGCGGGGCAGAACGCGCCGCTGGGCTTTGCCGCTGGGGCAGAAGCGGTGTTTGAAAAGCAGTCCGCACAGGCTGTGGAGGAAGCCAAAAAGTGGTTCCGGCCGGAGTTGCTCGGGCGGCTGGATGAAGTGATCGTGTTCCGCCCGCTGGCAGAGGAAAACCTCTGCGCTATTGCAGAAAAAATGCTCTGCCAGCTGGAGCAGCGCGCCGCCCGCAGCGGTTACCGGCTGCGCCACACCCCGCAGGTGGGGGCGGCACTGGCTGCCCGGGCACAATCGGCCTACGGTGCGCGGGAGCTGCGCCGTCAGGTGGACAGGGCAGTGGAGCAGGCGCTTGCAAACCGCATTGCCGCCGGAACGGCCTGTGTAGGGCAGCACTGGACAGCAGACTGCGCCGCCGATGGCAGCATCGTTTTGCGGGAGGATGAGACGGTTACCCTGTAATAAAACAGCAAAATACCGTTTTTGCTTGCAACCGGTGCGGTTTTCGACTATTATAGAAGAAATAGAGTTACAACAGGGAGGACCCCGATGCACACGCTGTTTCTTCTGAACCCCGCAGCCGGAAAGGCCGACTGTACCCGCACCCTGCCGCAGCAGATCGCGGCTGC
>ULWC01057393.1_pt1 | contig 15212 bp, 18 predicted proteins | sample 1959931 | NCBI WGS metagenome assembly ULWC01 (sample SAMEA4835801, study PRJEB28245) | human gut metagenome | biome: gut microbiome; material: fecal sample | place: Denmark | collected 2008
ACCCGCCTGCCCCATGCGCTTTCCCTTAAGGCCGCATGCCTCAATGAGCCAGCCTGCGGCTATTTTGGCGCGTGCTCCGCCCAAAGGATAGCTCACAAGAGACGGCGTCTCTTCGAGCAGATGCAGCATCTTGGTGCGCGTAACCACCGGGTTTTTAAAGAAACTGCCGGCATTGGGAAGCACCTTGGGATCGGGAAGCTTGCGTGCACGCACCGCACGCACGGCCTCTTCAAGTTCCTTGGCGGATTCGGGACGGCGATCGCCGAAAATGGCTTCGAGCTCCTTGTACCCGTAAACAGGGCTAAACGTCTTTGAGAGCGCAAAAAGAACGGAAGTGACGATCAGATTCTTTTCGGTCGTCTTAAAGCGACTTGCGCGATAACCGTAGTCGCAGTCTTCGGCTGACAACACGCGCATGGCACGGCGATCGGGATCGAAGCATTCGACTTCAACGATATGCTCGGCCACTTCAACGCCGTAGGCGCCGATATTCTGCACCGCCGCACCGCCGACCGTGCCAGGAATTGCCGCCAGATTCTCAATGCCGTACCAACCGCTTTCAAGTGCATGCCGCACGAAATCATCCCATACGATGCCGGCCGACACCTTGACGAAATAGAATCTGTCGTTTTCGTCCGTCACCTCGATCGTGCCGCCCTTCATGTGCAGCACAAGACCTTCGAAGTCCTTGGTAAAGAGCGTATTCGAGCCGCCTCCGAGCACAAAACGGGGAAGCTGTCCGTAGCGCGGATCGGCAAGCACCGAGCGAATGTCCTCGGGCGTGCAGACTTCTGCGAAATATTGCGCGCTGACATCAACCGCAAACGTGTTGTAGGACTTAAGACTGACGCTCTTTTCAACGGTGGGCATAAAACTCCCTCAATCTGCTATGGATCGATCTTCTTTTGCCCGATTATAGGCGGTCAGCGGGATGGCACTTTTGCAAATGCCCGCCCCTGAAACACTTGGTTTCGCTTAGGACAGAGCCGCTTCGATCTTGGCACGGATGTGTGCCGGATCGAGACCACTGCGGGTCATCAGCACTTCGGTGTCGCCGTGATCTATAAAGACGTCGGGAATGCCGAATATGAGCGTACGCGTCGTTTGACCGGCCTCGCTCAGAAATTCGAGTACGGCGGAACCCGCGCCGCCCGCCTTGATGCCCTCTTCGGCCGTCACCAGCAAGTCATGCTCGGCAGCGGCTTTGAGCACTGCTTCTTCGTCAAGAGGCTTGACAAAGCGCATGTCGACGAGCGTTGCGTCAAGCACCTCAGCCACTTCAGTCAGGCGCCAGACCATGGAACCGAAGGCCAGAATCGCCACGCGCTTGCCCTTGGGTGCCGAAGTCGTCCGCACTGTCTTGCTCTTGCCGATTTCGACCGTCTCTGTGTCAGCCGTGACTTCCACCCCAGGTCCTGTTCCTCGCGGGTAACGCACAGCCACAGGCGTTTGCAGCGTCCAAGCTGTGTTCAACAGCAAACGCATTTCGTTTTCGTCGCTCGGCGTGATCACCGTCATATTCGGCAACGACCGCAGGAATGCGATGTCAAAGAGGCCGTGGTGCGTGCGTCCGTCGGCACCCACCAAGCCCGCGCGATCGATCGCAAAGAGTACCGGCAGATCCTGGATAGCAACGTCGTGCACAATCTGATCATAGGCGCGCTGTGCGAACGTCGAATAGATTGCCACCACTGGGTGAATGCCCGCACAGGCCAGCCCTGCGGCAAACGTCACCGCGTGCTGCTCGGCAATGGCCACATCGCGGTAGCGTTCGGGAAATCTCTTTTCGAATTCCACCAAACCGGAGCCTTCGCGCATCGCAGGCGTAATCGCATATAGCGTCTTGTCACGCTCAGCTGTGTCACAGATCCAGTCTGAAAACAGCTGCGTATAGGTCTTCTTCGTGGGTGCGGCAGACGGTTGAATGCCCACGACAGGATCAAACTTGCCCACGCCGTGATAGAGCGTCGGATCGTCTTCGGCAGGCTTATACCCCTTTCCCTTCTTCGTCTTGACGTGCAAAACGATCGGACCGTCAAGCGCCTTCAGGTTCTTGAGAAAGCTCACAAGCCCGGTCACGTCGTGACCGTCAATCGGGCCGAAGTAATTGATGTCAAAACTTGAAAAGAGCGTTGAGGGCGGCGACAGAAAATTGACGGTCTGCTTTTCCACTCGCTTGGCAAAATCCCACAGGAGCGGCACGGGCTTGAGGATGGACTTCGAGATCTCACGGGCCTTCCAGACGGGCGCCGTGCTCACGAGCTTGGCCAGATGACCCGACAGCGCTCCTGCCGGAGGCGAAATCGAGTGGTCGTTGTCGTTGAGAATGATAAGTAGCTTGAGGTCCTTCTTGTAGACACCCGCGTGATTGAGCGCTTCCACGGCCATACCGCCCGTAAGAGCACCGTCACCGATCACTGCGATGTGCCAGCGGTCCTTCTTGCCATTGAGGCTGTCAGCAACAGCCATACCGAGTGCGGCAGAAATTGACGTCGAGGAATGCGCCGTACCGAAGGCATCGTACGGGCTTTCGCTGCGCTTCGGAAAACCGGAAATGCCGTCGGTCTGGCGCAGCGTGGCCATCGCATCACGCCTGCCGGTGAGAATCTTGTGGGCATAAGCCTGGTGGCCAACGTCCCAAACAATGGCGTCTTCGGGGGTGTTGAAAACGTAATGAAGCGCGATTGCCAATTCCGTGGCACCGAGCGAACTCGACAAGTGACCGCCCGTCTTGCTGACGCTTTCGACCATGAAATCGCGAAGTGCGCGCGCGAGCACCGGAAGCTCTTCGACGGGGAGCTTGCGCAGATCGGCCGGAGAATTGATCGACTCCAGCATTTCCTTTCGTTCGTCAGGCGTGAGCATGCGCACCACCTGCGTCGTATCTCGCTGATCCATCAATATTTCCTGTTGGTCACAAAAGCGGCGGCGCCGGCCAAAAGACGAAGTGCCATATCTTCAAAACAGCCTTTGGCAGCCAGTGTCTGCAGAGCCGCTCCGGCTTCGTGTTCCATTTCTCGAGCGAGTTTGCGCGCCGCGTCAAGTCCCATCAGCGAGACGAACGTGGGTTTGTCATGGGCGTCGTCCTTACCGGAAGTTTTACCGAGCGTCGCCGTGTCGGCAGTGACGTCCAAAATGTCGTCGATCACCTGAAAAGCCAGTCCCAGAGCCTTGGCGTAACGATTGAGTTCGAATTCAGCGGCAGCAAAGAGTTCCGGCTTGCCGGCAAGCGCGCCCATTCGAACGCTAGCCAGAATCAGGGCGCCCGTCTTGAGACTGTGCATATGACGCAACGAAGCCTCGTTGAGGCTCTTTCCTACGCTCAGAAGGTCAATTGCCTGCCCGCCGCACATGCCGTCGCGCCCGCTCGAATAGGCAAGCTCCTGCATGAGCCTGACCTTGACGGCGGGAGCCACCTGCGTTCGGGCAATGCGTAAAAAAGCTTCGGGCTGCAGCGCGTCGCCCGCAAGCATCGCCACTGCTTCGCCGTATTTCACGTGAGCCGTGGGTTTGCCGCGCCGCAAGACATCGTTGTCCATGGCGGGCATATCATCGTGCACCAGAGAGTATCCGTGAACGTATTCCACCGCGAGCGCAAGTTCGTCCAGATCGCTTTCCCGCGCTTGCGTCAGCCGACCGGCTGCGTATACAAGCATGGCGCGCATTCTTTTGCCGCCATCCAAAACAGCGTATCGCATCGCTTCGGTGAGCGTTCCGAGACTGCCATCGCGCGCATCCAGCGCCATTTCGGCGACACCTTCGAAATGCCCGCGTTGTTCCCGAGACCAAACCTCAAATTCGGCTTTGTCAGCTTCCATCACAGCAACACCTCCCTATTGTAATGCCGTCGTGTCGCCCGAGCCGTTGTTTTGAGCTTCCAGTTTGCGAACGCGAGTCTCGGCATCTTCGAGCTTAGCCCGGCACAGATTCACCAGTTCGGTTCCGCGCGTATAGGCTTCCACGCTCTCTTCGAGAGCAAGCTTGCCCTCTTCCATCTTGCGGACAAGAGCTTCGAGTTCAGCCATCGCCTCTTCAAAAGTCGGTGTTTTCTCGTTTGCAGTCTGGGTCATAGCAGAAGCGGTGTTGTCGGTGAACAATTCACTCGAGAACAACACCGTATCCATCTCCGTTTTTTCGAATTGTCGGGCGAGCCGCTTGAAAAAAGCCAACGACTCGCAACTTAATCTTCGGATTTTATCTCACCGTGCTTTTCTTGACCTGAAAAATGCCCCGCTTCCCGATTATGCGGCTTTCAGAGCTTTGCCGCATGGAAATTTCCTTCATTCGTCTTATGAACTTCTTCGCGAATGCACTGCGATACAATGCGGCGCAACCCACTGAAGAACAAAAAGAAAATGCGCATCTCCTTCCAACCGGTCGACAATCCCGACAAAGTCAACACACATCTGCTCTCCTGGCTTCTAGCGGCCTGTTCCATGATCGGCCCGTTTGCCACCGACATGTACCTGCCGAGTTTCCACCAGATGGCTCAAGCCTTCGGCTCCGATCTGGCAGGTGTCCAGATGACGCTTTCCTCCTACCTCGCGGGTTTTGCCGTCATGACGCTTTTCTATGGAACCATTTCGGACATGTTCGGCCGTAAGCTCACGATGGTCACGGGCTTCTTGTGTTTTTCGGCCTCAAGTCTCGGGGCTGCCACTTCCGATTCGCTCTCGATGCTTGTTCTCTGGCGTTTGTGTCAAGGCATTTTTGCCGGCTGCGGCATGGTGATCGGCATGGCCATCATCCGAGACCTTTTCGGCGGGCCAAAAGCACAGATGCTGATGGCCTACGTATCCATGGTCTTCGGTTTCGGCCCGGCTCTAGCCCCGGTCATCGGAGGAGTTGTCGCCACCCACCTTTCCTGGGAAAGTCACTTCTATATTTTGACCCTCATCAGCGCAGTTCTTGCAGCTCTTTGTCTCATTTTTCTGCCTGAGACCTTGCCTCAGGAAAAACGTATGACGCCGCGTCTGGGAACACTGCTTTCAAATTACGCGGCAGCTGCGCGGCACTCAGCCTTCATGACCGCCAACACCTCTCTGGCGGTAGCCTTTCTCGGACAAGGTGTCTTCATTGCGGGCGCAGCTGACTGGTGCGTGGAAGTTATGCACTTAGCTCCCGATGAGTTTTGGAAACTCTTTCTTCCGATGGTCTCCGGCACAGTCATCGGCAGTTGGATTTCGGCTCGTATTGCTAGCCGCCTGAGCACGCAAGGAACAATCCGTGTGGGGTTTTCGGTTATGTTTGTGGCCGGCGCCTTTGCATTGTGCGCCATGGCTGAACTGTTGCCTCAAGGCATCGCCTGGGCCGTTATGCCCTTGATGATCTACACAATCGGCATCGGTATTGTTCGTCCGGGCATGGCTCTAATTTCAATGGATTTCCTACCGAATGCCAAAGGAATGGCCGCCTCCATGCAAAGCTTTGTACAGACGATTTTCTTTGCCTTGTGTTCGGCTCTATTGGTTCCTTTGCTCTACGGAAAAGGCGCTCTGTACGATTTGTCTATTGCCGGTTTTGGTCTCCTCACAATTTCTCTGTGGCTTTTGGCCATGCATCTGCGGCTTGAGAATTCCGCCCAGCAAAAACGCTGATCATTTGTTTCCGGCACTAAAAAGGCGCATCAGCCGTCAAGAGCCTTTGCGCCTTTTTCGTCACTTCAGCAGGACCTCTCTTGAGGTCCTTTCACACGATTGTTAGTACGTGTCGAAGTATTCCTGAAGCTTCTTGACGTCCTTGGTCTTCGTCAGACCCAACTGCAGCAAAACGCGAGCCTTCTGCGGGTTGAGCGTGCCGGAGGACAGGAAGCCATACTTGGCGTCGTCAACTTCTGCATCCTTGGTGGTGGCGCCCGTCGGAACGCGAGAGCTGCGAACCACAGCGATGCCGCTCTTGGCAGCCTTTTCAAGGATCGGGAAGATGCTCTTATGGATGTTGCCGTTACCAACACCGGCGTTCACGATACCAGCGTAACCGGCGTCAACCAGAGCCTGAGCCTGGATGCCTTCCACACCGCCGTGGTTGTAGACGATGCCAACCTTCGGAAGCTTTTCGATCTTGGAAACGTCAAACGGGGTCTGATAAGTGTGCGGACGCAACGAAGTGGATTCGTACGTCACCTTGTTGTTGAAGATCGTGCCAACCTTGCCGAAGTTAGCGGCAACGAAGGTTTCCGGCTGAACCGTGTTGGACTTCATCAAGTCGCGGGCGCCGACAACGATGTTGTTCATGGCAACCACAACGCCCTGCTTAGCCGTTTCCTTTGTAGCGGCCGTCAGAACAGCGTTGTAAAGGTTGCGCGGGCCGTCAGCACCGAGACCGGTGGACGGAAGCATGGCACCAACGAGCACCACGGGCTTCTTGCACTTGACGGTCAGGTTGAGGAAGTAGGCGGTTTCTTCCATCGTGTCCGTGCCGTGCGTGATCACAAAGCCGTCGACCTTGCTGCAATCAGCATTGATGGTCTTGGCAAGCTTGAGCCACACATCGTCGGTCATGTCCTGGGAACCGATCTGAACAACCTGCTTGGGGGTAACCTGAGCAATGTCGGCAAGCTGCGGCACAGCGGCAACCAGATGGTTGACGCTCACCTTACCGGCGGTGTAGGCCGAACCTGTTGCCGAATTGCCGGAACCGGCAATCGTGCCGCCCGTGGCGAGCACTTCAATCTGCGGCAAAGAGGCGGCCATAGCAGCACCGCAAGCGGTAACGATAGCAGCGGCAAGCAGAGACTTCTTAACCAAGCGCATTTCTGTTTCTCTCTCAAAAAAATGTTTTGGTGAGTATTCACACGCCCGCCGACACCGACAAAAGCTAGCCGAGAACAGCGAACATATGAAATTTGTTCAGTTTCGCATCGAACTCTTAACACTCGTGTCCTACGCAAAACTGCTTAGTGAATCTAATGTACATAACCTCTCTCGTTTTGTTAAAACTGTCCGTGTTCTTGATGGAAATCAAAAATGCAAATTCCCGCACTGATTTTCTTGGACTTTTTTTCCGGTTCTCAAATTTTTTTCATAAACCGCTTGACAGGAGCGTTTACACCTGTAAAATGCGCATTCTCTTCGAGAGAACGCGGGAGTAGCTCAGTTGGTAGAGCGCAACCTTGCCAAGGTTGAGGTCGCGAGTTCGAGACTCGTCTCCCGCTCCAAAAGCTAGCGTCCCAAAGGCGCATAGACGGATGGCGCGATAGCAAAGTGGTTATGCAACGGATTGCAAATCCGTCTACAGCGGTTCGATTCCGCTTCGCGCCTCCAAGCTTTTCTCTGGAAGATGACGCATCTTTGAATGCGGGAGTAGCTCAGTTGGTAGAGCGCAACCTTGCCAAGGTTGAGGTCGCGAGTTCGAGACTCGTCTCCCGCTCCATTCAAAAGAAGCATTTGCGGTTGTTGCAGATGATTCACTCAAAGACGCGGGAGTAGCTCAGTTGGTAGAGCGCAACCTTGCCAAGGTTGAGGTCGCGAGTTCGAGACTCGTCTCCCGCTCCAATTTCTTCCCCAGACGATTTACGATTGAGAGCCCTCATTGTTCGTGGGACAATGCCTTTGTTCGAGTCTAATCGTTTTTTCCAATGTTGCTTTCCCATCGTGCCTATTGCGGGCGCTTCGCCCCTTCTCCAACCGGCCCGCTTCACTTCGGCAGTCTTGTCTGCGCATTGGCTTCGTTCCTGGACGCTCGAGCTCACAACGGCACATGGCTGATTCGCATCGAAGACATTGATCCGCCTCGCGACATTCCTGGAGCAGACGAAGCCATCATCAGGACGCTGACCCAACTTGGCATGGTTTCTGACATCCCGGTCGTCTGGCAGAGCAGACGCTACGAGCTCTATGAACAAGCGCTAGGAAAACTTTCCCATCAGGGACTCGTCTACGGATGCGCGTGTTCGCGCAAAGAGATCGCTGTCGCGCAAGCTAGGCTCGGTTTACCCTCTCATGTTTACCCCGGAACGTGCCGCAACGGAACACACGGCAAACCGCCCCGATCGCTCCGCGTTCGCACTTTCGATGAAGTCGTCAGTTTTGTCGATCGTCGTTGCGGTCACTTTTCTGAGAACCTTGAGCATGACGTCGGGGATTTCGTTATCAAGCGAGCCGACGGCCTATGGGCCTACCAACTTGCCGTTGTCGTTGACGATGCCCAACAAGGCGTCACCGATATTGTTCGCGGCGAAGACCTCTTGAACAACACCCCGCGTCAAATCTACCTGCAAAGGAAACTGGGACTTTCCATACCTCGGTATCTTCATATCGCCTTGGCACTTGATGCTCATGGGCAAAAGCTTTCCAAGCAAACCCATGCCCCGGCAATTGACAATGAAGATCCAATGGATCTGTTAAACGCCGCCGCTCTTCATCTAGGTCTCGGTGCCTTGGGTGCAAAAACGCCGCAGGCGTTTTACGCTGCGGCGCAAAAAAGCTGGTCAGAAAAATATCTCCACTGAAGATTATTCTTTCCAAGGCACCGGGTGCGGAAAGATTCGATTCAAAAGCGCACGAATCAGCACACTCTCATCGTCACCGGGTGTACCGAAGGTAGCCTCGGGCAATTTCTCGCTTGCATGCGCTTCGTAACGGTTGCCATGCACCAAGCGAACATATTCCAGCTTACCTTCAACAATGCGATCGTTCCAGCCTCCGACAGAGAAGTCGAACTTCAGACAACGCGTGCAACTGTCGTCAAACGTTTTTACTTCACGCACTTTAAAACCCTGCTCGCGAAGCAACTGACGCACAGACAACCGCAGGGATTCGTTTCCGTGCGGCGTCACGCTCACACACACTTCCTGAGCGGCACTGTCGTCAAAACGATATTCGTAAGGACTCTGGCCTCCGAATTGCTGGCACGCTGCCAAGGCAATCGTCACGACGGGAACTAGGAATTTAAGTACTCTGCGCATGCAGTTCATCAAACTCGTAAATGAACGAAAGCGGATATTACAGCGTCCAGGAAACGGATGCGCGATCAGAATTTGAACTAACGTTCAGATCACTCGCAATTATGCCGCACGTGTAAGCGTCGTTATATGCGCAATCGCGCTTCTTGCCAAACTGCGAATGTCGTATCCCCCTTCCAAAATACTGACGAGTCGCCCACCGCAGACAGCACGAGCCACACGCATGACCTCAATGGTCATAAAAGAATAATCGAATTCGGTGAGCTTAAAGAGCGCTTGCTTCTCGTCGCGATGTGCATCAAACCCCGCACTCACGAGAATCAGATCGGGCTTAAACATCAAAAGCTTGGGAATCCAAACATCGTTGACAACCTTGAGCACATCTGCCCCGTCGCTGCCTTCCGGCATCGGCGCATTGACGATATTGCTCGCCTGAGCAGGCTGCAATCCGAACGGAAATGCTGTTTCTTGATAGAGACTGAAAAGCGCTATGCGATCGTCTCCCTTGATGATATCTTCCGTCCCGTCAGCCCGATGCACGTCGAAATCAACAATTGCCACGCGCTTGAGTCCCAGTACGTCCAAAGCATGAAGCGCCGCACAGGCCACGGAGTTGATCAGACAAAAGCCGTGCGCAAAATTACGGCCCGCATGGTGTCCGGGCGGACGTACACAAGCAAAGGCATTTCGAATGGTTCCGGCACAGACTTGTCGTACCGCCTCAATGGCGGCGCCGGCACTTTTGAGTGCGGCTTCAAAACTCAGGGCATTGATGAAAGTGTCTTCGGAAATCTGCTTTTCACCGGTTCTTTGCGCCTCTCGGCTGGCTTGTTCCAGTTCCTGCACATAACTCTTGTCGTGCGCTCGCAGCACATCTTCCATTGACGCCGGCGCACTCGGCAACACAGTGACAACACGCGAAAGCCCCATCGCAATCATGCGGTCTTCAATCGCATCAATGCGTTCGGGGGATTCCGGGGAGTCCGGTCCCTGCTGATAGCTATGACACAAGTCGTGCGTGAAAAATCCGGTGGGCAAATGAGTTGTCCTCTTATGTCCTGATTGTCCTCTATGGGTTTATTTTAGGCTACCAAGCTTGCGAACTACGCAAAAAAGCGCGCTCTCGACTTCCGCCAAAAGCACGCTTTGATACGCCGATGCTCCGCCTCAACGAGGCAACAGCCGCTTAGTAGTTCGTCTTGCGAACTTCAAAGAAGCTCTGAGCGTAGTGGCAGACCGGGCAGACATCCGGAGCGGCGTTACCGACGACGATGTGACCGCAAATGCGGCATTCCCACATCGTCATTTCACCCTTTTCAAACACCTGCTTCATCTGAACATTGCTCAGAAGCTTGCGATAACGTTCTTCGTGGGTCTTTTCAATGGCGGCGACCAAACGGAACTTGGCAGCGATTTCCGGGAAGCCTTCTTCTTCGGCAGTCTTCGCAAAACCGGCGTACATATCGGTCCATTCGTAGTTTTCGCCTTCGGCTGCAGCCTGGAGATTGGCTGCCGTGTCGCCGATGCCGCCCAAGAGATCGAACCACAAACGGGCATGTTCCTGTTCGTTGCGAGCGGTCGACAGGAAGATTTCCGCAAGCTGTTCATAGCCTTCGCGGCGGGCAACTTCTGCAAAGTACGTGTACTTGTTGCGGGCCTGGGATTCACCGGCAAATGCGGTGGCAAGGTTTTCAGCCGTCTTAGTGCCCTTCAGGCGGTTGTCGCCGCCCGCAGCAGGAGCTTCCTGGACTTCTTCAAAAACTTCAACACCCTTGTGGCAAAGCGGGCAAACGAAATCAGCGGGCAGCTCATCGCCTTCATAGATGTAGCCGCAAACCTTGCAACGGAACTTCTTCATGGGAGTATCTCCTGCGTTATTCGAGTTGTTTAAAAGCGTCTCCATGCGAAGTGCCGATCTGCCTTTTCTGGTTTTGGGGATACCCGACAAATCGTCGCTTGGAACGCTTACAGTCCTATTGGTTGGCAATTGTAGGCTAAAAACCGGGCAAAACTTCGCTGATAGACAAAAGCAAAGAAGGCTATAGAACCGACCGAACAACAACGCTTAACGAACACCGGAGAGCATGCCTCAGAGAAGCAAAAACCCCGACGAATCGGGGTTTTCGCAGAATCTAGCTGGTGCGATGGTCGGAGCAATCTTTCCTTTATTTAAAGGCATTTAAAGAGATTGACTTATTTTTTATACCGTCAGTTATACCATAAGGATCTAAATCAACAAGTCGTTTGCCTATTTTAGATTACGCGAAAATGAGGTTGTCTGAGTCGGAGTCACTCTGCACGAAGTATGAAGCGCTTCGAGACTCATCGACTCCATCGTCTTGAGGCGCTGGAAGTAAAACCGCCGCCATCGGTAAAAGGCCTCTCGGCTCACACTGTGGCGGCGGCAGATGTCCTCAACGCTCACGCCTCGCGCGAACTCTCGCAGGATCTTCTGTCCGATTGCATCGGTGCATCTAAGTTTTTTCATTTTTTAGGCACAAAAAAAGATGCCCTGACAGCTCACTCGGAACCGTCAGGGCTAAGGCTGCGTTTGATTCGTTACTGATGCACCCGGGCTAAGGCGTCGTGCTTTCCTGCGACTCGCTGAGATAGTTCTGCACCTTCAGCAGCCAGTCCCGAACCCTCTTCGAGTAGTCCGATACAGTGGTCGAGTCGCTCTGCAAAATGCTTGCAGGAACTTGCACCGGCTGCGGACAATCGCTTGCGATAACGGTCGGACTCGACGCGCACCCGCTCAAGCTCAATGCGCAAAGAGCTGCTATCGGCGCGGCTTTCAGCCAGTTCAGCCTTCTGTCGCTCGACCTCTTCCCACGCCTTCGCCAAGGCATCAGCTTGCTTGCGCTCATTTGCACGATTCTCCTTTTCTTTGTCGGCCAAGGCCAGCGCATGAGCGGCCTTCAGCGCATCAATGTCGGCCTGATACAGCGCCGCAGCAAAGCGGTAGCCGCCTAAAAAAAGAGCGGCTGCTGCGATGGCAACCGCCCCGATCTTGATCCAAGTACTCATCACTGCACCTCACCGATGCACCGTCGATACTCAGCCAACCGTCGATCGACCAGCCCCTTGAGGCTCTTGCCGCCGGCAAAGTGCCATCGCTTGATCTCTTCGCACGCGCCTCTGTAGTCCCCAGCATTGAGCTTCCTGACCAAAGTCGAGCCACAGAATCTTGCTTGGCCGATGTTGTATGCCAAGCTCACGTATGCGTCCATTTCATAAGGCATCAAAGGCACCGTCACGCAAGACCTCACAGCGTCCTCGGCCGCTCGCACGTCTTTTTCAAGGCGATTGAGCGCGTCCGGGACGCTGATCGTATCCCCCAGCTTCACACCTTCAGTCGATCCGAAGCCGATCGTCGGAACGTCGCCCGGCACGGGGATGTAAGCCTCTCCTTTGAAGCCCTCCCAGGTGGCGATGCTGATGAGGCCTGCGGCCGTCAGGGACAAACCGCCGACGACTATCCGCTTAAGCATCATCCCCTCCTTTTGCCTTCCGGATCTTGTCAGCTACGGATGTGTCTGCGACCTGGCGGACCAGTACCTCTTGCTTTCGAGGACGCCACATCCGGTAGATGAGACGGAAAGCCTCTATAGCTTTCGGAAGAGCCCCAATCAGCATCACAAGTACGTAGGCCGCCGTCAGGATCGTCACCCACGACTCAAGCGGAATTCCTGCCACTACAAGCGCTGAGACTCCGACACCCGGGGCCGCTTTAGCCGCTCCGCTTGCCGTGCCGGAAAAGACCGGCATGACCGCCTTTTTTAGCCACTCCGTTGTGCTTCCTTCACACATCACGCCTCCTCGCGGCCAGAGCCTTTAAAAGGGTTGAAGTAAATCCAGTGCGGACAATAGGGATCGGCCTCAATTTCGTCCTTGCTACTGCCCCAAATCTTCCACCCTGCCCCAGCTCTGATGCACTTCCAGTGGCCGAAAATCCGGTAATGCTTGACGAAGTAAATCTGCCAACCGATTAGCTTGCCGTCCCGTTCGAGATACCACTTGCACAAGCCGCTTACACCGCTCAAATCACCAACTGAAGGATCGCCCTCGTACCACCACAGGTCCCCTTTCTGATAGAGAAGCCCCAAAACAAAATAGTTAAAGCCGTAGGCGCTGTTCCGGAAGAGCCAGGCGCACCGGCGCATCCACGTCCAGAAGACTCCATCCTTCGGCCAACGCAGTTTGTGCTTGCGGTCTCCGTCACAAGAGTTGTCCGGTGTCTGAAAAGGCCAGAGCCAGTCAGGCAGCCATCCGTCGTCTTTAACAAAGCACGCAAGAACGGGAGATAGGAGCTTGGCAAAGATCTCGAACGGAATACCAATGAACAAGAGCAGAAACCACTTGAAATAGGCCATTTTTGCACCCATAAAAAAAGCCCCTTTCGGGGCTTAAATCATTTCGACTTCGCTTTTTCGACTTTGTCGTCGGCTGCTTTTTTACGCAGCTGGATTTTTCTGCGAGCGCAGCTCTCGCGCGTGCAGATACCTTCCGAATCAAGCTCTGCTCCACAAGCCGGGCAATAACGCTTTTCTTCCATCTTTACTCTCCCATCAAAGTTTTGTATTCGGCCTTCAAAGAGGCCACGGTTTCAGCGTCGTCCATCAGCATGGCCGTGGCCATACGATCTTTCAGAGAAGCGATTTGCTGGTCAAAATCCGAGAGTTCGGCATTGATTGATTGGGCTTCAATTTCGGCCATAGGAATCTTTTCCACATACCAAGACATGTCATCACCGCGTCTTACGCGGTATCCATTCTCTTTGCCAAGCCGCTGAACGATCTCGCGCATCTCCTGATCGTGCTTAGTTTGAGACTGGTGCGACACGACGATTCCAAGCAACTCCACAGCAGACGTTGGCTTCTTTTCAGCCTGCCAAGACTCACCATCCCATTTGTAAAAGTTAGTCTCAAGATCGGCGTCTTCCGGAAGCGGCGTCTCGGTCGCATTTTCAGGCAAGAAGACGCCTTCCAAAACCTGGAAAGTGCGCTGGCCACTGTAGTAGCCGGCTTCGTCATGAACATAAATGGTCTTGAACTCCATATGACTCTCACTTCAAAAAAAATAGCGGCCTTAAGGCCGCAAGAAAAAAGGTATTCCGTGACAGACGGTCACGGTTTGACTCTCAAAATCCAAACTTCCGGCACCAAATGTTGGGTGCTTCGGATCAGCTCCGGAGGTCGCGTCACAGATCTAGCTCTTGGACACTGGCCAGAGGTGTCGCTCATGCAAGCCAGACAGATAGCCAGACGCAAACGCAAGGAACTAGGCCAAGAACCTCCTCGTGGATACACGCTCCGAGATGCCTGGTCTCTCTGGAAAAACCTCAAACGCGGACGCATCGTGAGCTATCAGGATGAAAAGCGTCGCATGGAGCGCTACATCATTGCCCCTCTTGGAAGCCGCCAGATCGATGAAATCACGGCGCCACTTGTCATACAAACGGTTAAGTCCATCGAACGCGCCGGGCACCAAGCTACCCTTAAGCGCGTGCTCATGCGAACGCGAGAAGTTATGGACTTGGCCGTGTGCGCCGGCTACATCTACCACAACCCTGTCGACCGAGTCAGCCGAGTCTTCGCCGCTCCCATCGTCAAGCCTATGCCTTCTGTCCACTGGCGCGAACTGCCCGCCATCATGGCGACCATGAAAGAAGCCCCCTATCGGACTCAGCTTCTTTTTGCTTGGGCTCTCCTGTCACTCTTGCGCCCCATTGAGACCGTCAAGGTCCGATGGGACTGGATCAAAGACGACGTCTTGACGATCCCGGCTTCTGAAATGAAAAAGTCCAGAGAGCATCGTCTTCCGTTGCTTCCGATCATGCTCGACATCCTGCAAGCAGCCAAGGACGAGTCACCACACCCAAAGTCTCCTTTCATCTGGGCTGGTCGAGTGTCCGGGCGACATATGAGTGGGCAGACTCTGGCCAAACATTTTCACGAGACCGCGCTAAGAGGACGTCTGGTAGCCCACGGCATCCGATCCGTCGGTCGCAGTTGGATGGCTGACCATGATGCTACTTTTGAAGTAGCCGAAGCATGCCTTTCGCACGTAGCCGGGTCCAGCGTCTCGCGTGCTTATCAGCGATCCGACTACCTAGCTCAAAGGAGACAACTAATGACCTCCTGGTGTGAGCATGTTGCAAACTGTGCCCAAGAAGTCGGTTTTCTTCCATCAATTTTCAGTACTGATAGGGATTTAACCTCAGGCGGTTGATTCATTCGAATGGGGGCAGACACAAACCGAAAGATCTTCAAATTCCGGGCTTTCTAAACCCATTCGGATAACCCGACAT
>ULWC01028046.1_pt1 | contig 15069 bp, 11 predicted proteins | sample 1959931 | NCBI WGS metagenome assembly ULWC01 (sample SAMEA4835801, study PRJEB28245) | human gut metagenome | biome: gut microbiome; material: fecal sample | place: Denmark | collected 2008
ACTATCCGGTGGCGCTCGGCGTGATCCGCGCCGTCGAGGACGACGCCGTCTACGACCTGGCCGTCGAACGGCAGGTCGAGGAGGTGAAGGCCGCCAGCAAGATCCACTCGGTGGACGAGCTGCTCCACTCGGGCGAGACCTGGGAGGTCGAGTAATTCCGCGCCGCACGAGCGGGGGGGGGCATTGCCACACTCACGAAGAGAGGGGCTCCCGAACCCGGAAATTCCAGACACCGCAAACGACGAAACGGACCCGAAAAAGGTCCGTTTCGTCGTTTTTCACCGTTTCGGCCGGGGCGCCGAGGCGGCGGGCAGCCGGGGCGGCCAATGCAGCCAGTACGGCCAATGCGGCCGGTGTGCTGCGGGGTGCGACTACTTCTTGAGCAGCACCTCGTCGATGATGCGGCGCATCTGCGAGATGTCCATCGCCCCCATCGCATGCTGCGGATCGCCCGATTGCGGGATGAAGAGGAAGGTCGGGATGCTCCGCACGCCGAACAGGGCCGCGAGCCGCTGCTCCTTGTCGACGTCGATCTTGTAGATGCGCACGCGCCCCTCGTACTCGCCCGCCAGCGTCTCCATGACGGGAGCCATCATCTTGCAGGGTCCGCACCACGTGGCATAGAAGTCGATCACTGCGGGCAGGTCGCCCTCGTATTTCCAGGCCGTGGGATTCTTCTCGTAGTCGTAAATCTGCTTGCGGAACTCCGCCGCGTTCAATTCGATAGCTTTCATGGTCGTTTCGTTTTTCGATTCGGAACGGTCCTGAGCCGACGCCGTCATACCGACCAGCAGGGCCATCGCCGTTGCGAATACCGTTTTTACACTGTGGATGGTTTTGTTTTTCATGATGCAAAGATCGCGCTTTTTCTCACGCCGTGAAATGGACAAACGGCCGGAAAGGTTGGCGATTTTTCCCGCGGGAGGGGTTCGGGAGAAAAAAACGGCTAATTTTCGGCAGACGCTTGCAGGAATCAAAAAGATGACTTATATTTGCATCCGCAACGGGGGATTAGCTCAGCTGGCTAGAGCGCTTGCATGGCATGCAAGAGGTCACGAGTTCGAATCTCGTATTCTCCACCAAGACAAGGCCGCGAAGAGGCCGGGGACCTGTAAACCACGAGTTTACAGGTTTTTTGTTTTTGGGTATGGGGGGGGGCGGAGCTGAAGGGGCCCGGGGTCGTTTTATCCCGACTGCCGGGCCTGTTGGATGCCGGGCCTGTTGGATAAAAAGGGCCCGCATATCCATGAGATGCGCGGGCCCGACAATACGATCTGGGTACTCGATATACAGACTTACATCTTATGACTTTGCGGTTCCTCCGGATCGTTTGCACACGAAGTAAACAGAGCACCTGCAGCAAACAGAACCGTTGCCAAAGTTAAAAGATGTTTTTTCATAACTTCTGTGAATTTAGGTTAGAATAATTTTTTGAGGCTGGACATAAGTCCTATCGAGTATTTACCAATCTTTTCTATAGTCTCCATAGTACAAAGTCACAGTATTAGCGTCAAATATATTTCCTTTTGGATTATGAGAAATATATACCCCATATCCATACATCCCATCCATACCATCCAATTCATATAACATTAGAGTTGTTCCAACAATATTATTCCACTGCCCTTCGTATTCTCCTTGAATATTCGTAATAAGGTCTCCGAACATAAGAATATTATTAGAACTCCAACTTAACATTCTCCATACCCAAAGATTCATTAAACCAATCATATTAGAATTGAATGAACTGGTTATTGAATAAAAAGGTACTGCAAAAGCTCCATATTTAGATTGTTCCAATCCGGCAATCGGTTTGCGAGGATGATTGTTTACAGGGAACATCATTCCCATCATTTCTCCTGTGCTTTGGTCAATCAGACCCCACGGGTCGAGAATCTGTACATCCTCATCCTCGCTCATGTAACCGGACCATGCATAGTCTAAGTATTTCCCGACCTCGATGCCTCCGGTCGCCACTGTATCCCAAAAATATTCGGTCGGCTCCTCATAATCGGACAGGGTCAACAGTTTGTCAGGCATCGCTTCACGCAGGGCCTTGATGAGTCTCGGATAGGAGGTGGTATTCATAGCGGGCATACCCTCCACATCACCATAGCCAGCGTTGCGGTCGAAAAGATTAACGCCATCGAGGTCGTAGGTTTCAAGACAAGCCTTGACCTGTACCACGAAGTCTGCAATCTGTGTATCGGTCAAGTTGCAGAAGCCCAAACCCGTATTTCCCCCTTCAATCGAAAGGCAAACCTTGCGGCCCTTGTCCTGCAACGGTCGGATATGCAGGTCGGCATGCTCCAAAACGTAACGGATATCCGAATTAAGCACCAACATGGCTCGACCCGTAGCTTCATCATAGCCAATCTGAACCACACGCAGATTGACAATATTGCCATACGTCCGTTCCCAGACATTTGGAACTCCATAATTCATTAAATCTTCTTTCGCAATAACCCACACATCAGCCAACAGGGGCGAATATTCAGAGGTATTTACATAAAATACCGTCGTATTTACGGGGTCCAGTTCGTAATCGCCGACCTCCGGTTTGCGGACCTTGACAACATAGTAGAGGATGCCACCCTCATCGGACATAGTCACATCGTCCGATGACACCACAATCGGGGCCAGGTATTTCCCTGCTTCAAGCCCGTCGGCCTTGAAGGTCACTTTTATTTTCTCGGAGATTCGTTCCCCGACGGCTATCGAGATTTGTCCGTCATCGGCAATCTGAATGTTGGCGGCCGGCATGGTCAGAAAATCAGTCCCGTATTTGGTGTTATAGATTTCGACCTGCGATTCATCCGGAGCTGTCTGAAGATTCAGATTTTTCTCGGCCGGGCGGTTCAAACGACAATACATCGGATCAGAGGTCGTTCCTGTACCCTCCATCAGATAGACAACCGACCGTTCTACGGGAGAAAACTGGCTGCGAACCGACACATAGGTATTCTCCAGCGGCTCCTTGTCAGGAAGTTCACCGCGTGTCGTATCCACCGGATCGGCGTCGCAGGCCACAAGGCCCGCCGCCAATACCGTTGCCAAGAGAATTTTCGGGATATTTTTCATCTTGATTTGCGTTTTCATGGTTTACTCCTCCGTTTCGTTGATTTTCGGAATTTCAATACCGTCTGGCCAAACAATGTCGGTCTCGGCCACGCCGTCGTTGCCGTACATCGAGTAGTCCTTAACGGTATTCCCGGCACCCTCGTTGAATTTCCAGTAACCCAACAGGGTCGGATCAGTCTCGGGATTGGTTATTTCGTACATGTTCTCCCAGATTTGCTGCTGCGTGCGGGCCACGGACCAGACACGCACCTCGGCAATCTTGCCGTTCAGCGGGCGATAATCATCATACGACTTGCCAATGAAGAACTGGTACGCATCGCCGAAGCTGCCGTACTTCTTTTCGTTGTCCGGGGTTGGATTTGCCAAATAGTAATCATAGAGCGCCCGCATGGCGAGATTGATGCGCGTATCCTCGCTCATCGAGGTGAGCCCCATTTCGGTGCCCTCGCTCTGCAGCTCGCCGTTGACATAGACGCAGACGCGGCGGGTTGCCTGGTCGTAGGTGCAGGCCACATGGTACCACTGCCCGGCCGAGAGGTTCTTCGTGGCATCGCGCTCGGGGAACTTGCCGAATTTTGAACCGGCACCCGAACCGTCGAACTGCAGCTGCTGACGCTCGAAGTTCGTATCACCGATACGAAGCAACAGGTACTGCTCGACACCCATCACCGAAGAGATATTGACGGCATTGGTGTTCCCGTCGGAGGTAACGGTCGAGGTGGCAAACTGGTCGATGTAGATTAGTGCCTCGTAGGTCACGGCCGTGAGGCCGTTCCACGCCTGACTGTTTGTCCCGTAGGTGTCCAGCGTCGGGAAGTTAATCCAGTTGCCCTCGCCGAGCTGCGCCGCGACGGTGATGTTCGACGAACGCTTGACAACGTAATAGACCGTCGAGGAGGTCGCCAGTGTCGGGACCGACGACTGCGCAATCGTCACCGGCACAAGGTAGGTTTCGTCGAGCGGCAGAGCTCCGGTCTGCTCGGCACCCTCACCCAGCAGGTTCTGCAGATGGAGCGTGAGCGTCTCGGAGGTCGTCTTGCCCGCGGCAATCGTCGCGGTTTCGGACGAGAGCTTATAATACTTCGCATCGAGCATCGACCACGACGTGCCGTAGCGGGCGTTGTAGCGCTCAATCAGCGACGGATCGACCGTCACGGAGAGCGTCACATCTTGATCCGACGGATAGGCCAGCGTCGCCGCAAAGGTGCGGTCAAAGACATCGAGCGTATTCTTGATTGTTGCCGCCTGCACCTCAGAGGTCTCCGCCACGTCGAGGTAGACCACGTTGCCGAACTTGTGGTCGTCGGCGTCGTAGTTGGTGCAGGCCGTCTGGACCGCAACCATTCCGATGCAGGCCAGCAACAGCATGTTTTTCCGTGTTTTCATGGTTCACTATTTGGAAGGGTTCAACAGTTGAATGGCATCGCTCAGCAGCGGGTAGTTGCGCTCGACATCGTAGTAGTCGTTGTCGATGTCGTAGGCGGCAAGTCCGGCCAGCGGACCCAGCGATACGACCCGCTCGGCCATCTCCGTAATGGCGGCATGTTCGACGACATCCTCGTCGTAGAGCGGAGCCCCGGCCGCAGCCGCCAGCAGCAGCCGTTCAGGTGCGATGCCGGCATAGCCCGTGGCATTGACCACCTGCAGCTTCAGGGTCGTGATGTCGGTCGTCGCCTCGGTATCGAGGACCACATAGTCCAGTTTCGCGCGGTCGGCTTCGGCCACGAAGAGCGGATTGCCCTCATAGACCAGCAGCTGGTCGTCCGTTTTGGCCGCCGAAAGCGTCGAGACAATCGAGGCCGTAGCGGTGGCATCCAGCGGGTCGGCGGTGAACGAATAGCCGTCCAGATCGTTGGCAGCTACCGCGGCAATCACGCCGTCGAGATAGGTTTTGAGGGCCGCATCGCCCGAAAACTCCGCCTTGCGTGCGGCGTAGTCCACCTGGTAGAGCACCCGGGTCCCCTTTTCGTGCATCGTGACCATGTCCTCAGCGTCGAAGCGCGAGAAGTTGTCGGCATTCGTCAGCGATACGATGTCCAGCGAGTCGGGCAGACAGCGCATGTAGTCCTTTTCGCTCGCGGAGGGGGTCGGCGAATTATAGAGCCGGGCATAGGTCAGGAAATGTTCGCTCTGCTTGTATTCGCGCAGCGCAGCCGTATACTCCGCCCAGAAGGCCGGATCCTGATCTGCGGGGCGCTGGACCTGCTGCTCGACAGCCTCCGTTTCGGTCCAGTCGCTGCATGCGGCGGCTCCCAAAGCGAGCGCCGAGACTGCCATGCAGCGGAACAGATTGGTGATGATATGGTTTTTCATGGCGTTGGTCATTAAAGGTTTTTGCGGTCCCACCACACACGGGTTCCCTGCGTGTCGCCCGCGCCGTTGACGGATTCGCTGTTCAGATCGGCGATAGCCGCCTGGAGGTTCGTCGGATTCTCGGTGTACTCCTCCACCGGGTACGGCAGGCGCCGTGCCCCGAGCGACGAATCCACCGTCCCGCCGCTGGCATTCTCAACCACCGGCAGCAGCCGCGGATAGCCCGTGCGCCGGTGTTCGGCCCACGCCTCGGTCCCCAACGGGAAGATGGCAATCCACTTCTGGGTGATAATCTTTTCGAGGTTCGTCTCGATGTCCGTAGCCTTGTCGTCCCAGGCAATCGTCACGCTGCTTTGCGGCGTCGAAACCGAATAGCGGCCAATCGGGTCGACATAGGCCGCCGGCGTATGCGTGGCATCGGCTATGTAGGCGTCGGCACCGCTCGCACCCCGCTCCTCGAACGACAGCCGGATGGCCTCCTCGTAGAGCGACTTCGCCTCGGCAGCCGAGCCCCAGCGCAGTTCGTACTCCGCGCGCAGGAAGGTCACCTCCGCGGCATTCATCCACAGATAGGGATCTGTCCCCGTGATGAGCATGTTCGAATAGGAGGAGACGGCCGTTGCCTTGCTTGAGACGTTGATGCCGATACGGATGCCGGCGTAGCCCTGCACCTCCTGTCCGTTCTCCACCAAGCGCACCGTCGTGAACATCTTCTCACGCCGCGGGTCGTTGTAGCCGTTCATGTAGCTGATTAGGTCGGCGCCGACGCGATGGTCGCCCCAGTCGTTGTAGATCAGCGTCATGCGGTTGTCCGAGGTCTGCATCCGCGCATTATCGGCATTCGACGTGATGACGCCCCCGGCAATCGCTTCGGCAGCCTTCGTGCGGGCGGTCTCCTCGTCCACGTAGGTCAGGCGCATCGCCATGCGCAGCTTCAGCGAGTTGGCGAACTTCAGCCACTGCGCGATATTGCCCGCATAGACCCCGTCGTAGCGGCCGAAGGCATCGGACGGCAATGTGAGGTTGTCCTCCAGCGAGGCTATCGCTGCGTCCAACTCCTCGAACATCGCCGCATAAGCCTCCTGCTGCGTGTCGTAGGCCACCTCGAGCGATTCTGTCTTGTCGGCCATGATCTGCGGGTAGGGAATCGGGCCATAGGAGTCCGTCACGCGCTGCATGATGGCAATGCGGCAGACGGCGGCCAGCGCGTGGGCCGTCACGTCGTCCGTACCGTTGATGATGGCGCGGTAGGCCGGGTAGGTCTCGCTGATGACGTTCACGAAGGGCCACTTGCGCCAGTCGGCCGAAGCATTGAAGGTCTCGAACTTGTTCTGCCACGTGTCGACCGTGGCGCCGATATAGCCCGCATAGGGTCCTCCGACCAGACTCTCCAGGAACTGGTACATGTGCTCCTGCGTCGGAACAACGAGCCCCTGCAGGGTCTTGAGATTGGTTCCGATCTTGTAGTTGTTGGCCTGCAGCTGTTCGTCGGTCACTTCGTTCGGATTGCGGTTGATATCCGCGAAGTCGCCCGTACAGGCAGCCATGCCGAGCAGCATGACCGCAAGCAGCAGCCGCTGCACGTTATGTTTCGTAGTTTTCATGGTCTTGCTGTTCATTTAGAATTGGAATTTCACGTTGAAGCCCAGGCTGCGCAGCGACGGCATCATGAAGTAGTCGATGCCCTGGTAGTTCAGCCCCGTCGAGGCCACGGCCTCGGGGTCGAACGGCGCCTTGCAGTAGATCATCCAGAGGTTGCGCCCGACGAACGAGACGGTCATCCGCATCTTTTCGCGGAACCACTTCGCGGGGAGCGTGTAACCCAGCGAAAGCTCCTGCAGGCGGAAGTTCGTCGCCGAATAGGTGTAGTACTGCGGCAGTCCCGACTGGGCGCCGATGGCCTGATACCACTTCTGCGCGTCGATTGTCTGGCGGCCGTTGATGAGGACACCTCCGGCGTCACGCGCCGCGGCCGAAGCCTCCGAAACGCCATACAGGTCCATGTTGGCCTGCGTCGCGGAGTAGCAGATGCCGCCGATGCGGGCCGTAAAGAGCACCCCGAGATTCAGCCCCTTCCACGAGAAGTCGTTGCGCCACGCCAGATTGTATTTCGGGAAGACCGAGCCCAGGTAGATATCCTCCATGTAGTCGTCCTTGACGGCCACGTTGCCGCTCTTGTCCACCTCGATGAAACCTTCACGGTTGTAGACCAGGTCGGAATTGGTATAGAGGTCGCCCAGCGTACCGCCCGGTTTGAGGATATACTTCGCCTTGCCAAGGCCCTTGATCTCCAGCCGGTCTTTCGAAATGATTTCACCGGTTTCGGGATGCTTGTAGTTGTGGACCAGCTCGACAATCTCGTTTTTGTTCCACGAGAAGGTGAAGTTCGTGGCCCAGCGGAAATCCCGCCACGTGTTGTCATACCCCGCCGAGAGCTCGACACCCGTATTGCGGACGTGGCCCGTCTGCAGGTAGATGGTCGAGTAGCCCGACGATACGGAGATCTGCGGATCGAAGGTCTGGTTGTAGGTGTCGGCCCAGTACCACGATGCCGAGAGGCTGATGTGGCGCCACAGCCGGGCGTCGAGACCCAACTCGTAGGTACGGGTCCGTTCCGGGTAGAGGTCGCCGATCGGATAGTGCGTCTTGGCGGTCCAGACCTTGTTTGTGGCATCGTATTCGTAGGTCGGGATGGTCAGATGCCGCGGGAAGGGCATACCCACCGAGGCAATCGAACCGCGGATCTTCAGATAGGTCAGCGCACGGCCCATGTCCCAGAGCGAGGTGGGCACCCACGACAATCCGACCGACGGGTAGAAGAACGACGATTCGGGCGATTCGGCCAGCTGCGAAGCCCAGTCGTTGCGACCCGTCACCGTGAGGTAGAGCATCTGCTTCCACCCCACCTCCACCGAGGCGAAGAGGGACTGCGTCTGCTCCTGCCAGCCCGACTTCTCGGCACGCTTCTTCGAATCGTCAAGGTCAAAGACGTTAAAGACGTTCGGAAGGCCGTTCTCCTGAATCGGGCCCCGGTACGACAGCAGGTCGGTCTTTACGTTGTTGATCGACGCGCCGACGTTGGCCTGCAGCGACCAGTCGTCGCCGAACGTTTTGTTGATATTCACCATCACGTCGGCATAGGTCTGCGTATCGTATTCGCGCTGTTCGGTGTAGTGACCGTTTTTGCCGCCGTCCGTAATGGTCGTGTTCGACGAAGCATAGAGCTTCTGCGTGTAGAGCGAATTGGCATTGTCGATCCTGACGCGCCCCGCCACATTCAGCCACGGAAGGATGTCATACGAGGCCGAAAAGGAGAGCAGATAGCGTTTCTTGTCCGTATTGCGCAGGTTGCGGTAGGCAATCCAGTAGGGGTTCTGCATGCGCAGGTCACCACCCTCGAGGTCTGAAGACCAGAACTGTTCCATCAGTTTCGAGGCCGGATTGTAGCGCTCGAAGATTCGGTAGGCATCGAAATCCGTTCCCCGCGGAAAGAGGTAGGCCGGGACCAGCGGGTTCGAATAGACACCCTGGTTGGTCATATTCTGGTCCTGCTGGTAGATGTAGCTCGCCGAGGCGTCCAAACGCAGCTTGTCCTTTAGAAAATAAGAGGTATTGCGGAAGGTGAAGTTATAACGGTCGTAGGTGTTGTTGGGGATGATGCCGTCGGAATTGACCGCAGCAGCCGAGAAATAGGTCTGGTTGCGGTCCGTACCGCCCGAGAGCGTGAAGGCATTCGTATAGACATGGCCCGTCTCGAAGAAATCATTGGGTGTATAACCGGTTTGCGCAGCCGGGGTGAGTTTCGCGCCCCAGCTGTAGACGGCGGATCCCGAACTAGAGCCATTCAATCCCGTTCCGTAGCGGTTTTGGAACTCCGGCAGCACGAAGGGATTCAGAAACTCCGTATTGCTAGAAACTGTCACCTTCAGGGCGCCGGCCTGTCCCTTTTTCGTCGTAATCATCACGGCACCGTTGGCTGCATTCGAACCATAGAGGGCCGCGGCTGCCGCACCCGTCAGCACCGAGATCGACTCGATGTCCTCCGGGTTCAGATCGGCGATGGACTCCGTGGCACCCTTCGAATCGAACTCCGTGCCGCCTCCGCCGCCGAAGTTGTACATCGGAATACCGTCGATGACGTACAGTGCGTTCGACGACTGCGAGATGGACTTGTTACCGCGCAGCACCACCTTCGTGGCACCACCCACGCCCGATGACGAGGCGTTGATCGTCACACCGGCCACCTTGCCCGCCAGAGAGTTCATGAAGTTGGCATCCTTCACGGTGGTAATCTCCTCGGCTCCGACCTGCTGAACATTGTACGAAAGGGCTTTCTCTTCGCGTTTGATGCCGAGGGCCGTCACGACTACCTGTTCGATCTCCGAGGTCGATTCGCGGAGCGTCACAGCGAACGAAGTCCGCGAGCCGACCGGAATCGTGGCCGTTTCGTAGCCCAGGTAACTCACCTCGAGGGTTTGCGAGGCCGCCGGGGCGGGCACCTTCAGCGTGAAGCGTCCCTCGGTATCCGTAGAGACACCCAGCGTGGTGCCCCGCACGATCACCGAGGCGCCGATGACCGGCTGTCCATTGGCATCGGTCACGCGGCCCGTAACTGTCACAGGCTGCGTCTCTGCGGCCTGTTGTTTATAAATGAAGATGCTGCGTCCGTCGATATCGTAACCGATGTCGAACGGCGAGAACAGTTGATCCAGAACTTTGGTGATTAATTCATTCGAGACATTAATGTTCACCTTGCGGCTCTCCAGATCTTCCACATCCCGGTTGATGAAAAGATACCGTGTCTGCGCCTTGATCTTGTCCATCGCCTGCTCCAGGGTCGCATTCTGCAGATTCAGCGTGATGCGAGCAGTCTGAGCCTTAGCCGTAAATAGGACACAGCTCAGGCAAACAAGTAAGGCAAGTCGAAACAGTCGCCCGATTTTTTGGGTGAATCCTGTTTTTTCCATACTTTTGTAGAATTAAGGATAATAGGTTACTGAGTTTTAAGTTGACTATTATCTTCGGTCTGCGGATTAGCTGGATTCGCAGACCTTTCTTTTGATAAAAGTCGTAGGGGTTATATTATTTTTTATTTCTTCATAGGCATATCTTTTACTATACAACAAGGATAAATTGTTGCTAAATCCATAATCACATTATCTAATCACAATCACATTAGTCTTTTCGTCCCGTGTATAGGTAAAGCCCGTGGATACCTGCTCGACGACATGCAGGGCGTAATCCACTCCGTCCGAAATACGCACCTCTCCGCTCATCACGTTGATTTGCGGCATGGTCGTGCGTTCGATCTTTATTTGGACATCAAATGCCCGTTCGAAAATTGACATCAGTTCTTCGAAAGGCATTTTCTTCAGATGAATCAAACCTTCTGTCCAGCACAGATCAGCAAAATTGGAAACATGTTCTTTGCAAAGTCGTCCGTTTTCCAATACAACCATATCATTGGGTTGCATTATAATAGATTCTGCGGGATCATTGCGATTGGAAACTTTTACTTTTCCTTCAATTAGCGTTGTAGAAAATACTTCATTGTCAGGATCAGCGAAGACATTGAATTTTGTCCCCAGTACTTCAATATTTGTAGCAAAGGTTTCAACAATGAAAGGATGATCCACATTGTGGGTAACCTCAAACATGGCTTCGCCGGAGAGTTTTACACGGCGAACTTTTCGATCGAAAACTACCGGATATTCGAGCGTCGTACCTGCATTGAGCTGTACGCGGGTTCCATCTGCCAGCGTCATCTGCATCCGCTGGCCTGCGGGTACAGAGATTACGGTCTCGCGTTCACTCAACGAACGGCGGTAATAGTCCTTTCCGAAATAGGCAGCACCAAGCGCAACGACGATTAAAGCCGTTGCTTGGATGATATGACGAACATATCGCCATTCTTTTCGTTGCGTTTTATTCACCTTAGGTTGCTCGGTTTGGGGTTTTGTACCGTAAAGTACCAGACCATCGAATAAAAGGTGTGCTTTACGAAACTCTGCTCTGTTTTCAGGTGATGCTTCAACCCATGAAAGAATGCGATTTTCTTCTTCCGGCGAGGTTTCTCCTCGAAAATATTTCATCAAAAGAGTTTGATCCATCGTTGTGTTTTTTTAGTTTTTATTAAGTGCTTCTATTATATAGTCGATTGAGACAGGGTATGTTTACCGTTTTTTTTACACTTTTTTGCAAATAAATTTATTTATTAAATATTAAAAAATGTTTAATAAATTATAACTATTTGATTTTAAAACGACTATATATAATATCGAGGGCAATATGGTTTTTCGCAAAATAAACATTAACTTTGGCTACACAACTGCAACCTAGTGATGAGACCTCAAAATACGGATATGTTGAGTTTCGACCAATTGTATGCTGAATACAAAGACCGGTTTATTCTTATAGCATCATCCTATCTTCGTGATAAAACCTCGGCTGAAGATCTGGTTACAGATTGTTATATGCACTTTTGGGAAAATAGAAAGGAAATATGTGCTTCCACAAAAAATATCCCGGCATATATTCTCGGTATGGTTCGTTATAAATGTATTGATGCACTCCGAAGGAAGCAACAGCACTTACAAATATATCAGCAACTTTATCAAATTCATTTACGAAACATTCGCGAGAACCTCGCCGCTTTGGAGGACTGTGACCTTGCTAAAGTTCTCTTCCGAGAGGATGTCGAGAAGATTTTCCGACGGCGTCTCGCTGAAATGCCTGAACTGTCAGCCCAAATCTTCATGGCAAACCGATTTGAAGATCAAACCTATCAAGAAATAGCACAACGCTATAACATTCCAGTCAGAAGAGTTACCCGGGAAATTCAACAATGTTTGAAACTTTTGAGAGAAGATCTTGGCGATTATCTGCCTCTGGTTGTTATTTTGTTCCCGCATATTTTTAACAAATAAAAGGGACGGCAGAGTGTGATTATGATTTAGCAACGAATTTATCGTGAACTAATTCTGATTGCCGTCCCTTTTGCCTCTTTGTCTAAATTATAGGGAACACAAAAATGGGCTTTTCTCCTTGCGTACTATTATCTTCATAAAAAAGGGCGCATTTTCAGCCTCATGTAGCCGGTCTTGGGAACCTTTGCGCGAAGCTGTCCTGCGCCCAGTCAGTCCTGCTTGTATTTACAAGCAGGACATAACCAGGACTGACAACTTTTATACCGCACAAAACAACCTCGTAAGAGGGGCCCAAGTTCGCTACATGGTATAAAGAGTTGTTTCTCCTTCTACTTGTATATCTTTTGTCTATGCTGACAATCAATATCAGCACACAATTTACTTAAATTCTAAAATCACCTTTCTAATATGCAAATATAAGTAAAATATTTGAATACATGTGAAATCACATGTATAAAAACAATCATAGCCTCTTTTATTTGCATAGTAATGCGAACTAAGGCTCCAAAATACAAAGACCTTATTTTCCAGAGGCTTTTAATTGAACGTATGCAACAACTACGTATCGAGCATGGGTATTCCCAAGAAGATGTAATAGAATCTACGCATTTGGATATATCTCGATATGAATCGGGAACATCTATTCCAAGCACTCTGTCCATACTAAAATTGTGTAAGTTATACAACATCAGCATTTCGGAATTTTTTGCGCCAATACACTATCCTCCGAAAAAAGAATAAGGATGTTTGAGTTTATCAAACATCTTTTTTTATAGCCGTTTGATACGTCGTTTCCTTTTTCGATTAGACACTTGTTGTTGTTCCTCGTAGGCTTGTACATCCGCCAGATCTAAAATGGCATCTATCGGATTAAAAGAGTACTGATTCCCAGCACTCGGTTCTTTCGAAAGAGATATTGTCTGACGTCCATTTATATTTATAATAGAATTTTGGGTTTCGGTCTGGTATCGCTGTTCGAAAGTGTTTGCCGAGAAATTCCGCCCCAACAGGGAGCCGTTAGCTACGATTCCCTGCTCATGGTCGATAAAGGTTACACCGTAGATTCGTCCCGCAGCATTGAGGCGGAATACTGCATCAACGCCCTTGTCGTGCAATCGCTCGCAGAACTCCGTCCGGCTTGAACACCTCGCCATGCCATCCGCAATCTTACCCCGCAACTCATCAAGTGCTCCGGGCTCCTTCAAGGCCGTTTTCGATCGCTCGTAATAGCGTTGCAGTGCCTCATATCCGACATCCTTCCCGATCCGGCTCGACTTGAACGGCGTTCCGATGCCATAGCCGTCATCGGTCAGCGCCCCGTAAATCATTCCGGCATAATCGCGGCCGTCGATAGTTCCGGTTCGCTCCTCGGCCGAGACATTGAAGGCTTCTAGCAGCGTCCGCCACTCCCCAAAAGAGGCGCACCGGTAATACCGCAGGCACGACCTTACGGTGGAGGAGACCTGCTGCTTGACATCGCCCTTCTGATAATCCACTTTGCGCAATCCTTCCCGATCTTGCAGCTCCTGGCCTTTGATACTCGGATGTAGCCCGTATTTTTGCTCGAGATCTCGCAGGATCGACATCGAACGATCATACTCGTGCGAGTCGGAGATCTTCCGGCCCATCGAATCAACTCTCAATGAGACAACGTGCAGGTGTTCGCGCGCGATGTCTCCGTGCTTGAAGACAATGTAGGGCTGCTCGCCGTAGCCCATCCGCTCCATGTATTCGCGGGCGATCTCGCCCAGTTGCTCATCGGTCAGACGGTCCTCGGGCGAGGGGTTCAGCGAGACGTGGAAAACCGTGTTGGTCGTCCGTCGATTGGCCTGCAGAAAGGGTTCGAAGCTGGCCATGCACCGTTCGTGGCTCATGCGGCCTGCGGTATCGAACGGATCAAGCATCCGATTCCAGAAGAGCACCTCGGCCTGCCCCCGGTTGACTTTCTCCTCGTTGTAGCGAACAGCGCCGCCGACGGTTGCTCCCGTTCTTATATTCGCAACCATCCTTCGGCCTGTTTGGTAAGATTCAGAATCTCTATACTCAACGCTTTCAGTTCGCGGGTATGCTGTTCCAGCGCGGCGATCTGGCGGGGAATCGAGACATTGGAGAAGTGGCTGTTGATGGCTTTGACTACCTGGTTGTAGTTACTTCCAACGCGCTGAAACTGGAAGTAAAGGTCGTTGAGTCGTGTCAGAAACTCCACCTTCGAAGGGTCGCGGCGGATAACCTCGAAACGCTCGGCAAAGAGTCGTTTGACGATGAACTGGCTGCGGTTGTGTTCCAATCCGGCGGCAGCAAGCAGCTGCCGGAAGCGAATCTCCTGCTCCTCGTTGAGACGGAACGAGTATTTGTAACTCGGAGTTTGAGATAGAGGGTAGTGTTTTCGCTGACGAGTCATTCGATAGAAGATTTGGGGTTCGACTTGGGAGAACACCGCCCGCCTCGCAGAGCGAGCGTTTTTGTCTGACAAACCGCCGGTTGTCGGACAAAGACACAGCTCGCTCCCGTCAGGCGACGGGTACAGTTCCGGCATCCAAAAAGAGCGTCTCCGCTCTTGAACGAGCATCTTCGAAACTAAAAATCTCGGGTGGATTCTCCGCTGCAATATTACGAGGATCTTCAGGGATTAAAAAGCGCGGTTGTCGGCCATGAGAGGCCTCCGGAGGACATCGGGAATCAACCCCCGAAAACTGCATTACCTTGCAGGCAAACGTCCAACAATCCATCCATGAAACTGCTATTGTAT
>ULWC01018224.1_pt1 | contig 15039 bp, 10 predicted proteins | sample 1959931 | NCBI WGS metagenome assembly ULWC01 (sample SAMEA4835801, study PRJEB28245) | human gut metagenome | biome: gut microbiome; material: fecal sample | place: Denmark | collected 2008
CGGAAGAGGAAATGACCATGGAGGTCAAGGGCAGAAGCCTTATCACGGGCCTTCCCGAGCTCATCTCCGTCTCATCTGCGGAAATGCTCGAGGCCTTTGAAGAGCCCGTCGAGCGCATCATGGAGGAGGTTCACCTCGTGCTTGAAAAGACCCCGCCCGAGCTCGTGGCCGATATCTCGAACAACGGCATCGTCATGACCGGCGGCGGCAGCTTAGTCCGCGGCTTTGATAAGCTCGTCACCGCCCGCACCGGCATCCACGCCATGGTGGCCGAGAACGCCATCCAGTGCGTGGCCGAGGGCACGGGCAAAAGCCTCGACAGCATTCAGGACATGCAGGACGGCACGATGAACCTGAGCCGCCGCAAGCAGATCAACTAATCGCTATGGGAGGGTATCATGGCTGTATTATCCGGAATCAAACCTGAAAAGGTATTCTACTATTTTGAAAAGCTCTGCTCCGTTCCCCACGGCAGCGGAAATACGAAGAGAATCAGCGACCTGTGCGTCGGCTTTGCGAAGGAATTGGGCCTTAAATACCGTCAGGAGGCGTGCAACAACGTCATTATCTGGAAGAACGGCTCTTGCGGCTATGAAAACGCCGCGCCCATTATCTTGCAGGGCCATATCGACATGGTCTGCGCCAAGACCGAGGACTGCACCAAGGACATGACGCGCGACGGGCTCGACGTCCGTACCGACGGCGAATGGGTCTGGGCAGACAAGACGTCGCTTGGCGGCGACAACGGCATCGCCGTTGCGATGATCCTCGCGATTTTATCCGACGAAACGCTCCCCCATCCCCCCATCGAGGCGGTCTTCACCGTCGACGAGGAGGTCGGCATGGACGGCGCGTTCGCGCTGGACTGCTCAGACTTGAAGGGCAAAAAGCTTTTGAACCTCGACTCTGAGGAAGAGGGCGTTTTCACCGTGTCCTGCGCGGGCGGCGTGCGCCTTGACTGCGCGCTCGAACTCAAGCAGGAGCGCGCGGCGGATATGACCGGCTACCGCGTGACGATCTCGGGTCTCAAAGGCGGCCACTCCGGCATGAACATCAATCAGGGCCGCGGCAACGCCAACTGCCTGATGGGCCGCACGCTGTATAGCGCGATGGAGCGCTGCCCGTCGCTGCGCGTGCATGATCTCACGGGCGGACAGTTCGACAACGTCATCTGCCTGAGAAACGACGCGCTCGTCGCGCTCTCCGCGTCCGACGCGCCCGCGTTCGAGGCGTTCATCAAAGAATTTGACGCGACGCTCAAAAATGAGTACGCCGTCACCGACGGCGGCATTTCCCTCGTGTGCGAAAAGGCTGACGTTCCGGTCGCATTCTCCGCAGCGGACACGTCGAGACTGCTGCATGTGCTCCTTGCCCTGCCGCAGGGCGTGCAGGAGATGAGCGCCGACTTCCCCGGTCTTGTGCAGACTTCTCTCAACCTCGGCGTGATGTGCACGGACGAGCACGGCGTGAAGTGCTCCTTCTCCGTCCGTTCGTGCATCGCCTCGCAGAAGCAGATGCTCATTCAGTGCGTGAAGGCCATCGTCGAATTCGGCGGCGGCACCGTCGGCGAGCGCAGCAACTATCCCGGTTGGCAGTATGACCGCAATTCGGCGCTCCGCAAGGAGGTCGAGGAGGTCTACCGCGATCTCACCGGCCGCGACGGGAAGATCGAAGCCACCCACGGCGGCCTTGAGTGCGGACTCTTCATCGAAAAGATCCCCGGCCTCGACGCGCTGTCCATGGGACCGGAGCTGCACGATGTTCACTCCGTGAACGAGCGGCTGAACGTCGCCTCGACGGAGAGGGTTTACAAACTCGTTTGTGAAGTTCTCAGGAGAAGTAAATAAGTTCCCGCTACGCGGGAGCTGATGGTTTCCCCTGCACAGGGGAACGAAACAAAGGGGCCATTCTCTTTCGCGAAAGGGAATGGCCCCTTTGGAACCCCAAGAGAAAGGCTTTTGATTAGCAGTCTCAGGGTTGAATAACCTTTATGCCTCCGGAGTGGGAATGCCTGCGCGCGGCGTTGCCGCGTTTAGAGCTGCAAGACGACTTGCCTCTGCTTCTACTATCCGCTGCCGCTCTGCCTGTCTTGTAGTAGTACAGACTAATTTCCGCCTACCGGAGTACTCATCAATGCGGCGAGCGCAGCAATGCCGCATTCGGTAAGCAGTCTGCCGCCGGACAAACGTCACACGCGCCTCACGACAGTAAGGCGCGGTTGCAAGACGTAGCGACTCGCAGAAGATTCATGGCGAAGCCATGTACACCGCACCCGATTCCGCAGGCTGAGCAGTTCTTCAAGCCCCAGACCGGCAATGTCGGGGGTCGAGGGGGGACGCCCCTCGTCTTTCTCTGGGGGATTCAAAGGGGGCATTCTCTTCGAAAAGAGAATACCCCCTTTGGTGCCGCGGCGCGCACGCCGCTCCCCCTCCCGCGCTAGCGCGGGAAAAAGGATGCAGCGCTGCCGCGCTGCGATTGAATCCCCTGCGCCCTATGGGCGCAAAAAAGGAGCAGCCCTTTCGGGCTGCATAAACTCCCCGCGCCCTTTGGGCGCGAAAAAAGCCGCGCTTGCGCGCGGCAATAAAAAAAGGAGCCTCTTTCGAGGCTCCTTTTCAGATGGCATCAGCCATTATATCCAAAGAAATTATTGAAGAAATCCCAGGGATTGGAGTAGTAGCCGTTGCCGCCGTTGCCGTAACCGCCGTTGCCGTAACCGCCGTTGCCGTAACCGCCGTTGCCATTGTAGCTGTTGTCGGTGCTCTGGTCGGAATTGTTCGTTTCCGCCGATTCGGGAACAGCGTCGAAGGTGAGGGGGACTTCGATCGTTTCGCCGCCGCGGTACACGGTCAGCGTCACGGTGTCGCCCGCGCTGTAGCTCTTTTTAGCGGCGACGAGGTCTTCATAGGAGGAGATCGTTTTGTCGTCCATCTTCGTGATGACGTCGCCGAGCTTGAGCCCCGCCTTGTCGGCGGCGCTGTCCGGGTCAACGGAGCAGACGAAGACGCCCTCGGTCACGTCGTAACGGTACTGCTGCGCCATCTGCGCGGTCATGTTCTGCGGCGTGATGCCCATGTAGGCCTTGCTCGTCACATAGCCGTTTGTCATGATGTCCTCAACGAGGGAGAGCACATCGTTGATGGGGATGGCGAAGCCGATGCCCTCAACGGTGGTGTTGGAATAGCTCGAATACTTGGCGGACACGATGCCGATGACCTCACCGTAGCTGTTGAAGAGCGGGCCGCCGGAGTTGCCGGGGTTGATGGAGCAGTCGACCTGGATCATGTTAAAGGGCGTGCCGTCAACATTGATGGCGCGGTTGACGCAGGAAACGATGCCCTCGCTCATCGAGAACGTCAGCTCGCCGAGGGGATTGCCCACGGCGGCGACGGATTCGCCGATGGCGACCTTGCTCGAATCGCCCAGCACCACGGGCGTTGCGCCCGTCACGTCGATCTTGAGAACGGCGATATCGTAATCCTCATCGCTGCCGATGACGGTCGCGTCATACGTTTCGCCGTTGTAGAGCGTCACCTTCACGGTGCTCGCACCGGAGATGACGTGGTGGTTCGTCAGGATGTAGCCGTCCTGCGTGATGAAAAAGCCCGTGCCGCTCGCGGCGGTCTGCACGGTCTGGCCGAAGTAGTTGGTCGTGGCGGAAACGTTGATGGACACCACGCTGTTGACGTTCGAGGCGTAGACCTCCGACATCGACATCTGCGTCTTGCCGTCGACCTTGACGGCCTGCACCTGCGCGACCTCGCGGTCGCTGACCTGAACGCTCGTCTTGTTCACCTTGGTCGCAGCGCCGCTCACGCCTGCGCCGATGAAGCCGCCGACGAGCGCGCACACCAGCGCCAGCGCCACGATCTTGCCGGAAAGACCGCTGCCACCCTTTTTCTTCGGGCTGCCGCCGGGATTCTTATCCCACGGGTCCTCAGCGTAGTTCTTCGTGTCGATCGGGGCGTTGGGGTTCTGCTCGTCGCCCTTGCGATAGCTGTAGTGATACAGGTTGTTTTCGTCTTCGTACATAATGATGACCTCCTATGGAATGAGCCCCTTGTTTGCGGCCTCTTGACTTTCGATGGTGCTATCATAGGGCATATTTATGTATATTTCTTGAACGCTATTTGACGATTTCTTAAATTCCCGATGACTTTTTTAAGAATCTGTGATAATCGCGCGATTCCCCTTGCGCTTTCCTTTCCGTCATAATAAAATGAAACGCGACTTGAGAAAAAGGAGGCGGCGCACATGCTTCGCATCGACAATCTGAAGCTCCCTGTGGGGGTAAAGGAAGACAAGCTGCGCGCGGCCTGCGCGCACGCGCTGCGCGTGAGCGAGGAGGCGCTTGTTTCCGTTCATCTCCTGCGCCGCTCCATCGACGCGCGCGAGGGCGTGAAGCTCGTCTGCTCCTGCGCGGTCGAGGTCAAAAACGAATCCGGCGTTTTACGGCGCTGCAAGAATAAGAATGTGCAGCCCTATGCGCCGAAGAAATATACGCCGCCCGCGCCTGTTTCAGCGCCGGAGGTCTCCCCTGTCGTTATCGGCGCGGGGCCCGCGGGCCTTTTCTGCGCGCTGCTGCTGGCCCGCTGCGGCGCAAGACCCATTTTATTAGAGCGCGGGCGCGCGGTCGAGCAGCGAAAGCGCGATGTCGAGCACTTCTGGCGCACGGGCGAGCTTGATCTGACCTCGAACGTGCAATTTGGCGAAGGCGGCGCGGGCGCATTTTCCGACGGCAAGCTCAACACCGGCACGAAGGACCTGCGCCACGGCTATATTTTAGAGGAGTTCGTCCGCTTCGGCGCGAGCGAGGATATTTTAGTCGACGCCAAGCCTCATGTCGGCACCGACAAATTATATGTGGTGCTGCAAAACCTCCGCCGCGAGATCATCGACCGCGGCGGCGAGGTGAGGTTTTCCCACAAGGTTGTGGATATCGAGCAGAACAGCGGCAGCGTCACGGCGCTGCGCGTGAGCGACCCCGAGGGGGAGTACACGCTGCCCACAAAGCACGTCGTGCTCGCGCCTGGCCACAGCGCGCGCGATACCTTTGAAATGCTGCAAAAGCGCGGCGTGCCGATGGAGCCCAAGCCCTTTGCCGTCGGCGTGCGCATCGAGCACCGCCAGCGCGACATGGACTTAGCGCAATATAAGGAGGCGGTGGGCCGCTACGGCCTCCCACCCACGTCGTACAAGCTCTCCTGCCACACGGAAAAGGGGCGCGGCGTGTTCTCGTTCTGCGTCTGCCCCGGCGGCGAGGTCGTCGCCGCCGCGTCGGAGGAAAAGCGCGTCGTGACAAACGGCATGAGCGAATTTGCGCGCGACGGCGAGAACATCAACGGCGGACTTTTGGTCTCCGTTACGCCGGATGATTTCCCGTCCGGCGATACCCTCGCGGGCGTCCAGTTCCAGCGCGAGCTGGAGGACGCGGCCTATCGCCTTGGCGGCGGGAATTACGCCGCCCCCGCCCAGCGGGTCGAAGATTTCCTCAAGCATCGTCCGTCAACGGGAGCGGGAAAGGTCGTGCCGACCTATCTTCCCTCTGTCCGCTGGTGCGACCTGCACGGCTGTCTCCCGCCCTTTGTGTGCGAGGCGCTCGAGGAGGGCCTTCCGATGCTGGGGCGGAAATTAAGGGGCTTCGATGCGCCCGACGCCGTTTTGACGGCGGTGGAGACGCGCTCTTCGTCGCCTGTGCGCATCGTGCGCGACAACTTGAGTTTTCAATCCGCCCTGCGCGGTCTATATCCCTGCGGCGAGGGCGCGGGCTACGCCGGCGGCATCATGAGTGCCGCGGCCGACGGCCTGCGCGTCGCAGAAATGATTTTGGAGGAATTGAACCATGAATGAAAAAATCGGCGTCATCATCGACTTCCTGACTCCGGCATACGAAAAGACGCTGCGCGACACCGCCGCGCGCTGCGGCTACGACATCGTCTTCTTCCCCTCGTCCAGGGCGGCGGAGGGCAATGTGGACGACTGCACGATCCTCTACGGCCATCCGTCCCAGCGCGTCATCGCGGGCGCACGCAATCTCAAGTGGTACGCGAGCTGCTGGGCGGGCGTGGACCGCTTCTGCCGCGACGACCTGTATCAGAATCCCGACTGCCTGCTGACGAACGCCTCGGGCGCTTACGGCACGACGATCGCCGAGCATTCCGTTATGGTCTCGCTGATGCTGCTGCGCCGCCAGATGGAATACACCGAGATCATCCGCGAGGGCGGCTGGCGCGTGCTCCCGGGCGGCATCCACTCGCTCCACGGCGCGCGCGTCACGTGCCTCGGCACGGGCGATATCGGCACGGAATTTGCCCGCCGCGTGCGCTCGTTCCACCCGGCAAGCCTGACCGGCGTCAGCCGCAGCGGCCGCGCAAACGCGGACTTTGACGCCGTTCATCCCGTCACGGAGCTCGATCAGCTCCTGCCCGAGACTGACCTTCTCTTCATGTCTCTCCCCTCGGTGAGCGACACGGTGAACATCCTGAACGCAGACCGCATGGCGCTGCTCCCGAAGGGAGCTTATGTCGTCAACGTCGGCCGCGGCACGGCCATCGATCAGGACGCGCTCATCGCCTCTCTCGATTCCGGCCATCTTGCCGGCGCGGCGCTCGATGTGGTCGTGCCCGAGCCGCTGCCCGCCGACCACCCGCTGAGAAAGGCGAAGAACCTCCTGCTCACGCCGCACGTCGCGGGCAACATGACGCTGGGCTACACCTGCGAGCGCAACGTCGCGCTCTTTTGCGAGAATCTCGAAAATTACGCCGCGGGCCGCCCGATGCATCACCTCGTCGACCGCAGAAAGGGCTATTGAATCGCGTCGCGTTCCGCCGCTTTGCGGCGGTCGCAGCACATAAAAAGGCAGCAATATGAAAAATTCCCGCATCAAAAACGGTATCATGCGCATTGTGCAGGGTATCATCATCGGCGCGGGCGCGATTTTGCCGGGCATCTCCGGCGGCGTGCTCGCAGTCGTATTCGGCATCTACCGCCCCGCGATGGAGCTGCTCACGCACCCCAGGCGCGCGCTTCAACGCTACTGGCGGATGCTGCTCGCCGTCGGCATCGGCTGGGCGATCGGCTTTTTGGGCGGCGGCAGCGTGATCCTTGCGCTGTTTCACCAGTCGGAAACCGTCGCCACGTGCCTCTTCATCGGGCTCATCCTCGGCACGCTGCCCGACCTCTGGCACGAGGCGGGTACGCAGGGGCGCGGCAACGGTTCGTACATCTCGCTGATCGTCAGCTTCCTCGCCCTGTTCGGCGCGCTGATGGCCGTCAAGTTTAGCTCGTTTTCCGAGATGCCTGCAAACTTCTGGGGCTTTCTCTTCTGCGGCGTGCTGTGGGGCTTCAGCTTCATCATCCCGGGGATGACGTCGTCGTCCATCCTGATGGCGGTCGGCCTTCTCACGCCGCTGATCGACGGCATTGCGCAGCTTGATTTCACCGTGCTCGTCCCATGGGGGCTTGGCATGGTCGGCGTGATGGCGCTCTTTGCCCGTATCGTGAGCAGGCTTTTCGACACGCACTACTCGATCGCCTGTCACGCTGTCATCGGCATCGTGCTTGCCTCCACGCTCATCATCATTCCGACGGACTTTGCCTCGACAGCGGAGATGGTCTGGAGCGTCGCGTGCGCCATCCTCGGCGCGGTGCTCGCGTATTTTGGCAGCAAGCTCCAGCCGCAGGAAGACGCGGAGATTGAGGCGAAATAAAAGCAGATACAAAAAGCTGACGGTCAAAAGATCGTCAGCTTTTTACGGTGTCATCATTTGTGAGCGCTTCGCTTTTGAGCTTGCGCTTGTAGTGGTACATCATCCGGTCGGCGCGTTTGATCGCATCCTCTACGCTGCCGAGCGCCGGATTGAAGCACGCATAGCCGACCGACACGTGCGGCAGGTGCTCGTTTTTCACTCGCTGTGCCGTCAGCTCGCGCAGGAATTCCGAAAGATACTTTTCCGCCGCCGTGTCGGAGATTTGTGCGATGACGCAGAATTCGTCGCCGCCGATGCGGTAGCAGTAGCCGACCTTAGAGAACACGGCGTAGATCGTGCTGCCGACCTCGGCAAGCACCGCGTCGCCCACGCCATGGCCAAAGGTGTCGTTGACGGACTTGAACTCGTCCACGTCGAAATAGTAGATGACTGCGTGCCCGCGCAACGAGGCGAGACGGCTCTCATAGCTGCGGCGGTTCAGAAGACGAGTCAGCGTGTCGATTTTCTGCGTGAGCTCGGAATACAGGATGTAAACCATCAGAACATCGACCGCTGAGCACGCCCACATGATGTGCACTCCGGCACCGTACTGGAGGAACAGCCCACAGAAGAAAAAGACCGGCAGGATGATAACGAGCGCCCGATACAGGCCATAATGGTGCGAACTCTCGCTCAGCAGCTGACCAATGAACAGCAGAACGCCGCTGGCATAGGCCAGCACGTAGACCCAGTAAAACGTTTCGTGATGATAAACGTTTTGTGCGTCGACCGAGAAGATGAAGCCGAAGAAAGCCGACAGCACCTCGAGCCCCGCGTGGACGCCGATGAGGGTATAAATGAGCTTTTTATGCTTGAGCGGCGTCATCAGGTCGCTGCAGAGCACCGTGATGATCGGTGCTGTGGACAGCTCGATGGTCTTGACAAGGATGTGCAGCGTCCGCAGCGACGGATCAGCTCCGTTCATCCAAACGCCGAACCATTCCGATACCATGCATGCGATCACCAGTACGGAGATCGTGTAAACCGTCTGCTTTTTGTCATGCTCCATCAGATCATTGCCGCTCACGAGCATGTCCATGATAATCATAATAAAGACCGAAAGGAAGATGGTAGCCGAGTAGAAATCCGACATGGCGCGAACCTTCCTTTCTGATAGTTATATTCTTACTATATCACAGTTGAGAAAAACTGCAACTAAAAAACGTCGAATCCTGTCGTTATTCCAAAATTCACACAGAATCTTCCAACAATTCGCTGTACTGCGCAAGGCTCTGCGTGGCGAGTTGCTGCATCGTCGACCAGTCCGCCGCGCCCGCACTTCCCTGCACCGCCACGGTGCGAAAACCTGCGTCCTTCGCGTTTTGGATCGCTGCAAGCGAGCCGGAAAAGACGATCGTATCGTCCTTTTGCGAGTGCAGGCGCTTCATCGCGCGCTCGAACATCGTGCCGCTGTCCGCCTTGCAGAGCGCGACGGATTCTGTCAGCACGAAGCGGAAATAAGAGTTAAGCCCTGCCTTTTCGAGCGCTTTTTGCGCGTCCTCCGCGCTGAGCGCCGTCACCGCGCCGAGCCACACGCCCTCCATCTTAAAAAGTGAAAGCGCCTTGTCGAGTCCCTCGCGTGCCGCGCCGTCGGGGGTGAAGAGTGTATCGCCCAGTGTAAAGATTGCGCTTTGCAGCCGCATATTCGGTTCCTCCTGCGTTTGAATGATGATTGCCTCTTATTATAATGCGCCCCGCCGTCATTTGCAATCGCGGCGAAGAAGAATATCCTATGCAGCACGGTTCTGTATAAATTTGCGAATACATTCACAAAAAGAGCTGAAAGACGGGGGCTTGACGCACTGCTTTGTGAAAAATGATGAACAAAAATACAGATTCAACGCTGAAATTTGGTATGATTAGGTATGAATATTCTCTTGACTATGTATTTTTATTGAGTTACACTAAACTCATCAACTTTCCGCCGCTGTGTGTGGCGGCATAAGACCACTCTGGAGGACGAAAACCATGAAACATTATCCAAACTCTGTCAGCAAAGCGCTCGCGCTGCTGATGGCCCTGGTAATGACGCTCTCGCTCGCGGTCACGTCCGCGTTTGCCGTCAGCTACCAGGACATGAACCCCAAGGACGATGCGCTGCTGGGAACGAAATTCCCGGTCGACGCGACCATCACCCTTGTCACCGATGAAAACGGCAAGGACGTGTCCCTCTCCATCCCCGTGTCTGGCATGACGAAGGATGCGCTCGCCGCGGCCGTCAGCGCCGGTACCGTCTCGCTCTCACTCGAGCGCGACGATTCCCGCCCCTACGTCAACGAAGATATCTTCCCCTATGCCTTCGCGGGCGGGGATCTTGACAGCTGGATGACCGAGGGCAAGGACGAGCACCAGTTCACAGACATCAAGCTGACGGCGAATGAGAAAAACGGCAAGACCGTCCTCGACGTGAGCTTCCACGTGAATAACTACTTCTACTCCACCAACCGCAGAACCGGCGTGACGACGCCCGATTACAGCGTGCCCCATGTGAACGGCGGCTACTACATCGACCTGTGCGGCTACTTTGATCTCGTCGCCAAAAACAGCGGCAAGGATCTCGGCTCCGTGAGCGTCAAGGTCGCGCCGTATGAAAACTTCAACACCATGTGGGAGATCTACAAGGAACTCGACACGATCGCGGCGAACGGCACGAAAAACGGTCTCTACGTGGAAGAATTTTCCATGGGCCAGTCCACCGCGGGCCGTGATATGCCCTACCTGATCGTCGCCGACTCCAAGGCGAGCGTGAGCAAGTGGCTCGCCCTGACCGAGCAGGCCGAGACCGATCCCGATGCCGTGCTCGCCCAGATCAAGTCCGGCAAGCTCAACGATATCCGCGTGCCCGTGATGTATTCCAACATCCACTCCAACGAGGTCGCCGCGACCGACGGCGTGCTCGACTTCGCCAAGATGATCACGAGCGAAAAGACTATCGACTACAAGACGCTCACGGGCTTCACCGCCGCGGGCGAAAAAGAGTTCAAGGAAGAGATGGGCCCTGTCGGAGCGGAGGGCAGCGTCGCTATCCCCGACCTCGTCAAGGACAAGGCCAGCTATTTGGGCTATCTGACGGCCGATAACAACGGCAAGTCCGGCAAGGTCGACCTTGAAAAGTATTACACCGTGAAGAGCAACACCGTGAATGTCAAGGACGAGCTTTTGTCCGACGTGTTCTTTATCCTTGTTCCCGAGGAAAATGTCGACGGACGTACCTATCTCACGAGACACTCCACCAACGGCTACGACCTCAACCGCGACAACTCCTTCCAGACCACGAGCGAGACGGCCAATATGCAGCAGCTTATCGGCACGTTCAACCCCATGTCGCTTACCGAGTTCCACGGCCGCGTGCAGGCCTTCCAGTGCGAGCCCTGCGATCCCCCGCACGAGCCGAACTTTGAATACGACCTGCTCGCCAATCACCTCATCACCGGCGGCGAGGCGCTGGGCATCGCGGCGGTCGCCAACAACGATGGCTACAACAGCTATGTGATCCCTCAGCGCGATTACCTGAGCTACACCGGCAACGGCACCGAGACCTACTGGGAAGACCCGTGGGACGATATGTCCACGAGCTACACTCCCCAGTTTGCAATGCTGCAGGGCACCGTTGCCTATACCGTTGAGCTGCCCGCCTACAACGACGATACCGCTCAGGCGGCGCAGTACGGTATCCTCGGCAACGCCGTCTATGTTGCCGCGGAGAAGCTTTCCTATCTCGAATCCCAGGTCACCATCTTCCAGCGCGGCGTGAAGAACTTTAACTCCGATGCCTTTGAGATGGTCGGCCAGTGGCTGTGCGACCAGAACGACGTGGAGGGCGCGGAGATGAATCTCTTCCGTCCCGAGTACACCGGTAAGGGCCAGAACGGCAATTTCTATCCCGAGTGCTACATCATTCCGCTCGACGGCGAGAACCAGACCAACCTCCAGGCCGCTTCTGACATGATGGAGTGGCTCACGAGAAACGACGTCAAGGTCAACGTGACCGAAAAGGAATTCACCTATGACGGCGTTACCTACCCCGCCGGTACGATGGTCGTCTCGATGTATCAGGCCAAGCGCTCTGTCGCCAACGGCGCGCTGTATGACGGCACGCTCATCAACAGCTGGACGATCCTCTACTCCGAGGGCATCACCTCCTTCAATGAAACGCGCGGCTTCGACATGATCACCGTGGCCGAGCCCGCCGCCTACAAGACCATCGCCGCCGTCTGCGGCGACGCGATGGATCACAACGACGCGCTCGCTTACACCAAGGCGCTGACCTCCTACTTCACCGGCGACAAGAATAAGGACGTCATCCTCTCTAACGCCTCTGAAGACTCCACCGCCGCCGTCAACGAACTTCTCAAGGCCGGCAAGACCGTCGGCATGGTCACGAGCGGCGACCACATGGGCGATTTCATCTGCTCCTACGCCGACTATCAGACCGTCGCGGGCAAGTATCTGCTCTCTGCTGCGGGCGTCGACAAGACGAGCGTGAAGGCGAAGATCATCACCAAGTCCCCGACCGTCTACGTCCCCGGCACGCCTGCTGAAAGCGAGAAGGGATTTGTCTACGCGCCGCAGATCAGCCAGAGCGCCGGCTGGAACTACGACACCGCCGCGATGAACCTCATGGGCTTCACCACGACCTCCGACGTGACCAAGGCGGACGCCGCCGCAGGTGCGACGAAGCTCGACGCCGCCGCAAAGACCGCCGTGAAAAACGGCCTGCCGTACATCGGTTACAGCTATTCCGCAGCGTCCTCCGCCTCTGACCTCATCGCTGGCGTGGAATATACCGAGCTGGACGGCGCGATGGACTGCCTGACTCCCGTTGTCTATCCCAACAAGACCCTTGTGAACGCGAGCTACATTGCTGACGGCGACGATATTCTCTACGCCTACGGCCTCGGCTTCTTCTCCAAGGTCCCGTCCGGTGCGACGGTCCTCGTCAAGAGCGACAAGACCAAGATGCCCACCGAGGGCTTCATCCCCACGAATACTTCCGAGCGCGCCGCAGGCTTCAAGGCCTACTTAAACGGCGGCGTGCAGGGCTTTGCCTACAAGGAAAACGGCATGAACGTCGTCCTCTTTGCAAACTCCCTCACCCATAAGGTCCACCAGAGAGACGAATATGCCTACCTCAGCAATTTCCTCTTCTCCTCCGTCCTGAGCGACAAGAACTATGACGGCTCTGCGTCGCTTCCCTTTACCGATGTCGCCGACGACGCCTACTATGCCGACGCCGTTGTCTGGGCCGTTGCGAAGAACATCACCTCCGGCGCGACCGCCACGACCTTTGCGCCGAACGCGGGCTGCACGCGCGGCCAGATGGTCACCTTCCTGTGGAGAGCCAACGGCAGCCCCGAGCCGAAGTCCACGGCCACGTCCTTCACCGACGTGAAGAGCGGCGCGTATTACGAAAAGGCCGTTGCGTGGGCGGTGGAAAACAACGTGACCACCGGCACGAGCAGCACGACCTTCTCCCCGGATGCTTCCGTCACGCGCGCACAGGCCGTCACCTTCCAGTGGAGAGCGGCCGGCGCACCGGCGGCTGAGGGCACGAACGCCTTTACCGATGTGAGCGCGAGCGCCTTCTATGCCTCCGCCGTGCAGTGGGCCGTCAACGCGGGCGTGACCACCGGCACGAGCGACACCACCTTCTCTCCGAACAGCAACTGCCTGCGTGCGCAGATCGTTTCCTTCCTCTACCGCGCCGCCAAGTAAGCGGCCACACAAAAAATACGCTGCGGAGCAATCCGCAGCGTATTTTTTGTTCCGCAGCTTCCACAGGGCGTTCAGTTCCTGTGGAAAAGGAGCGAAAATTTTTCCGTCCCGCCTGTTGACATGGGGGACATCGCAGACTATAATACTTCAAAAATGAACAGTTCAAAAAAGAAAGAAGGAAGGGCATGAACCGAAGCATATCGATCTCCCGAAAGATCGCTCTGGCCTACAGCGAAGTGTGCAAGCCGCTCTGCAAGGAGCTGGGCCTGCCGCAGACGGCCTTCGACATCCTGATGTTCCTGGGGAACAACCCGGACTATAAAACGGCCAGCGAGATCGTGGAGATCCGCCGCCTCAAGGCAAATCTCGTGTCGGTCAATGTGGAAAAACTCGTGCAGGAGGGTTATCTTACGCGCTGCGCGGTGGCGGGCGACCGGCGGAAGACGGAACTTCTCTGCACCGAAAAGGCAGCGCCCATCCTCGCGCGCGGGCGGCAGCTCCAGAAGGATTTTTCCGAGAGCCTCTTTGCAGGCATGGACGAAGCGCGGCGGGAAGCCTTCGCCGCGGCGCTCGCGGAGATCGAAAGCAATCTTGATGCAATTCTGGAGGCAAACGAACCATGAGTATCCTGACAACCGTTCTGGTCACATTTTTTGCGGGCATGGGCGCGGGGCTCGGCACCGGCTTTGCCGGGATGAGCGCCGCCGCAGTCATCAGCCCCATGCTGATCACATTTCTGGGCGTTGAGCCCTACATGGCCGTGGGCATTGCGCTCTCGTCCGATGTGCTCGCGAGCGCCGTCTCGGCCTACACCTACCACAAAAACAAGAATCTCGACATCAAAAACGGCCTCATCATGATGGCGAGCGTGCTGCTCTTCACCGTCACCGGCAGCTACGCGGCAAGCCTCGTCCCCTCGGCGACGATGGGCGGCTTCTCCGTCTTCATGACGTTCCTGCTGGGCGTCAAATTCATCCTGCGCCCCGTGATGACCACGAAGGAAACGATGGCGCAGGTGGACGCGAAAAAGCGCGCGGTGCAGTCGCTCGTCTGCGGCGCGATGATCGGCATGATCTGCGGCTTCATCGGCGCGGGCGGCGGCATGATGATGCTGCTCATCCTCACGAGCGTCATGGGCTACGAGCTGAAAACAGCCGTCGGCACGAGCGTTTTCATCATGACCTTCACCGCCCTGACCGGCGCCGTTTCCCACTTTGCCATCGGGGGATTGCCGGATACGCTCACATGGGCGCTGTGCGTCGTTTTCACGCTCCTCTGGGCGCGTATCGCCGCAGTCTTTGCCAACCGTGCGCAGCCCAAGACCCTCAACCGCGCCACGGGCGTGGTGCTCGTGGTGCTGGGCATTGCCGTGATGGGCTTTCAGCTGCTTGCGTGAAAATGCGCCCCTTTGACGGGCACTTCGATTTTCTTCGCCATCACAAGACCTCCTGCGTCCCTGAATTTTGATGGGGAACGCAGGAGGTCAGATTTTCTTGAAGATAAAAGAAAAAACCCTTGAAATCATTGAGATTCCAAGGGTTTGGTGGAGACTGCTGGACTCGAACCAGTGACCTCCTGC
>ULWC01053638.1_pt1 | contig 15025 bp, 13 predicted proteins | sample 1959931 | NCBI WGS metagenome assembly ULWC01 (sample SAMEA4835801, study PRJEB28245) | human gut metagenome | biome: gut microbiome; material: fecal sample | place: Denmark | collected 2008
GGAGGAGTGAGAGTCATATGAACCATTCCGACGCGGTCGCGAAGAAGGTTGATGCTCTTGTCGAGGTCGTCTTGGGTGAGCTGTCCGAGCATTTCCTTTGCCTCTGCATAGTTCAGAAGGACTTCAGCGTATCTTATGATAATGATGTCGTTGTCGTCGTGTCCTACGAACTTGACGGTCTCGGGCTCGACATACTTTCTCGTGTAGTAGCCGGTATAGGTCATGCAACCATTCTTGTTGTTGTCAAATTTAGGATATGTGAAGATTGATTTGTCTGTATTCAGCAAATCGCCGCTTGTTCCGCCTTCCCATTTTGTTCCCGGGGTGAGGATGGACATAGTCATTCTCGGGTCTCTGTCTTTGAATACATCTTCGTATTTGGTCACGCTGTCAGGATTCCAGATTTGTCCGTCCTTAGTGAGATAGCACTCTATCATGCTTGCCGTAGGAACGAATCTGGCATAGTCCCCCGGCACCCAACATTCCCTTGAAAGGTTGTGTGATGTCCTTGCCGTCTCGCCGAGGTCATAATTATAGACGAACGCGATAAGGGTTTCGTGATTTTCGCTGTTTCTTGAAGCTCTGCCCTTGTAGGTGAAGAGGTCAAGGTAGTCGCTTTCAGGATGTCCTGTGCTGTAGAGTTTGTAATAGGAGGAACTCATTGCCCTTTCGCATGCTGAAACGGCATCCGCATATCTTCCATTGTAAAGGTAGATTCTGCTCAAAAGGGCGAGGGCCGCAGTCTGAGAAATATGTCCGAAGTCTGCCGAACCTGCCGCAATGTATTCCGGGAGAGCCTTGTAGTGGTCCTCGAGGTCTTTAGTTACTCTGTCGATTACATCTTCTCTCTTGTCTCTTCCTCTGTACACGTCAGGAGAATCGACATTGAGTTCATCGGTAATGAGAGGAACGTCGCCGAAGAAGCTTGTGAGAACCCAGTAGTTGTAGGCCCTGTAGAAATATGCCTCTGCGGCATATCTTTCTCTCACCTCTTCCTTTACACTGGTCGCGCGCTGGTAGTTGTTGAGGAAATAGTTGGTCTTTCCGATACCGCTGTATGCCGCATACCAGACGGAATTGATCTGGCTGATGTCGGAGGAGAAATATCCTCCGCCGATGTTTCTCCAGGCTGTAGATACTGCCCACGGAGCGCTGTCACCTGCGATTTCGGTCCTGTTGAGCCATTCCTTTCCGACAAGACTGTTGGTGAACGTGTTGGTTACACTGCGAAGGTGCTGTTCTGTCTGCCAGAAGTTCGCGTCCGTCAGTTTGTCGTGCGGCATCCTGTCAAGGAATGAATCGTTGCAGGAAGTCAGCATCAATGCTGCGGCCATCAGAAATATATGTATGTTCTTTTTCATATCTGACTGTATTTTCAAATTTCTTGATGATTATGTTTCTACTTGAAACTGAGGTTGACGCCGAAAACGATTGTTTTTACGAGCGGATAGTATCCTCCCTTGGAAACAGGTGTCTCAGGGTCGTATGCGTAGAAGAACTTGCTGAAAGTGAATAGGTTGTCTGCAGACACATAAAGTCTCAGATTGTCGATTCTCGCTTTCTTCATCCATTTCTCAGGGAATGTATAGCCGAGCTGGATGTTCTTTACTCTAAGGTAGGACGCATCTTCAAGCCAGTATGTAGAGAATGTATTCTGGTTGAATCCAGTGTTGTAGGTAAGACGCGGATATGGCGCATTCGGATTAGGATTGGATACCACATCATATCTCTTCATGTGGATTTTCTGTGGATAAGCTGCCATATCCTGGAATGCGTGGCGGGCTGTTCCCTCAAGGTAGCCGTCGCATTTTCCTACACCCTGGAGCACGAAACTGAAGTCGATGCCTTTCCATCCGAGATTTCCTCTCATGCTGTAGGTGTAGCGAGGAATGCTGCTGCCGATTACTGTTCTGTCATACTCCGGCATGATTCGTCCGTCAGGTTCCCCGTTAGGGCCGCTCAGGTCCTTGTATTTGATGTCACCAGGCTGGTATTTGTAACCCATGACAACAGGAATCTTCGGGAGATTGTAGGTGTGGGTCTCAGGATTGTTGATCTTGAAGTCTTCAGGCGTCATGAGACCGTCTGCTATATAACCGTAGAAAGCATCGATAGGATATCCGACCTGACGGATCTGATAGCCGCTGAGGTCCGGTTGGTTTCCGCCGAGATCGACAATCTTGTTCTTGACGTCAGAGAGGTTGAATCCGATTCCGTACTGGAATTCTCCGATCTGGTCTCTCCAGTTCAAGTCCATTTCCCAACCCCTGTTGTTCACTTTTCCTGCATTCTGTTCTGAAGGCTTTGCTCCCATCTGTGAAGGATAGTTGAATTTGAGAAGGATGCCTTCGGTCTTCTTGTCATACCAGTCGAAGGTGAAGGTGAGCCTGTTCTGGAACATAGCGAGATCCAGTCCGAGGTCAATCATCTTAATCTTCTCCCAAGACAGGTTAGGATTGGAGAGAGTTGTCTGCACATATCCTGTGGTTGCCTTGGTTCCGATCATGGAAATGCCTGAGGTATATGCCTGAAGGACAGAGAGGTAAGGATAGTTTGACGAACCTACGTATTGGTTTCCGAGCATACCCCATGACGCTCTGATCTTCAAGTTGTCGAGGTACTTTCTGGTACCTGCCATGAAGTTCTCTTCAGTGATTCTCCAACCTGCTGAAACAGAAGGGAAGAGTCCGCCGCGGTTGTCTTTGTGGAAACGTGAGGACAGGTCGTAGCGCAGGTTGCACTCGAGCAGATATCTCTCGTTCCAGTTGTAGCTCAATCGGCCGAAACCGGATCTGATTGCCCATGAAGAATAGCCGGAATCGTTGCTCATTGTCTCCGGATCTCCAAGACTGAGGGTAGGCTCCTGCTCTGTGCTGAGATTGTTTCTTGAAGCTTCGAACATGCGGGCAGTGTACCATTCCTGGGACATACCGACAACTCCGCCGAGGTTGTGCTTTCCGAAGTGGAAGTCAAAGTTGCTCTGAAGGATGAATGTCTGCTGGATATTTCTGTAGTCAATGTTCTTGATGGAGTTCGGTGACTGGTATCTGTTGGTCTCCCCATTGTCCGGATTGACGAAAGTGATGGTCTTCCTGAGAATGTCTTTCAATCCGTTGTAGGATGTGAGGTTATATGTCGCGCTGACGTCCTAGCCCTTGAGAATGTCCACTTTGACAGTTTCCATTATCGAGAGTTCGTCTGCATCTGTCTTGATCCTGCCGCCGTCGTACAGGACAGCCACCGGGTTGGTGTTGCCTCCGCCATAACCCCAAGAGCCGTCTGTGAAACGGAGAGGGGAGTTAGGCGCGATTCGCATTGCATTGTAGATGGCTCCGCCGCCGCTGGTGAGCGAACTTACAGGAGAAGTCACTTTTGTGGTGGTGTATCCGATGTTGGATGAGATGGTGACTCTGTCGATGAGTTTCGTGTTGATTTTGAAACGTATGTTGTGCCTGCGCTCTCCGGTGCTGTTGCCGGCCGTAAGACCGTCCTGGTCGAAGTATCTGTAGGACAGCATGTAACCGCTGTTTCCGAGGGTTCCGTTGAGGCTGACAGAGTAGTTCTGCTGAGGAGCCACCTTCTTGAGGACTTCGCCGACCCAGTTGGTGTTTCCGAAATAGTTAGGGTCCGAGTTGTTGCGCACCTTGTCGAAATGTTCAGGAAGCCAGGCTGCCGGGCTGCCTACATTCTTTCTTGCCTCGTTGTCGAGGGTCATGAACTCGATCGCGTCGCACATCTCCGGCAGTCTTGTCGGAGTCTGTATTCCGGCATAGGCTGAGAAGTTGATTCTTGTGACGCCGTCTTTTACAGTGGCGAGTTTCTTGGTGGTCACGAGAAGGACACCATTTGCTGCCCTGGCGCCGTAGATTGCTGCGGAAGCCGCGTCCTTGAGGACTGATACGCTTTCGATGTCTTCCGGGTTGATGGATGTGATGTCACCTTCGACACCGTCGATCAGAATCAGAGGATTGGCATTACCGATGGTTCCCACTCCACGTACTCTGATGGTGGTATTTGCCTGTCCTGGCTGTGATGAGGAGTTTACGACCGTCACACCCGGGAGAAGTCCCTGAAGTCCTGAAGCGACGCTTGAAATAGGTCTTGCATTCATTTCTTCGCTATTGATCATCGCCACCGCACCGGTAAGATTGACCTTCTTCTGGACACCGTAACCGACTACGACGGTCTCCTGGAGCATCTGAGTGTCTTCAGCAAGGACCACTTTTCTCGCAGCTGCTGAACCGGCAACTATGATCTGCTCCTTGTAGCCGAGACTGCTGATTCTGATCTTGGTCTGGGCTGAAGGTACTATGAGTTCCCAATTTCCGTTGGCGTCAGTGATGGTGCCGCCCTTTGCTCCTTCAATCAGCACGCCTGCACCTATTATAGGCTCTCCGGTACTGTCAATGACAGTTCCGCGGGCCTTGAAGGTCGTTTCTTTAGTATCTTTGTCAATGTCTTTCTTCTCCTCGCTCAAAACAATCTGGTGACCGTTGATCTCGTAGGAAATGGAAAGATTGCTGAAAATGTTGTCGAGAATGAACTCGATGCTCTTGTCCTTCGCGTCAATGCTTACCAACGCATCTTTGTCATGGAGCATGTTACTGTAGAAGAAGCTGTACTCGCTTTCGTTCTCCAATGTAGCAAGGGCCTCTGTAAGAGGCACATTCTTGAATGAGACACTTATCTGGCCGTGCAGAGGTGCCGCATTCAGCAATACGCTGAAGAACAACGTGATGATTAAAAGTTTTGCTTTCATTATTATTGTTATTGGTGTTATTGTTTTGTTTTTACATGGTGGTCAGGTATTCAGGATGCCTCTTAGGTACTCGGGCGTTATTTGCGTCCCGTGCGCCGTCTGCTGAACTTTATCGTGTTGTAGTACATCTGGGCTTCCACCGGCGATGTCGCTGTGATAAGGTCAAGCACATTGTTCAGAGAACTGTTTCTCACAAGTCCCGTGTAGGAGTAAGCCGTCACGCTTTCGTCCTCGAAGATGACATTGACATTGTACATTCTCTCGAGAATTGCTCCTATCTCCTTGAGGTTGTTATTGTTGAAGAAGAGTTCATTGTCACGCCAAGGGATGAGGTGGTTTTTGTTCGGCGCGTCATATTTCCTCATCTCGCCGCTTTTTACATTGTAGCTTATTTCCTCTGCCGGCTTCATGATCATTTCCCTGCCGTCTGCAGTCGCCTTCACGCAGCCTTCGACCAATGTCGTAACTATCTCAGGTTCAGAATTGTATGCCCTGACATTGAACTTGGTTCCGAGAACCTCGACCTTCATCTGCCTGGCTGATACGACGAGCGGAATCTCTTCATTGCGGGCGACTTCGAAATAGGCTTCGCCATTCAGGTCAATGTCGCGGTTCTTCACATTGAAATCAGATGCATAACGGATCGAACTGCCGGAGTTGAGCATGACCTTGGTCCCGTCCGGGAGTGAAATCGTGCTTTTCTGACCGTTCGCGGCGATGCACTCAAAGACATTGGCCTCGGCCTCTCTGCCCTTGCCTGCCACGAATCCTGTAACGACAGCTATGACGACCACGGCAGCCGCCGCAGTCCACTTGAATATTCTTCTGAACAGCAGCTTCTTCTGTGCCTTGATTCCGATAAGCAGTTTTCTGCGGATTCTCTCCTTCTGGATGCCGGACATTCCGATACCTGCGTTCTGCCATTGGGAAAATGCGTATTCGTCGAAAGCCTGCGCGGCATCCTCCTCGTCCATCATGGCGCGGAGCTTCGCATTTTCTTCGGCTGTAGTCTTTCCGGAAAGGTATTTTTCAATCAGTGAATGAAATCTTTCGGTTTCCATATTCTGTGGTTTTGCTATATGTATCCACAGAATCCATAAAACCTTACAAGAAAATTGAAAAAATTATAAAATTTTGCTCAACTTAAGATTACCGCCAGCATCAGAAGCTCTGAAATCCTCTGACGGATAGCGTTTTTCGCCCTTGCTATCTGGGTTTCCACGGTTTTGGGAGAAATGTCCAGACGTTCGCTTATTTCGTGGACGGACAGCCCTTCGATAAAGCGCATCTTGTAAATCATTCGTCTGGATTCAGGCAGGGAGGCGATTGCAGCTTCAGCTTCCGCCAATATGACGGCCGTGTCTCCAGTCTCGAACTCTTCCTGCCGGACACCGTCGCTATTAGACACATAGTCAATGTATTTCGATGCGGTCACCTGTCTGCGCAGTTCCTTGAACACGGCATTGCGGGCTACGACATAAAGCCATGCCGGCACGTTTCCGTCAGGGGAAATCGAGGTCCTGCGAATCCACATCAGGGCGAAGCAGGACTGCGTGATGTCTTCGGAAAGGTAAGTGTCTTTAAGGATGGCGTGGGTGAAATTGAAGACCATTCCCGCATACTTGTCATACAACGCCGAAAACGCCTCAATAGACGAGGCATTCAGCTGTTCTATGAGTATCTGGTCTTCTTTCATGATGTAGCGGGAGTTCTCTGTTGCTACCACAAAGATAGGAAATAAAGTCAAGTTTCCCGCTACAACTTGGATTTTCAGACCTTTGAGACCTCTATAGGGTGCACCAGAAGGTGACGATGAACGGTATTGAAAACTCGAGCACAAAGCCGTGGAACAGCGAAACCACAGCATATTGCCTGCCGGAAGAGTCCATGATGATAGGCAATGTCGTGTCCATCGAAGTCACTCCGCCTGCGGCGATCGGAGCCAATGGCCCTGCCACTTTTACCAGCAGCGGCGACAGGAGCAATGTGAACATCTCCCGGACAATGTTCGAGAGCAATGCGATGGTACCGAGTTCCGCTCCCTTGTACTCTGTAATGAAGATACTGGACAATGAATAGTATCCGAAGCCTGAACCGACTGCCAGACAGTCTGTTGCACTGCGTCCATGCAGCAGGAGAGCGGCGGCAAGTGCTCCTGCCAATGTACCGAGAAGCGTACCTACCGGAAGCAGCGACATCCGCAGATCCAGAGTCTTGAACTTGGATATGAAACTGTTGTCGCTTCCCACTCCCGCACCCACGCAGAAAAGCAGGGCACAGAGGGCGTAGAACGTAAGATTGCCCTCAGATATGCCTGAGGGAATCAGGCAGGACAGTCCTGCGGCAATGCCGATGATGAAGAAACTGATAATGACAAGGCTGCCTTTCATCTCGATTTCCTCCTGCTTATATATTGCCACAGAATCCATGCGAAAACGCAGCTTCCTGCCGTGCACAGCGTCGCAATCACGACTGCATCCAGTCCGAGTGAGGGCAATGCGGATATGATCTTCTTGTTACCGCCGACTTCCACGCCGAGCAGGAACAGCAGAATCCATATGAGCAAGGTCGTCGCCTTGGAAATCCATTGACAGTCCCGTTTTCTCAGGAACCATCCGAAGGCAATGCCTCCGAACATGCAGCCGATAACTGTAAACATCTATTTGTCAGTGTTTTGCGGTCTCGTAATGATTCTATGCTGCGATTGCAGAAATGCTTTCCTGTTCTTTTCCAGTGTTGCACGTTCAGTTTCGGGCAATGCGAAATCGCAGAATCTTTCCCATATATAGTTTACGGCCTGCTGGGACGGATGCACCATGTCTTCTGCATAGAAACGGTAGTCCCTCAGCTCGTCCATCATGATCTCATAAGCAGGGAAGTAAACGCATTGGTCCGGATGATTCTCAACTACCGAATCCACGGCCATAAGCAGGGTGCTTTTGCTGATCTGGTTGCCGTGCGCACCGTCTTTGAGATGCCGTATGGGGCTGACTGTGAATATGAAACGCTTCTGTGGATACTTCCCGACAAGAGAATTGAGCAGTACCGAACAGGTCTTCAGCGAGAGCCTTTCGCGGGTGAATTCTTTGGCATCCCGTTTCAGGCAATTGGACACGATCTCGCCTGTGGCATTGAACCGGAAGGTCCAGGCCGTGCCGAGCGTGATGATTATCGTGGAAGCCTCGCGGAAGAAGGCCGATGCCTCGGCAAGGGATTCATTTGCATTGACAAGAAACTCTGCGCTTGTCGCCCTTGCGGCCGCGGTGTGGTGGCTGAATGAACAGACCAGCTGCGCTCCGGCGCCCATCTGCACGCACTCGTCTTCGCCGAACGGAACAGCAGAATCCAGCCTCCGAACTGCATTGCAGACGGAAACCGGATTGTACAATGTTCCAAAAGGATTGGTGCAGGCCCGGAACCCCATGTTCTTCATTATGAGGCCGATATTGTCGGAAAAACAACTGCCGAGCAGCAGGATGCTGTCATCGAAACTGATTTTTATCTTGCTTTCCGGAATATCCACCGGTGTCTGCAACTTTATCATATTTTGTCTGTTTGTGAGGAAAAGTTACTTTTCCATGGATTCGATTACTGAAAGGTTGGCTTTCCTTACTCTCGCCTCATCCATTTTCAGGACTTTGCGGTCGTAAGTCATAAATCCGTTCACCTCGCCTTCCACGTCGGTGGTCTGTGTATAGACCGCTGCACTGAAACCGCTTCTGACCATTTCTTCCAGATCGCGCGCATATTCCACGTAAACATCTGTAACCTCATCTGAGTTCTTGTACTGTACATAGCCCCAGTTGCGGTCTTTCTGCCACAGATGGCCCTCGAGAGGCAGGCCGATTCCGCCGTATTCACCGAGGACAGTGACGTAATTGCTGTCGAAGAAACGCTGTTTAGGACCCGGATATCTGTGCTCGTCGAGAATGTCGCCACACTTTCTGTGGTTTCCGCCTGAAGCCGAGTTAACAAGTCTGGTAGGGTCGAGTTCCTTGGTGTATTCAGCGACTTTCTCAGTGTCGAACTGTCCCCATGCCTCATTGAACGGAACCCATACGACTATACAAGGGAAGCAGCGTCTGGCGCCGATGATCTCAGTCCACTCCTTATAGTAGTTCTTCTTCCATTCGTCAGGTACAGGTGTGTCTGTGCCCTGGTCCCAATTGTCGTAAACCCACTTGTTGGTGGAGTTGTCCGCGATACTCGGCATATCCTGCCATACCATCATTCCGAGCTGGTCGCAGTGGAAGTACCATCTTGCAGGCTCTATCTTGATGTGCTTGCGTATCATATTGAAGCCCAGTTCTTTAGTCTTGACGATGTCGTATCTCAATGCCTCGTCTGTCGGGGCTGTGTAGAGTCCGTCAGGCCACCAGCCCTGGTCAAGCGGGCCGAACTGGAACAGAGGCTTTCCGTTCAATGCCATTCTCTTGTAGTTGTGCGAGTCCGTGACCACGGAAATTTCCCTCATTGCCGCATAGCCTTCCACCCGGTCCAGAACCTTGCCGCCACGAATTACAGAAAGGCGCAGTCCATAAAGGTACGGGGAATCAGGGGACCAGGTCTTGACTTCCGGCAATGTGACTGTAACCGCCTTGCCTTCAGCTGCTTTAGCGCTTGCGATGACCTTTTCGGCCGGCTTCTCAGGAGAGTATCCGACGCCGCCCTCCAGCACTTCTGCCAATATGATGTCGCCTTCGGCTGTTCCTTTTGTCAATGTCTTGACTGTCAATGATTTCGTGTCAATGTCGGCTACGGCTTCATAGCTCAGGAAGCGTGTTTCCGGCACTGTCTCCAGCCATACGCTCTGCCATATTCCGGAAACCGGAGTGTACCAGATTCCTTTAGGCGAAAGCACCTGCTTGCCCCTCGGCTGGAATGACTTGTCGCTGCTGTCTGCGACTTTCACCACGAGCTTCTGCTCTCCTTTCACATTGAGGTATGGAGTGATGTCGAACGAGAATTCCGTAAATCCGCCCGTGTGCGTTCCGAGGAATATATCATTGACATAAACATCCGCTTTCCAATCTACAGCGTCGAAGTTGAGCATCGTCCTCATCCCTTTCTGGGCCTTGGCCTGGAATGTGGTGCTGTACCACAGGTTCTCATTTGGCTGAAGGATTCTTCCGACTCCTGACAATGATGACTCGATGGCAAACGGCACGAGTATCTGGCCGTCGTTTTCTGCCGGCTGAGGCTCTCCGCATTTGGTGACGGCATAGTTCCACAGTCCGTTCAATGATTTCCAGTCGCCTCTGACCATCTGCGGTCTCGGGTATTCCGGATGGCAGGATTCAGGAGAAACCTGCTCTGACCAGGTTGTACGGATGTTTTCGCCTGCCGGAGCCCAGTTCTGAGCTGCTGCCGACAGCGGTAAGGTCAATGCTGTCGCAATAATTAGTGTAGTGATTCTGTTCATGTTATTATTGTGTGTAATAATTTGTAACGAAATAAAATCGAATCCTCTAATTTACGGTTTTTCCGTTAAAATTCGTACATGTTCAACCCTGTCTCTTCGGAAAATTTCCTGCCGAGATGAGCCTTTGAAGGTATCACGACCAGTTCACATGCCCCGCTTATGACTGCGGAGAAAAGATGCCCGCAGATGGCGGAACAGTCTGAGCGGCCGAACGTTGCGTGAAGATGCAGATACACATTGCCGTCCTTCTCGGAGATGTTTCCGGTAAGATTTGCCATTTCCATCTGCTCCTTGAACTCCATGTCCACATATTTCTTGGTGGCAGGGTTCAGAAAACGCAGAACCACATCATTCACGGCTCCGAGACCGTAAATCTCTCCCGCCAGGATGTTCTCTTTCCTGCAGAATTCGGTCAATGCCGCAGCAACTTCACAATGATTGCCAATGCTGAGAAAATATCTGTCTTCAGCTTTCGTGTACTTGTACATAGTATAATAATTATAGGTATATCAGTATGGCTATCGCTCCGACTGCTGCGGCAATGACTGTTTTTATAAGCTTGACAGTCAGCCAGCTGCGTTTGTTTTCGGCAATCAGCGGCAGGCAAGCGTGCCCGTCCTGGGAAATGCAGTTGGCGAGCAGGACCGGGAACGGAAGAATCCCTGCGGCGAACATTGACACGAAAACAAGGTGCGGACCCGACTCAGGAATCAGTCCGGCAGCGACCGCAATCACGAGCATAAGCCAGATGTTCCCCTTGATCCAAGTCTCGATGTCGATATAGATGGACAATATTCCGAATAGCGCGAGTACGCCGAATGTCCATGCGAAAATCGTAGGCAAATGCCTCTTTATCACGTGTTTCCATACGTGCTCTTTCAGGAAGTGGCGCAAGTTATGGGCGTGATTGCCGTGCTCTTCGCCCTCTTTGTGATGATGGCCGCATTCCTCGTCACCGTGGCTGTCCTCGTTATGGTGATGGCAGCAGTCCACGTCCTCGAGGCCGTCCTCCCCGTGATGGCTGTGCTCCTCCCCGTCGTGATGATGGCCGCAGTCGCAGGAATGGATCTCGTAATTGTCGTCACGGCTCCTGTCAGCGCCGATGTTCATCATCTTGCCCTTCTTCTGCATTGACCCGACAATGATTTCTGTCAATGCGCCTATGCCGATTCCGAGAACGAAAAGCCCGCACATCATCATCAGCGCAGTGCCTGGAAATTTCGCCAGCATTATGAATGCTTCGTCGCCGGTAGTGGCTATCAGCGTGGCCAGCAGTGCGCCGAATCCTATCATTCTGTGAGAGTAGAGTGATACGCCTGCAAATCCGCCGAGGCATCCCGGTATGAGACCGAGGGCCGCAGAAGTCACGATCTGTCTGCCTTTGTGCTTCTCGAGACTGTGAAACATTTTTCCCTGAGTGCAGACATTGAAAATCTCTATCAATGTCATCATCAGTATCACGAGAGCGCAGATTTCTATACTTTCCTTGAATGCATCTATGAGTGCGTCAGGTATATCGTGTGGCGTGTGGGGAAGTTCTCCGTGGATGTGTAAAGGTAAGATGAACATAGGTCTATTGGTAAATGGTTCCCGCGATATAGAGGCTTATGACAGGCCTGAGCGGTGAATTGGTCGTCAGAATTATAGCTGTTTCATTGTCCCCGACAGGGAGATTGCCCGTGTCAAGTGTGCATTTGAAAGAATTTTTTCCGCCGGATGGCGTGTCAATGAACTCTGCTGGCACTTTCACACTGTCGTTTTCCGCATCGCATTTGTAAATGTGAAAACCGCTGCCACCCATATTCTTGTAGGAGAATGTTGCTGTGACAGCAGTGCCTTTGCGGACTTTTCCGAAATGATAAGTGCTCGCGTCAAATATCGGCTGGGCTCCGTTTTCCTGTTCCTCGGCTGTCCAGGAAGAGAAGTCTTCCTTCGTGAAAGCCTTTATGCTCAATGCTTTATGTGACTGACCGTTCACTACGGGAGTTGCGAAATAAGTGTTTCTGCCCCACCTTGACCTGTCTGCCGTGACAATGTATGTCATTTTAGCAGTGGCTCCGGCCGGTATCGGGTTCGGCGAAACGGAGACTGAAAGTCCCGGTGACACTTTCGTAAATGAAATCCTGACAGGGGCGTTGCCGACATTGGCCACGGTCACTCCGTCGCTTTTCTGGCCGCCCTGAGACAGGTTTCCCAGCTGGAAAGAGGATTTGCGCAGGGCCAATGCTCCTCTTCTTTCAGGATATAATTCATTGAGCGACAGTTTCTTGGCATGGACTATCCCTCGGAGCCTGAGTATCACCGGCTTCTTTACTCCAGAAATATATACTGTCAATGTCTTGTCGAAAGGGTAGGGGCCTTCGTCATTGGTGTAGGTGGCTGAAATGGTGCCTGACTTTCCAGGCAGAACCGGTTCGCGTGTCCATTTTACCCTGGTGCAGCCGCAACTGCTTACTACATTGTATATGACTGCCGGTTTGGCAGATATGTTGGTCACCGTGAACGTGCAGCTCTGCTCTCCCTGTCCTACAGTGAGGTCGCCGAAGTCGTGTATGGTCTTGTCGAAACGCACAATCCCGTCATATTCAGTGGTTTTGCCGTCAGTTTTCACCTGAGCGTACAGTGCCGCCGAAAATAAGGCTGCGGTGATAGTCGCAGCCAGATATTTGTAAATCTTCATCATTGCGGCTTAAGTTCCTGCAAAAATCTAACCACTATTGATTATTTGACAGATTTCACATACATTTGCATTCGTATAAAAGCAACAACCAAAAGAATTTTAATATTATGGCTTACAAAATTTCTGAATCAGAGTGCGTAGCTTGCGGTACTTGCATCAGCGAGTGCCCTGCAGGTGCTATTGTAGAAGGCGATGTTTATCACATTGATCCGAACCTTTGCCTTGATTGTGGCACTTGCGCCGGTGTTTGCCCTATGGGCGCGATTCATCCGGGAGACGAGTAGTACGCGTCTGGAATCCGACACGAGAGAGACCATCGGCTGTGATGCTGTTGGCCTCTCTCTTTTTTTTGTGCTCTAAAATGTATTGAATTTAGAAAAATATTCATATATTAGCGGGTTGTTTGATGGTTAATTACTTAATAATTAGATAATGAAACTTTCTATTTTTAACACTCTCCGTGCGGCAGCCTATGCAGTTGCGGCCGGACTCTTCGTTACTGCGGCAGTAGGATGCAATCCTTCAAGCAGTAATGACAAATCACTTTCAGTTTCTGACAGGTCAGTCATTCTCGATGGTGAAGGCGGCTCTCAGAAAATTTCAGTTTCAGCAAACGGCGTGTCATGGATTGCCACAGCTGCTGATTCTTGGGTGAAGGTAACTCCTCAGTCAGGAACCGGTGACTCATTTGTAGTAGTTTCCGCTGAAGCGAACAATACGGCTGAAATGAGAACTTCTTCCATTACTTTTGAGGCTCCAGGCGTAAGTCCGGTTGTAGTTTCAGTTCTTCAGAACGAAGGCTCTGGCTCTTCTGTAAGCGGCTCCGGCTATGAGGTAAAGAGCGTTATGTTCGCTTACTATGGTGACGGCCTTAACACTGGCGGAAAACTTGCTAATGTTGCTGTTTGCCTGTTCAATCAGGTTCCTAATGAGACCACCGGTAAATTCCAGAGTTATCCTCTGAAGGTCGTTGAACTTGTTACCAGTGTGCCTTTCAGTGATGACTACGAGACTGCTTGCAAGTCAGTTCTCGGTCATTCATACAAGACAAGCAAAACCGATAAGGAATATACTATCAATATCGCGAATTCATATTATGCTAATATGATTTCTGAAAGCAATACAGATGAGAAGGCGGTCGTTTCCGCTGAGCTTACTGTATCTGAATTCCAGTCGAACGGTACTGTTAAAGTTTCCTACAATGTGACATTTGATGACAAATCCACAATGAGTGGAGTGTTTGAGAGTGACAAGGTTTTCCTTGCGGACTACAGCAAGGCTGCTGATTCTACATTGGAAAGTGACATAAATCCTGTATTTACAAGTGCGAAGGCAACAATATATGAGATGGAAAAAGTAAAAGAATGTGCTTTGGCCCTGGTTGATTTTACAGGTCCTACTTCTGATGGCCAGGATGTTCTTGCTCTTGGTGTTTATACTGATTATGCGGATCTTACTACACTTGATCTTTCAGGAACATATCCTTGTATAGCTGATAATGCTGATCTTGTACCGAATACTTTTATTCCTGGTGCATTGAAAGATACAGATGACGGTAAGAAGGTCAAACTGATTCCGACAATCTACTATCATAAAACATCTAAGGGTGTTACCGCGTATGCTGTTCCTCATTCTGGTTCAGTAGTGTTCGCTAAATCAGGTGAGAAATATGATGTAACATTCAATTTCAAAGATGGCAACGGCTTCGCTATCTCCGGTAAATGCACTGTCAGTATCAGTGTGTCAGTCGGTAAACTCGGCACGTCTTCAGCAAGTCCATACTCAGTGAAGGTGGCTGATTTCGCCCGCAAATCTAACATCGGTGTTGCCAAACTCCCTTCAGTGAAGTTCGAAAGACTCTAATCAGAATACGTCATACGGCTTCGGGCCAGTCTTTTTGGCTACCGGGCTTAGATATCCACAAGGTCGATCCGTAAAAGATCGGCCTTGTTTTTTCTGTCTAGTCCTGAAAAAGTTTACCGATGTTGAACACGATGCGCAGCGCGTAATCGGCTATGTATTAGCATTTTAGGCGTTTTCAGAGTTGCCAAAAATCCAACTCTGATTTTGGTTAAATGCTTGATATTCAGTTATTTGCAGGTTGCGCTGCAGTGACAGGCAGTAAGGTTGCCTCCGTGAGGACTTGCCGCCCTCGGCACTAGAG
>ULWC01070765.1_pt1 | contig 14986 bp, 13 predicted proteins | sample 1959931 | NCBI WGS metagenome assembly ULWC01 (sample SAMEA4835801, study PRJEB28245) | human gut metagenome | biome: gut microbiome; material: fecal sample | place: Denmark | collected 2008
CGCCGCCGGCCAGAGCAATCAACAGGCTTGAGAGTTTGGCCGCTGCGGCAAAAACGCCGACAAGTACAAGTTCTCGCGCTTCCCAATGTCGTTTTCTGATGGGAGTGTCCGTCATAACGTTTCGTAGGTGCGGGAAAAGCCGTCCGGAAAGTGTTGATCAGGAAGCCAAATCAAACACTTTCCGGATCAGCCCGGTCTTTTCAGACCTTTGAAGAGGGTGATTTAGAAGCGAGCTCCCAGTTTGGCCACAAAGTAGCGCCCGGGTTCATAGATGGAGGTCTGTTCCTGATACCCCTTGTCAAAGATGTTGTAGAGACCCAGATCAAACGTGTACTGGCGCTTCGGGCCGAAGTCCACACCCGCCGTCAGATTGAGCGTGGTGTAGCCGCCGAGTCGATAGCTACTCAAGTCCGTTGCGCTCTGAATACCATCGTTGTATTCGATTTCGGTCTGCGAGCGGGCAAAGGCATCGGCTCTCAACCCCAATCCCGCATACATGCCGCTCCAGCGCACGCCGTAGCGCAGCATAAATGCCGGAGTAGCGGTGTCGTACGTCGAAAAACCGTTGCCGTTTTGATATTGACGACGCATCCACGTCGCAGTCAGATAGGGTTCAAAGCCGGTCTCGGCAATGCGTACGGATGACGTCAGCTCGACGCCGAACGTCTTGGCCTCTGCCACATTGCTGTACTTATCGCCCCCCAATGATTCATTCCAAAGCGTCGCAATGTAGTCGTCCGCCTCCGAGTAGAACGCCGCAATATCGGCCGACACATAGGCCGAAGACCAGCGCGCACCGATTTCGAAGTTGTCCGACGTTTCAGGCTTCAGATCCGGATTGGCATAAGTCGTGCCTCCGGCCTGCCCCATGGCGGTATCCACATAGAGTTCCTGCAGAATGGGAGAGCGGTAGCCCTGTGCGTAACTTGCACGCAAAGACAGATTGTCCGTTGCCCGCCACAAGAGACCCGCGTTGAAAATCAGTTTGCCGTCCGACTGGTTGGCATTCTCCCAGTCCCCCGCTTTTTTGACGTCCCGACTGTCCATGTCCGTCTTCACCCAGGTGTAGCGTGCGCCGTAGGTCAGCGTGACGTCGGCCGGCAACTGCGTTTCCATGCTAGCGTAAACAGCGTTGGTCATCTGATAGCCGTCGTAGAGCTTGTTGCCCATGACCATCGTCATCACGGGCATTGTCATTTGCGTGATGCTTTGTGCCGATAAGTCATCATAGGAAAGTTCATAACCGGCAATCAGGTAATTGCGTTCGCCCAACTGCCAATCCGTCTGCAACGAGAACCCATACTGATCGGTCGTGTTATAGGCCATCGGCTGAACCACATAAGACATCGATCCCATTGATCCGGGTACGCTGTTTACCATGTCTTTCTTGCTTTTCTGGTAGAAGGCATCGGTACGCAATCGCACAAACGCATCACTGATGTTTCTAAACTCCCCAAAAGCCGCCGTTTTGAATCGCGACCACTTGGGTACATCCACCGTAAAGCCCGGCATGTTGACGTTGCTCGAGCCGAACTCAAGGTCGTAGTAGTCCATTGAGGCTCCGACCGTCGCATCCGGCGTAAAGTCGTACGACAAAAAGCCGGAAACGGAACGAGCCGTGAAATACGTGTTATCCATCTCACCCTTGGGGGTATCCAGATTGTCGTTATCTTCAATAGAAGCACTCAGTCGATACTTCCAGCCGTCAATTCCGCCGTAGATAGAACCCGAGGCGTTCTTACCGGAAGCAGAGGTGTTCAAACCGGCCGACACTTCGCCTTCAACGGGTTTCGTGCCGCCTTTTTTCGTAATGATGTTGATGGCACCGCCGATAGCGTCCGATCCATACAGAACGGATGCCGGGCCCTTGATCACTTCAATGCGCTCGATCATGGAGGGATCGATCAGCATGGGCGAACCGGACATGGACTTGTGTTCCGAAACCTTCTGTCCATCGATCATCACGAGGGTGCGAAAGGCATCTTCACCGCGAATCTTGATTCGCTTCATTCCCTGACCGCCGTCGTTGTTGATGCGAACACCAGGAATGTCTTCGAGCAGTTCACCCACGTTACGTGCGCTTGAACGGCGAATCTCCTCCTGCGTGATCACAGAGACAGACATATTCACGTCCATAAGTTCCTGTTCCACGCGGCCGGCTGTGACTTTGACCTCGTCGAGTTCAACGGTTTCCTGTGCATGCACTTGCAGCGCGAGGCCGGAAAACGCAGCCAATACAGCGACAGCCGCAAGTTTGGGAGTACGGGACATCATCGATTTTTCCTTCGTTTGATAAAGACAGCGCGCGTCCTTGTGGTTTGTTTTTTTACGGTGCGGCGCGTGCGTTAAGTTCCTGTGTCAACGGGGATGTTTTGAAACAAGGTTCTTACCCGTGCGCGGGTTTTTCGCCGGAGAAAACGGTAACGTTCCCGGCTGGTCGTTCGTTCACTGCACCGGCACCCAGACGCATACCGGCGAGACCGATCAGAAGCTGAGCCAGCGTCACGTGCCAATACTGACCGGCAATCGTCTGAACCAGCCAGTCATCCACGCGATGCAGCAAACCGGCATCAATCCACTGAGCGATAACATCTTCGGTCAATGCCCTCACGGGAACCCCGAACTGCTTTTCGATATGCGCCAGATTGATGCGCCCCGATTCCATTTCGGAACTAAGCGTGCGCATCAGGTGCCAATGCTTGCCGGGTTTCATCAGCATGCCCACCGGTTTTTCGCCGCCCTCAAGCACCTTTTCCCATTCGGCAAGCCGTCTTTCCATCATGAAGCTGTTGCCGTACAGGCGACCGCCCGCTCCGCACCCGAAAGCGAGGCAATCGCATGCGCCTTTACCAAGCGCGTTGTAGATGTTTCGCTCGCGCATCGTCTGGCCCCAATGATTGTTTGAAAGCCGCCGCCACTGCGCGTTCGTGAAACGTTCGACCGAGAGAGCAAACATATCGGCCTTCATAGCCGTGTCAGCAGCCGGAGGCAATTTGCCGTTGGCAATGTATTTAGCCAAAGGAGACTTCTCAAAGACGTTGAGTTGGTAGCAGTCCACGCCGTCAAGCTTGAGACTTTGCGCCGTACGAATGTCGTCTTCCCAAACTTCCATCGTCTGCCAAGGAAAACCGTAGATCAGATCAATCACAACGGCAGCTTCGTCATAGGACATCAGCTTGTCGAGTCGCGACAAAATGGCGTCGCGCCCGTCCACTCGCATCACCGATTGACGCACGCGGTCGTCAAAGGTCTGCACGCCGAGCGAAAAGCGATTGGCGCCGCCTTCCAGGGCCGCCTCGATCTTGTCGTCACCAAAATTGTGAATGCGTCCTTCAATTGTTATTTCGCAGTCGTTGGCAAGAGGCAGATAACGATTGACAGCTTTTAGCACCGTCTTAAGGTCTTCGGGCTCAAGCGCCGTGGGCGTGCCGCCGCCGAAGTACACGGCGTGCACGGGATGAGAATTCATCGCCGCCTTGTCGCTCCACAGTTCGATTTCGCGCACGAGATTGCGAGCAAAAACCGAAGACGCTTCCTCGCTGTAGGGATTCTGGTAGAACATGCAGTAAAGGCAGCGAGTTTCGCAAAAAGGCACATGCAAGTAGGCAAGCGTCTTACCGTTTCGCGGCTGCTCGGAGAGAGCCTCAAGATAGTCGCGTGCCTCTTTTCCCATCAATGGCATTCCGCCCGGACCGGAGTGAATGACCGCCTTGGCTTCAAAAGCCGCATGAAGAGGGTCGGCTGCATTGGCAAAAAAACTCTCAGCCGTACCGTTTTTGAGCTTTTCGCTCATCTTCTTGGCACCGGCTTCAAAGGTCACGTGCTTGAGTTCGGCACCGCCGTGGCCAACGGACAACTTCGTCTGATTTTCCTGCATCAATCTTTTTCTCCGAGAAGTGCCGACCGCCTTAACGCTTTCGGCCAAAAGACGGCACTCGACGTTTTTGAGAACCGACTTAAAATTTCGAGCGCTCAGAATATCACGAATGATAATCATTCTCAAATTTAGAGCAATCAAACTTCTGTAAGTTTTGCCGATATAATTCCTCGTCGGATCTCTGTTCAGCCGCTCTTCACTCCTTTGTCGTTACATGTCTTTTGCTTCTAACCCGTTGATCCAACAAGGAACAACAACCGATCACAATGGTTTGACGGCCATCCAAGCCGACTATCTTGAGATCATCCATGAAGAGCTTCTCGTCAATGGATCAGCCCGCGGTTGCGCCATTGCCAAAGCCGCCAACGTGACGCGCTCGACCGTCACCTCAACCATGCGAGCGCTCAAAGAGATGGGCTTTATCCACTACGAGCCCTACGGTACGATCACCCTTACCGAGAAAGGACTCAGCACAGCCAAGGATTTACGCCGTCGTCGTCAGGCCATCGAAGCGTTTTTCACCGATATCTTCGGTACGCCGCCGCAGATTGCCCGAGAGCTTGCCGACATGAATAAGCACGGAGCTCCGGACAAGATGGTGAGTTCACTACAGCGTCTGACGCGCTTTATCCGAGCGCATAAAGATGAGTGGCTCGATTGGGAACGCCAAGAGGCCTCCGAGAAACCGCACGCGTAGGACGCACCCATGTCGTCAAAAGAATCCGAGAACAATGCCGCTCTGCGCGTGCTCAACCTTCGCAAAACCTACAAAGCCGCCGCGGCACCGGCGCTTGATGGCGTAACTTTCGAGGTTGGGCAAGGCGAATTTTTCGGCCTGCTCGGCCCCAACGGCGCCGGCAAGTCAACCCTAATCGGCACCGTTGCCGGCCTCGTCAAACCCGATGCGGGAAGCGCTTACATACTCGGCCGCGACACGGTCCAAGACCCGCGCTTTACCAAAATGGCAGTGGGCATCGTGCCACAGGAAATCACGTTCGATCCGTTTTTCACCGTAAGAGAAACATTGCGTCTGCAAAGCGGGTTCTACGGCATCCGTCACAACGACATCTGGATTTCCACGTTGATCTCAAGGTTGGGGCTTTCCGACAAAATAAACGAAAAAGTCTCACGCCTATCGGGCGGCATGAAGCGTCGCGTTCTGATTGCACAGGCACTCGTTCACAAGCCTCCGGTCATCATTCTCGACGAGCCCACGGCAGGCGTTGATGTCGAATTGCGTCACCGCATCTGGGACTTCATGCAGGAGTTGCACGCGCACGGTCACACGATCATCCTCACAACGCACTACCTCGAGGAAGCCCAGAGCTTGTGCGACCGCATTGCGCTCCTTAACGGCGGGAAACTGGCCGCTTTGGACACCACCAAAGCACTTTTGAGCCGCTTCTCCGGTAAACGCCTGCGCTTTACCTTGCGCTCGGGTTCATTGCCGACAATCGAAGATTTTGTCTTCGAGCGCATCGGCCAGACCAACGACTACGCAGTGTCGTATCGCAATGACACCGACATCCTGACCGTGCTGCAAGCCCTGCAAAGCACGACCCGCATCGATGACATTCACACGGGAGAATCCAGCCTCGAAGAGGTGTTCCTGCGCCTAACCAATTCGGACAAACGCCCATGAAACCTGTTGTGACCGACTACCGCCCGTTTGCCGCCTTCCTTACGCTTTTCGACAAAGAAGTCCTGCGGTTTCGGAAGATTGCGCTTCACGCCATCCTCGCGCCCATTCTCATGTCGATTCTTTACCTGTTGGTGTTCGGCGAAGTGCTCAAGGGCAAGATGTCCGTACTTGGCGGCGTGGACTACGTCGCCTTTCTGATTCCGGGCCTAGTGATGATGGCGCTGCTGCAAAACGCGTTTGCCAACTCGGCCTCTTCGATTCTTCAGTCCAAGATCATGGGCAGCATCGTCTTTATCGAACTGCCGCCTTTTTCAGGCTGGCAGCTTGCCGCGGCCTTTATTTCAGCATCCGTCGCGCGCGGACTGATTGTCGGCGCGGGCGTCTTTGCTGCCACCTGTCTTTGGAGCGTGCCGCCTCTGGAAAACTTCTTTTGGGTGCTCGGCTTTGCGATTTTAGGTGCCGCACTGATGGCTAGCCTCGGCGTCGTCTGCGGGCTTTGGGCGGAAAAGTACGATCAAATGGGCGCTTTTCAAAGCTTTGTGATCATGCCGCTCACATTCCTGTCAGGGGTCTTCTATTCGGTCGAGCAACTGCCGGATTTCTGGGCCAAAGCGTCGCTTCTCAACCCCTTCTTCTACATGATCGACGGCTTTCGCTACGGTTTTTTCGGTCGCAGCGACTTCGATCCCTTCATTTCGCTGTTTGTGACCGGAGTTTTCTGCGCAACCGCTGTCGCCATTGCGACGACACTGTTTGTGACCGGCTACAAGCTCAGACATTAATTTCGTTTTTCTCGATCACAAACGTCGCATGTCGCACTGCTGCGTTATGCCGGTTGATTTCTTGCAAAAAAGCTCTCATCCGTCAAAAAAAAAAGCGCCTTTCTCATATAACATTGCCATCGGGTTTTCCATTAATCGTTTAACCCTACTGATCTAGGCCTTCTGCCTCGTTTTTTGGTTCTTTTTTCCCAAGTTCGGCAATGTCTCTGCAAGAAGCAAAGAAACAGACTCAGACAGATCCCGTCAAAAAAACTTCAGGCCGCGGCGGTTCTCGATGGATCCGCACGCTGATTATGCAAACCCAAACCAACATGCAGGCCTTGGAAAACTGCATCGAACCGACCAAGGATTCGGACACCCGCCGCATCAAGGCCCAAAGCGCATCAGACGTTGAGATTGACCCCACAAAAGTAAACCTCACCCAACTACCGTTGCATAACAATCAATCTACGTTTGTCGTAACCGTCAACGGCAACGCCATGGATGCCGCCGGCATTGCGCACGGCGACTCCGTTCTGATCGACAGCAAGCGCACACCCGTCACCGATGATATCGTCGTCGTTCAAATCGGCGATAAAACGCTTCTTCGACGTCTCGCATACGACGTCAAGATCAAATGTCCCTGCCTGAAGGCAGAGACCACGACGGACGAAGTTTTCGAAGATCTGTTTCCGTGGGACGAGAACCGGTGGCAATGTCTGGGCGTGGTGACGCACAGCATCCGACCGTTCATTGAAAACCATCCGCTCAACGAACCCGGCTTCCTGCCCGGCCAATAAGTTCATCAAGCCAGTCGGTGCCGACTATAGGCGGCACCAGGACGGTCACCTCCATTGAAGTTGATGTCGCAAGGCGGTGCGCCAGCGCATAAGCGGCCGCCTGCCCCGCAAATTTGGCATCGTTGTCCGCAAACACCAACAGACGCTTGACTCCGGAGGGAATACCCATGAAATCGTGCATGTTCGTACAACCGAGCGTCGCCCAAACCGGGATGCTTCGCTTCTGATGCACCGCAATCGCCGTCTCAATGCCTTCGGCAAGCCCGAGCACATCTCCGACCTCGCCTCCGAAATGCACCGCTCCGCCTTTGGCAGCCCCTGACATCAACTTTTTCGGTTTCGGAAGATCCGCTTTCGCACCTTTCTCATCCAAGTAGGTTCGGTGCAAATTGATCACCACGCCGTGCCGATCAATCACGCGTGCGAGCATCGCCGGATGCTGCGTGACCGTACCGTCCTCGTGGTTATAGGAAAGAGCTGGATGGTAGCGCACTTCCAAACCGGCACAACTCGGCGTGAGTCCTCGACCGGCCAAGTAGGTCCAAACCGGATCACCGAGCACAATGGGATGAGCCTGACTCCAAAGCTTCATGCGCTCGCGTGCCTGCTCCTTTTCCTTGATCTGCGCCTGCGTCAGTTCCACGCGAGCATCGGCTTTTTCGCCCTGCCAAGAAATGCCGCAAAAACGCTCCACCACTTCCAGAGCTTCAATAAAACCGCACTGACAGTAGCGCGAAATCAGATCAAAACCGTCGCCCGACCCGCAGCCGCGGCAGATAAAGTTGCCTCGCCCCCAGCGATCGGTAAAGGAAAAGCGATCGGTTCCGCCGCACACAGGGCACGGACGCCCCTGCTTGACAAAGTGAGAACCATCCATTCCGCAGGAGGCAAAAATGGCCGGCCAACGTCCCTTGGCAGCATGCACGGCAGAATCGGTTCGCAAAGTCAGAGGCGTGGCGGCAGATGTCGTCATGCTAAACAGGCTTTCGAAAGTAAGCAGCCGCATCAAGGGATGCAGACTAGAAACTCATGAAATTGTTGCGATCGTTGTTCTTCCAAGGATCTTCGGTGACATCCATCGACTGCATCACACCGCTTTTATCAAACTGCGGCCAAACAGCCATATCAAAACCACCGTCGTCTTTGAAACGGTACATCCAGGCGTGCTCGTCCACCAAGGCAAATTCATACTCCTGAGCACACTTTCCCCACAAAGCCCACACATCGGCTTCAGTGGATTTGCCCGGCGTAAGCATCTTGAAATACTTTTCCTGCAGCCCCTGTTCACGAAAAACAACGCGTCCGCTTTGATCGATAAAGAGCCACCAAACCTGTTGCCCGAAAGGCTGCACGCTGTAGGTAAAGCGTACGGTACCGTCGGGCATAGGCGTCTTTGCCTGCGGCTCTCCCAAATAAGCAATGACGTCTTCTTGTGTTTGCCCCATCTCAACGAGCTGAGGGTGCGCACAACCGCTTAGTACTGCAACTGCTCCGACGGCAGTTGCCAATGCCGCAGCTTTCGCTACAAAATGGATGCTCATCTCGACAGCCCTTAAAAATCAATCAAAACTGTCGCCGTCATTGAGAACCCAAGGGTCCAGCGTCACTTCCAGCGAACGCATGACGCCGTTGACATCAAACTGCGGCCACACGGCCATGTCGAATCCACCCGGAGCCTTGTAACGGTACATCCACGCGTGTTCGTTAACAAGCGGAAATTCGTACTTCTCCGCGCACTTCCCCCAAAGAGCCCACACATCGGCTTCGGTGGACTTACCCGGCGTAAGCATATTGAAGTACTTCTCCTGCAAGCCCTGTTCGCGCGAAACGACGGTACCGTCCTGACCGATGAAGATCCACCAGGCGTCCTGCCCATAAGGTTGACCGCTATAGGTCAGACGCGTTGTTCCGTCGGGCATCTGCGTCTTGGCATGCGGTTCCCCCAGATAAGCAATCACTTCCTGTTGCGTCTCACCCATGCTAACAAGCTGCGGATGCGCGCAACCGGCCAACACGCCGACGACACTCAGTGCAGTTGCAAGAAAGGCCGTCTTCAAACCTGAACCTTTGCGCATTTTTCGATCTCCTTAGAAAAAGGAGGCAAGCAAACGATCAAAAGACCGCTTAAAGCTTGTCGAGATGGTGCTCTACGGCAAACACCGCCGCCTGCACACGGCTCTTGATGTTGAGCTTGCGAAGCACGCTCTGAACATGCACCTTAACCGTGGATTCCGCCAAATCCAACGTGCGGGCAATCTCCTTGTTGGAAACACCGCGCGCAAGCCATGCCAACGTCTGACGTTCACGCGGCGTGAGTGACTCGATATCAGCGCTTGCCGAACTGGCGCGATACGTATCGTTGCGCAGCTTCATCACAAGCTTGCTGGTCATTTCCGGAGAAATCACCGAATCCCCCGCGACAGCATGGCGAATGCTCTGCAGTAGGAAATCGGCATCGATTTTTTTAAGCAAATAACCAACAGCGCCAAGACGCATACACTCGGCCAGATCGTCACCGTCTTCGCTCACTGTGAGCATCAACACCTTCATCGAGGAATCGGTTTCGAGAATTTGCGCAAGAGCTTCATTGCCGCTCATCGTCGGCATATCCAGATCAAGCAGAACGATATCCGGCTTGATTTGTTCGACCAGCTTGACGCCTTCAAGACCATCGGCAGCTTCGCCCACGATTTCAAAATCGCTCTGTCGCGTCAGCAGCGCCTTTAAGCCGCTTCGAAACAGCGTGTGGTCGTCAATGAGCGCAATGCGGATTTTTTTTGCGGTTTCTTCTGCAGTCATACGTGTAAAAAGGCTAATCGGTTAAATGCAGATCGCCGACTCCGATGTCAGACGAAAATTAATTCCTGAGGTTAGCGCATTTTTGGACATATGGATAACTTAGGATGCGGATTATCCTGACGTCAAAAGAAAAAACCGCCGACGGAGCGAGATTCCGACGGCGGCTTACGAGCAAAGCGGACCCGCAGATCCGCTGTTTCTGCCATACGATTAGGCGTTGGCTTCCGGAGCGGCAGGAGCAGCAGCGGCTGCTTCGGCCTGCTTCTGGGCCTGCTGCGCCATGCGCTGCTGATAGAGGCCTTCGAAGTTAACTTCGGGCAGATGCACCGGCGGCAGTCCCGTACGATTAATAAGGTCGGCCAAATTGGCACGCAAGTAGGGGTAGATGGTGCTTGCGCACAGCACATTGAGGATGTGATGAACACCTTCCTGCGGAATACCGCGGATCTCAAAAATACCGGCCTGCTTGCCTTCAACGAGGAACATGGCCTGGCCCTTCACGGATACCGTGATCGTGCCGCGCACCACCACCTCATACGTGTTGGGGATCTGAAGCGCACGCTGAGACACTTCGAACTGAATGTCAACATTGGGCTGCTCTTCGGGCGTGGTCATGAAAATCTCGGGTGCGTGCGGCATTTCGAGCGACGCATCCTTCATGTAGCAGCGAACAAGCTGGAAGAACGGTTCGTTCTTGTCCTGAGCCTGCTGAGCCTGACCTTCTGTATTTTCCGTGCGGTTTTCTTCTGCCATTTTGGCTTACTCCGTCAATGGGTTTTCTTGAGTGAATAAATGGAAATCTTTGTGTCTTTTAGCGGCTAAACGGCGTACCGGATCGACGCCATGCATTCAAGCCGCCCTGCAGAATGTAGACCTGCTTGCAGCCGACACCGCGCAGCAAGGGTGAAGCCATGCGGGCGCGCTTGCCGTCTTCGTCAACAAGCAAAATGGGTTTGGTCTTGTCCAACTTGTCAAGTTCATAATGAATGCGGTCGGCCGGGATATTGACCGAGCGGGCAATGCATTCCTTCTTGAAGTCGCTCGGATCGCGCAAATCAATGATCTGGGCGCCTTTATGGTTAATGAGATCGGTAGCCGAAGCGTTATCCAGTTCCGCAAAGCGGCGGCGATTGATATAAGGAGCTGCAAGCGTCACCACGCAGACCAGAATGATGACCAAAAGCAGGATATTGTCGATCAGAAATTGGTTCACAGCCGTATGTTCCTGTTTCTTTGAATGACTTGCCCGGGCCTTTATTCAAAGGTCGCCTCGGGAGGATGTGGGGGCACAAGCCCGACTTTTCAACCCATGCCGCAAGCCGTTAAACATGAGCAACGGATTATAAAGATATGCGCCCAAAGCTTGCACTCCAAAAAACGCATCCAATCGAGCTTCCACTACAATTATGATCGCCTCGCGGCGGTGCGTCGTGTCCGCGGCGAGCGTTTGTGTTGCCTGCTTGTTTTTGCGACTGCCCTTTCATGCTCTTCGCACTTCCTGCCAAACTGTTCGTGATTGCGGCATTTGCCGCAGGGCTGGTCGCGCCTGTCGTACAGGCAACAGCGGCACCGGCCAAGCAGTCAAATAGCCAACCGAAACAAAAGAAAAGCTCTTTGCAAAAAGAGCAGCGTTCGATCAAGGGGCAAATCTCTTCGATCAAAAAAGAGATTTCTGAGAAGGAAGCCAGTCTCGACAAAGTCAACAGCGAACTTGCCGCTTCAGAAAAGGCCATCTCGCAGAGCAATCGAACCCTCAAGGAACTCGGCGACAAAAAGCAAAATGTCGAGAATCAGCTCGAAGACCTCAAGCGCGAAGCCGGCATCGTAAGTCTGCACGTTTCGGAAGCCGAGGATCTCATCGCAAGCATCAGCCAGGCTCAGTTTGTCAATTCACGCCGTCATCCGTGGCAAACGGCCCTCGTCGGCAACAATCCCAACGACATTGCGCGTATGTCGGCCATCTTGCAGTACATGGCCCGCGAACAGGACCGCACCATTGACCGCTTGGCCAATCGCCGCAAGAACATCGAAATCGTGACGGCCAAAACGAATGAAACGCAACAGGAATTGATTCGCATCGAAACTGCCGAACAGAAGAACCGTTCGGAACTCGAACGCGAAAAGACGCGTCGCGAAAGCGCTTTTGCTCAGCTCAAAAAAGAACTCAGCTCTCAAAAAGCCCGCTATGAGCAGTTGGTCAAGAACGATCGGCAGCTCACTGACCTCATTGCCGACATCGACAAGCAGATTGCTGCGGCAGCCGCGCGAGAACGCGCCAAGAAAGAAGCGCTTGCCGCCGCCAAGCGCCGCGAGCAAGAAAAGGCCGCAGCCAAACGCAAAGAATCAAAGAAGACGACGCAGACGGCAAAAATGGCCAAGCCGGATCCGCGCCGCACCACCGTTGCTCCGACCACCGGCAACTTCGGCAAATTGCGCGGCAAACTCACCATGCCGACCAAAGGCACGATCGTAGCCAAGTTCGGCCAGAAGCGTGAAGGCGCCGCCTCCACGCTTGCCTGGCGCGGACTTCTGATTCGCGCCAAGCAAGGACAGGACGTCGTTGCCGCCGGTCCCGGCACCGTCGTCTTTTCCGACTGGATGCGCGGCTTCGGCAATCTGCTGATCGTCGATCACGGCTCCAATTACCTTTCGGTCTACGCCAACAACGAAACACTTTATAAGAGCGTGGGCGACGCCGTTAAACAAGGCGAAACAATTGCCAGTGTCGGAAGCTCGGGTGGCGAAGATGCCCCTGGCTTATACTTTGAGCTCCGCTACAAAGGCAAACCCTTTGATCCGTCGCGTTGGATCGCCAAAAACTAGGCTTCGTACGGATCACTGTACTCAATGCCAGCCATTGGAAAGCAATAAAACATGACCTCTCAACGACTCAAAGGCACCGCTTTTGCCTTTTTTCTTGCCGCCGGTACGCTCTTCGGCGGATCCGTTCTTGCCGCTGACGCACAGCCCCAGGCGCAGGAACCGCCACAAGCCGAGGAAAGCATTCCTCTTGAAGAAATCGGCCTCTTTGCGGACATTTTCGGCACCATCAAGAACTATTACGTTGATGAAGTGCCGAGCAAGGATCTGATTGAAAACGCTATTCGCGGCATGGTTGAGGGGCTTGATCCGCACTCGTCCTATCTTGATTTCAACGATTTCAAGGACATGGAAGAGTCCACGATGGGAGAATTCGGCGGGCTCGGCCTTGAAGTCACCAAAGATGCGCAAGGCGTGCGTGTCGTCAATCCGATTGACGATACGCCCGCGGCTAAAGCCGGCGTCATGGCCGGCGACTTGATCGTCAAGATTGACGGCAAGTCCACGGCCGATCTGAGCCTCAACGAAAACGTGAAGCTCATGCGCGGCAAACCCAAGACGTCAATTACGCTCACCATCGCTCGCAAAGGTGTGGCCAAACCCATTGTTATCAAACTGGTGCGCGACATCATCAAGATTCAGTCGGTAAAGTCCAAATCCTTGGGTGACGGTCTGGCCTACATCCGCATCTCGCAGTTCCAAGAACGCACGGCAACCGACGTAGCTGATGCCCTCGCAAAGCTCAACAAGGAAAAGCCGCTCAAGGGCGTGGTGCTTGATCTTCGCAACAACTCAGGCGGACTTCTCAATGCGGCAATCGGCGTTTCTGCTGCCTTCATCAAACCCGGTAGCCTTGTGGTGTCCACACGCGGCCGCAATCCGGAAGACGAACGCAAGTTCAACGCCGTTGAAAAGGACTACGCCACCGGCAAGTCGAGTCAGGACAACATCGCACATCTGCCCGAAATCACCAAGACGGTACCCGTCGTTGTCCTCATCAATTCAGCTTCGGCATCCGCCTCGGAAATCGTCGCCGGCGCACTGCAGGATCATAAACGCGCCACCATCATGGGCACACGCAGCTTCGGTAAAGGCAGCGTTCAGACCATCATCCCGATTCGGATGAAAAAAGATCAGACGACCGGCGTCAAGATCACGACAGCTCGTTACTACACCCCTTCGGGCCGCACGATTCAGGCCACGGGCATCACGCCCGACATTGCCGTTGACGATACGCCTGAAGGCAACTATCCCTCCTTCTCGATTCGCGAGTCGGAACTTGCGCATCACCTTGAAGTAAAGGACGAAAAGAAGTCCGGTCAAAAAGACGGAGTCAAGCCCGAAGTCAAGAAAGACGACAAAGTGAGCGCCCCGCACGATAAGGAAGACAAGAAGGCCGCCAAAGAGCTCTCGGACGAAGAAGAGGTCACCATGCCCAAGCTTCGCTACATCTTTGGTGACGAAAAAGACTTCCCGTTGCAGCAGGCCAAGGCCTTCCTGAAGGGTGAACATGTCGTCACGCACGAGGAAACGCAAGCCAAGCTCAAGGCCGAACGCGACAAGAAGAAGGCCGAAAAAGCCGCCAAGGCCAAGCAGCAGGGCAAAGCTCAAAACAAGACGGGCAACCCAACTGAAACTGAAAAGAAGTGATGACCGACGATCGCTACAGCCGTCACGTTTTTTTGAAGGAGATCGGCGCTGAAGGACAGTCGCGCATTGCCGCAAGCCGAGTATTCGTCATCGGTGCGGGCGGCGTGGGCTGTCCCGCCGCTCTGGCGCTTGTCGAAAGCGGAATTGCGTCGCTGACGATTGCCGACGCTGACGCGGTGGATCTTTCCAATCTGCCGCGCCAGATTTTGCACACGCCCGATCGCATCGGCATGAACAAAGCGCAAAGCGCGGCCATTGCCTTACGCACCGTCAATCAGGCCGTTCCGGTCAATGTCGTCACCGACTACGTCGACGAAGAAAAACTCACGGCTCTTGCCCGAGACTGCGACATCATCATTGATGCTTCGGATAATTTCCGCACGCGTCACGCCTCCAACCGCGCGGCCAAAGCGTTGCGAAAGGTGCTGATTTCGGCTTCTTCCGTGCGCTACAGCGTGCAATTGGCAGTCTTCGACTTCCGCAACGGTAATCCTGCGTGCTATCAGTGCACTTTTCCTGAAGACGACGCCACCGATGTCAAGGCCTCGCAAACGGGCGTCATGGCACCGGTTACGTCCATTGCCGGCATGATGGCCGCCGAAGAGGCCCTCAAAATTGCGGCAGGACTCACGCCCGT
>ULWC01035956.1_pt1 | contig 14871 bp, 13 predicted proteins | sample 1959931 | NCBI WGS metagenome assembly ULWC01 (sample SAMEA4835801, study PRJEB28245) | human gut metagenome | biome: gut microbiome; material: fecal sample | place: Denmark | collected 2008
GCGCCCAAATAGGCCTGCGGACGGAATGTTTCGGGCTTAAGGATATCGAATCCTTCCAGATGAGCGGAAGCACACACGCGGTGACAGCCGATCAGAATCGGAAAGGGGTTGTGTGCGAGCGCTTGTCCGACGGCGCGGGCGGCAGCCGGATTGCCTGCGGTTTGAGCCACCTGCGAATAGCTCATCCATTGCCCCGGTTCAATGCGGCTGACGATGTCGAGCACACGGCGCGTAAATTCCGGCAGTTTGCGAAAGGCTTTCGTTCCAAAAAGCGTTTCGCGCAGTTGCTCAGACGTGGCTTGCGGCACACAGAGTACAGCTTCGAGCTGTTGCATCACGTCGGCAACGGCAATCGGGGCCGGTGACGGCTCCTGTATGGAGTCAATCGTCGGACAAATGCGCGCGAGTTCACCGTTTTCTTCCCAAAGAATGATTCCGCCCCAGGGGGCCGGCATTGAATAGGTGTTGCGGTTATCCATGGCGGTTTTCCTTTTGAGCCCGTGCTGCCTCAAGGTCACTGTCCCAGAGACCGCGTGGCATCGGGAAGGCTACGTTTTCTTCGTCGCCGTCTTGCGTGGTGACGGTAAGCATCGGGTATGCCGAGCGAAGTCGTTCGATCACCTGCTGCACCAGAAATTCGGGAGCGGAAGCGCCGGCTGTGATGCCCACCGTACCGACGCCTTCGAACCAATCTTCCTGCATGTCGGCGGCCGTATCGATCAACTTGGCCGTGCAGCCGTGTCGTTCGGCTACTTCACGGAGTCGGTTGGAGTTGGAGCTGGTAACGGACCCCACGACCAATACGAGGTCGCAGGCATCGGCCAAACGCTTGACGGCATCTTGGCGATTCTGCGTGGCGTAGCAGACGTCGTTTTTCTTCGGTTCGGTAATGGACGGGAATTTGGCTTTGAGTGCCGAGATTACTTCGGCGGCGTCGTCCACGGAAATCGTCGTTTGCGTCACGTAACTCAAGTCGTCGGATGTGCTTTCAAGCTCAAGCGCGTTGACTCCATCCACAGATTCGACCAGGTAGATGCCTTCGTCGATTTGCCCCATGGTGCCTTCGACCTCCGGATGCCCGGCGTGGCCGATCATGATGATTTTCTTGCCGTTATTGTGAAGCTTGACGACCTGACGGTGTACTTTGGTGACCAAAGGACAGGTGGCGTCAAAAATGCGCAGTGGCCGAGCGTGGGCTTCGTCTGAGACGCTGCGGGGGACGCCGTGGGCTGAAAAAATAAGCGTTGCACCGTCGGGAACCTGTGAGATGTCGTCAACAAAGATGGCGCCCTTGGCCTTGAGTTCTTCGACAACGGTGCGGTTGTGAACGATCTCATGGCGCACGTAGAGCGGCGCGCCGTAAACCTCGATGGCGCGGGAGACGATTTTGATGGCGCGTTTGACGCCGGCGCAAAAACCGCGAGGTTGAGCGAGGATGACTTGCATAGACACGATGAGATAAAAGTTACGATGGTGCGGGCACCATTATCGCAAACCGTTGGTCGGCTACGTGGGCAACACAAGGAGTTCTGCGGTTTGCAGCAATGTCGAAACGTCGGTTGTCATGTCCTGCGTGCTCAAACCTCTGACGTAAAGACGGCACTTTCGTACGGTTGGGTTGTTTTGGACAAACGCCGACACTTTGGCTTCAAGCGTCTTTCTGTTGTACTTTAGGGCATTGCGCTTAACCTCGAAGAACCAGACGTTATCGGCGTTATCTTGAGCGATTAGGTCAATTTCATTGTTGCCTCGACGATCCCACCAGGCTCCCAGCGTTGTAAATCGTTGACTTTCCCGGAAGCGTTCCAAGAAAAATTGTTCCAGAGCACGGCCGGAAAAGTCGTCGAAGCGGCGGAGAAAATCCTGTCGGGCTGCTTCGAAATTGTTTTGGGCAAGTAGCGAGTCGTTGCCCAGAATAAAAGCAAACCAAAAGGCAAGATAGCGATCGGTGAGCTTATAACGCACGCGTCGATAATCTTCGCCCAAGACCGGGACGTTTTGCGCGATGAGTTCAAATTGATTTTCCAAGCGGGACAAATAGCCGCTGACGCTGACGGGGCCGATCAAATTCTGCAGTTCATCGCGTCGCGTTACGCCATTGGCAATGGCACGCAGCAAAGTACGGTTGACTGTAGCGTCGGCTCTAAATTCGTTGGCGAGCAGAATCTCGCCGTCCATCGCAAATTTGGAGCCGTCACGAAAAACGATACGACTCATGCTTTCCAGGTCCGTGGCGTTGCGATCCATCAGTTCGGCAACAAACCAAGGAACACCGCCGGTGAGAAGATACAGTGCCAAAAGGTCAGTGTTGGAAAAATTGGCGCGGTGATCCTTCAATATCTCCATTAGAACCGAGGGAGGAAAAGGTCGAACGTGAATGAAACGGTCGACACGACCATAGAGCGGTTCGCTGTATTCCTGGAAAATATTGCGCATGGCCGACGCAACGGATCCTGTCATCATCAGGCAGATTTGGGATTGTTTGTGGTGCAGATCCCAACAAAGTTGAACCTCGGACCAGAAGGATGGCTCAATGAAGTTGAGATCTTGACACTCATCGATGACGACATTGATGTGGCGCGATCTTCCTAAACGCAGAAGAAACTCGATGACTTGCGACAGTCGATCGCAGCGCGGCTCGATTTCAGGATGCAGGACGGAACGAATCTCGGCAAGCCAATTCTCAATCAGCACCGTGTGAGAAACGCGAGACGCAAATAGATAGACGAACGGTTCGGGAGACGCTTGCGAGCTACGGCGAACAAGTTCTGTTTTGCCGATGCGGCGTCGCCCCGTGACAACGATGAGGCGACTTGTTTCAAGGTCACGGCATTGTTGCATCTCTTCAAAAATGGCCTGTTGCTCGGTTTCCCGGTCGTAATATTTCTGCATAACGTCGCTTCAAAAGAGATTAGCGTTCGCGAAAAGAACGTTCTTGTTGCGAACGCTATTTTCGCATGAAGCGGTTTGACCTGCAAACTGGGCATCCTGCACCAAATGAGTACTGAAAAAGGGCGATCGTATCTTCTCTTGTTTTGAAATTCTCTTCAAATTCAGTAGAATGCCGCTCCGCGACAAAAGTAGACGTCTTCCTTTGCGAGGAGGACGAAGCTCAAAAATCTTTGCCAGATGCTTGGCAAGGATTCTTTTTTGTCGTATAATCACATTCTTTCGATTTTCGCGCTCACGCTTTTGATATGAAACGGCGAAGCGTGAAGCGTTTTTAACTTTTTTCTTATTACGGGAGTTAGCGATGGCACGAGTGTGTCAAGTCACCGGCAAGTCGCCGATGGTCGGCCATCAAGTCTCGCACGCGAACAACAAGACCAAGCGTCGTTTCATGCCGAACCTGCAGTATCGTCGCTTCTGGGTCGAGAGTGAAAACCGTTGGGTCCGCCTGCGTTTGACGACGGCTGGCCTGCGCACTGTCGATAAAGTTGGTATCGATGCGGTTCTCGCGGATCTTCGCGCCCGCGGCGAAATCTAATATTGGAGATTGAACCATGGCAAAGGGTGCACGCGAAATTATCAAGATGGAATCGACTGCCGGTACCGGCTACTTCGTCACCACGACGAAGAACAAGAAGAATTCCACGGGCAAGCTCGAACGTAACATGTACGATCCGGTTGCCCGCAAGCACGTCAACTTCAAGGAAGTCAAGCTCCGTTAATTCGTTGCTGAGTCTTCCTGTCGGAGAGGAATCTCCGGCGTGACGTCGTAAAGCCGTTGTGTCTGATGAGGATGCAGCGGCTTTTTTCCGTGTGTGCTTAGCTGGCAACCACAAGAGCCGGAGTCAGGTGGTTCATCTTTTAGCCATTTTCCAAAAAACGTGTTCCTTGTCGAGGAAAACAACGTAAAACACGTTATTGATGATGTGGCCGGCAACGCGGATTTTTTGGCCGCCAACAGACTTAAGTACAGCCCATTTAACATCAGCTGCAATGTGTTTAGGCGGCCGAAAATCGGATTTGTCAGGCCACTTGCCGTAGATCGTCAAATGATCGTTTTGGCAAGCTTCCTGAACAGTCCACTCTCCCATATGCTTTAAATTTTCTAGAAACGTCGACAGTAAACCTTTGGATTCCCAGTCCTGAAAACTCTGTCCAGGCGGAACTTGAGTGTCATCAAAGTCTTTGAAACTGAAGACAAGTTTGGGAGTAGCTCCAAGACCAACATTACGTTCGTCGCGAATGTTTTCTTTACGCGAGGCCGGTCCTTTTTTGTTTTTGAAAGCGTTACTCTTCATGTACGCTCCCAAAACTTCCAAGGAATTGAGCGACATCTCCGAAGTATGGGATTGCACCATAGCGGCCGAGTAGGTAGTCCTTCCCGTAGGATGCATTGTTTCGAACTGCGCGGGCCTGATCAATACGGTACTCAACAAGCGAATAGAGATCCGTTGCTCCGTAGAAATTTTTCTCCGTAAACCAGATTTGATCTCGACGCAACAGATCCTTTCTCAAAAGATTTGTATCGTGCGTAGCGGTGATGAGCTGGGCCCTGGAAGTGGTGGATTTCTGAAAAACTTTGACCAGTTCGATTGACAATGCGGTATGCAAACTGGCTCCGAATTCATCAACGATCAAGACGCCGTCGTTTTTGAGAACCTCGAACCAGGGGCCGGAGAAAGCGAAAGCTTTTTTCGTCCCTTCAGATTCGTAGGCAAAAGGAAGCTTAACTGTGCCGACAGCTTCGCCATCGCGATAAAGATCGCGTTCCATGAAAATATCGATGAAATGCTTTTTTACGGTGTTGGGTTCCGATGGGGATTGAGGCAAATCCCTGAATTTGACACTGATGTTGCGAATGCCGGCATCAATTTGGTGCATGAAGCCGAGAATTTGAGCTCGCCATTCTGGATCGTTATGAAATTTGCTAACGGTGAATCCAACAGCCGAATTATCAACTCCCGAGAGAATCACCAGTTTATTTCGGAACCAGTCTTTGATTTGAATTGCTTCTTCAACATTGAATTGTGCGCATGTTGACAAGAAGAGTGCATTGGCCCGGGTTTTGGCGTCAATGCCGCCGGCACCTTTCCAAGAACGGCTGTTGACTTTGATGTCACTGTTTTCTCGGCGGAAACAATAACTTTCGCGAGAAGCTTGAGCCTGACGACGGAATAGCCATTCGCTGGTCACAACCCCATTGAAAAACTCGAAACCATAACGATAGAGAGTCTCTTCGATAGAGAAGGAAATTTCAAAAGCGCTGGCTTTCGTTTGACTATCAACGGTAAGTTTGAAGGCGTTGTTTGAGAGCCGTAGCAAACACTCGTCGTTGAGATTTGACTCCAGGACAGCATACCGCATATCAGCAATGCTTCGAATGAGATTGCTTTTGCCAGAACTGTTGGCCCCGTATATGGCGGCAAACTTCAGAATGCTCTCTCTGCCGGATGCAAAAGTAAGGAGGTTGGAATCTGCAGGATCATCCGAGCCGTTGTGTTCCTTGACGGAATTAGCGGCCAACATGCTGAACGTAGCTTCCTGACAGAAGGAAAGATAGTTTTGTACCCGAAATTCAAACAACATTTTCGACTCCCTTATGTTGGAAGTCTATACTTGAAAACGCAATTTTTGCAAAAAAAATGCAAAAATAGCCGTTTGAGGTTTGGAGATTTGCCTTGAAGTTGTTGTTCCAGATATAAAAGAACTCTGCCGCTTCACAAAAAAGCGACAGAGTCTGGATTCGCAAAAGATTCGATAGCCGGATTAAGGCATCTGAATCTTGCCGGAAGATGGCGGCACACCGAAACCGGGAGAGCCGGGGGTGACGATCTTGCTTGCGGCTTCACGACGCATTTCTTGCAGACGTTCGAGCGTCTGACGCACGCCTTCCTTAGCGGCTTCGCCGTACTTAGAAACAGCTTCGGCGACGCTGGCGGCAGGGATGTCAAAAGAGATCGGAAGCGGACCCATTTGAGTCATGATCTGCACTTCGCCGGTAAAGATCGGGGCGCGCGTCGGGTCCTTCGCGCCTTCGGGCGTGATCGGCGTGAGCACATGGATGGTGCCCATCTTGCGGTCGGTCACGATTTCTTCGGTGTACAGGTTGGCCGCGTCCATGTCGGCGCTGAGGTTGTCAAGATCAGCCATTGTTGAAAAGCAATCCACAAAAGAAGTTGATCGAAATACGGATGCAAGGAAAGCCCTTCCCATCCGTCTTCCCGCCTATATGGGGATGGAGCGAGACAATATCAAGTACTGCGCAAAGCAAAACCGCAGCACGGTCGGCTGCGGCTTGTTTGTGTGAGGAACCGAAGGATCAGCGGTAAACCATCACGGGAATCTTGGAGTGGGTAAGAACCTTTTGCGTTTCACTGCCAAGAAGTACGGCTGCCAGGCCCTTGCGACCGTGGCTGGCCATGAAGACGCAGTCGCAGTTTTGCTGTTGACTCGTTTCGATCAACGCTTCAGCAGGCGAGAAGGACTTGACGGCAACGGTCTCCACAGGCACGCCTTCCTTGTCGAAGATGGCACGCGCATCCGCGAGGCGCTCTTCGGCGACAGTGCGCATTCTTTCGTCATAGTCGTCAATTGATTCGGGACGGTATTCGGAAAGAGAGGTGTAGCTGTAGGGCTCGATTACGGTGATCAAAACAACGGAGGCACCCAGAGGCTTGGCAAAACGGGCAGCGCCGCGCACGGCCTCAATCGAAAGGGGGGATCCGTCAGTGGGAACGAGAATGCGTTTGTACATTTTTTGATTGACTCCGTTGGTCTGGTGCTTGCATTGTACTATTCGGCGCCGAGTTTGCTTGATGCTGCTTCGGAGAGAATGCGCAGAACTTCGGCGGCAAGCCGGAGTCCGACGGCAGCCGTTACCGGCATGGCCGTACCGAAGTTGGCAAATTCGGGGCCTCGATCGGCCACCGCACTTTTGATGGCCGGTTGAGTGCTGAAGACCGCAGTGATACCGAATTTCCGGATCTTTTTGGGATCTGATGCGCCGGCAGGAAAGCCGTAGTCCTTGCGCAAAACGGTGCGCAACTTGGATAAAAGTGCGTCGCCCTGAGTGCGCGAAAGGTCAGCAGCCGTCACGGCGCCCGGATCGGTTTTTCCGCCGGCGCCGCCACTTACCACGATCAGCCGATTGTTTTGGCGAGCCCAGGCCGACAGAGCGGCTTTGGCGGTCAGCGAATCAATGGCGTCGACAATGATGGCGTTAGCCGGAATGATGGAGTTCAGATTGTCGGCGTCAATGAAGTGCTCAATGGGGCGGAAATTGCCTTCAGGATTGATCGCGGCAAAGCGCCGGGCAAGCACGGAGGCTTTGGCTTGTCCCAGCGTGTTTTCCAGAGCTGGCAATTGTCGATTGATGTTGCTTTCGGCTACCGTATCGCCGTCGACAAGCGTCAAGGTGCCGACACCGCTGCGCGCCAACGCTTCGGCGCACCAGCTGCCAACACCGCCCAATCCCACCACGCAGACGTGAGCTGTGGTGATGGCCTCAAACGCAGCTTGTCCGTAAAGCCGTTCAATGCCGCCGAATCGACGGCTGTCCTTTGGGTTCATCAGGCGTCCTTCTTGTCGGAGGTCGCTTCGGCTTCCGGGGCAGTTTCGGTGCCTTGCTTGGTGTTGTCGATCAGCACCTGAGGTTCCGCCGCTCGTCCGCTCTTATTCTTGCGGACGAACCATGTGAAGAACACCGGCACGAAAATGGTGGCGATGAAGGTGGCGGCCAACATGCCGCCGAAGACACCCGTACCCATGGAATGGCGGGCGGCAGCACCCGGCCCCGTGGCAAACACGAGCGGCATCACGCCCAGAACGAAGGCCAGAGAGGTCATCAAAATCGGGCGCAGACGCAGATGGGCGGCTTCAATGGCGGCATCAAAAACGCTCAAGCCTTCTTCCATCTTCATCACGGCAAATTCCACGATCAAAATGGCGTTCTTGGCTGTCAAGCCGATCAGCACCAACAAACCGATCTGGAAGTAGATGTCGTTGGCCGCGCCCCTGAACCAAAGCGAAACGAAGGCGCCCAATACGGCGTAGGGAATCGCCAGCACCACGGCAATCGGAAGCGACCAGCGCTCGTAAAGAGCAGCCAGAATCAGGAAGATGATGATCAGACCGAAAAAGATAGCCGTCGACGAGGAAGCTCCGATTCGTTTTTCGTGCCACGCCTGACCGGTCCATTCAATGCCGTAGCCTTCGGGGAGAATTTCTTCGGCAATTTCTTCCACGATGCGGATGGCTTCGCCCGAACTGACGCCTTCAACCGCCGCTCCCATGAATTGTGCAGCCAGATAGCCGTTCATGCGGCGAAGCGAATCGGAGCCGGAGATGCGGCTTACTTTTAGAAGCGAACCTAGCGGCACCATCTCGCCCGAAGAGGCTTTGACCCAGGCACGCCCGAAGTCTTCAGGCGTTTGGCGAGACTCAGCATTACCCTGGATGATGACGCGATAGGTGCGGCCGTTACGCGTGAAGTCATTGACGTAGTTGCCGGCAAAAAGCGTTGAGAGCGTATCGTAGACATGGCTTGTCGAGATGCCCAGACGCATGGCCTTGTCTTCATCGAGCTCCACTCGCAGCATCGGAATGTTGGCGCGCAACAACGTGCGCAGACTGGTCAATTCCGGTCGTGCAGCCAAAGCGGCCATGAAATCGTCCGTGACTTGCTTCAAGGCTGCCGGATCGTCGTTGCCGCGTGCTTGCAAAAAGCCCGTAAAGCCGTTGGTGGAGCCGAGACCGCGAATGGATGCGGGCAGCGTAGTCACCGAGACGGAATCGGCGCTTTTATCGGCAATGGCCTGCATTTCGCGGCGCAGTTGCGCAGAATCTTTCTCGCGCAAATCCCAATCAACGAGGCGAACGATGTATGTGGCGGTATTGGGACGAATGTCGCTGGCTTGCGTATCAAAGCCGGTCATCACCAGAATGCTTTGAACGTTGTCCAGATTTTCAGTAATGTCTTTGCGAACTTTTTCGGTTTCCTGAACAGTTCGGTTAAAGGACGTCCCGTCGGGCAGCTGCATGCTCATGCGGATAATGCCCTGGTCCTCGTTTGGGACAAAGCTGGTGGGAGTCGTTTTTACGAATTGCCAGCAGCCGGCAATCACGGCAACCAACAAGACGGCCGTGAGGAAACGGAAACGCAAAGCAAGTTTCACGAATTGCAGATAGCCGAACGTAAAACGCGACAAGCCGTGGTTAAAGCCCTGGAAGAACCGGTTGGTACTGGGCTTTTCGTTTTTCAGCAGCACGGCGCACAAGGCTGGCGTCAGTGTCAAAGCCACAAAGCCCGACAAACAGACGCTCACAGCAATCGTGATGGCAAATTGTCGGTACAGTTCGCCCGCGATGCCGCCCAAGAATGCCACAGGTGTGAACACGGCCGACAGCACGAGCACAATGGCGATCAAGGCACCCGCCACTTCCTTCATGGCTTTTTTGGCAGCCTCAACGGGGCTTAACCCTTCGTAGCGCATCAAACGCTCGATGTTTTCCAGCACCACAATGGCGTCGTCAACCACGATGCCAATGGCGAGCGTCATAGCAAAGAGCGTTAACGTATTGAGTGAGAAGCCCATGACCCAAAGACCGGCCATGGTACCCACCAGGGAGACCGGAACAGCGAGCATCGGGATGAGTGTCGTTCGCAGGTTTTGCAGGAACAAAAACACCACGATCAACACCAACAGACCGGCTTCACCCAATGTTTTAAGCACTTCGTGCAAGGAGGCTTTCACGAATACCGTCGTGTCGTCGGTGATTTCATGCGCGATTTTGCCTTCGGGGTAATCTTTGGCGACGCGATCCAGTTCGGCTTTGACAGCCTCGGCGGCAGCCATGGAGTTGGCGCCGGTTTGCAGATAAATACCGATCGTAATGGATGGTTTACCGTTAAAAACGTTCACGGTTTCATAACTGCGCTTGCCGACTTCCACGTCGGCAATGTCGCGGATACGGATGGGAGAACCGTTGGCGTCATTTTTAACGATGGCGTCGCCGAATTCGGCTGTTGTCAGACGACGACCGGGACTTTGCGTGGTGTAGTAGAGCTGTTGCGTGGAAGTTGTCGGCATGCCGCCGATGGTGCCCGCACCGCGCTCCATATTTTTGTCGTTGACAGTATCTTCGACATCTTGAACCGTGACGCCCATACGAGCCATTCGCTGTGGGTCAAGCCAGATGCGCATGGCGCTTTCGGTATTGCCGAAGATGTTCACGTCTCCGATGCCGGGCAAACGTTTCAGATAGTCGACGACATTCAAAAGGGCGTAGTCAGCCACTTCCGTCGGCGTGAGAGAACCGTCGGGCGAGTACATCGCCACCATCATGAGCACTTCATCGGAGCGCTTGCGCACGTTAACGCCGTTTTGGCGAACTTGCTCGGGCAGGCGACGCTCGGCCGTACGCACACGGTTGTTGATTTCGAGCATGGCGTAGTTCGGGTCGGTGCCGACATCGAATACGCACTGAATACGCACTTCGCCGTTGGCTCGAATTGAAGTGGTGTAATAGATGAGGCCTTCAATGCCTGAGAGCTGATCTTCAATCGGCGCGGCCACTGTACGAGCCAGCGTCTGAGCATTGGCGCCTTCGTACTGAGTTGAGATGGTGACGGTGGGAGGGGTGATATTGGGGTACTGCGACATAGGCAGTACGCGCATAGCAACAATACCGGCCAGAACGATCAGAATGGACAGAACGGTGGCAAAAATTGGCCGTCGAATACAAAGGTCACTGAGCATTTTGTTTCGCAACCTCCGCCGTTACTTCTTTTCAACAAGCGTGACAGGCTGCTTATCGCGCATACGTTGAATCTGATCAGTTACGACTTTGTCTCCGGCTTCGAGCCCCGAAAGAATGATCCAGTCCGTGTCTTTCCAGAGGCCGACTGTTACGGGAACCGCGCGAGCGACGTCGCCGCGAATGACGTATACCTGATAGGTTCCGTCGGGCTTTTGAATGACGGAGCGTTGCGGTACACGGATTGCGTGTTTTTCAACGCGCGTTTGGAGTTGAACGTGCACAAACTGACCGGGAACAACGCCTGGCGTTCCGGCGGGTACTTTGGCGCGCATCATCAGCGATGCGCTTGTGGGGTCAATCTGGCGAGCAACATAATCAAGCTTGGCGTCCACTGTCTTTCCGTTGTCCAGACGCAAGCGCACTTTGTTCTCGAGAGTGATGGTCGCGCCATCAAGGTCGCGTTCGCTCACGGCAAACACAATGCGCATTTCTTCGGGCTGCGTGATCGTAGCCAGAAGCGTGTCGGTGGCGCTTACAAGCGTGCCTGTGTTGACAAGCGAGCGACTCACGATGCCGTCGCTGGTGGCTTTGACGGCGGTACGCTCCAAATTGATGCGGGCACTCTCTTCATTGGCCCTGGCCATGCGAAGGTTCGCAACGCGAATGTCTACGGCGCTTTGCGCATCGTCCCAGGTTTTTTTGCTGGTGGCCTTGGATTCGTAGAGCCGCTTGTATCGCTCGGCTTCACGCCGTTCCTGCACAAGTTGCGCTTCAACTTGCTTGCGTTCGGCGACGGCAGCGTTGTAGGCGGCACGATACGTATCTTGATCAATCAAAAAGAGCGTATCGCCTTCTTTGACGCGATCGCCTTCCTTGTAGGCAATTTTTTCAAGAGTGCCGGAAACTTGTGCGCGTACCTCGGCTTGCTTAACACCTTCGGTTTCGCCCAGTGCTTCGACCCAGATGTTTTCATCGGCGATCGTGGCCGTGACGTAAGTGACGGGAATCGGCGGGCGTTGCACCTGGACAGCCTTTTTTTCCTGGCATCCCGTAAGCAACAAAGCGGAACACATCAGTCCGGCGCAAGCGGCAAAACCCGCACGAGCGAAAGAGCGAGGCAATAAAGTCATGTTGTTTTTGAGAACAACGCCGCCGAGCCCGCGTGCACAGCGCACCCGAGCCGTTGACAACGCCGTTTGAGCATATGAATTTGTAAGACTTAACTGACTAGTCGGGGTGAATCCCATATTGTGCCGAGCTTTGCAGGCAAAATGGGACGCCCAAAGCAGTAGTAACCCTTAATTTTAGAGACTTGATTGAGATCAGTGTAGTCGGAATGTGCCAAAAAGCAGTCAAATAATTTCAGTGGCTCGCTCAAGCCACTTGCGAGCGCGAGGGCTCAAAAGAGGCATGAGTTCTTCGCGTACTCGATTGTGATAGTCGTTGACCCAGTTGATTTCCACTGGCGTCATCATGGCGGTTTTGATGAGCCGCGTCTCGATCGGTGCCAGAGAAAGCGTTTGCATGCGCAGCATCGGTTGCATGGCTGAAAGCATGGTTTCGTCAACCACGGGGGTCACCAGGTTTTCCGTGCGGATACCGTATTGCCCCGCACGATAAAGTCCGGGTTCGTTGGAGAGTACGAGTCCCGGGACGACGCGGGAGCTTTCTTTGACAGGAGCTCGGGGGGAAATGCTCACGGGGCCTTCATGTACCGAAAGGAAAAAACCTACGCCGTGACCTGTACCGTGCCCGAAATCGGCTCCGATCTCCCACAGGGGAGCGCGCACGAGCGTATCGAGCTGACTGCCGAACACGCCCTTCGGAAAAACGGTGGTGGCAAGAGCAATGTGGCCCCTCAGAACGGCTGTGAAATCTGATTTCATGGCGTCCGTGGCGCGACCGATCAGAATCGTACGGGTGATGTCGGTGGTGCCGCCTTCGTATTGGCCGCCCGAGTCGATCAAAAGCAGAGTGTCGGCGTCCGACTGCAGGCTGGCATTGTTGCCCGTGAGCGGGTTGTAGTGCGGTAAGGCCGCATTGGCGCCGAACGCGACGATTGCGGGGAAACTGTCACACACAAATCCTTTGCGCTTGGCGCGTTCGGCGTGCAGCATCTCGGCAAGCTCCTGCTCTGTGGGCATTTCGCCATCCCAGAGCATTTCATCGAGTCGGGCGAAAAATTCGCATAAAGCGGCTCCGTCTTGCCGCATTGTTTCTTTTAAAAGCTCAAGCTCAGCCTTGTTTTTGCGGCTTTTTAACAGCGCCGTGGGACGCTCTCCGGCCACAACATAAGCGGAACTTTCCTGCTCCAAAAGGGCGTAGACGGCGTGGTTGACGGCATCGGCGTCAAGAAGCACTCGGTGCCCGTTGAGGAGCTGTGCGATGTGTGCGCGACGGTCGGAGTAGGCGACAACAGAAATGCCGTTTGTCTTGAGGTGCTTTTTGACGTCGTCCGTTTGGATTTTCTTCGGATCTACGTAAAGCGTGACGTCTTCATCCGTGACGAGGAGATAGGATGTGAAAACAGGAGTACACGCGATGTCGCTGCCGCGCAAATTGGTGAGCCATGCAATGTCTTCAAGTGTGCCGAGTAAAAGCGAGTCGGCGCCTGCAGCATGCACGGCTTTGCGAACCTTTTCGAGCTTACGGGCGACAGACTCCTGAGCGTTCGCAAAGACCGAGATAGGAGCGACATCGGGATGAGGACGGCCTTTCCATACGTGATCGGTCACAGAAATGTAGCCCGTCAAAATCATTCCGCGTTGGGAAAAAGCGATTTCAAAGCGGCGGAAGTCGTTTTCGGAAATGGTAAGCGGATCGCAGCCGACCTGTGCATTTTCAGGAAGGTTCTCACAGAGCCATTGACGAGCGTTGGGGACGCCTTCTGCGCCAAAACGCATGAGTTCGATGCCGGAGCCTTCAAGTTGTCGTGCGGCTTGCTCCCAATAGCGACTGTCGGTCCAAAGAAGGGCGCGATCGGCCGTTATGACCATGTAGCCGTAGGATCCCGTAAAGCCCGAAAGATAACGCAGAAACATCCAGTGTTCGGGCAGGTGTTCGCTCAGATGGGGATCAGCGGATGTAACGAGCCAGGCGTTTAGCCCAAGGAATTGAATTTCGTCGCGCAGAGCTTGCAAGCGTTGGGTAACAGAAGTGGACATAAGAAATTGGTTCTCCAAAAAAGACCTTGAGGTCTTGGCACATCCATTCTAGGAACTTGAAAGCGGAAAAGCGGCAGAAGGAAAGAAAAACGCCGTCGAAATAAATCGGCGGCGCATCGTTGCAAGGATTGTTACGTTAGAAAAGCTTGATGATCTGAATGGTGAGCGGCATCTCCACGACGCCGTCGTGCGATGTTTCGCTTCCGATGTCAACGCTTATCAAACGCCAGCCCGCATCGCGCATTTCAATCAATGTGGCTTGTACGTCAAACTCAGGGCACGAAAACACAATGTCGTTGAGGGCGCGCTGAGCCGACAGAGGTTGCATTGAGGTGCAGGAGAGCTGTTTGCGGTCACCTGCCTCCATGAGCGCCGACAGGTTCTTGGTCTCGGGACGAGATTCCGTATCTATGGCCTGGCCTTCGATGCCGGGCTGCACGGCGCAGCCGGCAATAAACGCGGCGACCGCGGCAAGAGCAGCGGCGCCGAAGCGAAATGAAAAAGTAGATTGGCGAGCGGTCATAACGGGGATTTTAGCGGCGGCGCATGCGCAGAATCATGCCCGGCGGCAAATTTGAACTCACTGACTCAAATCGCGAGTCCGAATAGGCCGTTTTCGGCGCGCGCTGCACCGTCGACTTGATATTCGAGGCATTGCTGCGACGACGTTCCTGACCGAATCGATTGCCCTCAGGATCGCGACGGTTGTCCGGGCGAGTTTTGTTGCGTTGGTGTGAACGGAAGTTTCCGGGCATCGTTTGGGGCAGGAAAATTGCCTGATTCTCCGGAGCAAAGGGATCGGCCGGCTCCCACGAAGCGCGCAAAGAGCGACGATCAGTGCCCGGAGTGCCTCTGCGTGCGGGACGTATCTTGCCGGCGCCGTTGCGCTCGTTGGAGCGACGGGTATCTTGTGCGATCTGACCGTTGTTTCCTCGGGGGATGGGATTCGGTTCTCGACGCGTACGACGGTTCTTGGTGACTTGCGGCTGCTGCGCCTCTA
>ULWC01039493.1_pt1 | contig 14711 bp, 15 predicted proteins | sample 1959931 | NCBI WGS metagenome assembly ULWC01 (sample SAMEA4835801, study PRJEB28245) | human gut metagenome | biome: gut microbiome; material: fecal sample | place: Denmark | collected 2008
GTGCTTAAGCCGTAAGGCGGGAATTGTGCGGTGCTGCCTTAAGGGCGAAAACGGCAATTGAATGTCTGGAGGCAATGCGCGATGGAACAGAATATAAGCCACAAATCGTGTTGCCGGTTGATTTAAGGCAATACCGCATAATTCTAAGTGCCGATACGGCGAGCGAGGTGCGGCAGATGCCAAGCCAAAAGCGCAGATAATACTGGATGTCTTATCGAGCATTTTGGCAACGCAGATGCCGTGCCGCAGCTGCCGGAGCGGTGCTTAAGCCGCAAGGCAGGAATTGTGCGGTGTTGCCTTAATAAAAAGGGAAAGTACGAGGAAATTATAATGTCAAAGTTTTTGAAATCGTTGTGTAAAATAGCAATTCCTGTCACATTGCAAAGTATGCTGCAGTCATCATTTTCAATTGTTGACCAGATCATGATCGGGCAGTTAGGTGAAACAAATATATCGGCAGTTGGATTATGCGGTAATTTTTCACTGATTTTTTCAGTGATGATTGGTGCAGTAAGCACGGTTGCCGGGATATTAATTGCTCAGTTTATTGGTGCGGAAGAAAGCAAAGAGGCATGGTGCAGTTTTGATGTGAGCCTCATCTGCGGAATTATAATGTCAGTATTGTTCCTGCTTGCAGCCGGAGTTTTTCCGTCGCAGATTCTTGGACTGTATACGAAAGATATGAGTATTGTAAATACTGGTACGGTTTATTTTAGAATCGTAGCGCTTTCTTATATTCCAATGGCTGTCAGCAATATTTTATCCTCATGGCTGCGCTGTAAGGAATATGCCACGATACCATTTCTGGCAAGCTTTGGAGCAGTTATTGTAAACACAGGACTGAACTATCTGCTGATATTTGGAAAATTTGGATTTTCCTGTATGGCAATAAAGGGAGCTGCGATTGCCACACTTATTTCGCAGTTGTTTAATCTTGTATTTATTGTTATCGGATTTGTCTTATGTATCAAAAAAGATGGAGATAAACCGGTATTGTCTCTACATTTTAAAAAAATCACAATCAGGGATTATCTGATAATGATTATGCCGATTCTGATCAGTAAGTTTTTATGGAGTCTCGGGCAAAATGTAGAGTCTGCTGTTTATGGACATCTTGGCACATCAAACCTTGCAGCCTATACACTTACCAGTCCGATACAAGGGCTTATCGTAGGGGCACTTAGTGGATTGTCTGCGGCTGCCGGTGTGATGATCGGTAAAAGGCTTGGTAGGAAAGAATATAATGAGGCTTACGCAGAATCCAAGAAGATTATGTATGCAGGCTTATTTGGTGGAGTAGCAGTATCAGCTTTGCTCATTCTTTTGGCTGGAGCATATACCAGATTATATCGTGTTGATGACAGCGTAAAAGAGCTTGGAAAGACGCTGCTCATCGTATTTGCCCTGTATGCTCCGGTCAAGGTGGAAAATATGATCCTTGGCGGAGGCATTATAAGAAGTGGCGGCAACACAAAAACCATTATGATTATTGATATTATTGGCACATGGTGTATCGGAATTCCACTGTGTCTGCTTGCAGCATATGTATTCAAGTGGGGAATTGTTGGTGTGTATACATTGCTTACCACGGAGGAATTGTTCAGGCTTGCTGTATCGTTAATTATCTTTAAAAGGCGTAACTGGATCGTTAGTTTATGCTGATTTACTTCTTGCAGGACTTTTACGACGAGATTGCCGACCAGATCTTCAAACTCCGGGAACAGCGAGAAAAATGTACGGTCAATACTGCTGCCAAAGACGCACAGATTGCCCGCATCAACGAGCTGCAGGACTTTCATCAAACAGCAGCCCGCACACCTGGAGGCCTTCGATGAAGCCCTGGTGAAACGATGGCTTGAGCGGATCATTGTCTGGGAGGACCACTTCACTGTGGAACTTAAGTCCGGGCTGAACATGGATATTGAAGGATAATCCCATAGATGCACGAAACCCTCTCGACCAATGGGCCGGGAGGGTTGTTTGTTATTCTGCTTTGCTCACAGGCAAATAATAAATCTTTCCGTCTTTTGAAATAAGCTGTACATCCTCTGCATACAACTCAGATTTATCTATTTTATGAGTACAAACATGGCCTGCCTTCTGCGCTGTGATCATACTTGCAGTTCTTTCTTCTATTCCTCGGAAGTTTAAATCATCATTAAACAATCCTGGAATAAAATGAATTACTCTATCAAAGCCCGCTCTCTTTCTTCGTGACTCATCAGCCTCTATTCCTAATCGCTCAGCAGTACTTTCATGCCAAGCAGTAAGTCGTGCCTGTGTATCTGACACCTGTTTCGAGTATGTAGGTAATAACGCCATACACTGTTCTCTCGAAACTGTGCCAAGATGCAAAGCATATCTCAAATCAGAAATCTTATATAAAATTTCCAGAAGCGATTGTTGATACATAAACCAATTTTGTGCATTTTCTAAAGCTTTTTCATAACCATCGTAATTAAGGCCTGATTTCTTTGCAAATCCAGCCAAAGTAAGATTAGCTTGTCCTAGAAGCTTAGTACACTCTTCCTCTAAGCTATCAAGCTGAGCAATCTTCGAAAGTCGAAGCTCATCATTTTCCAAAATCTCCGTCTGAAAATCAGCAATCTTTTTAACATGGGCTACCAGTGAAAATACCCTACTTCGATATTCATTATCCTGAAAATTCTGTATCTGCGAGATACCATCACTGATTGCTCCAAGCTCTGCATTAATCTGCGTCATGTAATACTGGCCAACAATCATTGATGCTACACCCATTGCTGCAGCTGCGGTATTTGCTACTACTGCTGTTCCTTTTTGTGCTTCAACAGCTACAAGATTTGCGTGACCTCTAATTCCATCAGCTCCATGATAAATACCTCGAACTGCTCCTTCCATCGCTTTGGAATCTGTTAACTTAGCACCCGCTGGAATTATGGCTCGATACAAAACCTCACCATTTGCCTTGACAGCCTGTGTGGCATTATTGGCCGCATTTCCAGCCTGTGCCAGTCCCGGAACAAGATTATTTATATGAGCAAGCACCTTACTATCCGTAATCTCAACAAGTTTAGTTTCATCCGAAATCGCATCTGCAGGAAGTATTCCTATCTGAATAACCAGATCATTTGCAACTTCAGATGCTTGCAATTTACTGCTTGATGTTTTACTTACAACAACTGCTGTATTACCCAGCTCATTTTTGGTTCGTTTGTTTTTTACGTATAGCACAATACCTCCTGCTATTGCAACCACAATGCACGCACCAATTATTACATATTCCATTTATCGTAATACCTCCTATCGTTTATTCATAAAAGGCTTCGTTATTTTCGCGAATTATAGAATTCTGTAATCTTCAATTGCCCCCACTGGATGAGCTGTTGTTTTATCAAACAAAACTATATTCTTACCAGTCTTAGATACTGTACTGCCATAAATTATTCCCGCGTATCCTAACGAAATATAATACTGCGCCATAGTTTGAAAAGGTGCATACATCAAACTTTTATTATCCTTTTCATCAAGCGGTTCAAATATCTGTTCTGAAAGTAATTTTGAATACGTATATACTTCCCATTTAGTAAATAGCTTCTTAAATTCTTCTACATTCACGTTGTTCCTTGGAATAAAGCCTAATACTTTAGATTTTTTTATATCTTTCTTAACCTGTTCTTGACCATAAGTCTCCAAGCCATCATTCAGAGCTTTATATGTCATTTCATCCGCTATTGTTAAATCTACTACCTTAAGTGCTGTGCTATCAGCGGCAAATTGAAAATGACAAAAACCAAATCTATCATTTTGTTTAGCTCGACATTCGGCCTGTGCACATTCATGTATCGCCGCCTCTTCGCCTATTGCTAAATACAACCATTCTACCCCTGAAGGACTAAATCTGTTATCTTCCTTTATAAATTCTGTCTTCGGAATAAAACGTTCAAAATCAGGATTCTCATCTTCTCCAAGAATAGTACCTCTGCCGACACAATATTTCTCAATCTCAGATATTAAGACTGTATTATATTCTATTCCAGCATTCTTATTAAACAAGTCATCATAAACTCTCAAGAACGTATTCTTCTTTGCTGAAGCAATATCAACAAAAGAAAAATCTCCTTTTGAAAGTGCATCTCTAAACTCTTGCCACGTCTTCTTAATTAATTTTTCACTTTTTTCAATACCGCTAAAATCAAATATCTGCCCCAAAACATCAATCCCCCTTACATCTATTCCACTGCCTGCAAACACCCAAAATGGTCGAGTTACCGGATTGGTTGTCATCCGTTTTCGTTTTCCAAAAATCACTCCAAAATGCCTGACATCTAATCCGAGGTTACAACCTGACACACATTTTGCAGTGGATATGTTTCCATATAAGAAAACCGAGCTTTTTCAGAAGTCTGGCTTCAAATCCAAACTCCCGAAAAAGGCCCAGAAATACGCCGCTTTCTGGCACTTATTTATCTTTCCTTGACATCAAGACTACCGTCTCCACATGTTCCGTGTGAGGAAACATATCCACGGGCTGGATTTTCAATGCTTTCCATCCGCGGCGGGTCAAGTGGGTCAAATCACGGGCAAGAGTTTCGGGGTTGCAGCTGACGTAAACCACGCGTTTGGGTTTCATGGCAGCCACTGCATCAATGCAGGCGGGGGTGCTGCCCTCCCGCGGGGGGTCCAGGAATACAACATCGGGGTGCGGCAAGCCAGAGTTGGGCTGTGCCGCAGCGCGCATCCAATCGGTTGCATCGGCACAGATGAACCGCGCGTTGTTGATCTTATTGGCTGCGGCGTTGGCGCAGGCATTGCGCACCGCGTCCGGGTTGCGCTCCACGCCAATGACCTGCTTTGCCCTACCCGCCGCGCACAGGCCGATGGTGCCAATGCCGCAGTAGGCATCGATCACTGTTTCTTTGCCGGTCAGGGCAGCGAACTCAATGGCCTTGGCGTACAGCACTTCGGTTTGTTCCGGGTTGACCTGGTAAAAGCTGCGGGGCGAAATGGCGAATTGCAGCCCGCACAGCGTATCGGTAATTTTGCCGGGGCCATACAGGGTACGCACATCGCTGCCCAGCACCGCGCTGGTGCGGCGGGGATTGCAGTTCTGCACCACGCTGGTCACCCAGGGGGCCTTTTCCCGCAGGGCTTTCACAAAATTGCGGCTGCCGGGCAGGTTTTCCTGCGCGGTCACCAGCACCACCAGCACCTGACCGCTGGTTTTACCGCGGCGCACCAGCACATGGCGCAGCAGACCGGTGCCGCGATTCTCCTCAAAAGCAGGCCAGCGGCAGGCGCGGGCGGCTTCCAGCACAGCGGCAATGGTCTGGTTAATGACGGTATCCTGCAGCAAGCAGTCCGTATACGGCAGCACGCGGTGGGTGCCCGCTGCATAAATACCGCATGTCAGTCGTCCACGCGGCCCGGTGGCAAAGGTGGCGATGGCCTTGTTACGGTAATGCCAAGGTTCTGCCTGCCCCAGCACGGGGGATACCGGGGCAAACCGCCCCAGCAGGCGTTGTTCCAACTGCTGCTTGTGCTTGAGCTGGTCGGGGTAGGGCTGGTTCAGCAGCGGGCAGCCGCCGCATTTCAATTTATAATTGGTGCAGGTTACAGGCATGGTGTTTGACCTTCTTCCCTTTCAGGGTTTTCAACATTTCTTTGGGCGTGCTATAATATAGTTTATACAGGGGGATCGGCGGTTCCGGGTATGAGCACCCCGGTGCACCAACTTTCCCCGCAGCAAAAGCTTTTTTCTCAAAACGGAGGCATAACGATTATGAACGTACTTCTTATCAACGGCAGCCCGCACGCACATGGCTGTACAGACGCTGCTTTGCAGGAGATTGCCAAGGCTTTGAACGCTGACGGCATCGAAACCACCATCTACCACATTGGCGCTGTCCCGGTGGGCGGCTGTGTGGGCTGCGGCGGCTGCGCCAAAGCCGGACATTGCGTATTCGGCGGGCCAGTCGTTGATGTTCTGCCGCTGGTGGAAAAGGCCGACGGCATTGTGTTTGGTGCTCCGGTACATTATTCCACCGCCGCTGCCAGCATGCTGGGCTTCATGCACCGGCTGGGCTACAGCGCAGGCCGTCTGTTGGCACAAAAGCCCGCCGCTATTGTTACCAGCGCCCGCCGCGCCGGCACCACCAGCGCACTGGAAGCCCTGGAAAAGGTTCCCCAGTTCTGCCAGATGCCGCTGATCAGCTCCACCTACTGGCCGATGGTACACGGCAGCAACGCCGAACAGGCAGCCCTAGACGAAGAGGGCATGCAGATCATGCGCAACCTGGGCCACAACATGGCCTGGATCTTGAAGTGCATTGCCGCAGGCAAAGCCGCAGGGATTGAGCCGCCCAAGGCAGAAAATACCATCCGCACCAATTTCATCCGCTGATTTTGTAGTGGCAGTAGGGCGGGGTCCCCCCCCCCCGCCACAGCCTCGTCCTGTTGCGTATTACAAAACTTGTGCCGAACCCCATTTATAGGGGCTTTGCCAGATATTTCACCTCGGAACACGGCATACTTCCCCTTTACAAGCCAACCTTTCCCACCCGCAGCAGCCCGCAAAAGGCTGCTGCTTTTTATTCTGCCGTTTCCGGCGTGTGACCGGTGGGGTACACGTTTTGCAACAGCGCCACGATCTGGTCATAGCTGGCAGAGCGGGATGCTGCCGATACATGCAGCGTAACGCCGCAGTCATAGTTCACTTCGGCCAGGATCATCTGGTAAGTGCCGCAGTCATACCGGACGGACTCGGTTTCTGCATCGGGGATGGTCAAATCAAAGTCATACCGCACGGTCTGGGCTTCCTCGTTCAATTCCGCGGCGGATTCTTCCAAAAAGTCCGTGTAAACATCCGATACCTGCAGCAGTACTGCCGTATAGCTCAGCTTGTTGCCAGTGGTAATGCCAATGGTATCCTCCTGCGACATGCTGGGTTCGTTCCAGATATTGGCATCATAGGTTACACTGATGCCGTTTTCGCCGTCATAGGTCTGGTAGTCCTCGCCTTCCTCTTTGGTAAAGCTGTCACCACCGTACAGGTACAGCATCACATCGTTAAAGCTGCACCCGCTCAGGGGCAGGGCCAGTATTGCGGCAGCTGCCACAGCAGCAATTATTTTTTTGTATTGTTTCACAGTTATCATCCTCATGTCATAAAAGGAAGCCGATCACAGCCGCCCCGGCGCCAAAGGCCAGGCCAGCCAGTACGTCGCTGGGGTAATGCACCCCTGTCAGCACGCGGGTCACAGCCACGACCGCCGCCAGCAGGCAGGCGGCCACGCCAAGCGGCACCCACACGGTAAACGCCGCCGCCACAATGGCTGCGGCGGAAAAGCAGTGGCGGCTGGGCATGCTTTGGCCTTTGGTATCCTTGGGGAACAGCGGCGTAAAGTTCAATGCCTCATACGGGCGCGGGCGGTTAATGGTCGCGCGCAGCAGCGTGCCCAAAACGTACACCGCCGCCGGGACCGCCAGCACGTGCCAGAACTGGCCGTTGCGCTGCCAGAGCGTAACGGCCAACACCGTGCCATACACCAGATATACTCCCAGCACGCTGATCTTTTGTGCATATCCCAGCGCCCGCAGCGCCGCCGGGCGGGCACGGAACCAATCAAAAATTGCCTGATAGCGTTGTGCCGTCATTCTTTGCCCCCTTGTGTGCTGCGTCCAAAATCTTTATAATAGAAGCATACCATCCGCACCCGCCCTTGTCAAACACAGGGCCATGCGTTTTTTCAGGAGGGAATCCCTTGTTTGGTTTTGCTAATTTTCTGCTGTTGGCACTCTTTGCCGCAGCGGTTTTTGACCTGATTTTTGCCCTTGCCAGGGGCGGCGGGCTGCTCGGGGCGTTGCACGGCCTGTGGAACACGCCGCACCTGTTATTTGGGCAGCAGCTGGCCGAATGGCGACTGCAGCTTGGCCGTATTCTGTTTGCCGCCGGGCTGGCCGCGTATGAGATCAGCGTGGTGTTCTGCAACAGCATGGCGCGCCAGAACTGGGCGTGGGTGCAGGGCGTGATGAGCCCCGTGCTGGAATGGCTCGCATTCCTGTGCTTTGGTGCCAAGATTTTGTTCGGCACCCGCTACACCTGGCGGGAGCTGCTGGCTGGCGGAGCGCTGTATTTCATTGCCCGCTGGGTCTATTTCAACAGCCAGAACATCTGGTGGATCGGCATTGTGGTGGCGGTGCTTGCCGCCAAGGATGTTCCCCTGCGCCGCCCGCTGCAGGTCTATTTTGCCAGCGGCTGTGCCGCCATGGCGGTGGTGCTGGCACTGCACTTTGCCGGGATCGTTGCCCCGGACCTGACCAGCGAGCGGATGGGCGCTTTGCGCGGCACTTACGGCTACGGCCACCCCAACACATTCGGCGGACTGGTGTTCGGCCTGGTATTGGCCTATGCCCTGCTGCGTGCCCAAAAGGTGCGCTGGGTGGACTGCCTGCTGGTATTTGCCGTCGGCGTGTTTTTGCTGGTGGGGCCCGCCAGCCGCAGCGCTGCGCTGTGCACGCTGGCGCTGGCCGTTGGACTGGTGTTCTGCCGCCTGCGCGCCGGGCACAGTGTACCCCGTTGGTGGCCCGGCACCTGCGCCGGTATGGTGGGGCTTACGGCGGCGGTCAGTTACCTTTTGCCGCTGCTGGTCATCAAGGTGGGACCGTGGAACAATGATATCGGCCCCGCATGGCTGGCAAAGCTGGACTCCCTGCTCACCTGCCGCATCTCGCTGACCTGGATGGCCTACCGCCTGCTGGATGTCAAAATTGCAGGGCAGGTGTTCAACTGGCCCACAGTGGATAACAGCTTTGCTTTTGCACTGTTTCAGTTTGGTCCGGTGGTCGCCGCGCTGCTGGGTATTCTGTTTTCCGCCGCCCTGTGGGGTCACGCCAAACAGGGCCGCCGGGTTGAGGTTTGCTGCCTGTTTGCCATGCTGGCTTACGCCTATATGGAAGTTCAGCCCTTCCACCTGACGACCAACCCCACCGCCCTTCTGCTGTGCGGTGCTGTTTTTGCCCAAACTTCCACCCGGTGGCAGAAAATCGAATAGACACACCGCGGCATGGGCATACTTCCGTTATAGGAAGGAGTGTTTTCCAACATGTGCAATTCTGTTCTTTCAAAAATCTGCCTGCTGCTGGCTATCATTGGCGGGCTGAACTGGGGCTTTGTGGGCATTTGGAAGCTGGATATCATTGCCTGGCTGCTGGGCGGCCAGACAAGCTGGGCGGCCCGCACCGTGTATATTCTGGTAGCGGCGGCAGCCATCTGCCTGATTCCCGCATTGTGCAGCCCCAGTAAAAAAGAGGAAGCCTGACACTGTAAAAGCCGGTGTACCGTTTGATTCATCTTACGGTACACCGGCTTTATTTTGTCTGTCTTATTGTTTTGTCTTGCACAGGCGGTCGAATTGCGGCAGCAGCGCAACGGTCACTGTGAAAAGCAAGAACCTCCACCGGGCCAAGTGGCGGTTCTTAGTTTACTAAGTTTCCTAAGCTCTTAGTCCAAAGGCCAACCGCTTACCGCAGTGCCTTTTTCTATTTTTATTATAGTGCGTCCGTTTGCCGGTGTCAAACCTGTTCCAGCTCAATGGGCACCGCCAGCTTTTTGCGGCGGTTCTTGCGGGATACCGCCAGCACCAGCCCCACGCACAAATACACCATGACCACGCTGGACCCGCCTGCCGAGAAGAACGGCAGCGTGACCCCGATGACCGGCAGCACCTGTAAATTCATGCCCAGGTTGATGATGCACTGCCAGAACAGTGCGGCAAAGATGCCCACGCACAGATAGCGGCCCAAAGCATCCGTGCTTTGCAGCGCTGCCAGCAGAATGCGCACCGAGATGCCCAGCAACAGCAGCAGAACCGTTACCGCCCCCACAAAGCCCATCGCGTTGGCCAGGTAGCTGAAGATAAAATCATTCCAGGAGTTTGGCACAAACACATGCTCACCCCAAAGGCCGGTTCCGGTCAATCCGCCGGTTCCGATGGCCATAGCCCCCTTGTTCTGCTGGTAAGCGATATCGGCCAGAGCCGGGTTTTCGGGGTCCAGCACGGCAAAAATACGCTTGGCCTGGTAGCCTTTCAGCAGACCCGGGCGTAGTTTCAGCAGCAGGGCCGCACCACCGCCCGCAGCGGCCAGCCCGCCAGCCACCAGCCAGCCGGAAATACCGCCCGCAAACACCATGACCAGCCCAATGCCCAAAAATACCAGCGCCGTGCCGTCATCGCCCTGGATGTGAATGGCCAGCACCGGCAGCAGCACATGCACCGCCAGCGCCAGCAAATTGGCCGGCTTGTTCACCCGGCCGCGCACATGGTTCAGATGCAGGGCCAGGGTCAGTACAAAGCTGATTTTGGCCAGTTCCGCCGGTTGGAAAGTCATGCCGCCCACCCGGTACCAGCTGTAGTTGGAAGTACCGCCGGCATCGTACCCCACCGTTAAAAAGCCCAGGCGGACGTTGTGCAAAAGCAGGGTGGGCAGCACCATACCCCAGGCCAGCACCGCATGCAGCGGCCAGGCATGGGCCAGCGCACGGTAGTCCACCGTGGAAACGATCAGCGCCAACAGGATGCCCAGCGCGCTGGCAATAAACTGCACCGATGCTTTGTTGATGGACCCCAGCTGGTTATGCCCAATGGAAACCAGTGTTACCACGCTGAGCACCGAACACGCCGCGCACAGCGCCAGAAATATTCCGTCGATCTGCCGCAAATAGCGGCGTGTCAGCTGCAGCAATGGCCTGCCCCCTTTCACTTTTGCTTTTCTTGTTCCCAGTATAGCACATTGCCCTGTGCAATGGTATTGGTTCCTGCTCGTATTACCGATTATTATACCGCGTTCCTGTGCAATATGCCACGCTTTGCGGCGTTTTATGGCGCGCCACACAAAAATATTTTACAAAGCAGGCTGGATGTTGTATAATAAAGTAGTTTATGCTGACTTAGCCGCTTACTTGTAGGAGGGCCTGCTGTATGGAAGAATATATTACCCATTCGCGGGATGAAACCGTGGCCCTGGGCCGCCGCCTTGCCGCAGAGCTTGCCCCCGGCAGCCTGATTGCCTTTACCGGCGGGCTGGGCGCTGGCAAAACCGCGTTCTGCCAGGGCATTGCAGAGGGCCTTGGCTGCACGGACCCTGTTTCCAGCCCAACCTTTGCCATTGTCAACTACTACCGCGGCCCGCGGCCCTTTGCCCATTTTGATTTGTACCGCATCCATACCGAAGTGGACCTTTCTGCCGCCGGTTTTTATGATTACCTGGATATGGGCGCTGTGGTTGCGGCGGAATGGAGCGAAAACTGCGCCGACCTGCTGGCGCTGGAAAACCCGATTTATATTAACATTGACCGGCTGGATGAAACCACCCGCAAGATTACCATCACCCGGCCTGGGGCTTGACGCCACGCTCTTTTGGAAAGGAAGAACTGACCCCGAATGAACATTCTTGCCATTGATACGGCGGGCAAAACTGCCGCCGTCGCTGTGATGCGCGACGATACTTTATTATATGAGATGGCTTCCAACACCGGGCTGACCCACAGCGAGACTCTGCTGCCCATGGTAGATACCGCCCTGAAAGCCTGCGGCCTGACCCCCGCCCAGCTGGATTTGTACGCCGTGACCAACGGTCCCGGCAGCTTTACCGGGCTGCGCATCGGTCTTGCCGCCGTCAAGGGGCTGGCTTTTGCGGCCAACACCCCCTGCGCCGGGGTTTCCACCATGGCTGCCCTGGCTTACGGCGTGTGCGGGGAAGGCACTGTGATTGGCGCACAGGACGCCCGCCGCGGCCAGGTGTACTGGGCCGGGTTTGACCTTGCCACCCACGCCCGGCTGACCCCGGACGCCGCCGAACCGGTCACTGCGCTGGAAGCTTTTGTAAAAGAGTGCAAAAAGCCTTTGATTTTTGTTGGCGATGGTGCCGCATTGTGCTACAATACATATAAAGACCAGCCCGGCATTCTGCCCTGCCCCCAGCCGCTGCGCGTTTTGCGCGGCGCAGGGGTTGCCCTGGCGGGCAAAGCCATGTGGGATGCGGGCACCTGCGTTTTCCCCGCAGAGCTGCTGCCGGATTATCACCGTTTAAGCCAGGCTGAGCGTGAGCGCGCCGAGCGCGAAGCCGCCCAACAATCCGCCACGAATTGAAAGGATCTTGATTATGGCTGTACAATTTGAAAAACCGATTGCCCTGGGTGCTGACCACGGCGGTTATGAGCTGAAAGAGGCCATCAAACAGCATTTGGAAGAACGCGGCATTGCTTACCGCGACTTTGGCACCAACAGCACCGCCAGCTGTGACTATCCCGATTATGCCGCCGCCACCTGCGGCGCTGTGACCAATGGCAGCAGCGATTTCGCCATCCTGTGCTGCGGCACGGGTGTGGGCATGTCGATGTGTGCCAACAAGATCAAGGGCATCCGCGCCTGCTGCTGCTCGGAGCCGTTCAGCGCCGAGTACACCCGCCGCCACAACAACGCCAATACCCTGTGCCTGGGCGGCCGCGTTGTGGGCCCCGGCCTTGCCTGCCAGATCGTTGACGCCTTTTTGGACCACGAATTTGAGGGCGGCCGCCACCAGAAGCGCATTGACAAGATGATGGCGCTGGAAACCCTTTAAGGCTCCCCCACTGTTGTACCCCGCCTGGGACCAGGCTTTGCATTGTATCCGATGAATTTTCATATTGTAAGGAGAATCTGCCATGAGCGTTGTTAAAATTGTAGACCATCCCCTGATCCAGCACAAAATCAGCCTGATGCGTGACCGCAACACCGGCACCAAAGAGTTCCGTGATCTGGTCAGCGAAATTGCCACCCTGCTGTGCTATGAGGCCACCCGCGACCTGCCCACCGAGGAAGTTGAAGTGGAAACCCCGATTGCTCTGGCTCGCACCCATGTGCTGGCTGGCCGCAAGCTGGCCCTGGTTCCCATCCTGCGCGCCGGTCTGGGCATGGTGGACGGCATGCTGACCCTGATCCCCGCTGCAAAGGTCGGCCACATTGGCCTGTACCGCAATGAGGAGACCCTGGAGCCTGTGGAATATTATTGCAAGCTGCCCAAGGATATTGCTGAGCGCGATGTTTTTGTTCTGGATCCCATGCTGGCTACCGGCGGCAGCGCCATTGACGCCATCGGCCAGATCAAAAAGCGCGGTGCCAAGCACATCAAGTTCATTGGCCTGATTGCCGCCCCCGAAGGACTGAAAGCCCTGCACGAAGCACACCCCGATGTTGACATTTATGTTGCCGCACAGGATGAAAAGCTGAACGAGAACGGCTACATCATCCCCGGCCTGGGCGATGCAGGCGACCGCATCTTCGGCACCAAGTAATATTTCCCCATAAAAGTTCATGACCCCCGCAGCGCTGGCTGTGGGGGTCATTTTGTTTTGCGGTAAAACCTGTTATGACGTATAAAGCAGTGTTTCGGAACGGTCAAGACCGTTCCCTACAGATAACATTATAATTTGTAATGAACAATAAAAGTGGGTTGCAGGGCGCTGCGCCCGCAGGCGCGTTTCGGAGGCCAACCGCCGTCAGGCGGCTCTTAGGCCGGAGATGGGTGCTCTCACCCCGCCGCGGAGAAACCTTGCTGGTTATGCCAAACGCCGCAAACCATTTGCAGGGGCCGATGCTCGCAGCGGCCAGCATAACGGGCTTTGCCGGAATATCTCATTTTACCCTAAGGCGGCGGGCGCACAATGTGCGCCCCTACGGATTATTCTCCGTAAAACCTGAAATTCCCGTTGTCCTTACTCTTTTTTCATCTCTTTATACTCAAAAAACTCAAACCCGCTCTTTTTGTACACATGCACAGCGCGGGCGTTTTCTTCTTCCACTTCCAGCCGCAGCAGAGCATCCGGGTATTTCTTCGTTATGTAATCAATAAACTGGCTGCCAATGCCAAGGCCACGGTATTCCGCCTTGATATAAATATCCTCCAGCCAGATGCACTGCCTGCCGTACTCGGTCGAAAAGCTCTTGGCCGCCATGCCATAGCCCTGCACAGCGCCGTCCTGCTCAAACATATAGCCCTCTACATACGGGTTATCGCTGATACAGCCCTCAATGTCCCGCGCAAAGATTTCATCCGAGCCATTGCTCAGCACGGCGGGTGAATTGTAGAACACCCGCATCATCTCCATCACGCTGTCTTTGTCCGCCGGGGTCATGGCCCGGATCGTTGTATTCATATTTGTATTCCTACTTTCCAGTTCTTTGTACAAAATATCCCGCACCTTATCCCCATAGCAGATCACATGGTTCGCCGCAATGGTGTAGCCGCGGTGCAGACCGGTGTACAGGCTGGCGGCATTATCCGGGTGCACGGTTGCCAAAAGGTGGCGGTAACGGCTGCCGCGCAGGGTATCTTCCGCCATCAGCAGCAGCTTACCCTCCAGCCCATTGCCCTGATAGGGCGGGGCCACGCAGCAGCTGTCCATCTGGGCGGTGGTGTTCAGCTCTTCTTCGCTCATGCCCAACTGCCAGCCCAGAGCATCGGGGGCAGTACCGGCCAGCTTGACGGTAAAATACGCTGCCAGTGCGCCGGTCGTTTTTTCCTCCGCCACCAGGCAAAAGCCCTTGGGGCCGCTGATATGCTCCGCCATATACACCGCATCATCCGGCACAAACCATTCTGGGTGCTGCAAATTGGCCATGGCATCCGCCATCACCTGCATAATGGCCTCTACATCTGTAGGATAGTTCTCGGAGGTGACTTTTCTGACTTTG
>ULWC01053126.1_pt1 | contig 14681 bp, 9 predicted proteins | sample 1959931 | NCBI WGS metagenome assembly ULWC01 (sample SAMEA4835801, study PRJEB28245) | human gut metagenome | biome: gut microbiome; material: fecal sample | place: Denmark | collected 2008
ATTATCTGGGTGAAGTGTACGACCTGTACCACCACCTGAAGCTACTGAGAAGTACTTCTTGCCAGCTTCAAGTCTTTCCTTCTTGTATGTACCTGCAACTGGATGCTGGAATCTTGTAGGGTTAGTTGAGTTACCTGTGATAGAGATATCAACATTCTCCTTCCACATAATTGCAACACCTTCTGTTACGTCATTAGCACCGTAGCAGTTAACCTTAGAACGAAGTCCGTCAGAATATGCGATTCTTTCGATTTCCTTAACTTCGCCTGTAGCATAATCCATCTCTGTCTCAACGAATGTGAATCCGTTAATTCTTGAGATAATCTTAGCAGCATCCTTACCAAGACCGTTAAGGATAACTCTAAGAGGTTTCTGTCTAACCTTGTTAGCCTTCTCTGCGATACCAATAGCACCTTCAGCAGCAGCGAATGATTCGTGACCTGCTAAGAAAGCGAAACATTCTGTATCTTCTTCAAGAAGCATCTTACCAAGGTTACCATGTCCAAGACCAACCTTTCTCTGGTCAGCAACTGAACCTGGAATACAGAATGCCTGAAGACCTTCACCGATAGCTGCAGCAGCTTCTGAAGCCTTTCTGGCACCCTTCTTGATTGCGATAGCTGCACCTACGATATAAGCCCAGCAAGCGTTCTCGAAACAGATAGGCTGAATGCCCTTTACCATGTTGTATACATCTAAACCAGCATCTTTAGTAATCTTCTCAGCTTCTTCTATAGATGAGATACCATAGCTGTTAAGTACAGCGTTGATCTGGTCAATTCTTCTCTCATATGATTCAAATAATGCCATTATATTCGTCCTCCTTACTTAACCTCTTCATCTGTTCTAGGATCAATAATCTTAACTGCATCAGCAACACGGCCATACTGTCCAGCTGCCTTCTCATATGCTGTGTTAGGATCATCACCCTTCTTAATGAAGTCTGTCATCTTACCAAGGTTAACGAACTTATAACCAATAATCTGATCATCCTTATCAAGAGCGATACCTGTTACATATCCCTCTGCCATCTCTAAGTAACGTGGTCCCTTTGCAAGAGTACCATACATAGTACCAACCTGTGAACGAAGTCCCTTACCAAGATCCTCAAGACCAGCACCAACTGCTAAACCGCCTTCTGAGAAAGCACTCTGTGTTCTGCCATATACAATCTGTAAGAATAATTCTCTCATAGCTGTATTAATAGCATCACATACTAAGTCTGTATTTAAAGCTTCCATAACTGTTAAGCCTGGTAAGATTTCAGCGGCCATAGCTGCTGAATGTGTCATACCTGAACATCCGATTGTTTCAACTAAAGCTTCCTGAATAATACCTTCCTTAACATTTAATGTAAGCTTACATGCACCCTGCTGAGGAGCACACCAGCCAACACCATGTGTAAAACCTGAAATATTCTTAACTTCCTTATTCTGTACCCACTTTCCTTCTGTAGGAACTGGAGCAGCGCCATGATGAACGCCCTGTGCTACTGGACACATGTTTTCAACTTCCTGTGTATAAATCATCTTATTACTCCTTTCGTTATATAAGGGATCCGGACATAACCGAACCCCTTTATCCTTGCATTATTTTCTCACATCATACTGCGTAAGTCAATTATGATTGTGTAAAAAATATCAAAATTTATCGGAAAATGTAATTAAAGCTCAAATCTGTTAATTGCTTCTGTTAAATGAGTAGCAATTTCATCAAGTTCAACTGTAAACTGGTTAAGTGTATGCATAGTTGCATTAACTTCTTCTGCCGATGCAGATACTTCTTCTGAAGCAGCTGCTGTTTCTGTAGATACAGAAGCTACGTCTTCCATACTCTTAACAACATTTTCACGGCTTGCATCCATCTGCTCATTAAGAGAGGCTATATTATCAAGACCTTCCTTTAATGCATTGACAGCATCTGATATATGTCCAAATAATTCTTTGGCATCATTAATTGACTTATTCTGTTCATCAATTATATCAACGCTTTCGTCCATAGTCTTTTCTGCAACTACTGATTTAGCACTTATTTCCTTAACAATCTGCTTAATCTCATCTGTAGATGACTGTGACTGTTCTGCAAGCTTTCTGATCTCGTCAGCAACTACTGCAAAACCTCTTCCACTCTCACCTGCTCTTGCAGCTTCAATACTTGCATTAAGAGAAAGCAAGTTAGTCTGTTCTGTGATCTCAGTAATAGCATCTGATATGAAATTAATCTTATTGATACTTTCAATCATCTCATTAACTACGTTCTTAGAAAATCTTGAATTATCCTTTGACTTTTCGCCCTTTTCAATAAGATCATCAACAATTGTAAGACCCTGATCACTAAGCTGCTTAGTTTCAACTGACATATCATTAATATCACTTACATAAGCCTTTGTTTCGTGAAGCTTAGAAGCAAGTAATTCAACCTCAGAAGTTGCCTTCTGTGTACTCTCTGCCTGTCCTGAAGCTCCGATTGATACGCTCTGGATAGCCTCTGATACCTGATTAACTGTCTCTGTTGTTGATTCACTTACATTTGAAATCTTCTGTGAAGCAGTTATAAGTACACCAGACTTTTCTTCAACGCCCTTAATAAGTGATGATATCTGATCTGCCATAACATTGTAGTTAGCCTCTGCCTGACCAAGCTCGTTCTTACTCTTTACATTAATCCTATATGTAAGCTTACCATCAGCCATCATATCCATAGCATTATTAAGTGTCTTAAGTTCCTTAGTAACCGTTCTTGTTATAATCAAAGCTATGACAATACCAATTATAAGTGCAATAATAGCAAGTTCAATTGTTGTCTTTGCAATCTTATTAACAACTGCCTGTGTCTCTGATTCGCTGATAAATCCCATAAGTGTCCAGCCTGTAACAGCATCCTTTGAAGTTACAATATGTACTGACTCCCCATTAATCTTTTCATCAAAAGAAAATGTTGTGTCATACTGGTCTTCCGAAAGATTCTTAATTGTATTCCAGCACTCAAGCGATGTTACATTATCCTGGACATTAGTATTCTTATCATTATCTACAAGAATCTTTCCATCTTTATTAACAAGTATTACATATCCTGTATTAAGAAGTCCTATATTTTTTACATAATCCTCAACTTCTGCGAAATCAATATTAAGACCTACAGCACCATAGTTAGCACCATCTGTATATTTAATTTCCTGTGAAACTGTGAATATAGTCTTTCCTGATGATGAATCTACATATGGATCTGAGAACTGTGAATATATAGTATTTCTTGCCTTAGAGCCTATACAGTTCTGATACCAGCTCTTGCTTGTATCGTTAACACCTCTTGTAAGACCTCCCTTATTAGCTGTCTTACCTGTCTCTGGGTTAATCTCTGCCCATCCATCAACTCTTAAACCTGTCTTAGTTGTAAAGAAAGCAAGTTCTGCTCCATTAGTTACCTTAACAGATGCAACTAATGAATCTTTTATTGCCTTAACATTATCATCAAGCTCCCCCTGATCTTCCAAATGCTTAATCTCATTCTTACGTGTAAGAAGGTCGACTGGCTGTGACAGAGTCTTTAAATATGTTGTAAATCCCTCTTGAACATTATCCAATGTCTGCTCACTTGTCACTTCTGTGTTTGCATTTATCGATGTCTTAGTTATCCTGATAGAACCAAGCGATACAAGAATTATTGCAACGCATACTGCAACGGCAAACGATAATACCAATTGAGAACCAATTCCCTTAAAAGCTTTCATATCTTTACCTCACCTTATTTTTTTATTATTTTATAAATGTTCACATTGTGTTCACATTTATACTTTCGACATAATAACATATACTCTTAATATTTTTCAACCACTTCTGCCCTATTTTTATAGATTGAACCCGATTTAATACAACCTCTGACACTTGAAAGCGGATATATATTACTATTCCTTCCAATTATAGTACCTGGATTAAGCACACTACCACATCCAATCTCAACGTTATCACCAAGAAATGCTCCTATTTTCTTAATTCCAGTATCTATATTTCCGTCTGGTCCTTTTATTGCAACAAGCTTCTTGTCAGACTTTACATTAGATGTAATTGAACCTGCACCCATATGTGCCTTATAGCCCAATATTGAATCTCCCACATAATTATAATGAGGAACCTGCACATTATCGAATAATATGACATTTTTTAACTCTGTTGAATTACCAACAACCGCATTTTCTCCTACAACAGCCTTTCCTCTTATAAATGCACAATGCCTTACTTCTGCACCTTTGCATATAATAGCAGGACCTGCTATATAAGCCGAGTCAAATACTGTTGCTTCCTTATGTATCCATATGTTATCACCTCTCTTGTAATATTCCTCTTGCGAAAGTGAATTACCAAGTCCAACAATATAATCACCAATCTTTGATAATACCTCCCATGGATACACAGCACCTTCGAATATCCCTGCGGCTATAGTCTTATCAAGACTAAACAACTCTTTTATTGTAATCTGTTCGTTCATAACTTTCCTCCTTATTTATAATTAATTGCAGTTTCATTAAATAATGTAACAAGCTGTGCCTGATTACGCAGATCTTTAACTGCTAATGTTCTTCTTCCAACAAAGCCTGACAGCTTCTGCATATATTCGTCGGCAGTTATGCTTCCCTCAGCAACATATGTAAGCCCCTTTTCCCAGCTTGCTGTAAGTTCAGGATTTAATAACTGCTTAATAGAATTATCGACAACATCGTATATTATTTCACCAAGCAGGGTAGGTGTTATTATCTGGGTCTTGGTATTAGTAAAAATATATTGGTTGGCGTTAAGCTTTTTAAGTATCTCTGCTCTTGTTGCACTCGTACCAATTCCGCTTCCCTTTATCTGTGCCCTCAATTCTTCATCTTCTATTAACTGCCCTGCATTTTCCATAGCAAGAATAATTGAACCCGAATTGTAACGCTTAGGTGGCGATGTTTCACCTTCCTTTATATTAAATTCCTTAAATGATATCGGCGAACCCTTTTTTAAGCTTTTAAGACTTTCTATCAGTGATGTATCTGCATTTTCCTGCTCATCCTGATTTTTATCTGTATCTGCCATCTTATTCTTTCCGAATGAATTCTTCGCAACCTTAAGGTAGCCCTCGTCTACAAGCACTTTAAATGTAGCATAAAGCTGTTCATCTTTTACAACTGAGGTAATGCTCACCTTCTGGTATATAGCCGCTGGATAGAATATGCTCAGAAATCTTCTGACAATTATCTCATATGTCTTCTGTGCAGTTGATGATAATGATGATAAACTTCCAAATCCCTGTCCTGTAGGAATAATGGCATAATGGTCAGTTATTGCTTTATCATTGCAATATCTCGTCTTCTCTATTCCTTTGTACATATTACTATCTAATATCTGCTGTGCATACTCTCTGGCTGGTGCATAATTTCTTAGGCCTCCTATATTCTTGTATATTTCCTTACAGACAGCAGTTGATAGCACTCTCGCATCTGTTCTTGGATATGTAACAAGCTTTTTTTCATATAACTCCTGAATTATATTAAGTGTCTGGTCAGGACTTATCTTGAATAATTTACTACATTCATTCTGTATTTCTGCAAGATTATACAATAACGGAGGATTTTTTGTTTCCTTTTTCCTTGAAGCTTCCTTTACAACGCCCTCTGCAGGAAGTGGTTCTGATAAAATATCCACAAGCTCCCTTGCTTTATCCTTATCCTTAAACCCATTATCCTTATATAGATATGGTGTATTATAATATCTGCTTGCCTCACACACTCTCCACTCAGCATCAAATGTATGCTCATTAATATCCGCTGTTCCTATAACCCTGTAGAACGGTGTCTTGACAAAGCTTCTTATCTCTCTTTCCCTTCTTACAACCATTCCCAGAACACAGGTCATAACACGCCCAACAGACACAACTGCCCTGTCAAGATGAAGATAATTGGCAATATTTCTTCCATATTTTAATGTAAGAACCCTCGAAAAATTGATACCCATAAGATAATCTTCTTTTGCTCTTAAGTATGCAGCATCACTTAGATTATCATATTCTGATATATCTTTAGCGGTATTAATACCTTTAAGAATCTCTTCTTCTGTCTGGGAATCAATCCATACCCGCCTTTCCTGCTTGTCCTTTACCTTGGCTTCCTGCCTTACAAGCCTGTATATATATTCTCCCTCACGTCCCGAATCGGTACATACATATATTGTATCTACATCAGCTCTGTTTAAAATGCCTTTTACTATATCAAACTGCTTCTGAACAGCTGGAATAACTTCATATTTAAAAGTCTGTGGAATAAATGGAAGTGTATCAAAACTCCACCTTTTCAATTTCTCATCATAGGCATCCGGATAACTCATTGTAACAAGATGTCCAACACACCATGTAACTATATGATTATCCGCCTCAAGATAACCATCTTTTCTTTTAAAATCCGTATGCAGTGCCTTGGCAAATTCCTGCGCAACACTCGGTTTTTCCGCTATATATACGGATTTTCCCATATCATCACTCCATTCTTTATACTATTTTTCACTATCTGACAGATAGATTTTTGATATTAACGCTATCATTTATAAACCATAGCTATTTCGACTCATCTAAAGTCTTAAAAAATGCTGGTATATATTCTTTCATATAATAATCAGCTTCTTTTATCTTCATATCCCTAATAGAATTATATATTGTCTTTTCTGCCTCAAGAAAATCGCAATTCCCCATTTTCTTTTCCTCTATACACTTTATATAAGCTGAAATTCTGTCAGCTGCTTTAACATACTCCCATAATCCTGCTTCATTTTCTGTTTCTAAAAGAAGCCCTTCATATCTTGCCCTTAGAACTTCTGGAAGTCCTGATAACATCTGCTCATTAGCCACCTGCTCGACTTCTTTATACGCATTTCTTATATATGGACTGTAATACTTAACAGGCGTTGGCATATCCCCTGTAATTATCTCTGTCACGTCATGATACATTCCAAGTACCGCAAGACGTTCTGCATTAATATCCCCGCCGAACACTTCATTATTAATAACACCAAGTGCATGTGCAATAAACGCAACTTCAAGACTATGCTCGGACAAGTTCTCATTGCGTGTATTTCTCATAAGCCCCCATCTGTTGATATATTTCATTCTTGACAGCATTGCGTAAAAATAATTATTCTTCATATTCCATACATCTCCACGCTTCCATATATTTATAATATTATAAGATATATTGTAAGTTTTTGCAAATTCCGTATAATTTTCCAAATAAATAAGGAAGATAATCAGGCTCAACGCCTTTTCATCTTCCTTATATATTTATTAATCTTAATAACTATTAATTGATGGCTCACACTAAACCGCCTGTCAATATTATAGCTATTATATACTAATTATTCTGATATCTTATTTAGCTGTAATGTAACCCTGAGCCTTAAGAAGTTCTGCGCATAATACAGCTCCACCTGCTGCTCCTCTTAATGTATTATGTGAAAGACCTACAAACTTGTAATCAAATACACTGTCTTCTCTTAATCTGCCGAGTGAAATTCCCATTCCATGCTCGTAATTAACATCAAGCTTAACCTGTGGACGGTCATCTTCTTCAAGATACTGGATAAACTGCTTTGGTGCTGATGGAAGATCAAGCTCCTGTGGTGCTCCCTTGAAGTTTCTCCATTTTTCGATAATCTGTTCCTTAGTAGGCTTCTTACCAAAGTTAACAAATACTGCCGCTGTATGTCCATCAAGAACTGGAACTCTTAAGCACTGGCAAGTAATAACTGGCTCAGCAGCAGGAACGATTTCCCCATTCTCAACTGTACCAAGAATTCTAAGAGGTTCTTTCTCTGACTTTTCTTCTTCTCCACCGATATATGGAATTATATTTTCAACCATCTCTGGCCACTGTTCAAATGTCTTACCAGCTCCAGAAATAGCCTGATATGTAGTAGCTACAACAAGCTTTGGCTCGAATTCCTTAAGAGCTGCTAATGCTGGTGCATAACTCTGGATTGAGCAGTTAGGCTTTACAGCTATAAATCCTCTTGTAGTTCCAAGTCTCTTCTTCTGTGCCTCTATAACCTTAGTATGTTCTGGGTTAACCTCTGGAAGAATCATAGGAACATCTGGTGTCCAACGATTAGCACTATTGTTAGATACAACCGGAACTTCTGCCTTTGCATATCTTTCTTCTAATGCCTTAATCTCTGCTTTTGGCATATTAACTGCACAGAATACGAAATCAACCTTAGATACTATCTCATCAAAGTCTTTATCCATATCATATACAGGCATCTTCTTAACGAATTCTGGCATTGCTGTCTGCATCTTCCAGCGTCCCTCAACAGCATCTTCGTAAAGCTTTCCTGCTGAACGTCCACTTGCTGCAACTAACACTACATCAAACCAAGGATGATTTTCAAGTAATGTTATAAATCTCTGACCTACCATGCCTGTACCACCAAGGATACCAACTCTTAACTTCTCGCTCATTATAGTCCTCCAATTATTGTTATTCTAATTGCCTGAAAACAATTTGCGCGTTTTGTCTTTCTGTGACGTACATTTGTTTTTCATTGCTTTGACAATACTATCATAACTGTAATTATATTGCAAGGGCTTTTTAATGATAAATTGTATAAAAATCAATATTCAAATATATACCTGTCATATCCGTTAATTATAGTTGTGTTATTATACTGCTCCTCTCTTTGGAATTCCCTTGAATAATTCAAATGTACATGCCCGTGTATGAAATATTTGGGACTGTATTTGTCAAGTATATCAACAAATGCTTCAAACCCCTTATGTGGATTATCCTCACCATCACCAAGCCCTGCCGCCGGAGAATGTGTAAGCAGTATATCAATTCCTTTCTTTACCTTTATCTTAGGCCACATCATAGCAGCCCTTTTCTTCATCTGATTCTGTGTATACTGGTTAATACCCTTCTTGTATCTGATTGAACCGCCAAGTCCCATAATTCTTATTCCATTGTATACATATATCTTATCTTCTATACATATACAGCCTTCTGGCTCTTTATCTGCATAGCCATCATCGTGATTGCCTCGCACATATAATATAGGCACTTTAGAAAATGAAGCAAGAAATGACAGATAATCTGCTTTTAAATCTCCACAAGACAATATAAGGTCTATTCCTTCAAGCTTCTCTTTTTCAAAATAATCCCACAGGTACTTTGACTCAACATCAGCTAATACTAGTATCTTCATAACCTTTTAACTTTCCTCACTAATCGTTCACATCTATAATTCCCTGATTGATAACAAGCATTTTTGAATTATCATCAAGTTCTTCATATTCTGGTACTCTGCCAACAACATTATCAAGAAGCCAATCCATTTCAATAATCTCATCAGGATCAAGTTCTTCGTCTGGCTTATTGTGCACCTTTCCATCCTGATCCTTTAATTCACCCGTAAATGGCTTGAACTCACCTTTTACTATTGCTTCCCTTATAAGCGATGTAACCTTTTTCGTTTCATCAGGAACTGCACCGCCATATATTATGTCAATTGCACCAGCAGACATACCCCACCAGTAATTAAGTGCTGATACCTTATCTCCTTCTTCTTCCTTCTTCCACGAACCACTTAATATGCTCTGTATAAGCTTCTCGTAGAACACACCCCAGTGCCATACAGGCATTGCCAGATGCTTTACCATACCTGAGTCCGTTACATAAAGACCGAACTTTCTTGATGTCTTCTTAGGTGTTATCATATCCTGATCTGAAATACAGTTAATACCCTGTTCTGCAAATCTTGCTTCTATGTCATTGTCTTTAATGCCACTCCATTCAACATATACCTTAACATCAGGATTTACCGCCCTTGCCCCCATAGCAAAAGCATTAACATTAGCCATAACACCATACAACGGACAGCTTGCAACATAACCAATCTTGTCACTCTTTGCCATAACCCCAGCTATAACCCCCGTCAGATACTTAGCCTCATACATTCTTGCATAATAAGTTCTTATATACTTATGCGATATATTAAGCGAACAGTTAAGTATCTTAGCCTTTGGATGTGCTATTGCCTGTTTAAGACTTGCATACATCATAGATGGCGATGTTACAAATATAAGATCCGTATTATCATCAATAAGCCTCTGGATGGCATTATAATCATCTTCCTTTGGTCTTACATTAGTAATACTGACTGTTTCTATCTGGCTTCCAAAGGTTTCATCAATATACTGTCTTCCCAATTCGTGGGCATAACACCACTCAGATGTCTGTGGTGTATTCTCGTATATAAATCCAACCTTAAGCCTTTTATTAGCCTCTCCTCCTGACCTTGGGAGAAGATAACTTAATATATTCTTCTTGGCTGGCTGTGTTGTAACCGGATCCATTCTTAAATCTACTTCGCTGTTATCTGATAATAATTCAAATTCAGCCCAGGTCTTAGCTACATTTTTATCCATCTGCTCCGGTGTCATATGGCGTACTGTATCATATCCGTGAATATGAATAAATCTTAAAAAAGCATCTCCAACCGGATAATCAAATCTGTCACCGCCTCTTGATTCATAAGCTGTTCTAAAGTTAAGATAACTTGATACCAAATCCCTCTTGTCATCTTCATCCATTGGCTGTCCCGGAGTAATTCCAACAAGCTCCATAAATGTTATGAAGCTGCCCTCTTTGCTAAAATATATATCATTAATCTTGGTAGATTTATAAAAATCCATAAATTCATAATATATCTTAACATCAGGATTGTCAGACTTCCTAGGCACTTTACGGATAACCTGTGCATTTACCGTCACCGCATTAAAATATTTAAGAACACTAACTCTCTTGTTACCCTCAAGAACGTAGAATTTATTCATATATTCATATACTTTAACAGGGTCTCTTATTCCCTCATTAACCTGACTGTCACTAAGTGATGCCCATTTAGCTGAGAACTCACTTCCCCATTCAAGAATAGGCATCCAGTTATCTGCAAATGCATTAGTTCTGCCTGCTGTACATGTACCAACAACAAGCCTTAAAGGTATCTGGTCTATTCCAAGACTTACTTCTGAATCTATCTGTTCTTCATCCATCATACTTTCCATAACTGGAAGATATGGATATTTACCCTTATTGACACACGCATTATATTCTCTTTTTCCAAGCTTAAGAGCACTCATATAATCCTGTACTGACATATTAATCCTCCATTCTTACATTACAACACACTTGCAATAACCTTAGTAAGTGTCATTATATAGTTCTTGTCTGATTCATTCCATCGAAAACCTTTATTGAATGTATCATACGATGCAATTATATTATCTCCTGCCTGATTGGTAAAGTAGCTGTATATCATTCCACCGATATTACTTTGAATTGTTTCATCATACAGCTTCTTGTTAAAAGACTCTATATTCGATGTGTACACAATTGTCATATAGTGGTTCTTATCAAACATTCCTAAGAATTCTTTAGTATTAACTATATCATTAATATCTGGAAGCTTCACATAATTACCATAATATTCAATAAGCCTGCCAGTTGTTCCATTATATATCCTGATGCCATCAATCTCAAATGCTTTACAGGCTCTCTGTAATACATTATCAAGTACACTGCTTCCATTCTTTATAAGATCAATAGACATATCAGCAACTTCCTGTGCCAATGTTTCACCTTTTTTAATAGGTGCCATAGAAAATCCTTTTCTTCCCATATCATCAAGGAAATCACCGTGTTTCTGTGCATCATATATAATATATCTGTTCTTTCCTTTATTCTTGGCAATATAAAGGCATTTATCAGCCTTATTAAATAATGAGTCATAATCACTTCCATTGTCTGGATATTTACATACACCCATAGAAAGAGTAACATCACAGCTGTTCTCTCCCTGACCTAACTCTGCCCTTACTTTCTGCTTGATAAATGTAAGTATAGAACGCAGCTGGCTTTCCTTAGTTATCCAATTCGTAAATATAAAGAATTCATCTCCGCCAAATCTTCCAACAATACCTCTTCCATTAAGTGCACTGTTAATAATAGCGGCAACTTTTAATATAACTTTATCCCCATACAGATGCCCATATGTATCGTTGACATTTTTAAAATTATCTATATCTATCATAGCCATATAATGTATATCTTTATTAGTTGCAATTGAGTCCTGAACATATTCCTTGCAGGCTCTTTTATTAAGAAGCCCTGTAAAAAAATCTTTTCCCTCCTGTGTGGCATAATAACTGACCTCATTCTGCTTATCAATTGACTTAATAATCCCAATTACAACCCTGTCCCTGTTATTCTTATATGTAAGCTTACAATCAATATTATATACAACAAGCTTGGACATATCTGTAATAAGCGGTCCTGTAATCTCACCATTAAACCCCTCATTAGCATTACGGACTTTATTCACAAAATCTGTAAAATCCTGTTTTTGTCTTGCATTATTTAGATATTCCATATACACCTTTTCGAATTTATCAAGTGTCATCTTGCATATTATCGTTGCCTTGAAGCTTCTGTATATATATAGGGAAAACATATCTGTTACGGTATCATAATCAAACATATAATCATTATACATTGACAAATATGTCCTGTATTTGTTCACATCATTATGAAGCCTTGTATATTTCTTCTCCATCATAAAAATATTAACTACATTCATATCTATAACCGGCTCTTCATTAATGATATTCCCATTATTGGCGAGGCACATATGAACAAGAAAATACTGTCCGTCACCACCTTTTATATACGTTATAATTCTCTGGGACTGACCTGATTCTTTCAGACTCTCACATACATTTTTAAATTCACCCACATAATCAGGATGTATCATCTCTGTGATAATAATATTAATAAGCTTTCCTGCATAATTATAAAAATAGTCATCTGCAAAAAGCACAAGATATGAAGAATTAAATGATGCCATACAATACATCATTGATGATTTGTTATTATAAATATCCTCTGATATTAACATATGTCCCCCATCCGTAAATTCCTATAAAACCACTGCACCCTATAGAAATCCACCTCTTTATACAACCTAAGACCATACAGCATATAAACCATACAATCCTGATATAAATATTGTATTAAATCCGCTAATATTATATTAGTAATTTTGCACTCTATTTATATGAATAATAGCACGTTTTTTATTACTTGTAAACTAATTGTGTATTTATTAACATACATTTCAATTACAATTTGCATATGCCTTTAGAGCGTCGTATTATAATCCTTGTTACCAATATAGACATATAAAATGTATAGAAATGAGGATTTTATGAATAATTTACCTAAAGACCCGGTTATGCTTCTTAGCTTTGTTAACATGCAGTTAAGGGATAATTACAGCTCACTCACAGAATTATGTAAGACTTATATGGTTGACGAGAGCAGTATCACAGACAAACTCACCGCTATCAATTATGTATACAATCCTAAGACTAATCAATTTGTATAATTATTAAAAAAGCTATATGAAGGCTATAACAAATGTCCGATTTATTCAAAACATTTATTACAACCTTACATATAGCTTTCTTTAAGTATATATATTAAATATACCGCTTTAAGTTACCTAATGAAGTAAATTATGATTTCATATCTTTAGCAACTAAAGTACCATTTTCACAATCTATAAGAATCTTGTCCCCTGTCGATACATCGCCGGCAAGTATAAGCTTAGCGGCAAGTGTCTCAACGCTCTTCTGGACATATCTCTTAAGAGGTCTTGCACCATACATTGGGTCAAAACCATGGTCAACGATATAATCTTTAGCTGTATCAGATAATACAACCTTAAGTTCCTTATCTTCGAGTCTTCTGTTGACATCATTAATAAGAAGGTTAATAATACTTCCTATATTATCCTTATTAAGAGGTTTGAACATAATAATCTCATCAAGACGGTTCAGGAATTCTGGTCTGAAGCTGTTACGCAGATCTCCCATAACAAGTTCCTCAACCCCCTCTTTAATATTACCATTCTCATCAATTCCATCAAGAAGGTAGGTTGAACCGATATTACTTGTAAGAATTATGATCGTATTCTTAAAATCTACTGTCCTACCTTGTGAATCTGTTATACGTCCATCATCGAGAACCTGAAGAAGCACATTAAATACATCAGGGTGGGCTTTTTCAACCTCATCAAACAATACTACTGAATATGGTTTCCTGCGGACTGCCTCTGTAAGCTGTCCACCTTCATCATATCCTACATATCCTGGAGGAGCTCCGATAAGTCTGGATACTGAATATTTCTCCATATACTCCGACATATCAAGCCTTATTATATTATTCTCATCATCAAACAGACTCTCTGCAAGTGTCTTTGCAAGCTCTGTCTTACCTACACCAGTTGGTCCTAAGAATAAGAATGAGCCAATTGGCTTGCTTGGATCTTTAATACCAGCTTTAGACCTGATAATAGCTTCTGTAACCTTGGTTACAGCCTCGTCCTGTCCAACAACTCTCTTATGAAGAGTTTCATCAAGATTAAGTGTCTTCTGCCTTTCTGACTCACTTAACTTGGCCACTGGAATACCTGTCCATCTTGATATAATCTTAGCTATTTCTTCTTCTGTTACATTCTCGTGTATTAAAGAATCATCGCTTCCATCTTTCTTGGCCTTGGCTTCTGCTTCTTCAATCTGCTTTTCTATCTGTGGCAGCCTGCCATACT
>ULWC01023783.1_pt1 | contig 14657 bp, 7 predicted proteins | sample 1959931 | NCBI WGS metagenome assembly ULWC01 (sample SAMEA4835801, study PRJEB28245) | human gut metagenome | biome: gut microbiome; material: fecal sample | place: Denmark | collected 2008
TCTCATCGAATCCGATGGTGCCCTGACAAACAGTATCAAAGCCGATTTAAAACGGGTTGTTACAACTGTTGAACAGGTTAAAACCGCCAGCAATACCATCATGGATGGAATCACCGTTGTCCGCGAACTTGCCACGGAAAACAAACATGGTTCTGACATTGTCGTAGACGGAATGAACAAACTGACCGACCATAACGGCCAGCTGCAGTCCCGGACAGCCTCCTCGCAGGAAATGACAGGAGATATTAATTCCCAGGTACAGAATGTTGCTTCCATGATCAATGATATGGTATCCCTGACTGCGGAATCCGGCAAACATGCAAAAACAAGTTCCGTTGATCTGGAGAGTCTGGTACAGACTGCCGGAACGATGGCAGATCTGTCCAATGAGGTAGAACATATTCTGGACGCTTTCAAGGCAGAATTTGAAACCGTAAAACAGGAAACCGGAACCATTGACAGTATTTCCAGCCAGACCAATCTGCTGGCACTTAATGCTTCCATTGAAGCTGCCCGCGCAGGGGAAGCCGGAAAAGGATTCTCCGTCGTTGCAGAACAGATTCGCAAGCTGAGTACCGAAACCAAAGATTCTTCCGGACAGATCAGCGAAGCACTCTCGCGACTGGATGAAATTTCAGGAAAAATGACTTCTTCCATTGAAGAAACCTTAAAACTTATTCAGGTCACTCTGGAAAAAGTAACCCAGACCGGTGAAAATGTAAATAAAATTACACAGGATTCTTCTCTTCTGGGTGAACACATCCAGACAATTGATTCTGCCATGAAAGAAGTGGAATCTTCCAATCGTCAGCTGGTAGAAAATATGGAACAGGTATCTTCCATCGTGGAAACCATGACCACATGCATCAGTGATTCCGATGAAACAAGCAAACGCATGCTCAGCAAATATGAGGAAAGTGCTTCCAACATCAATAACATAGAAAATGTAATTCAGGAGCTGATGTGTGAACTGGGCATCGGTGGTTTCATGGGTCTGGATGATATTCATGCCGGTATGAAAGCAAAAGTTATTCTTCCAAAACATCTGGAACGCATGGAGTATCACGGAGAAGTCAGATCTGTTGCGGAAAATAGTATTTCCCTGATTTTGTCTGACAATCCACAGTTAAACGGATCCGAAACCTGTAAGGTTCAGGTCACGGTTGACAATGTTCTCTACTGTTGGGATCAGGCGCAGATACAGGCTGACACGGCATCCGGTTCCCATGCCTATGTATTGCAGCTTTCCGCACGTCCGGAGATCAAAAACCGCCGGAAATACCCACGGGCAGATGTGTCCAATCCATGTACCATCACGCTGAAAGATTCCGACACAACGTTCTCCGGTCAGCTTGACAATATCAGTGCCAATGGATTTGCATTTCTGATCCGGGATCCGTTTTTCATGGATCACAAACATGCAGATGTTGCTATCGATATCCAAAATTTTGCCCTTTCGGATCAGTCCCATCTGGAAGGACATGTCATCCGGTGCTCGGATGATGAAGGTGTATATATTGTGGGATGTCAGATGCCGGAAGACAATTATGCAATACGCAATTATGTAGATTCCCTTCTCGGTCAATAAATAAAACAGGGAAAACTTCTCTATGATTCCATAAAAGTTTTCCCTGTTTTCTTATCATTTAAGCTGTCAGCAAAAGTTTTTCAAACTCTTCTTTGGGAAGCGGTCTCGAATAGTAATATCCCTGAATACTGTCACACTTCATCTGTTTGAGGAAATCCACCTGTTCTTCTCTCTCAACACCTTCTGCCGTAACGCACAGTCCAAGTTCCTTTGCAAGTAAAATCGTATGTTCCAGCAATCGTTCCCCACTGAAATCTCCGATGTAATCAATCAGACTTTTGTCAATTTTTAACGTATCGAAACATTTCATGTTCAGTGTTGCAAGGGAAGAATACCCCGATCCAAAATCATCTACAAGCAATGGAAAACCATTGTCATGGAACTTATCTGCCAGCCCCTTGATATTGTCATTGTCAATTGCTGCGCTCTCTGTAATCTCAATCGGAACCAGATGGGTTTTTACTCCGATTTCATCAGCGATCTGCTGATACCGGCTGACCACACTGTCAAAATACAGACTTGCCCTGGACAGATTGATGGATACCGGAATAATCTCCTTTCCCTGTTTCTGCCATTCTAACTGCTGCATACATACTTTTCGGAAAACATACTCATCCAGAACTTTTATCAGTCCGTCTCTCTCAAACAACGGAATGAATTTGCCGGGTGGAATAACATTTCCCTTTTCATCTCTCCAGCGGATCAGACCTTCTGCCCCTACCATCCGCTCTGTTTCCGGATCATATTTCGGCTGATACCACACCTCAAAACAGTTATTTTCCAGAGAATGTTTAAATTCATCCTCCATGGCTTTATCTTCAAGCATGCGGATCGTATCTTCATGGCTGTAAAACTGATAGCTGATATCTTTGCGATCCTTGATCTGATTCTTGGCAAAATTTGCTTCGCTGTATACCTCTTCCACTTTGGAATCCGGTTTCCACTTCGTCACTCCAAAATAAGGGATCAGCTTCGGAACCTTCAGTCTTTCCGACAATTCTGCCAGTATGGTCTCCAGCTGCTGTAACTGCCGGATCGTCTTTTCCTGATCCTTTCCACTACTGTAAATCACAAAACGGTCTGCATTGATATGTCCTGCCAGATCATCTTTTTCCAGTATCCCCTGAATACATTTCCAGATTCCTTTGAGTGTTTCATCCCCTTTGATAATTCCACAGATCGAATTGATAATTTTAAAGGAGTGGATGTCCATGGACACCAGATATCCCGGTTGCCGGAAATCCCGGATTTTCTTCTTAAAACTTTCGTAATTATTTCCACCGGTTACACTGTCCACATATGCCATGCGCTCAAGTTCCCTCTGTTTTTCGGAACTGATATCGGAAAATCCTGCTACCATCCGGTGCAGCTGTCCTCCATCCGATGTATTTACAAATTTTGCACGGCAGTATTTTACTTTCCCATCCCGCACAATCCGGTAATCATACTGATATGCTTTTTTCAGGCTCAGCTGCTTACGGAGATTTTCAATGGAGGTCTCATACAGCATTGTCTCACGATCTTCGGTAAGGACAACCTTCCCCACATATTCTGCCATGATAGCTTCATATCCCGGAATTTCCTTAAGCGTATCATTGAGCACAGAGCGCACTGCGGAGTTCACCTTATATACATATACCTTATCATGATCCACATCTACATAATATACACTGTTAAAATTGCTTCCCAGTGCCTGAATAATCTCATTCTGGCGTGTGTCTGCCCTGATCTGTTCGATCAGACCCAATACATATTCCGGTTGTTTCTGTGAACCGCTCTGAATCCTACCCATAGAGATCTGATATACCATGTCTTTTCCCGAAGACTGAATCTTTGCACTTACCGTCTTTGCGCCATGGTCAATATCCTGAAACAGTTTTAACAGTTTTTCTTTTTCCATAATTCTGTCCATGAGGATACTATGCTCCAGATCCGTAGCATTCTCCACGATTCCCATGTGACGGGCTGCAAACTCTGATGGCCTGATCCTGTGTTCTTTGGGATAATAGTAAAAAAAATACTTTCCCCATTTTGCCAGAATCTCCTGAATCTCTGTTGATATATCCCTGCACTTCTTCTGATCGTTTTTTTCTACCATAGGCCTGCCTTTCCCTGGTAAACTGTAAATATTGTCTGATTATTTCCGTACAAATATACTATAGCACAAACTATTTTCCTCGTAAAGGTAGTAGATTTTCACAAAAACACACGAAAAGCGCATGCAACAGAGATGTCACATGCGCTTTCCAACTACACAGCATTCGCTTATGTTCTATTTTACGGTTTCTACCTTAATCACATTCGTATTTCCTACTTTGCCATTGATCAGACCACCGGTCAGAACAACAGCATCTCCGCTCTGTAATGAAAATACTTCTTTTGCCTTTTTCATTGCATGGTAGAACATAACTTCCATCGAACTGAATTCCTCGCAGAGAACCGGAGTTACGCCCCAGCTTAAGTTCAATTTCCGCCATACTTTCTCGGAAGTCGTCATTCCGATGATATCTACCGGACAACGGAAACGGCTGACCATACGTGCGGTAGTTCCGCTGAGTGTACTTGCGACAATACATTTTGCCTGGACATCAACTGCCATCGCACAAGTTGCATGCGAAATGGCATCCTGAATGCTTCTTGTCTCAAAATCAGAAGTACGGAAACGCTTGGTATATTTGATCTGGGATTCCGTATACTCAGCAATCTCTGCCATGTTCCGCACAGCATCTACCGGATATTTACCGGCAGCCGATTCTCCGGACAGCATGATCGCGGATGATCCATCGTATACCGCGTTTGCCACATCGGAAAGCTCTGCACGTGTCGGACGCGGATTGTGAATCATGGACTCGAGCATCTCGGTCGCAGTGATAACACGTTTTCCGAGCATACGGCACTTGCTGATCAGATACTTCTGAACCGCAGGCACTTCCATGCCCGGGATTTCGACTCCGAGATCTCCACGGGCAATCATGACACCATTGGCAATCTCACAGATTTCTTCAATGTGCTCCACACCCGAACGGTTCTCAATCTTTGCAATAATATCAATATCTTCGCCGCCGTTCTCGTCAAGGAATTTACGCATATCCTCGACATCTTTCTTTACGGAAACAAAAGATGCCGCAACGAAATCCACGTCGTTTTTGATACCAAACAGCAGATCTTTCTTATCCTGCTCGCTCAAAAATGCATGATCCATGACCTTGTTCGGGAAATTCATGCTCTTTTTATCCGACACCTCGCCTCCGACAAGAACCTTACAGATGGCATCCGGTGCTTTCAGCTTTTCTACTTCCAGAATAATCAGACCATTGTTGATCAGGACATGATCTCCCACCTTCAGATTGTTGATCAGGTTTTTGTAGGTTACGGAAACTCTCTCCTGATTTCCCACAATATCATCCGTTGTCAGTGTAAATGTATCTCCATCCTTTAACGTGATCTTTCCGTTTTCGAAGGTTTTGATCCGGTACTCCGGTCCTTTGGTATCCAGCATGATCGCAATTGGAAGACCTAACGCCTTACGCACTTTTTTGATCGTATCAATCTTCTTCTGATGTTCCTCATGGCTTCCATGGGAAAAGTTTAATCTGGCTACATTCATGCCGGCTTTACACATCTGTGTCAGTACAGATTCACTCTCACTTGCAGGTCCGATGGTACAAATAATTTTTGTTTTTCTCATAATGCTTGTTCTCCTGTCTCTATCCAAATTTTTGTATCCCCTGAGTTTCATCCTATCACGCACAGACGGGATTTGCGCGGATATACCGCCCGACGATCAGCCGACGCGCCGGTGGAACAAGAAATTTGGGCTTCGAGGTCAGAATTCTCTGTACCAGCAGCCACTGCTGTGTCATATGGCTCACCGGAAGGAAACGAAGCCCGATTCGCCTGACTTGCGGAACAACGGACGGTTTCCCTTCCCTGAGCACTGTCTGGGAAATGCAAAACTCTCCTGCATCATTCAGGTAATCCTCCGCCTGCCGGTTATGCATACTGCTGCTAAGCACATTGACCTTCTGCTGCATTCCACAGGCATCTGCTACATTCATCTCCACCGGCATGCGAAGCACAAACGCCGCAATGACCACAGCGGAACAGATCAGCACAATATGATGTTTCTTTTTGGTCCGTTTTCCGAAGTGCTTATGCATTTGCAATCACATCTGCCAGAGCTTCCATCGCTGGTAGGTCGGACTCTTTCATGGCGGAACGGATCGTTACCATCGGCTCCACAATGGTAATATTTTTCATGGTTTCCAGAATTCCCTTCATCGTTCTTCCGGCCGTCGGTCCCCAGGTACCGTTCTCAATAATACCTACGGTACGGTTCTGGAATGCCTTGGACTGTAAATGATGCAGGAAGTCCTGCATACATGGGAATACACCGCCATCGTAACTTGCTGCTGCAAGAACCATACGGTCATAACGGAACGCATCTTCCACAACTTCTGCCATATCATCACGTGAAAGATCCATGACAGAAACTTTCTCTACTCCTTTGGCACGCAGCATCTCAGCAAATTTCCGTGCTGCTTTTGCAGTATTTCCATGGATCGATGCATATGCTACAAGAACACCCTTATCCTCCGGCTGATAGCTGCTCCAGGTATCATATAATCCAATGTAATAACCAAGATTTTCATTTAATACCGGACCATGCAGCGGACAGATCGTCTGGATATCCAGTCCTGCTGCTTTCTTTAACAGTGCCTGTACCGGTGCACCGTATTTTCCTACAATATTAAAGTAATATCTTCTCGCTTCACAGGCCCATCCTTCCGGATCTTCATAATCCAGTGCGCCGAATTTTCCGAATCCGTCTGCAGAGAATAAAATCTTTTCACTGCTCTCATAAGTTACCATAACTTCCGGCCAGTGTACCATCGGTGCCATATAAAAATTCAGCGTATGGGTACCAAGGGACAAAGACTCTCCTTCTGCCACTGTAATTTTATGGTTCTCATCTACCGGAAGCTCGTCAAAAAACTGCGGAAGCATGTGAAATGTCTTGGCATTTCCCACCAGGGTCACTTCCGGGAAAAGCTCTACCAGACGTCCGATACTTCCGGCATGATCCGGCTCCAGATGGGAAACAACCAGATAATCCACTTTCCGTCCGTCTAATGCGGCCAGCAGATTTTTCTCCCACTGCTCCACACCTCTGGTGTCTACCGTATCCATTAAAGCCACTTTTTCATCCAAAATCAGATAAGAATTATAAGATACACCATGCGGAACCACATACTGGCTCTCGAACAGGTCAATTGTCTTGTCATCTACTCCAATATACTTTACTGCTTCTGAAATTGTTACACTCATTTTTTCTCCCTCTCTTTTTGTTTTTATTTATGTATTATGATGCATACATATCATTTTCTTCTTCACGCGCTAAATCCTCCGGACTCATATAGCGGCGGAACAGGCGCTCTAAAATAAAATCAAATACAATCGATGCAACTGCCGGAATCACCACAAGCAGTACCGGTATAATATAAATCGACAGAGCCGATGCAATCAAAATCACCAGCAGCAGCAATGCCCATGGCAGATGCCTTATCATCAGCAGAAATGCATTTTTCAATGTCTGCTTTACGGTATTTTCAAATCTTGCAATATATGGGAATAAAAATGCGCTCCACATAATCGCAACAGCAATCATAATCAGAAAGAAATAGAAAAATGCGCCCTTCATACTGCCGGTTTTTAATACCTGATAGGTGATATAGGCATCACAGCCCAGAATAATCATAACGGCCAGCCATATAAGATATGGCAGTGTTGCAGCCTTAAAGTTGTCCCTGAACGCTCCGAAAAAGGTTCTTGTGGTATATCCGCGGTCACCGCGGATGGATTTATGTACCGTGTAATACAACGCGGTGGTCGATGCCCCGATCGTAAAAACCGGAATGCAGCAGATCACCCATAAAATGCTGACCCACACGCAGTCCACAAGTTTTCCCAGCATCTGAAATACAATATTATCCCAATTAAATTTCACGCTTATTCCTCCAGTCGCCCAATAATTTCTTCTGCGATTTCTTCTTTTGTTTTTCCATCCGTAGCTACGAGAATGTCTGCAGCCGCCTCATACTTTGGCCGGCGTACTTCCATCAGTTCAGAAATGTATGCAACATTCATATGACCGTTTAAAAGTGGACGGTCCGTACTGTTTTTTACACGTTCGTATATGGTCTGCGGTGTTGCCGTAAGAAATACAACGCTTCCCCCATCCCGCATGCAGTCTACATTTTCCTGTCGCATTGCCACACCGCCTCCACAGGATACGATTGTCGGCTCCTGCTGATTTAGTGACTGGATCAGTTTTGTCTCAAGCTCCCGGAAATAAAGTTCTCCGTATGTTTCAAAAATTTTGCTGATCGGCATTCCCTGTTCTTTTACGATACGCTCGTCCATCTCCACAACCGGATAACCCAGCTTTTGCTTTATCGCACGTGCAATCGTGCTTTTACCAGCTCCCATAAAACCGATCAGGAAAATATTTTTCTTTTCTTTATTCATGAAAAAATTTCTCCTTCACTTCTTCTACCGGCATATCCATACCTGTATATAACCGGAATGCAGCAACTCCCTGCCACAGAAGCATTCCCTTACCTCCAATACAGGTACATCCTGCTTCTTTTGCTTCCCGCAACAGTTTTGTCTCTGCCGGATTATAAACCGCATCACATACAACCAATCCCGGACGGAATGCAGATAAATCTTTTACCACACTCTGGTCATCCATCGGTTTCATACCAACGATCGTCGCATTTGCAAAAATGTCACTGGATGTGATCTCCTCTGTCATCTTTGCCGTATCCGCAATGTCATATACATTGACAACAATTCCCGGCACTGCTTTTCGGATCTTTTCTGCGGTCTGAAGAGTACGCTCAAAAAATGCATCCTTAATATTGAAAATCGTGATCTCTCTGGCTCCATCTAATGCACATTGTACCTGAATGGCTGTCGCAGCTCCGCCACCGCCTGCGACCGTGATCTTTTTTCCTTTAATATCTACGCCATGGTCCTTGAGGTTGTGTACAAAGCCTTCTCCGTCCGTGATATATCCGGTCAATCTGCCGTCATCGTTGACAATTGTGTTTACAGCTCCGATAATCTGTGCTGCCGGAGACAGCTCATCCACATACTTTGCCGCCTCGGTCTTATCCGGCATCGTCACATTGATTCCACGCATATGAAACAGTTTCACCGCGTCAAGTGCTTCTTTTACCTGATCTTCTTTTACATCAAATGCAACATATGCATAATCCAGCCCCAGCTTTGCAAAGCTGTAATTGTACATTGCCGGGGAACCGGAATGTCCTACCGGCGAACCGATCAGTGCAAGTAACCCTGTATGTCCTGAAATTCTTTCTTCCATCTTTTTTCTCCTGTCCTTGTATGTTGGTTATATGATACCATAACTTTTAAATTAAGTACAACAATTCCAGTGGTCTTTGAATAAGTACCTGTGCTCTGTTTTTACGAAGGAACTCCGCATCGCGGAATCCCCACATGACCGAAACACACGGAAGTCCCGTGTTTTCCGCGGTCTGAATATCCACCTCGGAATCTCCTACATAAATGGCCTTCTTCGTGTCCGTTTTTAAAATTTTCATGGCTTTTTGTACCATATCGGGTGCCGGTTTTTTTGCCACACCTTCCATCTCACCGATTGCCGTAGTCATATAACCCCGGAAAAAACGTTCATCCAATTCTTTTACTGCCGAGTCCAGCTTATTGGATACAATTGCTGTCTTCACTCCGCGCGCCTTTAATTCAGTCAAAAGATGCATGATATCCGGATATGGCTTTGTATGATCCAGACAATGCTCCCCGTAATATTTTTTAAATTCCGCAAATGTCTCTTCAAACTTCGGGTTTTTCTCCCCATCCGGCACGGCACGCACCATCAGCATGCGCACCCCGTTTCCTACATATCTGCGCACCTGATCCAGCGTACAAGTCGGCATATTCTGTGACTCCAATGCCGCGTTGGTAGCGTTTTTTAAATCTTCCAACGAATATAACAAGGTTCCGTCCAGATCAAAGATCACACTTTTTTGCTCTTCCTGCTCACCGGAATCCCGATAGATTTCTTCAAACAGATCTTTACGCATAATCCGGATATTGTTGATCGTATCACTGCTGTCAACCATGTAATCTCCAACCCGGCCAAGTGTATACTGTTCGTTTTCATCTTTATCCCGGAACAGTTTTACCTTGCGCGCCAGCCTGCGTGCACGAACAATTGTAGTTCCCTTTGGCACGCAGACCTTTGCACATTTCATCGGTTCTACGATGATTCCTTTCTCTACATCTTTGATGGTAGGTTCATACTCTGCATTTCTCAGATCAAACTTCCAATCCGTGTAAATCCGGAATTCTTCCATAAAAGCCTCTTCATTACGAAAGAAACATTCCCCTTTCGGTCCAATGATAAAAACAATTCCTGCTTCCACTGTAGCTTTCATATCTCCCTGCAGAGTCCGCACAGTCACCTGCGTTCCCTCCGCAAAGAGATCCGTTGCCCGGACATATCCCCACGGAACGGAGCGTCTGCAGTACGTCTTTACATCCTCTGCCTCTATTCTGCAATCCTGTGCATACACAATATCGGTATTTCCCATATAGTCCCGCATACGCTGCTCGATAACAGATTTAATACCCGAAGCTGCCGGCTGTTCATGTCTTCCCTGTGCATCATACTCCATGCGCGGTGCAAAATGATGTTCTTTGCAAAACTTTAAATATTCCTGTGTCATCAATTCCATCGGAATCAGGCCACCCGCTTTTTCCAGATGTCCTCCGCCGGAACCAATTCCTTTGCACAACTCTGCCGCAAGTTCACTCGCCTTGACTTCTTTCACACAGCTTCTCACTGAAAACTTCACACCTTCTGGTTGCAGATTAAATGCCACACAGATATCAATCGCATCCACTTCCAGTACCAGATCGGAAATCAGTCCGAGAATATTCGGATCACACTGCCCCACTTTTACAATCGCGGCACGAAATTCTTCTACATAATCCGTATGAAGAAGTGCTGCTCCAGCAACTTCCAGTTCTTCCAGCGAAAGATTGGCATTGCGGAGTTTCCTCATGATTGCCGGGTCAAAGTTTGCCTCGTCACGCAGATCCCGGTCTAGCGGATGTACAATTTCCGTCAAACTTCCAGTATCCGTATATAATCCATAATACAGTGCTGTTGACAACTCACGATTACCCCGTACATCAAATCCTTCTGTTTTGAGCATATTCCAGACCAGTGTCGAGCACGCGCCCAGATTAGAACGCACCTCGGAAAGCTCTGGTAATTCCGTGCAGATCCGGTGATGGTCAATTACAGCAATATGTTCTGCTTCAAACACTGCAGAATTTCCGGAATGGTACTGGCAGTCCACCATCACCAATAACTCTGGTTTGTGCAGATAATCCACATGCTCGATTGGTATTTTCAGATCCCGGATCAGCATCACCAGATTCGTTTTCCGGATCACATTCTGCCCTCCGTAAATCAGACGTGGTTCTTTTCCTTTGGATTTCAAATACAGATAGACCCCAAATCCACATGCAATGGTATCTGCATCCGGATTGTTATGGCACTGTATTACAATATTGTCATACGCTAATAACTCACTCAGTTTCATCTTAATTCCCCTTGCCTGATTGTTCTACTTGCTTTTTAGATTATATGGGAAGAAAAAGCTGCTGCGGTTCTTTTTGTCAAACATCGAATTATATTGCAACATATGATACTTTTCAATCCATTCTTTTTCTTCTCCCTCGGCCTCATCGATATGCAAATAGCAACCTTTACTTTTGGAATAATAGCCTCTGGAATTGATGGCTGGAACAACCTCCTGCATATCTGCCAGAAACTTATTGTATGCCGGAAGCTCAATTCCAGCCCGTTCCAGTGCCATGGTAGACAGATAATCAAGACTGGTAATGTCTACCGTTTCTTCCGGTGTATCATAATTGGTCCAGATAAAAAACGGAACTGTGTACAGTTTTTCCAGCTCATCTTCCGTCAGCCCTGTGAGTCCTTTTCCATTCAGAATCGGATAAAAATTACTGTTTAAGCTTGGCTGATGATCTCCAAAGAAAATGATTTCTACCGGATCATCTACCTTTGAAAAATAACTGATCAGGTTTTTTACTGCCTCATCACTCTCGTGTACCAGGGACAGATACTGGTTGGCATCCGTATAAGAACGTCCAACTTTATAATAATTCTCTGGAAAATTGTCATAGGTTTCCGTATAACCACCGTGGTTCTGCATGGTAATTCCCATAAAGAACAGTTTTTCATTATTTTTACGGTTTTCATAACGCCTGATAATCTTATCATACAGTTCCTGGTCGGTAATATATTCCCGCAGGATCTTTGTCTGGTCAAAATAATCAATAAAGTGCATTTCGTCAAACCCGATATGCGGATACACCAGATTCCGGCTCCATCCGGTTTCATAATATGGATGCATGGCAATGCACGTATACCCGTCATCTTTCAGATTTGACACAATCGTTGTCGGAGTATCACTGATATACTGCTGATAAACAACGGATCCCATCGGAAGAAATGCCATGGAATTTCCGGACATAAATTCCCACTCCGAATTAGGAGTCTTCGCGCCAAATACCGACGAAAGTGCATATCCCTTCGTTGTATTCTCTTTCAAAGAATCGATAAACGGTGTGAGCGGCATGTTGGTCTGCAGATCCCCCAACACACTCAGATCGGAAAACGATTCATTCATAATGGCAATGATCGTCGGATTTTTTGCTTTTTCATTTGTTGTGCTGTAATCCTTTTTATCGGATTGATAGGTTTTCTCCAGTTCTTTGATCTTATCTTTGGAATATCCTTCCGGAGCAGAAATAAAACTGTCACGAATCCCCAGTACGTAATTCAACAGATATCCATTGCGATAAGTTCCCTTCTGTTCCCACGTCTCTGTGTTTACATCATAAGCATTTGCTGCAATGATCACACAACTTAAGGCAATCGCCATCACAGAAATTACCCGCATCTGAATTTTTCCGGTAAACCGGACATGCCATTTGCGGACAAAAGCAATAAACAATGCTGCCAGAAAGATCACATATACTCCACGATCGTTCAATTGCAATTTATAATTTCCTGCCACACTCAGACCGGTTCCAATGGATCTGATATCGGAAAACGTAAATTCATTTCCGCGGAACAGATATACAAAATAGTCTACAAATCCAAACGAAAGCAGCGACACATGGGCAATGATGCAGGTCAGCCCACTGTTGTTCGTAAAAATCTGCACAACAAAATAGACAATCAGACAGCAAAGCACATTTAAAAAGAGCTTCTCGTACGTTGTCCTCGTAAAGTTTTCAGGATCAAGCAGCATATACTGTATCGAAAAAGTGGTGAGACAGGAACCTCCGATAAACAGAATCAGTGTCCAGAGCCACGGACACCGGTCATCCAGTTCCAGATGCAGACTTTTTACCAGATAGTACAAAAATCCATATGCGATCAATGCAACGATGGAAAAATCAATGGTCACATACATTACGACTGCCAATATAATTGCAATCGCCGCCCATATGTTATTTTTTTTATCGTATTGAAGTTTGATTTTAAATTTTGGTTTCATGCCATTACAATACAACAAAATTCCCGGCATGTAAACCGGGAATCCTGTCTGAAATCTTAATTTTGTGTGAATTATTTCTTTTTGAAGTTTGTGTATCCCTTCTGCTTATATGGATGTGCAGCCCAGAGTTTATCTGCTGTTTCTTTCCAATCCTTTGCGTAATCTACGCACTTTCCACACAGATGCTCAACCGGCTCCTCCTGTTCTACATCTGTAGAATGAGCTCCGGTCTCATGAACCATCTTCTGTAAAATCTCCGGATTCTCAAGCATCGGACATGGACGAAGCATGTTTTCGTTGAATGGCTGGTTATCACGGTAAGCCATAAACAACGGCTGCTTCAGACACTCAAGCAGGGATTGCTCGCGGATGTTTGCTCCAGAGTAGTGAATAAATACACATGGCTCTACATCACCCTTCGGGTTAATATGACAGTAGTTACGTCCTCCGGCGATACATCCTCCAACGTATTCACCGTCGTTCTGGAAATCCATAACGAAGATTTCTTTTCCACCTTCAAATCCACGAACTTCACGCAGTCTGTGGTAAATATATTCTCTCTGCTCCTTGGTCGGCATCAGTTCCGGTGAAGCCTTCATTCCTACCGGCATCAGATGAAAATACCATGCGAAACGGCTTCCATGCTCGATCAGAAGATCAAAGAACTCATCACTGGTAACCGCATCCATATTCTTGCTTGTATAACATACACTGTTTCCAAAGATCAGTCCGTTCTCATGTAACAGATCCATTGCGTGAAGGACTTTATTGTATACACCTTCTCCACGTCGGAAATCGTTGGCATCTTCAAATCCCTCAAGGGAAATGGAAAGGGAAAGATTTCCTACACGCTTCATATCCTCGCAAAGCTTCTCATCTACAAGTGTTCCGTTTGTGTAGCAATGGAATGCGCAGTCATTGTGTTTCTCACACAGACGGATGATATCAGCCTTACGTACCAGTGGTTCTCCACCGGTCATCATATAAAAATATACGCCCAGTTCCTTACCCTGTGTAACAATGTTGTCTAACTCATCAAATGTCAGATTTAATTTATGACCATACTCTGCTGCCCAGCATCCTGTACAATGGAGGTTGCATGCACTGGTCGGGTCCATAAGAATGAGCCACGGAATATTGCAGTTCTCAATTTCTCTCATTTTACGAATCTTCTTGGTTCCTGCAAACGCTGCCTGATATCCAAGATTCAGTGCTGTCATCTTGGCAACATGCGGATCTGTCTCATCCAGAAGACGATTTACATAACGCATCCACTTGCTGTCCGGATTCTGAATCATTTTCTTTGCGCCTTCGTATGCCTCAGAACGGAAATTGCTTCCCATAAACTTCTGTGCGAGGTTTACAATATTGAGCAAACCTTTCTCTCTGTCCTTATTCAGACTCTTTAACGTAGCATC
>ULWC01039529.1_pt1 | contig 14309 bp, 13 predicted proteins | sample 1959931 | NCBI WGS metagenome assembly ULWC01 (sample SAMEA4835801, study PRJEB28245) | human gut metagenome | biome: gut microbiome; material: fecal sample | place: Denmark | collected 2008
CACGTTTGACTTCGACACCGTCGGCGACGAGGCCAACGGCATCGCGGCCGACCACTGCGTCACCATCCGCGAGCGCGACAGCATGGAGCAGGTCCGTATCCCCATCGATCAGGTCAAGGACTTCCTGCGCGAAAAGTGCGCGTTCTGAGAAAAGTTTTCCTCAGAATAGCAAGAAGGACAGCTCTCTTTCGAGAGCTGTCCTTTGTTCTTTATTTTTTGATCTTCCGGCTCACCAAAAATCCGGCTTCATCCTTTATGATCTCATATTCCTTAGCCATCGAATTTTCAGACCCGACCACGCAGTAGTCGCATCTGTCGGCGTTCCCGCAGGTGCCGCGGCGGAGCAAGGTGCCGTGAAGTTGGCTCATTCCCCAACAGTCGGAATTGCAGAAAAGCGGCAGCACCTGCATCAGATCGTGCTTTTTCGCAAATTCCGCATTTGGGCACTGCGTAAAATGGTATCGCGCGGCACGTTTTTTCTTGTCGTACGGCTCGGATACATTGCAGAAGCACACCGGATGCTGCGCGTACAGCCTGCGGTCCCTTTTCCCCACTCCTTGGAAGACCTTGTCGATCCGCCACATGTCAAAGCTGCGGTTCAAGTCAAAAATCTTTCCCAGCTTTACAAATCCCGACATAAAAAGGCTCGTGACAAGCTCCTGCAATTCCTCTGCCGGCGGATGGTCCGGCAGCAGAGGGTACAGGGAGAAGATCACGATGCTGCCGTAGATTGCGAGGGTATGGCTGGTCTTTTTTCCACCGTAGTCAGGGAGCTCTTTGAGGTATTCGCCATACTGGCGGCCGGTCGCCTCCCAGCGCTTTTTCCCTCCGTTTCTCCGTATCGCGCGTTCAGCCACGCTTCTATCTCCGCGCAAAATTTTGGCATATCGCGTAACTGCATGTGCTCCGCCATCAATTTTCCTCCTGCCCGATCTATTTCATTCAATGGGACTATTCTACCGCACCCCTGCCTGCCGGCAAGAACCCCACAAAGTTGAAAACTTGTCCGGTTGCGTTTTTCCTGTCGAAATGATATACTTCATTATTATGCTTTCAGAAAGGGGACGTCCCCAACATGCGTTTTTTCTCTTCTCTGGTGCGGCCTGACGAGTCGACGGGCGCGGTGATGCGCTGGGTGCACCGCATCTGGGTCTTCTTCTGGCTCACGGTGCTGGGCGCGGGCATTGGCCTTCTCTCGCTCTACCTCACGGCACATTCCTACGCAAGCATCGACGCGACGGCACTCTTGCAGTCGTACTTCAAAATTCCGCTGCTCGTCATGATGAACCTGCTTGCGCCGATCTTGCTCGTCTACCTCGGCTTTTTTCTCTTCGCGCGGCCGTGGGCGGCGTACCTGCTCTCGGCGCTGCCGTTTTTCACGCTCGCGCTCGCGAGCTACTACAAGGTGCAGCTGCGCGGCGACCCCGTGCTCGCCACCGACCTGCGGCTCATCCGCACGGCGGGCGGCATCATGGGCAACTACACGTTCGAAATTTCCGCGCCCGTGATCGTCGTTCTTGAGGGCTTTGTGCTGATGCTCGTGCTCTCGTGCCTGATGCTCCGAAAAGAGCGCATGAGCCCGCGCTCCCGCCTTGCGGGCATCATGCTCATGCTCTCTGTCACGCTCGCGTGCTATTTTGAGCTCTACACCAGTTCATCTATCTACAAAGAGACCGCCAACAACGACCTCATTTCCCCGTGGTCGGCGGTCGAGGTCTACATCTCTCGCGGCACGACGTATCCGTTCCTACACAGCGTGCAGGACATGTTCCCCGAGCCGCCGGAGGGCTACCGCGAGAGCGAGGCCAAGCAGATCCTTGAGCAGTATGCGGACGCCGACATTCCCGACGATCAGAAGATCACGGTCGTCGGCATCATGCTCGAGGCATTCTCCGACCTGTCCGACTTCCCCCAGTTAAATGAAATCTCCGCCGTGCGGAATCTCTACGAGCCGCTGCACGAGCTCGAGAGCCGCAGCGTCTCGGGCAACCTCCTCACGAATATCTTCGCCGGCGGCACGACGAACACCGAATGGGGCTTCCTCACGGGGTACAGCCAGCACGAGGAGTTCCGCGGCCCGATCAATTCCTACGTCCGCTACTTCAAGGATCAGGGCTACGACGCGCTCTACCGTCATCCCGGCTACTCGTGGTTCTACAACCGCAGCAACGTCAACGAATACCTTGGCTTTGACGAGTGCGTCTTCAACGAATCGGGCTTCGGTGACCTCATCTCCATCGAGGACGCGCTCTTCAAGTCCGACACCGTGCTCGTCGACTACCTCTTAAACGACATCGACTCGCGCACAGAGGACGATGACCCTCTCTTCCTCTTCTCCGTCTCGTACCAGAACCACGGGCCGTACAGCTCCGAGACCTACTGGGATGAGTACGTCACGCCCGCCAAGACCGGCTGGTCGATGGAAAGCTGCTGCGTCATCAACAACTACCTATCCGGCATCCGCAGCACGATCGAGCAGATGCGCCGCCTCACGCGCGAGCTGGAAGCGCGCGATGAGCCCATCGTGCTCGTGCTCTTCGGCGACCACAAGCCGTGGATGGGCAACGGCAGCAGCGTCTACGCCGAAATGGGCGTCAATCTTGACGTGTCCACGCAGGACGGCTTCTACAACTACTTCTCCACGCCCTACCTCATCTATGCCAACAAGGCCGCCAAGGAATCCCTCGGTCAGGACTTCCGCGGCGACGGCGGCGACATTTCCCCGTGCTTCCTGATGGACAAGCTCTTCTTCGAGTGCGGCTGGACGGGCGACGGCTTCATGCAGCTCCAGCGCGAGACGCGCGCCGTCACGCCGCTGATGCACGAGGACGGCTACCGCATGGTCGACGGTTCCATCACGCTCGACGTGCCCCCAGACGTCGCCGAGATCTGCCGCAAATACCTCTGCGCGCAGTATTACCGCGAGCAGCACTTTGTTTCCGAGTCATAAAAAGGAGAATCGCCATGAAATCTCTCAAAATCACCGCACTTTCCCTCGTCCTGGTTCTGCTTCTCGCCGCCTGCGGCGCGAAAAACGACACCCCCGATGAACCCGCCGTCGATCCGACGCCGGAACTTCCTATCGAGCAGCCGGTTGAAAAAACGCCCGATGAGCGCATCAACGACATCATCGCAGATATGAGCATCGAGGAAAAGGTCGGCCAGCTCTTCTTCGTCCGCTGCCCCGAAACGGGCGCGGCGGAAGACGTCGAAACCTATCACCTCGGCGGCCTGCTGCTCTTCGGCAGGGACTATAAGGACGCAAACGGTGACTGGCTCACCGAGGACGACTTCACCGCGGCGCTCACGTCCTATCAGGCCGCGGCAGCCATCCCGCTTTTCATCGGCAGCGATGAAGAGGGCGGCACGGTCACGCGCGCGAGCAAAAACCCGAACCTCTTCTCCGAACCTCTCCCCTCCCCGCAGGAGCTCTATGCCGCGGGCGGCCTCGACGGGCTGCTCGAACGAACGCTCAGCTACAATCAGAAGCTCAAAGCGTTCGGCGTCAACGTGAACTTCGCCCCCGTGTGCGATGTGTCGACGAATCCCGACAACTTCATCTACGCGCGCTCGTTCGGGCAGGACGCGCAGACGACCGCGGACTATATCTCAAGCGTCGTGCCCGTCTATGCGCAGTCCGGCGTCGCCTGCGTCTTAAAGCACTTCCCCGGCTACGGCAACAACGCCGACACGCACACGGGCATCGCGCTCGACGCGCGCCCGTACACCACGTTTGAAAAGTCCGACCTCGTCCCCTTTGAATCTGGCATCGCCGCGGGCGCGCCGTTCGTGCTCGTGAGCCACAACATCGTCGAGTGCATGGACGGCGCGTATCCCGCGTCCCTTTCGGCGAAGGTCCACACGCTGCTGCGCGACACGCTCGGCTTCACCGGCGTCATCGTGACGGACGATCTCGCGATGGATGCCGTCAAAGCCTACGCGCAGGACGGCAGCGCCGCCGTGCTGGCCATTCAGGCGGGCAACGACATGATCGTGACCACCGACTATCAGACGCAGATCCCGCAGGTGATCGCCGCCGTCCAGTCCGGCGAGATCGCCGAAAGCGATATTGACGCGCACGTTTTCCGCGTGCTGCACGAAAAACAGGCGCTCGGCCTGATCGACTAAAGGAGAATCCCATGGAAACAAGAAAACTCTACTATGAAGATCCCTTTCAGAAGGGCTTTGCCACCACCGTCGTCTCCTGCGACGCTGTCAAGGGCGGCTACGCCGTTGTGCTCGCGGAGACGGCCTTCTACCCCGAGGGCGGCGGCCAGCCGTATGACACCGGCGTTTTGGGCGAGGCGAACGTGCTCGAGGTCCACGAGAAAAACGGCGTCATCACGCACCTTTGCGACAAGCCCTTCGAGGTGGGGGAGAGCGTCTCCGGCAAGATCGACTGGGCGCGCCGCTTTGACCACATGCAGCAGCATTCGGGCGAGCACATCTGCTCGGGCCTCATCTGCGAGCGCTTCCACTGCGACAACGTCGGCTTCCACATGGGCGCGGACGTCGTCACGATCGACTTCAACGCCGACATTTCGTGGGATGAACTTATGGAGATTGAACAGCTCGCCAACCTGTACATCTATGAGGATCACCCCATCGACATCCAGTTCTATCGCGGCGCGGAGCTCGACAAGGTCGAGTACCGCAGCAAAAAGCCGCTCGATGGCGACGTGCGCATCGTCTCCTTCCCCGGCGCGGACTGCTGCGCCTGCTGCGGCACGCACGTCGTGCGTTCCGGTCAGGTGGGACTCGTCAAGTTCCTCTCCGTGCAGAAGTTCCGCGACGGCGTTCGCATCGAGCTTCTTTCCGGCAAGCGCGCGCACCGCTACCTTTCGGAGTGCTGGGCGCAGGACGTGCGCATCGCACAGGCCCTCTCCGTCAAGCCGAACGCGAGCTTTGCAGGCGTCGAGCGCGTGCTCGCTGAGCTTTCCGCGCTCAAGCAGCGCTGCGCAAAGCTCGAAGAGTCCGTCTTCGCTCAGACCGCCGCGCAGTACGAAGGCAAGGGCGACGTGCTGCTCTTTGAGGATGAAATGTCTGGCGACAGCCTGCGCAAGCTCTGCGACGCGGTCACGAACCACTGCGGCGGCCGCTGCGCGGTCTTTGCCGGCGCGGACGGAGCGTACAAGTACGCCATCGGGCATGTCGGCGGCGATCTTCGTGAGCTCACGAAAAAGATGAATGCCGAGCTGAACGGCCGCGGCGGCGGCAAGCCGAATTTTGTGCAAGGCAGCGTGGCCGCTGCACGCGGGGCGATCGAAGCATTTTTCGCAGAATAATTTGCAATGATTCCCGCACCAATGCGGGAGAAGTTTCCCCTGCACCGTGCAGGGGGGCGAGTCAAAGGGGCCATTCTCTTTCGCAAAAGAGAATGGCCCCTTTGGAACCTCAAGAGAAAGACTTTGATTGGCAGTCTCAGGCTCGAATGGCCTTTGTGCCTCCGGAAGGTGACTGCCTGCGCGCGGCGTTGCCGCGGTTTGTGTTGCTATACGATTTGACCTGCTTCTATCATCCGCTGCCGCTCTGCTGATCTTGTAGGAGTACAGACTAATTTCCGTCTAACGAGGCACTACTCAATGCGGCAAGCGTCAGCAATGCCGCATTCGGTAGGCAGTCTGCCGCCCAATGCGACGTCACACGCGCCTCACGATAGTAAGGCGCGGTTGCAAAACGGTGACGAAACGCACGGATTCATGGCGAAGCCATGTACACCGCACCTGATTGCGCAGCGCGTGCAGCTCTTCAAGCTACAAACTGCCAATGTCGGGGGGCGAGGGGGACTCCCCTCGCCTTTCTCTGGGGGATTTAAAGGGGGTATTCTCTTCGGAAAGAGAATACCCCCTTTATTGCCCGTTTCCGCACAGTGCGGAAAACTCCCGCCCGCGACGCGGGCTTTGTTTTTGCTTGAAAAGGAAAAATCAGAACCCAAACCCGCTGAGGCCAAGTCCGCTCGTCAGCGCGTTCATCTTCCCGTCCATCGCCTCTTCGGCCTGGCGGAGCGCTTCGTTCACGGCGGAGATGATGAGATCCTGAAGCATCTCCACATCCTCGGGGTCGACTGCCTCGGGCTTGATGGTGATGTTCGTGACTTCCTTCTTGCCGTTGACCTCGGCGCTGACGACGCCGCCGCCGACGCTCGCCGAGAAGGTCTTCTCCTCGACCTCCTGCTGCGCCTTCTGCATGTCCTCCTGCATCTTCATGATCTGCTGCTGCATCTGCTGCTGCTTGAGCATCTGGCCGCTGCCGTTGGAAAAGCCGCGGCGTGCGCTGTAACCCTTTGCCATCGTTGTTGTCTCCTTTTATTTTACTGTAAAATTGTCGAATTTACTGCCCATGCGCAGGAGGTCCTGCATCTTGTCTCGCTTTTTCGCGCCCGGGCGCTCGCCCACGAGGAAGCGGACGCGGATCTCCCGTCCAACTGCGCGGGACGTGACCTCGCTCAAAACGTCTGTCACGACCTTCTGGTCGAGCATGGACTTCTGCACCTCGGTCGAGCAGTAGACGGTGAGAAGGTCATCCTTCACATCGCCCTGCGCCATGCCGATGAACGCGCGCTTATCGGGCGTCAGGCGGTTTTTATAGCTCTCCATGAGCTGGTAGAAGATCTCATCGTCCCCGCTCTCGCCGCTCGCAGGCGCTTCCTGCGCGGGCGCGGGTGCTGCTGCTATCTTCGGCGCCGCGGCCTTCGGTGCGGGCGCGACCGGCTCGCCGTAGGGCGGCGGTGCGTCATAATCGTCGGGCAGCGGCGGCTCATCCCACGGAAGCGGCGCTTCCTCGGCGGGCTTTGCGCTCTCTGTGGGCGCTTCCGCGGCCTTTTGCGGTGCGGGAGCGAGCTTTTGCGCCGTCGCGGGAGCAGGTGCGCTCGCCGGTGCAGATGCGGGATGCTTCGCTGCGAACTGCACGCCCGCGGCGATCTGCTCTTCGAGCCGCGCGATGCGCGCGCCGAGCGCCGCCAGGTCGCCGGAGAGTGTTTCGTCGCAGAGCTTCAGAATGCAGAGCTCTGCGTCCGTGCGGCGGTTTACGCTGAACTGGAGCTGCGCCGCCGTCTCCTGCAAGATCGTACAGAGCTGGATGAAGCGTGCGCTCGTCCCCTGCGCGCGCAGGTTTCGGAGCGTTGCGGCGTCATAAGCGCCGCTGAGTAAGCTCTCGCCGCCCTCCCCCGCCGTCGCGCTGATGAGCAGCTCGCGCGAGAGGGTCGAGAGCTCGCCGAGCACCGCGCCCACATCCTTACCGCCGTCGTAGAGCTTGCCGAGAAGCTCGAGTGCCCCGCGCGCGTCGCGCGTCAGGATCAGCGACATGAGCTGTGCGGTCTGCACGTTTCCGGCCAAACCCAGCGCGTCGAGCACGGCGTTCGCGTCGATCGCGCCGCCCGCGGCCGCGCACTGGTCAAGAAGACTCAGCGCGTCTCGCAGCGCGCCGTCCGACAGTCGGGCCAGCAGCGCCGCGCCGTCCTCCTTTAAGTCGATATTCTCCTGCCCCGCGATGTAGTTGAGCCTGCCCACGATGTCCTTCGGCTGGATGCGGCGGAATGAAAAGCGCTGGCAGCGCGACAAAATCGTCGCGGGCACCTTGTGCAGCTCCGTTGTCGCCAGAATGAACATCAGATGCTCGGGCGGCTCCTCCAAGATCTTGAGCAGTGCGTTGAACGCGGGCGTTGAAAGCATGTGGACTTCGTCGACGATATACACGCGTTTTTTTACCTGCGCGGGCGAATAGATGGCCTCGTCACGCAGCGCGCGCACGCTGTCCACGCCGTTGTTCGACGCCGCGTCCAGCTCGACCACGTCGAGCAGCCGCCCGCTCTCGATGCCAAGGCAGCTCGGGCAGCGGTTGCAGGGGTTGCCGTTTTCCGGATGCTCGCAGTTGACCGCGCGCGCAAGTATTTTGGCGCAGGTCGTCTTGCCCGTGCCGCGCGTGCCGGTGAAAAGATAGGCGTGCGACAGCCGCCCCTCCGCCACCTGGCGCTGCAAGGTCTCGGTGATGTGCTCCTGACCGACCACGTCGGCAAATGTTTTGGGACGCCACTTGCGGTAAAGCGCCTGATACATCCGCAGCCCTCCCTTACAATAGAAATACTCCCCCGTATACAGCTGCGGAACCGGCGTCCTTGCGGCACATGGATGGTCCCGCTTAATGCTGCTCGGTTCCCCGCCTGACATGGTTCGCAGGTACCCATTGCGCAAGACCGGTTCCGCAGCTGTATGCGGAGGAGTTGTTGAACAAATGGTATTCTACTATATTTCAGAAAAAATATCAACAGAAAAATGAAAAAGGGGCTTCACAAATTTAAAAAAGTGTGTTATGATAATTCGCGCTGGGAGACCGGCATTGCTATTTGGGCCTGTAGCTCAGTTGGGAGAGCGTACGGTTCGCATCCGTAAGGTCGTGGGTTCGAATCCCTTCAGGTCCACCAAAAAATAAGAGACACGCGAAAGCGTGTCTCTTATTTTTTGGTATCCGTAGGACATTTAACAGCGCACAAGCAAGTGAATTGCTTGTGCACCAAGGTTTTCGCACAGCGAAAACACTTGTGACGCGCCGCTTGGCGCGTTTTTTGTTTCACGCGCCGCAGGCGGCTTAACCCAAGGGTAATTCAAATGCTCGGTGGAAGTGAATCCCACCTCCGCCAAGATTTTGCTGCGCAAAATGCTTGCACGGCGCAAATGCGCCGGTTTTGGTATCCGTGGGACATTTAACAGCGCACAAGCAAGTGAATTGCTTGTGCACCAAGGTTTTCGCACAGCGAAAACACTTGTGACGCGCCGCTTGGCGCGCTTTTTTGTTTTTCCGCAGACGGCTTAAAGGTTCACTTGGGCCGCTTTTTTGTTTACAGCCCCAGGCTCTCGACCCATTTCTGCACGCTTGCCATGCTCTCGCGGCTGCTCAGGCGCTTGCCGGGGAGCCACTTTGTCCCCTTCGAGCAAGCGGATCTCAAAACGTCCTCGCCGCCCATGCCGCTGCCGCCGGAGGTGGCAAAGGGGATGACGGTCTTGCCCGAAAAGTCGTAGCTTTCGAGGAACGTCTCGATGATGCGCGGGGCCTGATACCACCAGATGGGAAAGCCCACGAACACCGTGTCGTACTGCGCCATATCCGCGACCTTGCCCGCGATGGCGGGGCGGCTCTTGGGGTCCTTCATCTCGATGGTGCTGCGGCTCTTTTTATCCATCCAGTCCAAATCGGCAGCGGTGTAGGCCGTCTCGGGCGCGATCTCGAAGAGGTCGCCGCCGGTCACACCGGCAAGGGTCTTGGCAAGCTTCGCGGTCTGGCCGCTGGCGGAAAAATAGGCAACTAAGGTTTTCATTCTACTGCACTCCTATCTATTGAAATTTCTCACTGTTTCGCTTCCGGAAGGACCTCGTTGATGCAGGAAAGCGCGTTGAGCGTGCGCGGGAAGCCGATATACGGCAGGCACACCGTGAGCGCCGCGAGCAGGACCTCCTTCCCGTTGCCGACGGCGGCGTTCCCGCCGACATGGGCCTTGACCTGCCCTTCGCAGCCGCCCTGAGAAGCGAGGATCGCGAACGTCAGCAGCTCGCGCTCGTGGATGGGCAAAAACTTTCTCGTATAAAAATCGCCGAAGCAGTAGGCGGAGAGATAGTCCTGAATGTTCTTCTGGTTCTCCGGCGCGGCGGCGCGCATCGCGTCGATGTGGTCGCCGAAGATCGACTTCTGCGCCGCGATGCCATCTAAAAGGCGGCTCTCCTCCGTCACGGTCTGGCCGCTCGTGAGCGGCAGGACGATGCCCTTTTCGGCGAACACGGCGTTCACCGCGTTCACGGCGTTTTCCGCCTTGCCGAGGCCGATGTACGGCGCGCAGTGGTAGACGGCCTCCTTGATCTCCTCAGGCTTCACGCCGCACGCGAGCGCCGCGGCGGTGTGGCGCTTGACCTCGTTCATCGTCTGATTCGTCGTCGCCACGACCAAAATGACCAGCTCGCGCAGTCTGGCGCTGAGCTTTTCCTCCGCGTAAACCTCGCCGTAGATGAGCCGCTCCTTGATGGCGGCAAACTCGGGGTCGGTGACGCCGAGTGCGGACGCTCCGCCGTACAGCGCCTTTGTGGTCTTTTCCGCCTGTTCTGCTCTGTTCATTGCAATGCCTCCTAATGCGTATCCTTTGCAGTCGCGGCACGAATGCTCGCACCGACTGCTTTTCTGTTCTTTCTTCCCACATTTATAACGTTTTGTTCGCTATGTCGAATCCCCATTTTGAGAAATGCAAATTTTGCGCACACCGCGGGGGAACCGCGCAAAAAAAGAGCATTCTTTCGAATGCCCCTTTTTTTACATAAGGTTGGCAAAAATCGACGCGCCGACGACCGTAAGAAGGCCCGCCACGACGATGGACAGGCTGCTCATCGCGCCCTCGACCTCGCCGATCTCGAGCGCCTTGGCCGTGCCCAGCGCGTGCGCGGCCGAGCCAATGCTCACGCCCTTGGCGATGGGGTCGGTGATGCGGAAAAGCCTGCACACCGAAACTGCGATCACGTTGCCGAAAATGCCGGTGATGATGATCATGGCGACCGTCAGCGTCACGTAGCCGCCGAGCTCTTCGGAAACGCCCATGCCGATGGCCGTCGTGATGGACTTAGGCAGAAGCGTCACGTATTCCTCGTGTGTAAGATGAAAGAGCTTGCTCATCACAAACACGCTGCAAAGCGTCGTGATGACGCCGGAGAGAATACCGGCGAAGATAGCCTTCCAGTTGCTCTTCAGAAGCGATAGCTTTTCATAAAGCGGCACGGCGAGGCACACGGTCGCGGGCGTGAGCAGGTAGCTCAAATACTTCGCGCCCTCGTAGAACGTGTCGTAGCTGATGTGCGCCGTCAAAAGCACCGCAATGGTCAGCACCACCGAGATGAGCAGCGGGTTGAAGAGTGCGAACTTGAACTTTTTTTGCAGCAGCACGCCGATGCCGTAGGCAGCAAGACTGACAGAGACGCCGAAAAAGACGGACTGTTCAAAAAATGTCATTTCTTCTCCGCCCCCTTCTTGCCCTTTTTGAGTACCGCCTGCGTCACAAGGCCGGACACGGCCATAACGACGATCGTTGTCACCGCGGCAATGATGAGATAGGCGACAAGATTCGCCTGAATGACGTCCCACGAAGCCATCAGCCCCACGGCGGGCGGAATGAACATGATGGGCATGATCTCAATGAGAAAGCAGGCCGTGTCGTGCACATCACTGAGCTTGATGATGCCGAGCATCAGGCAGAGAAACATCAGCACAAGGCCGTAGATGCTCGCCGGAACGGGCAGAGGCAGAAAATAATTCAGCAGCTCCCCAACAAGCGAGACGATGAGGATGATGCCGAACTCCTTGACATATTTCATGATTTTTCCTCTCTTTGTGTGTTAATTTTCATTGTACGGCGCGCACTTTCCCCTGTCAATCGACGAACGGGCGGGATTCCGCCCCGCTGCGCGGCTTTTTCTTAACAAGGTGTATAAAGGCGGCGCAAACGCCGCGCTTTCGCCGCCCGTGTGCAAAATCCCATCTTCTGCAAAAAATCGTTGTCCGCTTTGCACAGAACAGCCCGCGCAGATTTAGTCGAAGCGCCGAACTTAGAATTTTTTCTCTAAAAGGCGAAAAATGCGCGCTTTTTTACGTCTAATGAGATAAAAGCCGATGCTTCGCCGCCGCTCTCTGCCGGGGCGGCGAAGCGCCGAGTGGAAAATTCATACAGGGAGGATAACACCATGCAGATATCCACACAGTCGCGCAAAAGACTTTTGTTCGCCGCGCTTTTCCTCGCAATTCTCGTCCCTCTTTTCTTCACCCTCGAAATCCGCTCGCAGCTGCCGCTCCTCGGTTTCGAGGGCGGCTCGCCCCTGATCGACTGGGTACATCAGAATACGACTGGCAGCGGTTTCTTGCGGAAAGTGACCGGGGACGCCACCTTTTACAGTCTTGTGCTCCTTGCAAAGGACTCTCGCCTCGGGGCGCTGCTGTTTTTCCAGAGCATCGTCTGTGCTGCGATCACGCTCGTTCTGCTCTGGCTGACGCTGTATTGCAAAAAGAGCTATCTCACACCGTTTACGATCGCCTATACGATTTTGTCCGCGCTCATTTACCTGGCCACCATGGGCGACTACGCCATCAACTCGCAGGCGGAGGAATACTGCGTCCTGATGCTCTGGGGCGCTTATCTGCGGGAGGGGCGCGGCCTCGGCTCGGTACTCGTCTATCTGACTGTCGTAGGCTGCTATTTTGTCAGCCTTGCGTGCAGCCGTAGGGCGGCATAAGGCAATCCCCGACTTTTCCACAGCAAAGAAAAACGGCGCGGTCTCCCGCGCCGTTTTTTGCTTTTCCGTTTTCACATCAGCGTCATATAGCTGACGCCGTCGAGCGCTTCAAGCGCCTGGATCTCCTCGTCCAGCGTCGTTTTGCCGTTCACCCAGAGGGTGAACGTGCCGCACACGGGGCCGCCGCTCTTCTCCTGCGTCTCGCTGAAGAGGTTCAGGTCCCAAATGTAGTGTCCGTGGCCCTTTACCTGGCGGATGATCTGGCCGACCGTGCTCTTTTTCTCCATCTCGAAATACACAGTGGAGACGCGCTGCGTCTTGCGGATGTGAAGGTCCACGCGCCGCAACACTTGCATCGCAAGGAAGATGAACGCATAGCAGATGATGCCGCCCGCGTAAAAACCCGCACCGAACGCCGTGCCGATGATGGCGACCGCCCACAGGCCCGCCGCGGTCGTCAGGCCGCGCACCTCCTGATTGCGCGTCACTAAGATCGTGCCCGCGCCGAGAAAGCCCAGCCCCGTGATGACCGAGGCCGACATGCGCACAAGGTCCGTCTCGCCGATGCCGGCAACAAAGATATTCGTCATCATCACGAGCGCCGAAGCATCGCTCACGATGATATACGTCCGAAAGCCCGCCGCCTGATTGTGCCGCTCGCGCTCAAAGCCGAGCGTGCCCGCGCAGAACGTGGAGAGCAGGATGCGCACCACGATCGAGAGCACCGTGATATCTGCGAGCTGCTGAGAGATCGCTGCCATAGGATCTATTCCTCACTTTTTGCAAAAAACTGGAAATACCCGCACAGCAAACTATGCCTGCCGCGCAGGAAAGATACCTTTCCGCCGCAGCCTCAGTCGCTCGCCTTTTTGAGCTCGACGTTTTTCTCGTAGGCCACGGTCACGGCGTCTAACACCGCCGCGCGCATGCCGCGCTCTTCGAGCGTGCGCACGCCCTGGATCGTCGAGCCCGCGGGCGAGCAAACGCTGTCCTTGAGCACGCCGGGGTGCTGGCCCGTCTCGAGCACCATTTTCGCCGTGCCGAGCATCATCTGCGCGGCATACTGGATCGCAGACGCGCGCGGCAGGCCGCACGCGACGCCGCCGTCGGCCATCGACTCTAAGAAGATCGCGGCAAAGGCCGGGCCGCAGCCCGCGACCGCCGAGCCCGCGGCATGCAGCTCCTCCGCCAGCGGGAAGAGCTTGCCCGCGGGCGCCATGTAGCGCAAAAACGCCTCCTGCTGCGCCTTGTCGCAGTTGCCGCTGCACGCATAGAAGATCACGCCCTCGCCCACGGCGGCGGGCATGTTCGGCATGATGCGGATGACGGGATAGTCCCCGCCCGCAAGCTCCTGAATGCGCGCGATGTCCAGTCCCGTGACCATGCTGATGAGCACCGGCGCGCTCTTGCGCTCCTTGAGCGCCGGGGCGATGCCCTTGAGCACGTCCACGATCATCTGTGGCTTCACGCCGAGGAAGATGTGGTCCGCCTCGCGCGCGATGATCTCGTTACTGCTCACAACGGCCCCGATGCGCTCTGCGAGCGTCTCCGCCTTTGCCTTCGTGCGGTTGGCGAGCAGCTCCTCCACCTCGCCGCTTCTGGCCGCCGCGCTCGCCAGCGCGCCGCCCATATTTCCTGTGCCGATAAAGCCGATCTTCATCATCTGCCGTGTCCTTTCTACACCCATCAGGAACCCAAGCGCAGCCCTGTACCGCGCACCGCCCCTGTTTTTATTATCAGTAAAGGATATATCAACCCCCGCCGCCTTGTCAAGCACCGCGCCCGTCAATCACCCGTTCAAAATAATGTTTACCGCACCGCCTTTACGGCCTTCCGGCCCTTCCCTTGCCGCATTAGCTGCCTTACGGCAGCAAACAGGCCCCCGCACCCAAATCGGCGCAGCATCTCCCATCCACCACCCGCCGCATTTTCTGCCCTCACGGGCAGAAAACAGGCGCCAGCGTCGCAGACTTTCGCGTCCGCAGACGCGAAATAAATTTTAATCGTTTTTTGGCGCGACAGAAGGTGAATTGCCGCAAAGCGGCAAGAGAAGCC
>ULWC01064417.1_pt1 | contig 14265 bp, 18 predicted proteins | sample 1959931 | NCBI WGS metagenome assembly ULWC01 (sample SAMEA4835801, study PRJEB28245) | human gut metagenome | biome: gut microbiome; material: fecal sample | place: Denmark | collected 2008
TCGACCACGTCGCTGAAGTGGTGGCCAAGGGCGATCTTGTTGCAGCCGATCTCGCGCGCCTTGCTGTAGAGATAGCCGCGGCGCATACGCGCGCAGAGGTAGCACGGTGACTGCTCGATGCCGCTCGTGACATCGAAAATATTCGTCTCAAAGATCGTGACCGGGATGTGCAGCAGCGCTGCGTTGCTCTCAATCTTCTGCCGGTTGACGGCGTTGTAGCCGGGGTCCATGACGAGATCAATGACCTCGAACGGCACGTCGCTATGCCGCTGCAGCAGCTGCAGGAGCTTGGCCATGAGCATGGAGTCCTTGCCGCCGGAGATGCACACCGCGATCCGGTCGCCGGGGGCGATGAGTTCGTACTGCTTGATGGCGGTGATGAACGGCGTCCAGAGCACCTTGTGGAATTTTTTCTGGATGCTGCGCTCGATCAGCTGATAGGGTTCGAGTTGTCTGCTCATGTTGTTCGCTCCCGCTTGTAAAGAGTGCCCCTCCCTTTTGGGGTTACCCAGTAGGATACCACATCGGGGCGCGGATGGCAAGCCGCGCTTGCCAAATCCGGCGCAAGGCGCTATCATGGGAGCATCTCAACCATCAGGAGGCAGCGCCATGCCCAAACAGGCACTCATCATGATCGACATGCAGCGGGGCTTTCTCGACAGCGCGTCCCCGCTGTGCATCCCGGCGGCGGAGGGGACCGTGCCCGCGTGCGCGGCGCTCATCGGCCGCTGCCACGAAGCGGGCATTCCCGTCATCTACGCCGTGCGCCACTACCGGGCCGACGGCACGGACGTGGAAAAGCCGCGCGCGGCCGCGTGGGCTTCCGGCGGCAAGCCGCTCTCGGAGGACTGCGCCGCGCACCTGTCGGATGCGTTCCCGGACGCATTCACCGTCCTGCCGCAGGACTATGTGCTTGTAAAGCCCCGGTTCTCAGCGTTTTTCCACACAGGGCTCGACCTCATCTTGCGCCGGCTCGGCGTGCAGACCGTCCTGCTCGCGGGCACGACCACGCCCAACTGCATCCGCACAACGTGCTATGACGCCATCTCGCTCGACTATGACGCCGTCGTGCTCTCGGACTGCACATCGTCCGTCACCGATGCCGTGCAGGCAGGCAACCTCGCCGACATGCAGCGCGTGGGCGCGACCGTGTGCGCGAGCACGGAGCTGACGCTCGCATAACCTCAGATAAACCAGCGGCCCCGGGTGCAGATCGCACCCGGGGTCGTTTTCGCAATTCGTCATGACGAGGTCGAGATGCGCGTGATGTTCAGCCCGCGCGCGCCGACCTGCACGCTGCCGTCCTTGAGCGAGATATACGGCGAAAAGTCCACCGTCTCGCCGCCCGACGTGATCGAGACCGTCACGTCCGGGAAAATGTCGCTGACGTTGCAGCCGATGACGAAGGCATCACCGTTCGTCTGCTCATAAAAGAGCGTTTTGGAGTCGGTGACCATATCGTTTTTGTACAGGCACACGGTCGCGTTCGGGTCGCGCGGGATGATGAGATAAAAGTCCCCGTCCGAGATGTGGTGCACCGGCAGTTCCCGGCCGCCGAAATACGTCTGCTGGAAGAAATCCAGATCCGTCGGCGCCTGATAGCCGAGGTAGGCCGCGGCATAGAGCTGGCCGTCCGTATACGGCAGGGTGCTCAGCGGGTCTGGCGTCGGCGTCGGCGTGGCCGCCGCCTCCTGCGCGGGGGTGGGCGTCGCGTCCGGGGTCTGCGCCGCCGTGCCGCAGCCAGCCAGCAGCAGCGCGCAGAACAGAAGGGTCGAGAGGATCGTTCGCTGTTTCATGGGTCGCCATCCTTTCTGAATCAAAATGGTATGATTACGTTTCGTGCGCGTGGTCATAAATCGGCTGGATATCCGGCGGCAGATGGTCCGGCAGCATGGCGTGCACGCGGTCCTCACTGCCGTCGCGCATGGCCTGCTCATAGTACCAGCATTTGAAGCGGATCATGTCGAGCGATTTTTGCAGGCGCGCGATCTCCGCCTCCACCCGCTCGGCCTGCTGCACAAAGAGCGCGTGCCGCTGCGGGTACGTCTCGCTCCCCTGCGCACACCATTCCATAAACTGCTTGATCTCCTTAATTTCCAGCCCCGAGCGCTTGAGGCACTCGATCACGCGCAGCGCCTCGAGCTCCTGCTCGCCGAAGCGGCGGATGCCCGACGTGCGCGTGAGCGCCGGGAACAGCCCCTCCTTATCATAATACCGCAGCGTGGAGACCGGCAGATCAAACCGCTCCGACACCTGTCCGATCGTATACATGGGATCACCTCGAAAAAAATTCGCAAAAAAGTGCTTGACCTGAAGTTAGCTTTAGGTTGTATGCTTAGGATATCAGATCACAGCGGCCGTGTCAACGCCCTTTTCCCGTCGGACTACGCATTCCGCGACATTTACCTGCTCGCCTCAGCGACCGAGGACGAGCCGGATACGGACGAGCGCGCCATCCACGGGCTCGAGGGCTGGATCGCGTGCTACGAAAAGTGCCGCCTCGCCGGAACGGTGTTCGCCGGCGGCGTGACCGAGCCGGGCGCGATCGCCGGCCACCCCGCACTTGAGACCGCCCGCGCCATGGGCGCGGCCATCGCATAAAACCGATACAGGAGGTATGTAACCATGAACAGCACCCTGACCCTCACCCAGGAATGGGACAAGACGTTCCCGCAAAACGCCGCCGTTGACCACTGCAAGGTCACGTTTCACAACCGCTTCGGCATCGAGCTCGCGGCCGATCTCTACAAGCCGAAAAACGCCGCCGGAAAGCGCGCCGCCGTGGCCGTGAGCGGCCCGTTCGGCGCGGTGAAGGAGCAGAGCTCCGGCCTGTACGCGCAGGAGCTCGCCGCGCGCGGATTTCTGACCGTCGCCTTTGACCCGTCGTACACCGGCGAGAGCGGCGGCACGCCGCGCTATGTCGCCTCGCCCGACGTCAACACCGAGGACTTTTCCGCCGCGGTCGACTTCCTGTCCGTGCGCGATGATGTCGACCCGGAGCGCATCGGCATCCTCGGCATCTGCGGCTGGGGCGGCATGGCGCTCAACGCCGCCGCCATCGACACGCGCATCAAGGCCACCGTCACGTCCACGATGTACGACATGACCCGTGTGACCGCCAACGGCTACTTTGACGCCGACGACAATCCGGACGCCCGTTATGCCCTGCGCCAGGCACTCAACGCGCAGCGCACCGCCGACTACAAGGCCCGCACGTATCAGCGCGCGGGCGGCGTGGTCGACCCCGTGCCGGACGACGCGCCGTTTTTCGTCAAGGACTACCACGACTACTACAAGACCCCGCGCGGCTACCACCCGCGCTCGCTCAACTCCACCGACGGCTGGAACGTCACGTCCCCGCTGTCGCTGCTCAACGCGAAGCTGCTCGCCTACGCCGATGAGATCCGCAGCGCCGTGCTCGTCATCCACGGCGACAAGGCGCACTCGTGCTACTTCAGCCGCGACGCTTTTGCCCGGCTGCAGGGCGGCAACAAGGAGCTGCTGCTCATCCCCGGCGCCGTGCACACCGATCTCTACGACCGAATGGACATCATCCCGTTCGACCGCATCGAAGCATTTTACCGTCAGTATCTGAAATAAGGAGGTATCATCATGGTCAAACAGACTGCGGGCAGAGACGCCCTGCATGATTTTGCACCCAAATTTGCCGAGCTCAATGACGACGTGCTCTTCGGCGAGGTCTGGTCGCGCGAGGGACAGCTGCCGCTCAAGCTGCGCTCGCTCGTCACGATCACGGCGCTCATCAGCAAGGGCATCACGGACAGCTCCCTCACCTACCACCTCACGACCGCAAAGCAAAACGGCGTGACGAAGACCGAAATGGCCGAGATCCTCACGCACCTCGCCTTCTACGCCGGCTGGCCGAACGCCTGGGCCGCCTTCCGGCAGGCGAAGGAGGTCTACGCCGACGGCAGCGCGGACGCAAACGGCGGTCTCTTCGGCCTCGGCGAGCCGAACACGGCCTACGCGCAGCACTTCACCGGCGAGAGTTTCCTCAACCCGCTGACCGACCCGACGAAGACCGTTTTCCTCGCAAACGTCACCTTCTCCCCCGCCTGCCGCAACAACTGGCACATCCACCACGCGAAGTCCGGCGGCGGCCAGCTGCTGCTGTGCACGGACGGTCTGGGCTGGTATCAGGAGGCGGGAAAGCCCGCGCAGGCCCTGCACCCCGGCGACGTCGTGACCATCCCGGCCGGGGTCAAGCACTGGCACGGCGCGCAGAAGGACTGCTGGTTCAGCCACATCGCCGTCGAGTGCCCCGGCGAGGAGACGAGCAACGAATGGTGCGAGCCCGTCACGGACGCGGAATACGCCGCACTCGACGCCGACTGTGCACAAAACCCGTGATTTTGGGCTTCCCGGCACACATTTTCTGCATACCGCCACTTGTTCTTCCCCCTACAATCGTGGTATGATATAGCATCCGCAAAACCCGGAGCGCTTTGCGCTCCGGGTTTTGCTTTTTGAAAGTTTGAAAGGGTGATAACATCATGATCCACGGTTTTCTCAAAGCCTGCACGGTCTCGCCCGCGCTGCGCGTGGCCGACTGCGCGTTCAACACACAGCAGACCATCGCCGCCATGCAGCGCGCGGCGTTGGACGGCGCGCAGCTGGCGGTGTTCCCCGAACTGGGGCTGACCGGCTACACGTGCGGCGACCTGTTTTTCCAGCAGCCGCTCCAGCGCGCCGCGGCCAAAGGGCTCGCCGCCGTGCTGGAGGCGAGCGCGGGGCTCGACCTTGTCGCGCTCGTGGGCCTGCCCGTCGCGGTGGACGGCAAGCTCTATAACTGCGCCGCCGTCGTCTGCCACGGGAAGCTGCTGGGTCTGGTGCCGAAAACGCACCTGCCGAACTACGGCGAGTTTTACGAAAAGCGGCAGTTCAACCCCGCACCCGCCGGCGTGCGCACGCTGCGCTTTGCCGGGCAGGAAGTGCCGTTCGGCACGCAGCTGCTGTTTCGCTGCGCGGAGATGCCGGAGTTTTGCCTCGCGGCCGAGGTGTGCGAGGATCTGTGGGCTCCGCTGCCGCCGAGCACGCACCACGCGCTCGCGGGCGCGACCGTGATCGCAAACCTCTCGGCCAGCGACGAGACGATCGGCAAGGCCGACTACCGCCGCGCGCTCGTGTGCCAGCAGTCGGCGCGGCTGCTGTGCACGTATCTCTACGCCGACGCCGGCCACGGAGAATCCACGACCGACATGGTCTTTGCCGCGCACGACCTCATCTGCGAAAACGGCGCGCTGCTGGCGGAAGCGAAGCCCTTCGGCCCGGGCTGCGCCTGCACGGAGCTCGACCTCGGCCGCATGGTCAGCGAGCGCTGCCGCAGCACGACGTTCCAGCCCGAGAGCGCGGGATACGAGACGGTCGTGTTCCACCTGCCGCTGCGGGAGGTGCCGCTCACACGGCCCGTCTCGCCGACGCCGTTCGTCCCGGCCGACGATGCCGCCCGCGCCGAGCGCTGCGAGCTCATCCTCGCCATGCAGGCCGACGGGCTGGCCAAACGCATTGCCCACGCGCACGCCAAGACCGCCGTCATCGGCATCTCCGGCGGGCTGGACAGCAGCCTTGCGCTGCTCGTGGCCGTGCGCGCGATGCAGCGGCTCGGCCGCCCGGCACAGGACGTGCTGGCCGTGACGATGCCGTGCTTCGGCACGACGCACCGCACGCGCTCGAACGCCGAGATCCTCTGCGAGGAGCTGGGCGTGACATTTCAGGAGATCCCGATCGCGCGCACCGTCCATAGCCACTTTGCCGACATCGGGCAGGACGAAGCCGCGCTCGACGTGACGTATGAAAACTGTCAGGCGCGCGTGCGCACGCTCGAGCTCATGGACCTCGCCAACCGCACGGGCGGGCTCGTCGTCGGCACGGGCGATCTGAGCGAGCTGGCCCTCGGCTGGGCGACCTACAACGGCGACCACATGAGCATGTACGGCGTGAACGCCGACGTGCCGAAAACGCTCGTGCGCCACATCGTGCGCTATGCCGCCGACGCGGCGGAAAACGAGGCCCTGCGCGCCGTGCTGCTCGACATTCTCGACACGCCGGTCAGTCCCGAGCTGCTGCCGGCGAACGAAAACGGCGAGATCGCCCAGCAGACGGAGTCGCTCGTCGGCCCGTATGAGCTGCACGATTTTTACCTCTACTACGTGCTGCGCTTCGGCTTCGGCCCGGCGAAGATCTACCGGCTGGCGCGCCATGCGCTCGGCGACCGGTACCCGGACGATGTGCTGCTGCACTGGCTGAAAAATTTCTACCGCCGCTTCTTTGCCCAGCAGTTCAAGCGCAGCTGCCTGCCCGACGGGCCGAAGATCGGATCGGTCACACTCAGCCCCCGCGGCGACTGGCGCATGCCCAGCGACGCCTGCGCCGCCGTGTGGCAGGCAGAGCTCGACCAGCTGGGATAAAAATCACACAGCCCTGCACCATACCGGTGTGGGGCTTTTTACGCTCTTTCGCCTTATTCAAGAAAAATTTACATTTCACCATCTTGACCTAAAGTCAGCTTCATGCTGTATGATGACGGTAACCTGAAAACAATATGCAATACGGAGGTAAGCAATATGAATTCTCTCATTCTTTATTATTCTTACCGCGGCAACACGCAGCGCATCGCCGAGCGCATCCACAGCGCCATCGGCGGCGACATCGCCCGCATCGACACCGTCGTACCCTACACCGGCTCATATGACGATGTGGTCGCGCAGGGCGAGCGGGAGGTCAAGCAGGGCTTCCTGCCGGAGCTCAAGGCGATGGACATCGACCTCAGCCGCTACGACACGATCGTGCTCGGCACGCCCGTCTGGTGGTACACCTGCGCCCCGGCCACGCGCGCGTTCCTGACCGCGCACGACCTCAGCGGCAAGACCGTCTATCCCTTCGCCACGAACGGCGGCTGGCTTGGCCGCACGCTCAAGGACGTGGCGGCGCTGTGCCCGGGCGCGGACGTGAAACCGGGCCTCGACGTGCACTTCGACGACACGACCCTGCGCACGCCGGACAAGACCATTGACCGCTGGATCGCGGCCATCCACGACTGAGGAGGCATCGCCATGAAAAAGCTCATCCCCCTGCTGACCGGCGCGATCATGCTGCTGAGCCTCGCCGCCTGCGGCAGCAGGACCGCAGCGCCCGAGGCCACCACGGCCCCCGCCGCTGCCGGTGGCAAGACGCTCGTCGTCTATTTCTCCGCGACCGGCAGCACGAAGACCGCGGCCGAGGCCATCGCCGCCGCGACAGGCGGCGATCTGCTGGAGCTCGAACCGGCCGAGCCGTACACGAGCGCCGACCTGGACTACAACAACGCCGACAGCCGCGTCTCGCGCGGGCATGACGACGAGACCCTGCGCGACGTGGCACTCAAGACCACGACCGCAGATAACTGGGCCGACTATGACACCGTCTACATCGGCTACCCGATCTGGTGGGGCATCGCCGCGTGGCCTGTGGACACGTTCGTCAAGGCCAATGACTTCACCGGCAAGACGGTCATTCCCTTCTGCACCTCCGGCAGCAGCGACATCGGCGAGAGCGGCGCGCAGCTCGCAGCGCTCGCCGGCACCGGCGACTGGCAGGAAGGCCAGCGCTTCCCCTCCGCCGTCACGCAGCAGGAAGTCACCGACTGGGTCAAGTCCCTCGGCAAATGACCGCGGCAGCACAAAATCGCATCCCCGGCCGTCGGAAAAATCGTCGGCCGGGGATTTTTGCAAATCTTTATCTCATCTATACAAGATTTTTTGTTATTTCCTTGAATTTTCGCCTGAAATATGCTATCTTTTCTCCTAGCGGCAGTGCCGGATCTCGGGACATTTCCTGCCGACACTGTACCGCCGCGGATCATGCGGCCGGGAAACTTTCAGAATCAGAAAGGATGACCCGATATGCAGCCCGAAATACGCGACGTCCTGTACCGGCTCGTTGGCGAGCACGGCTGGAACTGGGGTATGGCGCGCAATCTCATCAATCGCCAATTTGGCACCAACTACACGATCAAAGAACTGCAGCGGTTCTATCTCCGCCGTCCGCGGCCAAAACCTGACACGGTTTTCAAATAAATGTATAGTAAGAAATCCCCGGCGTCGGTATTCACCGCACGCCGGGGATTTCTTATTTCATTGTTTCGCCGGGGCGAAGTCTGCCGAGGCGCTCCAAACGCCGAACGATTGCGCCATTTGTGCGCTGAAACCGCGCCTGCATCTCCTCCATGGAACAGCCTACGTCAAACATCTGCATCAGGGCGGCTTCATCCGCCTCCGTCCACGGCTTGCCCGCATTGGGCAGTGGTGCAGACCGCTTCGGCCGGTCCGACACATACCGCAGCACGCAATGCAGCGCGCGGATGATCTCCGGCCGGTTGCAGACGCTGTCGGCCGGTAGGCACTCGCCCGTCAGCGGGTCGACGCCGTCGGCCAGTTCCGTCAGCAGCGCTTTTGCTTGCTTCAATTCCATCGTCATGCGCTAGCGCCCCCACCATTCGTAGTCCGCGGGCAGCTGCCCATTGCGCTTACGCTCCGCCATCCATCTGCATTGATCGCAATCGTACTGCGCAGCAACAAACTCCAGATAGCTCTCACGAACCAGCCCAACAATAATATATATGAGCGATATATGAGCGCAAAAAACCGCATATCATTTCTCCTTTCCCAAAGCCGGTTTTCCTCTGTGCTTTCATACTATCAGAGCGCCAGTCCCATAAACAGGACTGTGCAGAGAGTGTGCAACGGAGTATGAAATAGAACAAATTTTTCGATTTATTTCACACCCTGTTGCATAGCGCCCACGAAAAATTTAAAACGAAAAAATCCTGTAATCTCAAAGATTACAGGATTTTCGTGGTGGAGATAAGCGGGATCGAACCGCTGACCTCTTGAATGCCATTCATGTCCTTCACGTGAATTATCATTTTTTACCTCAAAGAAAAGTGTTGACACGTCAGTGTTTTTCTTGTACGATGTTTCAAGAGGCATGAAAAGTGTCAACTATTTTCGAGTATTTTTGTTGACACTTTTGTTGACACTTTTTCATTTGGAGGCAGTGCAGCCATGGCAAACATCAGCGCGAGAAAAGGAAAAGACGGCAGTGTTGTCAGCTACCGTTTCCGCACCTGTGTTGGGCGCGATGAGCAGTATCGGCAAATTTGGCGCACGTGCACGATCAAGCGGCCGGAGGGATTGACTTCGGCAAAAGAACGCCGCGAGGTTGAACGGCTTGCGGATGCATGGGAGCAGGAGCAGCAAGAAAGCTTCGAGAGAAACGGATCAGCGCAGGACAAAAGCAAGATCACGCTCGCGGAGTTTGTCCGTGCACACTGGTGGCCGGATCACGTTCTGGACGGCACGCATACGCCGAGCAGTATTTCTTTCTACCGCAATATGTCGGATGACATTGTGGCGTACTTCGGCGAGAGTAAGAAGCTGCGCGCGATCGATGCCGAAGCGGTCAAGTGCTACATCAAGTATCTGAACACCGAAGCGCTGACGCGCAGCGGCAAGCCCTACAGTGCGACCACGATCACCCGCCACTACCAGACACTCCGGAACATCATCAACTACGCGCTCCGCTTCGGGTATCTGAAAGACGACCCTTGCAGGTATCTCTCCGTCAAGGACAAGCCACGCAAAGAGACAAAGCAGATTGATTTTCTCGCGCCTAAGGATGCGCAGCGATTTCTTGCAGCGCTTGAGAGTGAGCCGCTGTTCTGGCGCTGCTTTATGAACGTCCTGATTACCTGCGGTCTCCGTCGCGGCGAGGCGAATGGTCTGCAATGGGGAGACATTGACGGCGATACCTTTACGCTGAATGTGGCGCGCAATGTGACGATTGACAAGAACAGTCCGGATAAGATCCACATCGGCGAGACAAAAGGCAAAGAGAGCCGCACCGTTCCGCTCTCTCCGCGTGTATATGCCATGCTCATGACATTCAAACACGAGCAGGAGGAGAAATACAACGGTAAGCTGCTCCCGAGCGCATACATTTTCTGCAGCACGGTGAACCCGTATGCGCCGCAGTACCCAACTGTGCCGACGCGCTGGCAAGCAAGATTTGTGAAGCGTCACAACCTGCCGAATGTCAGCCCGCACGATCTGCGCCACACGGCTGCAACGCTCGCGCTGGAGGGCGGCGCGGATCTGAAACAAGTGCAGCAGCTTCTTGGCCATAAAGACCCGGCCACCACCATGCGCTTCTATGCCGGTGTCACCGAGGAGGCCGAGCGCAGAACGGTGCAGGGCATCGAGAGCGTGCTCGCAAGCGGGGAGAACTGAACCATGAACTACCCGAACAATGTACGCGCATACCGAGAATACCACGGCGTCAGTCAGCAATGGCTTGCGCGCAAGGCAAAATGCGGCAGAACGACGATTTACGAAATCGAACGCGGGGATCGTCTGCCGAATGTCGTCACGGCGATCCGCATCGCCAAGGCGCTGAAAACGACCGTGGAAAACTTATGGGAGGATGAACTATGACAGACGAGGAATGGAGGATGTACTTACGGCGCGAGATCGAGCGGCTTCTGGATGAATCAAGCGAACAAAAGCTGCGGCTGACGCTGGCACTGCTGCGCGCAGCGTAACAAGAGAATAGGCAAAGAAAGAGGGACAGGATTGATTTCCTGCCCCTCTTTTTTCGATTCGACGTTTTTCACAAAAACTAGTCCTCGCATTTGTGCATTATAATATACCTATTGTGATATTCTTCGGCGAAACGCGAAAACCTTCATGCTTTTGTCGAAAGTTTTCAAACACAACATCTTGCGCTATTGGAATTTTACACATACACTAAATAGGCGTTGCGTTGAAGAAACCGACAAAATAGGATATAATTACAACGTGTAGGACGATAACGCGCAGTAATTCTCAGGGCGTTGCGGCTGCAAAATACTTACATGGAGGATTTACATGAACAACTTTCAAACGATCAGACAAACGGCACACGGGATGGGCCTCCCTGAGGGGACGCTCCGCGCCCGACTTAAGCGCAACAAGCTACCCGGCTTCTATGCCGGATCCCGCTATTACATCAATGTCCCGCTCTTGATGGAGATGCTCGACGCGGAAAGCAGGACGAGCGTCGCCACGGATGGAGGCGAAGCGCATGAGTAAGAAAATCACGCCTATGAGCGCAATCCGCGCAAAGTGTATCGAGTGCTGCTGCGGGAATGCTGCAGAGGTGCGCAGGTGTGAAATCGCGGACTGCGCATTGCATCCATATCGCAGCGGGCACAATCCCGCGCGGGCGGGCATTGGCGGCAATCCGCGTAAATGCGATTTTCCCGCCGATTCTGCGAACTCAACTAAGCCTTTTGCAAATGCAAGCCGCTCAGAGGGTAAGGATGCGTTTGCGCCGGTCAGGCCAGAAAACACGCGCTCAAGTGTGCGCAGGAGGTGAAGCGTGGCGAGTGAAAAGCAGCAACCGTTTGGCTATACCCAGATATCCAACGCCGTCTTTCAGGACAAGCGCCTAAACGAGGCCGATGTAGGTTTGCTTTGCATCATGCTGTCACTCCCGCCTGACTGGCAGTTTTCCGTCGCCGGCCTATGTGCCATTCGCCCGCAAAGCGGTCGTGACAAACTGGCGGCGAGTATCAAGCGCCTGGAGAACGCCGGTTATCTGCAGCGATCACTGCGGCGCGATGGTGGGAAGTTTGTACGCACCGTTTGGGAAATCACTGATACACCGTCAACGGAAAAACCGTCAACGGAAAAACCGTCGCCGAAAAAACCGTCGCCGGATTTCCCGAAGGAAACAAATACTCTAAGTAACAAAGAACTTACTGAGAAAAGAAATAGTGAGAGTGTTCCGCGCGAGGCGCGTGAGCGCACACCCTTTGTTGCTCCGAGTGTGGAAGAGATTGAAAGTTTCTGCTCTCAAGAACAGCTTTCGATTGACGCGCAGAAATTCGTTGATAACTACGCCGCAAAGGGCTGGACGATTGGCAGCACACCCGTTCATGACTGGAAAGCGCTTGTGCGCAAATGGGCGCGTGAAGATCAGGAGAAACCTGCTGCCAAGCAGATAAGAAGCAGGATACCAAGTGACGACGACTACTTAGGAGGTTGGGGATAACATATGATCGAAAACAATTTAATTTCTTCGCTTGATGGATACGCAGCGCGCGGAAATGCCGCCGCTGAAAAGCGCGGCATCATTACCGATGAGGACGGCGTGGAACGTTGCGCGATTTGCAATGAATCTGTTTTCGAGCTCATTGGCGGCGTCAAGAGGCCAGTAGAGTGCGCGTGTGATCGTGCCGAGGCCGACAAGTCAAACCGCCGCAAAGCCGTAGACGCAGCGAGGAGAAAAGCCGAAGCGTCGCCGCTTTTCTGCAGAATGTACACGGAGGGCCGATTCTCGTTTGCACGGGATGATGCCGCAAGCAGCAATGCGTCCAAGACGTGCCGCAAGTATGTAGAACACTTTGACGAACTGAAGCAAAAAGGCTACGGACTGTTTCTTTCCGGCGGTGTTGGTACAGGAAAAACATTTTACGCCGCCTGCATTGCAAACAAGCTCGTCTCGAACGGAGTTCCCGCACTTATGTTTTCGTCTCAAAGCCTCGTAAGCGCAGTTCAATCGTCAAAAAGCGATATCAACGAGCTGTTGCGTGAGTTAAATTCTTTTGACCTGCTCGTGCTCGACGATTTTGGAGCAGAGCGAGAAACAGACTTCGCACTGGAAGTCATAGAGCGTTTCACTGATTCGCGCTCTCTTTCAAAGAAGCCGCTCATTGTTACGTCGAACCTCGCGCCGAAGGACATGATGAATGCGTGCACAGACTTGCGGAAAATGCGCGTTTGCGATCGTTTGCGTTCTATGTGCCCCGTATCCGTCCCTGTTCTAGGCAATAGTAGACGCGCAGAACAGCAGCGGGAAAAAGAACAGGAAGCACTCCGGATTATGGGCCTTGTGTAATGCAAAGCACCCGATTGCACCGAACTGCCAAAGCGCGGCCGCATTGACGCGATTTTTTTACCGACTCAGCAATAGATTTTTTGAACGGAGGGAATGGCCTATAGAACACACGCGGCATACATCCGCAGAGCGAAAAGAACGAGTAGAGTGCGGAGATTCTGCGGAACATCGCGCTCTCGACGACAAGAACCAACTCTGCAAGTATTGGCTGCTCGAAGAGCCGGAGGTGCTTGAGACGTCAAAAAACGTCGTCAGATACTACCCGAAGCACGGGAAGCTGGTATTTCACTTGCCGGATTACTATAGCCCTAGAACGTGCTCCATGCACATCGGCAAGGGTGTCGGGCTTGACTTGACAGCGCTGGACGATAACCAAGACGTGCTGCATAGGCTCATTGAGATCCTGCAGCAGATTGAGAAAAGCGCATGACATGAACTGAATAAGCCTTATGGGGGACGGATTCCAAGCGGCATTTTTATTTCCGTGTGAGCGAAAGTTTTTGCAGGCCGCCTGTTTTCTGCCCCCTCATTGTTTTTTCGGGAACTCTCAAACGGCTGCATAGTATGGGGCGTGGGGCGGCGCTCGACGGGGCGCGCCTTCTTCCGCTACCCCCGGCGGGGGGGAGGGAGGTGTACACACCCGGCTATGCATCCGAAAATTAGGCACCCACGTCAGCGCGGCGCGGGCTGAATTGCTCAACACAGCGCGGCAACCGAATAGAAAAACAGAGCCGTGACGAAATTTGTTGACACTTTCTGTTGACACTTTTGATTTCCCGCTCGAAATTCAGAAAAAGAAAAAGCCCTGTAACCATTGAGATTACAGGACTTTTTCGTGGTGGAGATAAGCGGGATCGAACCGCTGACCTCTTGAATGCCATTCAAGCGCTCTCCCAGCTGAGCTATACCCCCATAGGCAAGGTGTATCATATCAGAAAACGACACGAATGTCAAGAACGTTTTTGCATTTCCGCGAAAAAATCTGCGCGGCGATTCGGCCGCCGCGCAGAGGGTTTCTTTCGCATTGTCTGTGCGCCCGCGCGCTCACGCCTCGCAGTCGCGGCGGACGATGTCCGCGATGGCGGCGGCCAGCTTCTTGTGCCCGTCGGGGTCGAGATGCTCGCCGTCGAGCGCGCTCATCTGCGTGACCGTGCCGGCGTCCAGAAACCGCAGGCCATACGCCTCGGCGATCATCTGATACTGCGCCGCCACGCCCTGCGAGACGGCGAGCGACTGCGCGTCATACTCCGGGTCGCGCTGCGGCGCGGCCGGGCCGAGCGGCGGCGGGGCCACGAGCAGGATCTTCGTCCACGCGGGCAGCATGCCGAT
>ULWC01009532.1_pt1 | contig 14192 bp, 12 predicted proteins | sample 1959931 | NCBI WGS metagenome assembly ULWC01 (sample SAMEA4835801, study PRJEB28245) | human gut metagenome | biome: gut microbiome; material: fecal sample | place: Denmark | collected 2008
GCGTTCCGGGGATACCAGATGGAAGTTAAGGTGGCTGCGTGAGGTGTCAATATCGGGATTGCTGGCGTACTTCTCCTTAGTGCGCTCGTTGTGGGACTCAATGTGACCGATCTCCGGTCCCTTGTACTTGGCAAAGCGAAGAATGGCATACTGTGCTTTCATCGGTTATCCCTCCGTTTCTGCCATACGATGTCGTAGCCCAGCACATCGGCCAGTTCCACAACTTCCTTATATCGGATACTTTCCCGCTGCAGCTTGGCGGAAAGATTGGAAACACTGCCGCTCCAATCGTATTCATCGGCCAGCCTATCCACCAGTTCCTGCATGGTGAAACCTGCACGGACAATCTGCGCCTTGATCTCGTTTCTGATGCTCATAAAATCCTCCCCAATTTTTGTGATGAAAACAGCGAAGCAGGTTTGCGTTTCCGAAAACCTGCTTCGCTGTGTGATGTAATATTCTGTTTTCCTGAAATCCGCTGGAAAAGCGGCGGGCGATGTCCTCTTCGTAAGCGAGGGGTGTCGACTTTCCGGAACCGCGTGACTTCGCAGGAAACCATGCAAACCCACGCGCATCCGTGAAGCCGGTACTCGATTCCGAGCAGCATGGTTTCGCGGAATCGTTTCGCCGCCGCGCAAATTTCTTTCCGGTTTTCACTTGTCTTGCAGATACCCCTTCCGTTTCAGCTCCGCCAGATCGGTAGTCACGTCCTCCGGACACATCCGCGCAAGGCAGCTCAAGTCGTAAATGTCGTACCGAGCCACTAGAAGCAGCGTCATCAGCAGCTTCTGCGTGCCGGTCAAATCGCTGTCGTACAAGTGAAACAGTGGCAGCTCCTTATAATAAACTCTTCCCATTGCATCCTCCTTCGCGGATAAACTGAAAATTCTTCATCCCATCCGCCCATCTATCCCACAGGGGATGCTTGGGATGGATGGGATGGTGTTTTCTGTGTTTGATCTCATAAAATAGGCGGTGTCACCAAAGCTTCGACGCCCCAGAAGCCGTTGACTCGCTTGCCGAGCCGATTCGTGATGTGATTATCGTGTTCAATACCGAACTCATCGGCGTGCTTTTTCAAGGTCATGCTGACCGTCCGCGCCGCCAATGGTTTATAGGTGTTATCGTTGCACCACATGGTATAGATGGTGTACAAATCGGCAGAAGTGATGGTACTTTCAGCTTTCAGCCGAATGTATCCTTCCGAACGCATGAACAGCAGCACATTGTCGGCCTCTCGCTTGGCTTCCACACGGTTATCCTTGGTGCGGTCACTTTCAGTGAAATGATAATTGTTTCCAATCAGCCTCCGCAGACCATCCAGACACCAAAGAAAAATGCCCTCGATTTCGGCACAGAGCTTGTCCGCAAGGAAAGGGTCATCCTCACGGTCAAGCGGTTTCTTCTTAACTGACAGGATCAGCTGTCTGCGGTAGAATCCATCCGAATGGTCGTAGAGAGATTCCAGATCACCATTGGAGAACGCCAGAAAGCGGACGTACATTTCTCCCTGATAGCTCTGCTCGCCCTTGCGCTCCAAATCCATGGGCATTTCAGCCGTAATCAGCGACTTGAGATAGTGGGTGGATTTCAGAGCTTCCATCTTCATGTCATCGTCCACCATCACAAGCTGATGCTCCAGATCAGCTCTGGCAAAAGGGCTACGCTCCACCTTGGCAATGCTGCCGTTTTTCAAGTTGTCACCCAGCAGCTTCTGCATCACAACCCCGATGCGGCTTTTGCCCTCACCGCCGTTGCCTTTCAGCAGCATCATGGTTTGCCCACGGTTAGTGGGAAGAAGGCAATAGCCGAGGTACTCTTGCAAAGTAAGAATGTCCTCGTCCTCCAAAAGTTCCGATAAAAAATGCAGCCATGTGACTGGCTGCGGAGCATTGGCATCATATTTGACCGGCAGACGGTTGCGGCAGAACTCTTTATGGTCGGTGAACTCGCCGTTCAGGAACAGTGTACCGTTGGCAACATGAATCCGATCTTCGTGTACCGGCAGGTTGGGAACATAGGCTTCCAGTTTCACCATTTCCAGAAGTCCCGATGCCCGTTTTGCAAGGCCGCAGGTGAGAAAAGGGCGAAGCATTTCATAGATTTCCTTGCGGACACTTTCTTCATCAGTGATACGGCCATCCTTGGTGAAGAAACTGCCGCCCACACACACCATCGGATGCTGCTGAAGAAACTCCTCACAGAATCCGACTTCATTCACAGATTTGCCGTCATACCAAAAAGGTAATTCACCGGCGTACTCATGTTTACTCATTCATTTCCTCCTTGATTTCCTGCAGGCGCTCCTGCAGAAGTGTGATTTTGTTATCTTTCATCATGTCTTTTACCAGTTCTGCCCTTTCTTCATGTGAACCAATGGTCAACAGATCCAGCATATACTGCGTACATTCGAGCATATGACAGGCTTCCACGAAACGGTCATCTGGCTCCTCCTCCGGTGTCTGCGGTGCGTACCTCTTTTTCCAATCCTGCAGAATGTGCAGATATTCGCTGAGCACCCGAAAGCAAAGCTTTTCGTTCTCAGCCTGTGTCGTATACATCTTTAACTTCGCCAGTACGGACGGTCTGTCTTCACGGATGCCAAAGTCAGCGGCAAGCTTCTGCACTGCTTTCAGCGGTGTGATGCCGAACAGCTCCGATGTGAATGCAATCACATCACCGTTTGCCTGACACCCGAAGCAATGGTAATGATCCTCATACAGCTTCATGCTCGGATGCCGGTCATCGTGAAAGGGACAGCAGACCATCCCGTTTCGACTGACACTCAGCCCGAAATGTTCCGCCGCCATTCTCGGCGTGACCGTTGTTTTGACGGCTTCAAAAATTGTCATAGGCATTTCTCCTTTTAATTTTTCTGACAAATTCTCTTTGTCATCTGAATATACGGAGAAAAAGTCTTAGACCGAAAAAATCAGGAGGTATTGCAAGAAATCAAAAAAGCCCTCCCGCGTTTCTTGCAGAAATGCAAGTGCGGAAGGGCAACGAGTTGAAGTAAAAGTGATTTTCACAGTAGCGAGTGAATAAAAGGTGAATTTTCACTCCAGCCTATTGAAAACCATGAAAATATGAGTATAATATAAGTAAGCTACAATGGAGGTGCTGTATATGCAATATGAAAGCGAGCGCATTGAATATAAATCTCAGATGATCGATGACATTTATAAGGAGGTCATCGCATTTGCAAATACGGACGGCGGCGTGATCTATCTCGGTATTGATGATAAGGGCAATCTGATTGGCATTGACAATGTAGATGAAACCTATACCCGCCTGACGAATGGCATCCGGGATGCAATCGCACCGGATGTGACCATGTTCGTGCGGTATGTCCTCCAGGATAATAAGGTAATTCGGATTGAAGTCGGCGAAGGCAGCTATAAGCCCTACTATCTGAAATCCAAAGGCATGAAGCCCACCGGCGTTTATGTTCGTCAGGGCACATCCAGCGTTCAGGCATCTCCCGAACAGATTCGCCAGATGATAAAAGAATCAGACGGAAATACCTACGAAGATTCCCGCAGTTTGGAACAGGAATTGACCTTTGATGCTGCCAAAACTGCATTCCAGCGCTACGGCGTGGAGTTTTCCGTCGAGAAATACCGCGCTTTGGGCATCACCCGAAACGATGTGTACACCAACCTTGCGCTGCTGCTTTCCGACCAGTGCCATCACACGATCAAAGTTGCCGTGTTCAAAGATGAATTCTGCACAGAGTTTCGTGACAGCAAGGAGTTCGGAGGTTCCGTATTCAAGCAGCTTGATGATGCGATAAACTATCTTGCTCTGTGCAATAAGACTGTTTCCACGATCAAAGGAATTGTTCGCACGGATAAGCAGGATTACCCCGAAGAAGCTATTCGTGAAGCTCTGCTCAACTCTCTTGTGCATCGTGATTACGGATTCAGCGGCAGCATCATTATCAATGTGAATGACAGAAAGATGGAGTTTATTTCGCTTGGCGGACTTCTCCCTGGCCTTTCTACTGAGGATATTCGCATCGGCGTTTCTCAGCCAAGGAACAAGAAACTGGCAGAGATATTTCACCGTCTGCGTCTGATTGAAAGTTACGGTACAGGTATTCGACGTATTTTCAAGCTGTACGAAAACTGTCCTGTACAGCCCACTATCGAGGCAACGACCAATGCTTTCAAAATTGTACTGCCAAATATGAATGCTGCCAGTGCTGCAAGCGAAGATGCACCGGCGACAACCGGCAAAGCCACTGCAGCCATCACCCCTCAGATGAAAACTGTGATGGATTATCTGGCAGAGTACGGCGAAATGACCGACGAAGATCTGCAGGAACTGTTGAACGTCAAAAAGACGAGAGCCTATCTGCTCGCCCGTCAGATGAATGAAAATGGATTGATCGAAATTATCGGCAGAGGCGCGGGTAAAAAGTACAGATTGAAGTGAGGGGAATAGAATATGGCTTTCAGCAAAAAGCTTGAAATTATATATCACAATGGCCAGCCAGATGGTATTCGCTCTATCCGCCGTCATCTGTCTACAATGACCACCTATGTCATTCCTCGCCCGCTGCTTTCGGAAGCCAAGAAGCTGACCGGCATCAATCGTCCCGGCATCTATTATCTCATCAGCGAGACGGATGATAACAAGATTGCACAGATTTATATCGGCCAAACCAGAAACGGGGTAGTCAGACTGGATGACCACAATCGTTCTAAGAATTTCTGGAACAAAGCGATTATGTTCCTTGCCGACAATAAGACCTTTTCTTTGGACATGATCAGCGGCCTTGAAGCTTATGCAATCGGCAAAGCAATCGATTCCAAGCGCTACAAAGTAGAAAATACCGTCAATCCCAAATATGAGATTGATGAATATGATCTTCCTCTGATTGAGGAAGTGTATGAAGAAATCAAGTTTATCATGGCAACGCAAGGCTATAAAATGGAAAACACCAAAGCAACCTTGAACGATGCCAACACGCTGCACACCACACGTAACGGCGTTCATGCCCTTGGTGTGTATGATGGTGAAAAATTTGAAGTCCTCGAAGGTTCCGAAATTGATATGAGCCGCAATTGTCATTCCGACAATATTGAAAAGCAGCGGCAAACGGCCATTCAAAACGGTGACATCGTTCTCAACGGCAACAAGTACATACTGAATGTTTCTGTTCCGTTTACTTCTCCCAGCTCAGCAGCTATGTTCGTGCTTGGAGGAAGCACCAACGGGTGGGTTGAATGGAAAAACAAAGATGGAAAAACTCTGGATGAAATGTACCGAAAGTAAAACGGGTAAATGATATCGGAAATAGAGCAAGGAGGTGTGGTACATGAGCAACGAAAGTGTTTATCTTCCCGGAAAAATCCGTGACCGCATACAGGACTTGATGAAATCCCGAAAAGTCACACAGGCTGAGCTTGCCACTCGCATCGGCTGTTCGGAAAGTTCTTTGAGCCGTTTCATCAGCGGCAAGACGGACAAGCTGGGTGACGAAAATATCATCCGTATTGCCCGTGTGTTCAATGTCTCCACCGACTTCCTGCTTGGTGAGGTCGATACCCCTGACCGCCTGAATTATGATATTGCCGAGCTTGGCCTGTCGGTGCAGGCGGCGAGAAATCTGTATACTCACAAGGTGAATCCGCGGGTGGTCAATGCGCTGCTTGAAAACCCGGAGTTTGCCAACACCACAAATCTGATATCCGGTTACTTGGATGACGAACTTGCCAAGGGTTTTGCGGCACAGAATCAGCTGTACGCAACTGTCGCCGGTATGCTGAAAAGCCAACCGGAAGCAGTTGACGATGTAAAGAAATTGCAGGCCCCGGCATATCAGGCAGACCTTACTGCAATCCAACGCTCGTTCATGTCTGCTGTGCAGGCAGTAAAGAAAGAGGTCGGTAACGATCTGTCTGCCAACCGTGAATTGACCTCGCAAGCAGTGAGAAAGATTTATGCCGAGTTGACCAAAGGGCAGAAAAAGCTAAATCGCAAAATCACCGCAGAGCAGATTGGTGAAGCGGTGGCACAGTCCGTTTCCCATCTGCCCGGGATTGACACAGAAGCGGTCAAGCAGATGTTCCTTGCAATGACCGGTACGTTACAAAACCATGAAAAGAGACCCGATAACCAATGAACAGCTCTGTGTGTTGGCCAAGCAGGGTGATGCCGATGCACAGAATCTGCTGATTGAAAACAATCTTCGCTTCATCAAAAAGACTGCATACGAAGTGTGGAGCGCACAAGCGGAGTTGAACCGATCTCTGCAAATTTCACTTGACAATCTTGTACAGGAAGGCTCGTTGGGTTTGCTCGGCTGCATCGACAGCTATAATCCCGACAGCGGAAATTTGTTTCTGACATACGCTGCTCCCGCAATACGGAACGCCATGATCGACTACATCCGCTCACAGAATGTATCCTTTGAGGCGAAGAATCTGAACAACATTATTTCTCTGGACGAGCTTGCAAAAGATGAGGTGCAGAGCAAGCATAATTTCATTGTCGATCCCACCAAGCAGACACCGGAGCAAATTTATCTGGCACAGGAGCGTCACGACGATATCCACCGTGCGCTTGAAATGATCGAAGCCAGAGAGAAACGGTATCTCCGTTATCGCTTTGGTTTCGAGGATGATATAGAACATCCGCTGACGGAGACGGCGAAGCGTTTTCATCTGTCCGAAAGCAGAGCGAAGAAAACCGAAGCGCAAGCCCTGGATAATGTGTGGTTGGAACTGCCGTGGTGGTACGAACAGCATCGAACATTTCTGCTTGCATCCATCATTGAAGCATGGGGTGCATTTTTGAAAATAATCGACGAAATGACGGATGAATAAGCGATGATTTTTGGGGATGCGTCGCTGCGGCGGGTTTTATATACCTTTTGCTCCCCCGGCGATGCAACACAGTTTCGGTCAACGACCTGCACTTTGCTGCATCGCCTACACCCGAAGAACGAATATCCGCAAGCCTCCCGTGCTTGCAAATATTCGTCCTTCTGCTGCCACAGGAAAAGGTCTGTCCAGTACGGTGACAGCCCCTTTCCTGCGTCAGCGGTCGCAAAAGGTATAACACACTAGACTTTGCCGCGCAAAATCGTGTGCCAACAGGGTGCTGCTCGCCCCTATTGGAAACCCAGAGACAAAGGGATTGCATCCCTCTGGACACCCCATTTTTCTTCACACTGCGGCGGTCAAACTACGAAAATGCAGTTTGCCACCGATGCGAAGAAAAACAAAAGGAAGCATCTGCGCCAGGTTCGTGAAGACGCAAATCTTCCTTTTGGTGCAGGTGTGCAGTATAATAGATTATATCTTCAGCCCCTGCAATCCGTTGTGACGGGGTGAAACGAAAGAATATCGGCGTAAGCCGAAGGAGAAATAGATATGATAAACATTCGAAAACTGGAAGCAGACCTGTGGGAATCCGCCGACCTGCTCCGCGCAGGCTCCAAGCTGACCTCCAACCAATACTGTATGCCCGTGCTGGGCCTAATCTTCCTGCGTTATGCCTACAGCCGCTTCAAACTGGTGGAGTCGGAGATTTTGAAAAATCGTCCCGTCCGCAACGGGCGCATGATGCCTGTGGAGGCCAGCGACTTTGCGTCCAAGAGCGCACTGTTCCTGCCCCGGGAAGCCCAGTATGAATACCTGGTCAAGCTCCCTGCTGATATCGCATCCGCGGGTTTGACCAATCAGAGCGGTCATACCATGAACAGCCTTGGCGAAGTGGTCAACAACGCCATGGAGCTGGTGGAGGCCCAGTCTGAGCAGCTCACCGGCGTGCTGCCCAAGGATTACACCATGTTCTCTGACGAACTGCTGGCAGAACTTCTTCGTATCTTCAACAATAGCGCGCTGGACGAAGTGGGCGGCGATATCATCGGCCGTATCTATGAATACTTCCTCAATAAATTCGCTAAGAACATCGCCCAGGACGATGGCGTGTTCTTCACGCCCAAATCGCTTGTCAAGATGATTGTCAATGTGCTGGAGCCGGCCGGCGGCATTCTGCTGGACCCCGCCTGCGGCAGCGGCGGTATGTTTGTCCAGACCGGAGATTTTATAAACGCCGCTGGGATGGAAGCCAACTCTGCTATGACCTTCTACGGTCAGGAGAAGGTGGAATATAACGCCCAGCTCTGCCTGATGAATATGGCCGTTCACGGTTTGAACGGCATCATCAAGTCCGGCGATGAGGCCAACACCTTCTACCACGACGCCCACAATCTGGACGGCTGCTGCGATTATGTCATGGCCAATCCGCCCTTCAATGTGGACAAGGTCAATGCCGAGTCTGCCCAGAGCGCAGGCCGTCTGCCCTTTGGCCTGCCTTCCGTCAACGCAAAAAAGGAGTTCGGCAATGCCAACTATCTGTGGATTTCCTATTTTTATTCCTACCTGAATGAGCACGGTCGCGCGGGCTTCGTCATGGCATCCTCCGCCACGGACAGCTCCGGCAAAGACCGGGACATTCGGCAAAAATTAGTGGAGACTGGCCATGTGGATGTGATGGTCAGCGTGGGCAATAACTTCTTCTATACCAAGAGCCTGCCCTGCTCCCTGTGGTTTTTTGATAAGGGCAAAAGCGAGGAGCTACAGGACAAGGTGCTGTTCTTGGACGCCCGGAATTATTACACTGTGGTGGACCGCACTCTGAACGAGTGGAGCGAGTGGCAGCTCAAAAACCTGAATGCCATTGTCTGGCTGTATCGGGGCGAAACGGAGAAGTATCACAAACTTCTGGAAGAGTATTATGCTGAGATTTCGGCCTTACTTGCTAAACTGGATGATATTTGCCGTGATATTCCTGTTTATACAGATGACATCTATGCAGATACGATTCAACATGTGCAGACGTTTTCTGCTAAAGTTGGGTCAATAAAGGTTCTTTCCGATTGCTTCGATGCGAATGAGTATCTCAATAGGATTTACGATTCTTGGAAGCGAACAACTGAGCGGATATTTGACGATGTGACATTATTTGAGCGCATCAACCAGTATTTTATAGCAAAAAAACGCGGCTATAAAAACGTTAAAGACTATAAAAAGTCTGTTATTGCCGAACAGGATACTGCCAGAAATAAATTGAACAGAGTCCTTACTGTGATTGATGATGCACGATGGCTCTATGAAAAGTTTGGCGAGGGCGAGTATAGGGACATTCCCGGCCTGTGCAAGGTGGCGAGCCGCACCGAAATCGCAGAGAAGAACTACTCCCTGACCCCCGGCGCCTATGTGGGAGTTGCCGCTGTGGAGGACGACGGCGTGGACTTTGCCCAGCGCATGGTGGAGATTCATGAGGAACTGCTGACATTGCAGGCAGAATCCAATGAGCTGATGCAGACCATCTCGAAGAACATGAAGGAGATGGGGCTATGAGTTATTTCACAGTAAAACTAAAAGACCTTTCTCTTATCAAAACAGGAAAGTTAGATTCTAACGAGGCCGTTTCTGGTGGTACATATCCTTTTTTCACCTGTGATCCAAACACCCTACGTATAAATAATTGGGCATATGATACTGAAGCAGTTCTGTTGGCAGGTAACAATGCAAGTGGAAACTACACGGCCAAATACTATAACGGAAAATTTAATGCGTATCAACGAGTCTATATTATCGAAACGGCAGATAGAAGCCGCCTGAACACTCGGTACCTATGCTATGCAATGAACCAGCAATTACAATTATTGAAAACAATGTCTTCGGGGTCTACCACTAAGTTTTTGACGTTGGGGATGTTGCATGGACTTGACATCCCTTTGCCTGCGATTGCGGATCAGGACAAAATTGTGTCCGTTCTTTCTGTCTACGATGACCTTATTGAAAACAACCAGAAACAAATCAAACTTTTAGAGGAAGCGGCGCAGCGGCTGTATAAGGAATGGTTCATAGACCTGCGCTTCCCCGGACACGAAACCACCCCCATCGTGGATGGCATCCCGCAGGGATGGGAAAATGCCTCGGTGACTGATCTTTTAGAAATCAGATATGGAAAAGACCACAAGGGTTTGGCTGACGGTTGCATTCCTGTATATGGCTCCGGCGGCATTATGCGGAAGGTCGATAAGATTCTTTATTCCGGAGAATCAGTTCTGATTCCGAGAAAGGGATCTTTGAATAACATTCTGCTTGTTAGCGGTGATTTTTGGACGATTGATACTATGTTTTACAGTGTTCCAAAACGTCCTAATGTTGCAAAATATGTATACTTATACTTAACCGGAATTGATATGTACGCTATGAATATCGGTGCGGCTGTACCAAGTATGACAGTTAAGATATTGGATGGTATGAGACTTCTTTGCCCCAGTGACAGTATTCTGGAGTTATTTGAAACCACTGCAAAACCTTATTACGAAATGATTGAATTATTAAAAAAGAAGCAATCGATGCTGGGCGAAACCCGTGACCGCCTGCTCCCAAAACTGATGAGCGGAGAAATTGAGGTGTAATCGTGATGATTGAGAATTGTCCCGAAATGGGTAGCCATGAAGCAATACTGCTTGCAAAGGTTTACCAGCAGGAAGGCAAACGAATTGTTTCGCAAAGTATGCAGAACTGTGTAGATATGCATGAGATGATTTGCCGAAACATTGTTGGATATACAAATCTTGCCTTTGCTTGCGAAGTGGCCCTAAAGGCACTGATTGTCTGCCATAACGGAGCAGTACCGCAAGCACCCAGCGGACATAACTTAAAGCACCTGTATAAACAGCTGCGTGGTGATATCCAAACGGCTATTTCCTATATGACAATAGAATTCTGCAACAGAAAACTGATAAATCAGGTTTACACTGCTGAAATGTTTGAATCTGATTTAGAAAGGTATTCATGTGCCTTTATGCAGGCTAGATATTGGTATGAACGTAAAAAAGATATGTCCGCAAAAGAAGCGGGAATTCTGTTTATCTCCTCTTTCTCGGAGGCGTTGACTTTTTTTGTTACCAAGATAGATGAGAGTGGCGAAAACTAAGAAAATAAACTGAATGCTGTGATGTTTTTGAAAAGGGTGATGAGCAGAAATGAGCTACGAATACTCCGAAAATGTATTAGTCCAGGGAAGCGCAGGGGATCTGCTGCGTGATAAACTGGGCTGGGAGGTGGCCTTTGCCTACAACACAGAGAAGCTGGGCGAGGACGGCACCTTTGGGCGCAAAAGCTATAAAGAGATTTTGTTGACCCGGTATTTTCGGGAGGCTCTGCTGCGCCTGAATCCGTGGCTCACTCCCGCGCAGATCGGCGAGGCCCAGCGTACGCTGGAGCATCGTCTGTCCACCGCCTCCCTGCTGCAGATCAACGAGGAGAAGTATTTCCTCATTCGGGATGGTATCCCCGTCACAGTGAAGAAGCCTGGCGGCAAAACCGAAGAGAAGAAAGCCGCTGTTATCGATTTTCAGAATCCCGATAACAACCATTTCCTCGCCATCAAAGAGCTGAAAATCCACGGCGACCTGTACCGCCGCCGTACGGATATTGTCGGCTTTGTCAACGGGATTCCTCTGCTGTTCATCGAACTGAAGAAGAACACCGTGGATGTGCAGGATGCCTATACCAACAACTACACCGACTATCTGGACACCATTCCGCATTTGTTCTATTACAACGCCTTTCTGATTCTCTCCAACGGCGTGGAGGCCAAGGTGGGGACCCTGGGCAGCAAATATGCGTTCTTCCACGAGTGGAAGCGTCTGTCTGAGCAGGAGCAGGGCAGCGTGGCGCTGGAAACCATGCTCAGGGGCATCTGCAAAAAGGAAAACTTTCTTGATTTGCTGGAAAACTTCGTCCTGTTTGACCACTCGGGTGGGCACACAGCAAAAATCCTTGCCCGGAACCACCAGTATCTCGGTGTCAACGAGGCGATCAAAGCCTATGAGGCCCGCAAGCTGAACAACGGCAAGCTGGGCGTGTTCTGGCATACCCAGGGCAGCGGCAAAAGCTATTCCATGGTGTTTCTGGCGCAGAAGATTCGCCGCAAGTTCTCCGGCTCGCCCACCATTGTCATTCTGACTGACCGAGACGAGCTGAACACCCAAATTAGTGATACCTTTGAAAATTGCGGGTTGCTGGGCAAGACAAAGGCCAGCCAGTTCATCGCGTCCAGCGGGGCAGATCTGGAGCAGAAGCTGCGGGGCAATCCCAGCTTTATCTTCACGCTGATTCAGAAATTCAACAAGACGGATGTGGAGCCAATCTACCCCGACCATGACATTCTGATTATGTCCGATGAGGCGCACCGCAGCCAGTACGGCATTTTTGCGGACAACATGGTGCGCCTGCTGCCGACAGCGTCCCGAATCGGCTTTACCGGCACGCCGCTTCTGTCCAATGACAACATCACCGAGCGCACCTTCGGCGGCTACATATCGGTGTATGATTTCAAGCGGGCGGTGGAGGACGGCGCGACCGTGCCGCTGTACTACGAAAACCGCGGCGAAAAAATCCTGGATATCAAGGACAATCCGGAAATCACAGATCGGATTCTGGATGCCATTGAGCAGGCGGATCTGGATGTGGATCAGCAGGACAAGCTGGAGGCGGAGTTCGCCAAAGAGATCCATCTGCTGACAGCAACGCCCCGCCTGGAATCCATCGCACGGGATTTTGTGAGCCATTACTCCGATTTGTGGACAAGCGGGAAAGCCATGTTTGTTTGCCTGAATAAGGTGACCTGTGTTCGCATGTATGATTTGGTCCAAAAATATTGGGCGGCTGAAATTGAAGCGCTGAAAATTCAGATCAAACACGCCACGCAGCAAGAGACCCAGGAGCTGGAGCGCAAGCTGCAATGGATGCAGGAAACGGAAATGGCTGTGGTCATCAGTCAGGAGCAAAATGAGATTCAGACCTTCCAAAAGTGGGGCCTGGATATCAAGACGCACCGCGAAAAAATGGAAAAGCGGGAGTTGGACAAGGAATTCAAAGATCCTGCCAACCCGCTCCGGGTCGTGTTTGTCTGCGCCATGTGGCTCACCGGCTTCGATGTGAAGTGCCTGTCCTGCCTGTATCTGGACAAGCCGCTGAAAGCCCATACGCTGATGCAGACCATTGCCCGCGCCAACCGCGTGGCAGAAGGGAAAAGCAACGGCCTGATCATTGACTACATCGGCATCGTCAAGGCGCTTCGGAAGGCGCTGGCCGATTACACCGCCAATGTGAACGGAACCGGTGGAGCCGATCCTACGGTGGACAAGGGGCAGCTGATTTCCCGTATTCTGGAGACCATCGCAGCGGCAGAGAACTTTCTTGCAGAGCGTGACTTCTCTCTGCAAACGCTGGTCAGTGCAAAGGATTTTGAAAAGCTACAGCTGATTCAAACGGCGGCCAATGCGGTATCCTCCACTATTGAGGAAAAGAAAACCTTCCAAACTTACGCCGCTGAGCTCATTCGGTTGATGAAATATGCCGACCGTGAAGATATTGAACTGGATTCTCGCAAACGCTATGAGGCGATTGCGGCCATCTATGGTGAGCTGAAGAAAAAGCGCAAGACCGTTTCCAACGTTGAGCTGATGGTGGAGATCAACAACATTATCAGCGACTATGTTCATGTGGAAGAAGCGGCCGAAGGTCTCACACCCTCCAGACAGTTTGACATCAGCCAGATTGACTTTGACCTGCTGCGGCGGGAATTTGCCAAGGCGAAGAAAAAGAATCTGGTGATGAAGGACCTTGAGGACCTCATTCGTGTCCGTCTGGAAGCCATGCTATTCAACAATCCCGACCGTATCAAGTATCACGAGCGATACCAGCAAATCATTGAGGAGTACAACAGCCAGCAGGATAGAGCCACAATTGAAAAAACCTTTGATGAACTGATGCAGCTGGTCAAAGACATGGATCAGGAGGAACAGCGGTATGTCCGTGAGGGATTCTCCAGTGATGAAGAGCTGTCATTATACGATATGCTGTTTTCTGAAAACCTGTCCAAGCAGGATATTCAGAAAATAAAGAAAGTGGCGGTCGATCTTCTGGAGAAAGTCAAGGCTAAGATTACAGAGCTTGACCACTGGACGGACAAGCAGGAAACCAAGGCGACCATCGACAATCTGATTCGAGATACTCTGTGGGCCGAACTTCCTGAATCCTACGATGAGGTTAGCATTTCCGTATACCGGCAAAAAATCTATGAGTATGTGTACACACGGTATAAGGATGTTGCGTGACAGCGCAGCCCACCGATCATCTGACCGGTGG
>ULWC01035007.1_pt1 | contig 14155 bp, 13 predicted proteins | sample 1959931 | NCBI WGS metagenome assembly ULWC01 (sample SAMEA4835801, study PRJEB28245) | human gut metagenome | biome: gut microbiome; material: fecal sample | place: Denmark | collected 2008
TTTGTTATTGACTTTATTTTCTCGTGCAAAATTAGACAAAAAAACACCGATTTCCACCTACTTTTCTATAAAAAGTCGAAATTAGCCTTCTTCACTTTGTTTTTAACGCAGCTTGCACTATTTTTGTTCTATGAAGACATCTTTTTATTTCCTAACGAACAGACTGCTGGCGTTGGCGGCTACTCTGTTGGGCGCTTTGGGCGCAAATGCCGGAATCTCGCTTCCGGCAATCATTTCTGACAATATGGTGATGCAGCAGCACTGCAATGCAAAGCTTTGGGGCACAGCCGCTCCTGGAGAGTGTATCGACGTGACGACGACTTGGAGCGACAAGACGTATTCAGCCACCGCCGACAATTCCGGTCATTGGGAATTGAGAATTGCAACCCCAGGCTGCAGCAACGGTGAGGCTTTGACATTCGCTTCGGCATCCGACACCGTTACAGTTAAAAACGTTATGGTCGGTGAAGTGTGGCTGTGTAGCGGACAGAGCAACATGGAGTTTCCCGTGGGCAGAAAAAATGAATGGCAAACTGGTATGAGCACTTTCGAATCCGACATACAAGATGCCGAGTATCCGATGATACACCTTTTCAAGGTCGACAAAGTTCGGTCAATCGACAAACCACGCACCGACTGCAACGGCCGTTGGATTGTGTGCAACGCTGAAAACGTATATGATTTTTCCGCCATTGCATTTGTCGTGGGGCGCGACCTTTACAACCATCTGCACCGACCCGTAGGTATGATTTCTTGTGCATGGGGCGGCTCGCCGGCTGAATCGTGGACAAAGCGCGACGTTATGGAGAACGACCCGCTCTACACCTCTGTCTTCCAGCAATATTCTCTCGAAAAAATGGCACCGAAACATTGGGAGCACAAAGTGCCGGGCATGTTGTGGAACAGCATGGTGTCGCCGATACTCGGCTACACGGTGAAGGGAAACATCTGGTATCAGGGTGAATCGAATGCGTTTCGAGCCGCCGACTATCCGCAGGTGTTTACAAACATGGTGCGGTCGTGGCGCGACGAGTGGCAACAGCGGATGCCGTTCTACTGCATGATGGTGGCGCCCCACTCCACTCAACCGGCGGAATTGCGCATGGCGCAGATGGACACCTGGCTAAACTGCGGAATAAAGGATATCGGGCTGGCTACGGTCATTGACCGTGGCGACAGCCTCGACCTGCATCCTCGCGACAAACTGACTGCCGGAAAGCGGCTCGCTGCCTGGGTGCTGGCTAAAGAATACTCCGTCAAAGTGCCCTACATGGGTCCTTTGGCAAAGTCTTGCCAACGCAAGGGAAATGCCATTGTTGTGAAATTCAGCTACGCCAAAGGGCTGCGATGCAACGGCAACGCTGTCAACGACCTGCAAATCGCCGGAGCCGACGGCATATTCCATCCGGCAAGCGGCAGAGTTGCTGGAGGAAAGCTGGTCGTGACATGCGACAATGTGACAGAACCTGTGGCGGTGCGCTATTGCCAAAGCAATTATTGCGAAGGCAATCTATACAATTCCGACGACCTCCCAGCCTACCCGTTTGTCATGAAAATAGAATAGAAACCACGCCGGCTTTTAGTATTTTGACATATATATTAGGATTTTTTCAAGTGCATAATAATGCCCTGAAATCCATATTTGTCGCATTATTTTCATAACTTTGCAATTCAATATTTACTAAACAGAAGAATGTTAGAACAGATTATAGAACCGACACTGCTGACGCAGTTTAAGGAAGCCCTTGAAAATAGCGGAAATGTAGTGGTCACTTGCCACAAATCGCCTGACGGCGACGCTGCCGGCTCAAACCTGGCTCTGAAACTCATACTTGACAAACTTGGAAAGAAGGCAACCGTTGTCACCCCCGACAACGTGCCGGAAGACATGGCTTTCCTCCCTGGATATGACAACATCGTGTCGTTTGCCAAAGACCCGGAGATGGCTGCCGAGACAATCAACGCTGCCGACCTTATTTGCTGCCTCGACTTCAACGGATTGTCGCGCCTTGCTGATATGAGAGAGTTGGTCGCCAACGCAAAATGCAACAAGCTGATGGTTGACCACCACATAAATCCTGAGCCTATATGCAACCCGATTTTGTCATATCCGCAGATGACGTCGACTTGCGAACTGCTCTACCGCATACTTGTAGCCATTGGCTATTCAGATATGATCGACCTTGACGTGGCGACATGCATATATACGGGAATGATGACCGACACGGGCAACTTCTCATACAACTCCAACCATGCAGAGCTGTATATAATCGTTGCCGACCTCGTGCGACGCGGCGTCGACAAGGACCGCATCTACAAACTTACTCTCGGCACGAGCAGCGAGGCGCGCATGCGTCTAAACTGCTATGCCATAGCCGAAAAAATGCGTTTGTTCCCGTCCCACAAGGCTTCGCTGACAATTCTCGACAAGCGCGACCTGCGAAAGTTCAACTATCAAGTGGGCGACACGGAGGCTCTCGCCAACATGCCGCTTGCCATCCCTACGGTGGTATGGTCGGTTTTCTTCCGCGAGGAGCGTGGTTTTGTGAAAGTGTCGATGCGGTCGGAAGGCGACTTCCACGTAAACACTCTTTGCGCCAAATACTTCAACGGCGGAGGACACGCCAATGCCGCAGGAGGCGAATACCACGGCCCGCTGAAAGGTGCTATCGACACGTTCCACCAAATTTTGAGAGATTTAACTGAAAACAACGTTACTATATGAAAATAAGAAACTTCATACTGATGGCTCTGCCGATTGCATTGGCTCTGCTCGCATCGTGCAAGGATTCAAAAAGCTACTCCGAGTTGCTCGACGACGAGGAAAAATCCATAAATTCTTTCCTCGCGCACCAGAAGGTGCTGAAGCAGATTCCTGCCGACACGGTGTTTCAGACGGGTGCCGACGCGCCCTACTACCAAATTGACGACAACGGAAACGTTTACATGCAGGTGTTGAAGGCGGGCGACCGCACAAACAACAGGGCTCAGGAGGGCGAAACAATATATTTCCGCTTCGGACGCATAAGCATCAACCGCTGGAGCGCCGGATATGAGGATGCTCCTTCAGGCAACTTCGGCGACTTGTCATACAGCAGCACATCGTTCAAATTTTCCAACGAGGAAGCCAACTACGACTACACGAAATACGGCTACGGCGTTGTGTTGCCGCTGGTGTTTGTTGGCATCGACAGCGAAATCAACCTTCTGATAAAGAGCCGCAAGGGTCCATACTCGGAGATTGCCGACGTTGTGCCTTACCTCTACAATATCAGATATTTCAAAAGTAAAAACTAACAAACCATTACTTTATAATCATGTCACTTATAAAATCAATCTCTGGCATCCGCGGCACAATCGGTGGACCGGCAGGCGACGGACTGAGTCCGCTCGACATTGTGAAGTTCACTGCCGCATATGCTACATTCATCCGAAAATCAACAACTAAAAGCTCTAACACAATCGTTGTGGGTCGCGACGCTCGACTCTCTGGCGAGATGGTGAAGGACATCGTTGTCGGAACGCTAAACGGTATGGGTTTCGATGTCGTAAACATCGGCCTTGCCACTACGCCGACCACTGAATTGGCGGTGGTTTGGGAAAAGGCTTGCGGTGGCATCATCCTTACCGCCTCTCACAACCCTAAACAGTGGAACGCACTGAAACTGCTCAACGAGAAGGGTGAATTCCTAAACGACGCCGAGGGCAAGGAAGTTCTTGCCATCGCAGAGGCGGAATCGTTTACTTTCGCTGAAGTCGACAAACTCGGACACGAGTTTATCAACGACACCTATACACGCAAGCATATCGACAGCGTGCTCGACCTCGACCTCGTTGATGTTGAAGCTATCAAGAAAGCCAATTTTACTGTTGCCATCGACGCCGTAAACTCGGTTGGCGGCATCGTGATGCCTCAGCTGCTGCGCCGTCTTGGTGTCAAAAACGTGATTGAGTTGAACTGCGACCCGACAGGTAATTTCGCACACACTCCGGAACCTATTCCTGAGAACCTCACTCAGATTTCCGACCTCTTGAAAACTGGATGCGCCGACGTTGGTTTCGTTGTCGACCCCGACGTTGACCGTCTCGCAATCGTTATGGAAAACGGCGAGATGTTTGTCGAGGAATACACTCTCGTTGCTGTGGCCGACTACATCTTGTCAAAAACTCCGGGTGCTACAGTTTCAAACCTGTCGTCTTCACGCGCGCTCCGCGACGTGACAGAACGCCACGGATGCAAATACACAGCATCGGCAGTGGGCGAAGTCAACGTTGTCACTCAGATGAAAAACAGCGGAGCCGTTATCGGCGGTGAGGGAAACGGCGGTGTCATCTACCCTGCCAGCCACTACGGCCGCGACGCTCTCGTTGGCGTGGCTTTGTTCCTCTCTCTCCTTGCCCACAAAGGCAAAAAGGTGTCGGAGCTCAAGAAGGAGTATCCTCAATACTGCATCGCGAAAAACAAGATTCAACTCACACCCGACATCAATGTCGACGCAATCCTTGAGGCTGTTGAAAAAAAATATGCCAACGAGAAGGTGACAACAATCGACGGTGTGAAAATCGACTTCCCTGAATATTGGGTACACTTGCGCAAGAGCAACACGGAGCCTATCATCCGAATCTACTCTGAGGCGAAAACAATGGAGCAGGCCAATGCCATAGCTCAAGAAATAAAAAACGTGGTTTCTGAGATTACAGGCAAACCTTGCTAATATCCAGAGACTGACTCCACAAAGCCCGTTGCCGCCACGCAACGGGCTTTTTTATGCGCCACCACATAATTAAACCTGGTTTTCTGCGTTTATTAATATGTATATTTATAGTCTATGCGCATAACAAGAACAACATATTTTTTTCTATTGATGCTGATTATGCCTGTTGCGGTAGCTGCACAGGTTCATATTTCGGGAAAAGTACTCGACAGCGACAGCAAGCCGATTGAATTTGCCACAATACGTGTAGCAAAAAGCGCAATCGGCACAATGTCGGGAATCGACGGCGGATACTCTCTTTCTATTGCCCGCCAAGACACTGTCGAAATCATATTCTCTTGTCTCGGATACAAAGAACGCCATCAGAAACTAATAAAGCCGGAAGGAAACGTCACGCTGACTGTAAAACTCTCCGACGCCTCGACCGAGCTGCAGGGGGTGACGGTGACGGAATACCGCAAGCAGACCGACGGAATGCAGAATCTCGACGCCCGGGCTCTGCAACAGACCACGTCGGTGTCGGGCAACGGTGTGGAGGCGATGCTGTCGACTGTGGCTGGAGTTTCGTCAAAAAACGAGATGAGCTCGCAATATTCCGTAAGAGGCGGATCTTACGATGAAAACAGCGTTTACATAAATGGCATCGAGGTCTACCGTCCGTTGCTGATTTCCTCGGGACAGCAGGAAGGGCTGAGCATCATAAACCCTAACCTGGTGGGCAACATCCAGTTTTCAACCGGTGGTTTCTCGGCTGAATACGGCGACCGCATGTCGTCGGTGCTCGACATCACCTACCGCCAACCGGAGGCATTCGAGGGCACTCTGTCGGGAAGTCTGATGGGCGCGGAGGCTTCGGTGGGACACAACACGGGACGATTCTCCCAGCTCCACGGATTCCGGTTCAAGCGCAACGCGTCGCTGCTCAGCTCGATGGACTCCAAAGGCGAGTACGACCCTACATATATCGACTATCAGACGAATCTCAGGTTCAAAATCAACGACAAGTGGAACGTGGCATTTCTTGGCAACATCTCGTCAAACGATTATAAATTCAAGCCCACAACGCGGTCTACGTCGTTTGGAATATCTGAGAATGTAAAGGAATTCACCGTATATTTCGACGGCGAGGAACACGACAAATTCGAGACTTATTTCGGTGCGCTTGAATTGAATTTCCAACCGTCAAAGTCGACTGCGTTCACAATGCTTGCTTCCGGATTCCTGACAAACGAGCTGGTGTCATACGACATCTCCGGAGAGTATTGGCTCGACGACGCGGGAACAAACGATGGCGACAATTCTATCGGTGGTGAGATTGGCGTCGGAAAATATCTTGAACACGCCCGCGACCGACTGAAAGCCAGCGTTTTCAACATTGCATTGAAAGGCCACACCGGACTGAACCACAACAACCTGAGCTACGGGCTGGAATACCGCCGCCAAAAAGTCTACGACCGGTCGAATGAATGGCAGCTGCGCGACTCCGCAGGCTACACCGTGCCGCATCTCTCCGACCGCGTGCGCATGGTCTACAACCTGCGTTCATACAACGACTTGGAAACCAACAAGATTTCATTCTATGCGATGGACAATTTCAAGTGGCAGACTGGAATCGGTCTGTTCTCCGTCAATGGAGGCATCAGATTCTCTTATTGGGACTTCAACAAAGAATTTCTCGTAAGTCCGCGCATAAGCATCGGTTTCATTCCCGAGCGCAACAGCCGCGTGGCAATGCGTCTTGCCGGCGGTTTATACTATCAGTCGCCTTTCTACAAGGAATTCCGCATCACGCAGACCGATGCCGACGGCAACTCTTATCAGACCCTCAACAGCAACATAAAGTCGCAACGGAGCATCCAGCTGATTCTCGGCAGCGACTACACGTTCCGGGCAATGGACCGTCCGTTCAAACTCACAGCGGAGGCTTACTACAAGAATCTCGCGAATCTGATTCCTTACGAACTCGACAACCTGAAACTCGTATATACAGGCGTGAATGCTTCGAAAGGATTCATCACGGGAATCGACTTCAAACTCTTCGGACAGTTTGTTCCCGGCACAGACTCATGGATAAGTTTCTCTCTGATGAAGACGCAGGAGACGCTCAACGGCGTGAAAGTGCCGCGCCCTACGGACCAGCGCTATAGCGTCGGACTGTTTTTCACCGACTATTTCCCAAAATTCCCCAAACTTAAATTCAGTCTGCGCGGCATCCTCTCCGACGGATTCCCAATGACACCGCCGCAAGTGACTCGCGACGTGGCTTGGCTGCGAATCCCGCCTTACAAACGCATCGACATCGGTTTTCAATACCAACTTGTCGGAGCGCCTACCGACGGCATCCGTCCTTATAATTTCTGGCGTCATTTCAAGAACATCAGCATAGGCCTCGACGTGTTCAACCTACTCGGCATCTCCAACGTGAGCAGCTGCTACTGGGTCACCGACGTCAACAACCTGCAATACGCCGTACCGAACTACCTGACAGGCCGCCAGTTCAACGTCTCCCTCTCGGTAGGATTCTAATCCACAGCTGTTATTTTGTCAACCGAATTACGGATAAATATCCTTCTGCGACAAGTCGTTATTGCAAATGAGGATGTGTCAAAAGCGGACTGCGTCCCAAACTTTTTTTGTCTTCCTTTCGGGAAAGGGCTTCTCTTTGGATCTACTTGCCGTGTTTCCTTATGCGGTCATTTCCATTGCCTATTTTGTCGCATTGTAATAGGCCAGCTGTGGAGGATAGGGTAATTTGCATCCTTTGGTCTTTCAATTCTCGTCATCGTCAAAAGGTAAAGAATTGAGTTTATCAAAATCAGAGCTGAATAATTTGTCTTGTATCACACGATACTTTTCAAACTCTGATTCGGCAAAACTTTTAGCGAACTCTGCTGTGACTTTCCCAGCATCGTATAATACGGCATCACCTCCAGCTTCAAGAATAATGTCTATACGTTTTGCCCAATCTTCCATTGTCATTGGTATGTGTCGATTTGCCATACGTTCTGCCAAGTCAAGCACAGAGTTGACAAGTTTCCCCAGATCTTCAAGTTCCACTTGTTTTAGATAGTTTTTGGCAATACTCACATCCGGCTTTACAATTTTTCCATCAGGTGCATTCTCCCAATTAGTCAATCCCATGTGTTCTTTTTCCGCATTGGCTCTTTCTACTATAAGCTCCGCAGCGGTATGTCCATGTACAGCATAGTGCATCTTATTCTGAACTTTTTTATAGAACAAGCGTGTGGTTGGTGCGTCCTTATTATAGTCAACTGCTGTAGCATATATATCCGTGAGCTTTTGGTAGAATCTTCGTTCACTCAATCTAATCTCACGTATTTCTGCTAACAAATGCTCAAAATAGTCTTCACCGATGAATGAACCATTCTCCATGCGTTTTTTGTCTATGATATAGCCACGCAAAGAGAACTGGCGAATGACATAGGTACACCACTGGCGGAATTGAGTGGCACGAATAGAGTTGACACGATAACCAACCGAAATGATAGCATCAAGATTATAGAACTTTGTCATGTAGTTCTTTCCATCCGTAGCAGTTGCCGAGTTTTTCTCGGTAACTGAGCTTTCTTCTAATTCACCACTTTTGAAGATGTTTTTCAGATGTAGTCCTATGTTGTCGGTGGAGCAGTCAAAAAGCATTGCCATTGCCTTTTGTGTTGCCCATATCGTCTCATTCTTATATAAAACTTGTACACCTTGTTCCTCACCTTCTGCAACAAAGGTAAGGAACTCAACCGTACTATTTCGTATTTCAAATTTCTTTGTCATAATTCATGATAATATTACTATACAATGTTGTCCTAAACGTTTTGAATAAAAAACAAAAAAATGAAGTAAATGCTAAGGCAGAATTCACTACCTTAGCAAAGAGAACCACCTCATTTACTTCCATAGCAAATATAACACTTTTCGCTCAAGCAATCGGCAAACTGTCCAAAGAAAACATAAGGAAAATCATCCGTGAAGAGAAAACGGACAAGCACTGCGGTAATGAACCCCAAAATGTGGACAAGAAGAACTATACTCTGAAGATGAAAAAGTAAAAATAGTCTAAAGAGAGGCTTGCTGGTAACCTTTAGGTCATTTGAAGCCCTCTTTAGTTTATTTTACACTCTCTGGAAATCAAACTTCTTTAGTTCCAATTTTCTTTAGCAAGGAACTGATTCGTGAATCTTTAATTGTAAGACAGTATTCTATAAAAGAAGAAACACTGGGAGCTTGCCATTTTAGGCAAGCTTTTACTAATCCGAATTTTGGATCTAAAATTCCTTTGTCCACGTTCTCACCAAAATGCCAAAAATGCAGTATTATTAACTCTTGTTCTTCTATATTAGGAGTCATATTGTCCTCGCCCAGAACATTTAAAAAACCTTCTCCAATAGAAAAGCCAATGTTTCCAAAAGATTTTATGATAGGAGATACATCTCTCATATTCAATCTAACAATTCTGAAATATGCAGCAGCAGCTTCCATCGTTACCATATCATGCTCCATATTTTTTTTACTATTTGTTCTAACAAAGGTAAGGCTTTAACCAAATGCTGTTTACCTATTATTTTAATTGCCTCAACTTGTACTTCCCATGATATATTTCTTTTATATCTTTCTTCGAAAATATCAACTACTGTATTCCCAAATTCAGGGAAATAATTGCGTTGAAGTTTTTTTAAGGCCTTTAACAAATCTGCCGCTTTTTTACTTGCAAGCAATTTTTTTAATTGTACTATCGTTTCTGTTTTATCCATTATTTGAAATTTTAGAAACTTGCCAATGTTATTTATGGCATTGGCAAGTTTTTGGTTAATGAATTAGTCAATGATTGCTCTTTTGACCATTTTGTTTTTTAGATAGGACTTGGGCATTTCTTGTAGAATTACTACCTCCCTTACTTCGTGGTATTATATGGTCAACTTCTGCTTGCGACCCTAAATTCCCTCCACGTGTTGAAATTGTCAAAAATGTACCATCTAAATCACTTCTCAAGTATCCGTTATTCTTTTGCATATTTAAATCGCGTATTTTTGCTTTTTTATTTGCTGTAAATAACTTTCCAGGTCCGACTGATGGAGAGTCAAGACCAAGAATACAGATGTGTACCCAATTTTGCGTTTTCGGGTACATATTTAGCTAAACGTGTACCCGATTTGCCGTTTTGGGGTACATATCAAAAAGATTTATTCTTGCACATAAAACAAGAACAGAAACACATCTTATGCAATATTGCCGAGTCAAACAGAGCATCATTACATAATCCCAATCGGTCATTAGAAAAATAACTTTATATATGACCAACTCGTATTTAATCAATCTTTTTCGTGGAGAGCCACTCAAAAATTGTTCTGTAGACCGACTCCCTGACATCCTTGCGCGACAATATCAAGTCGTGCAGACCGTCGGCTACCCCAACCTCCGTTACATCCGCGCCAAGACGTTTGCCATATTTTGAAATATCTTTCACGTCAAGCACTCCATCGCATGCGTTATGCTCGGCTGTCCATGTGTCGCCGTAGACGCTCTTGTCGGAATGCATCAGCAACACCGGCACTTCGACATCGGCTTTCTTCTTCAAGAAACGCTGAGCCTTGTGAATGGCTGAAATCCAACCAATGGTGACCGACGGCGACACCTCAAGTTTCCAATCAGTATTGTAGTCCCACTCTCCGTGGTATTTTGACAACAGACTTTCGGCATACGCACGGCTCATCCCTTGACTGATCTTCATCTTCTTAAACGGCAACACTGAGACAAACGGAACAAGAAACTTCTCCTGAAACTTGCTCAAATTCCAATCAAGAAACGGACTGTTGAGCACCAATGCCTTCACCTGGCTCCGGTCGGCACGATGCACAGTCATATAGTACGATGTGGTAAGTCCGCCAGTGGAATGCCCCATAAGAACCACTTTGTCATATCCCTCCCGAGCCATCACACTCAGAGCGGAATCGATGTCAGCAAAATATTCTTTCATATTCTTTACCTCGAAACGATTCTGTCCGTCGAGAAGTGAACGTCCATACTTGCGGAGGTCGACGGCATAAAAACCATACCCGTGAGCCACTACGCTGTCGCCAAGTTCTCGCTGAAAGAAATAATCGTTATAGCCATGCACATAAAGCACAGCCTTGCCGGTTGCAGGATTGTCTTGTTTCTTGACAACCGTCGACACCACTTTGCCCCTGTAGTCGTCGGACATCGATATTGTTTTGGCAACATACCCATCGCCAAGCACATCCTGTTGCCAATCTGCAGCACCAACCGGCATAAAGGTTGCCGCAACAGCCATCAATAATACGAATACGCTTCGTTTCTTCATAAAAAAGTCTTTAATCATTTCAGCAAAGTTACAATTTAATCGTAACTTTGTCGTAAAATTAAGGAAACGTCTGATGAAGCATATTAATTTGAGGCTGTTTTCATCGTTCTTCAAAATCGGTGCATTCACATTCGGTGGCGGTTGGGCGATGATTTCTTTATTGGAGGAAGACATTGTAAACAAGCACAAATGGCTTGAAAAAGAGGAATTTATCGACAATCTCGCAATAGCACAGTCGCTGCCGGGCATCATGGCGGTCAACGTTGCCATAGCTGTGGGCTACAAACTGAACAAAATTTGGGGCTCAATTTTCGCTGTCCTCGGCACCATCCTGCCGTCATTTATGATTATTCTCGCCATCGCGATGTTTCTGACACCGGATACAATCAAAAACAATGAGACACTGACTCGCATCTTCAAAGGAATACGCCCTGCCGTGGTGGCGCTGATTCTGTCGCCGGTATTCACAACCGCAAAATCCGCAAAAATATCGTGGAAGAACGCCTGGATTCCGATTGCAATCTCACTGCTCATCTGGTCGAACATTCCGGTTGTATCCAGTCCTATTCTTTACATCATTATAGGCGGACTGTTCGGATATTTCATTTATTCAAAAAATTTCCGCACCGCGGTTGAAAAACAGGAAGGGGAAAAACAATGAGCATATATCTGAAACTTATCTGGGCTTACTTCAAAATCAGCATCTTCGGATTCGGTGGCGGATATGCAATGCTGTCGCTCATACGCCACGAGATTGTGGACCGCGGATGGATCACTGAACACATGTTTACCGACATTGTAGCCATCTCGCAGATGACTCCCGGACCGATAGGCATCAATTCCGCCACCTATATCGGCTACACTGTGGGTGGAGGAGTCATGGGATCGATGGTGACAACTCTCGCCGTAATCCTCCCGTCATTCCTGCTGGTGCTCTACACAAGCCGCTTTATACAAAAACACAAGGACAGCCACTACATAAAGGGCATTTTTGCCGCGTTGCGGCCTGTCGTGGTCGGACTCATCGGCTCTGCGGCATTGTTGCTGATGAACCGCGAGAACTTCGACGACCTGTTCTCAAGCATCGCAATCTGTGCCGTATGCTTCGTGATGGCTTTTTTCTATAAAATACACCCCATTCTGATTATCGTTCTCGCCGGTTTGACGGGATATATAATATATTGAAAATGAACTACGCAGAAACTATCGACTATCTGTTCAACAAAACTTTGGTTTTCCAACACGTCGGCGCGCAGGCCTACAAGCCGGGACTCGACACGACGCTTCAACTCGACAAGGTGTTCGGATGCCCGGAAAAGGCTTTCAAAACAATCCATGTGGCGGGCACCAACGGAAAAGGCTCTACGTCACACTTACTGGCGGCTATCCTGCAAAAAGCGGGCTACCGGGTGGGACTTTACACTTCGCCCCACCTGCTCGACTTCCGCGAACGCATACGTGTGGACGGCAAAATGGTTTCCGAAGAGTTTGTGTGCTCGTTTGTCGATAAGTTTCTCAACAGCGGATACTCCGGACGGCAACCGTCGTTTTTCGAGCTTGCAACAATAATGGCTTTCAAATATTTTGAACATGAGAAAGTCGACGTTGCCGTAATCGAGGTTGGACTCGGCGGACGGCTCGACAGCACAAACATAATCTCACCGGTGCTGAGCGTCATTACCAACATCTCGTTTGACCACACTCAGTTTCTCGGCGACACGCTTGCTGCAATAGCCGGCGAGAAAGCGGGCATAATAAAGCCGAATACGCCCGTTGTCGTCGGCGAATACACCGACGAGACACGCCCGGTGTTTGAGGAGAAGGCACAAAGCGTGAATGCGCCTATCGTATTCGCACAGGACAATTCGGAAATCACCGACTTCAGCCGTTCTGTCGACAGCCTGCACCTCTCCACCCGTTCATTCGGCGACATCTCCGATGAATTGGCTGGAGAATGCCAAACGCTCAATGCCGACACTGTGCTGCATGCTGTCTGCCTACTTCGCGAAAATGGATTCATCATCACAGACGGAAACGTGCACGACGGTTTCGCATCGGTTTGCAGAACAACGGGTTTGATGGGGCGATGGATGAAGGTCGACGAACATCCGCTGACAATATGCGACACCGGACATAACCCCGGAGGCTTCCAATACATCGCCGACCAGCTGCAACACGCCGAGTGCGGCACGCTGCGCGTGGTGATCGGATTTGTCAGCGACAAGGACATCTCCCATATCCTCAACATGCTGCCTACCGACGCCCTCTACTTCTTCACCCAGCCGTCGGTGGAGCGGGCGTTGCCGTGCACCGTCCTGGCAAAGAAGGCCTCTGAATTCGGGCTGACGGGCAGCACTTTCACATCTGTCAAGGATGCATATCTTGCGGCAAAAAGCGGTGCGGCGGCCGACGATATGATATACGTTGGCGGAAGCACATTTATCGTTGCCGACTTGTTGGCAGCTCTCAAAGAACCTGGGAAAGTGTAGTGGTGCGGTAGGCTTCAGAGTCAACATCGAGAAGCGACTTCATGCGGTCGAGAGCGGCTGCCACCGCCGGCTCTTCTATAAAGTCGGAATGACCGATTTCATGGTATCGGTTCATAAACTCCTCAACCGTCATCCCCGACAAGTTGCGCGACGGTTGATAAGAGATGTTGCCGTCGTCATCAATCACCGCCGACAGGAATCCCCCGTCACACAGTCGGTCGACAACCTCGTTGACCATCTTCACAGGTATCTGACGGCGGTCGGCAAGCTCTTTCTTGCCCACGGCATCGGCGCCTACCTCAAAACGGCTCACAACGGTGGCTATCACAAACAGTGCCACTTGGTCGACATAGCGTGCCGATGCTTTCTTCACCTGTGCCAGATAGTTGAAACTGAAGAAATTCTGCGATGAATAGGTCATCACCGCACACGCGATACACACTGTCCACGACAGCTGCATCCAAATCAGAAACAGCGGAAGAAAAGCGAATCCGCCATAGACGGCATTGTATTTTGTCACGGATATCTGACCATGCACAAAGGCATACTGGATGAAATAAAACAGCACTCCGCACACAAATCCGGGCAACAGCGCGTTTTTAAGTTTCACTTTCGTG
>ULWC01043563.1_pt1 | contig 14144 bp, 9 predicted proteins | sample 1959931 | NCBI WGS metagenome assembly ULWC01 (sample SAMEA4835801, study PRJEB28245) | human gut metagenome | biome: gut microbiome; material: fecal sample | place: Denmark | collected 2008
GGGGGACCCTGCCGCTTTTTGTTTTTCAAGGAGAATCCATGACCAAAGCTGAACTGTATCAGAAAGCCTGTATGCTGCCGCTGCTGCCCGGCGTGTATATCATCCGGGATAAGACGGACACCATCATTTATATCGGCAAGGCAAAGCGGCTGCGCATCCGGGTGAGCCAGTATTTCCGCGAGGGCGTTCCCCACGACAACAAGGTCAGCCAGATGATCGCCCATGCCTATGCCTTTGACGTGATCGTCTGCCAGAGCGAGTTTGAAGCGCTGGTGCTGGAAGCCAGCCAGATCAAGGCCCACACGCCGAAGTATAACATCCTGCTCAAGGATGATAAAGGCTACAGCTATATCAAGGTGACAAAGGAGCCATGGCCCCGGCTCTCCTTCGTGCTGCAAAAGGAGGAGGACGATGCTGAGTATATCGGCCCCTATACCTCCAGCTTTGCGGCGCGGCAGATGGCAGAAACCGCCATGGATGCCTTTCTGCTGCCAAGGTGCAATAAGCGCTTCCCGCAGGAGATCGGCAAGGGACGCCCCTGCCTGAACGCCCACATCGGCAAGTGCATGGCAGTGTGCAGCGGCAGGATCAGCTGCGAAAACTACAATCAGGCCGTCAAGAGCGCCGTGCACCTGATTCGCTACGGCAAAAAGGACATCCTGAAGATCCTCAACGAGCGGATGCAGGAGGCCTCGGACCGGCTGGAATTTGAGACGGCGGCGCTGCTGCGGGACCAGATCGCAGCCATCACCAAGGTGAGCGCCGGGCAGAAGGTCATTGTGGACCCGGATGTGGAGATGGACGTGGTGGCGCTGGCAGGCACGCCGGACAGCGTGTGTGCGGCGGTGCTGCGCTTCCGGGACGGACGGCTGACCGATAAGCGGGAGTTTTTGTTCCACGATACCTCGGACATTGCCGCCGTGCGGGAGGAATTTCTGCCCCGGTATTATCTGGATGACGAACAAATCCCCAAGATTATTGCGGTGGACGAGCTGCCGCCGGACAGCGACGCTTTGCAGCAGGCGCTGAACGAAAAGCACGGCAGTGAGGTGCAGCTGTATGTGCCCCAGCGCGGCGATAAGGCCCATCTGGTGGAGATGGCCCACACCAACGCGGTGGAGCGTCTTGCCCGGGAGAGCGGCCGCTATGCCCGGGAGGAAAAGCTGCTGGACGAGCTGGCGCAGGTGCTGGGCCTTGCAAAGCCGCCCCGTGCCATTGAGAGCTACGATATCTCCAACTGGGGCGATGGCTCCAGCGTGTGCGGCATGGTCACCTTCAAGGACGGCAAGCCCTACAAGGCGGGCTACCGCAAGTTCAAGATGAAGACCGTTGCGGGCACTGACGACTATGCATCACTGGCAGAGACCGTCTCCCGGCGGGCGGCAGAGTACGAAAAGTACGCAGAGCTTGCAAAAAAGGGAGAGCCCTGCAGCAACTGGTTCGGGCAGAAGCCGGATCTGCTTTTGATGGACGGCGGCAGGGGGCAGGTGAGCGCGGCAAAAGATGCACTGGCCGGGACTGCCCTTGCGGATGTGCCGCTCTACGGCATGGTGAAGGACGACCACCACCGCACCCGCGTCATTGTGGACAGCGAGGGGCGGGAAATTGCCATCAATATGAACCGGGGCACCTTTACCTTTATCACGGCCATTCAGGACGAGACCCATCGCTTTGCCAATGCCTACCGCAAGCAGCAGATGAAGCAGAAGAGTTATTCCTCCACCCTGACCGAGATCCCCGGCATCGGCCCCAAAACGGCCAAGGCGCTGATGGCCCAGTTTAAGAGCGTGACCGCCGTGAAGGAAGCCACGCCTGACCAGCTGGAAAACACCCCTGGCGTGGGGAAACAGACGGCACAGATCATCTACGCATATTTTCACGCATAAAACCCTCTCAGTCATCGCTGCGCGATGCCAGCTCTCCCGAAAGGGAGAGCTTTTTGCATTCAGATGCAATGAATGTGCAGAGCTGAAGAAAACGCGATTGATGCATTTGCCGGTTACGGCCCTTCCCGTGAAAAGGCAAACCCCGGCAGACCGTAGTCTGCCGGGGTTTGCAATATTAAAATAAATATTCCGCTGAAAATGCCCAGAGCAAAGCGGAGGGCATTCAAATGATTCAGTTCTCCGCAGAAATATCCTGACCGAAATACTTCTCGCTCAGCTCCTTCAGGGTGCCGTCGGCACGCAGCTCCTCAATGGCGGTGTTGATGGCATCCAGCAGGGTGGCGCTGGCATTGCCCTTGCGCAGGGGGATGGCAACGTGGGATGCATCCTCGGTCTGGGCCACCAGCTTGAAATCTGCATCCGGGTGGACGTTCAGGTAATCGTAGAAGGAAACATCGGCGTTCAGGGTGGCGTCGATGCGGCCTGCGGTGAGCAGCTGGATGGTCTCTTCCAGAGTGTCGATGCCCTGTACGGTGGCACCATAGCTCTCGGCCAGTTCCATGTAGGTGGAAGCAAGGCTGTTGGCGGTGGTCTTGCCCTTCAGGTCCTCAAAGCTGGTGATCTCGTCGTTATCCTTGCGGACGGCAAGGGCAGTGTGGATGTAGCCGTAGGGCTCGGTGAAATCATAGGTCTTGGCGCGCTCGTCGGTCACTTCCACGCCGTTGCACACGATGTCGTAGCGGCCTGCGTCCAGACCGGCAAACAGGCTGTCCCAGTCGCTTTCGACGTACTCCGGCTCCACGCCCAGCTTTTCTGCAATGGCACGGGAGACTTCCACATCGTAGCCCACCAGAGTATCGGATTCATCGTGGTAGCTCCAGGGCTGCCATGCGCCTTCCAGGGCGACGATCAGCTTGCCGCTGGACTGGATGTTGGACAGCTGGTCGCCGGCAGCAGGAGCCACAGAGGCGGCCGTGCCGGAAGCAGCGGTGCTGCCGGAAGAATTGGAGCAGCCGGACAGAGTCAGCACGCCGGCAGCGGCCATAACGCTCATAAGAGAAATAAAGGTTCTGCGTTTCATAGTTGGATTCCCTTTCCTCTATAAAAATATTTGTGAAATAAACTCCTTCAGGCAAAGAGGGAGACTTTCTGGTTTTGCCAAAGGCCCCATCCCGGAGGGGGCTGTCTGCGAAGCAGACTGGGGGAGTTGGTTAAACTTTACTCGGTGTGAGCGATCTTCCGCAAAAATTCGCGGGTGCGCTCCTCTTTGGGGTTGGCGAAAAACTCATGCGAGGGAGCCTGCTCCACTACCACGCCGTTCTCCATGAAAACGGTCTTGGAGGAAACATTGCGGGCAAAGCCCATCTCGTGGGTAACCACCAGCATGGTCATGCCCTCTTCGGCCAGCTGCCGCATCACGGCCAGCACTTCGCCAGTCAGCTCCGGGTCAAGGGCCGAAGTCGGCTCGTCAAAATAGATGATCTCCGGGTCAGATGCCAGCGCACGGGCAATGGCCACGCGCTGCTGCTGGCCGCCGGAAAGCTGGCGCGGATAGTAGTCGGCTCGGTCGGCAAGGCCCACCTTTTCCAGCATCTTCATGCCAACGGCATCCGCCTGCTCTTTGGGCATTTTGCGGGCAATGATGAGGCCCTCGGTCACGTTCTGCAGGGCAGTCTTGTTGCGGAACAGATTGTAGCTCTGGAACACAAAGGCCGTCTTTTTGCGCAGCCGGGCAATGTCGGTGCGGCTGGCCTGGGCAAGGTCGAACGTCTCACCGTCAAAGGTGAGCTGGCCTGCGTCGGCAGTCTCCAGAAAGTTCAGACAGCGCAGCAGGGTGGTCTTGCCGGAGCCGGAGGGGCCGAGGATGGCCACCACATCGCCCTTTTCCACGGTCAGGTCCACGCCGCGCAGCACCTGCAGCTCGCTGGTCACTTTGCGTGCACCGGGCCGGTGGAAGATGCCTGCCTGCAGGCGGGGCTTTGTGTAGGCGAAAAAGGACTTGTGGACGTTTTTGATCTCTAGCATGGACATGGTTGCCACACTCCTTTCTTACTGGAAGCCGTGGGCGTTGAGCCGACGCTCCAGCAGTGCCTGCAGCTTGGTGATGACCGTGCAGAACAGCAGATACACCACGGCCACCTCACAGTAGATGGGCAGGAAGATGTAGGTGCGGGCGGCCACGCGCTGACCGGCCATGAACAGCTCGGCTACTGTGATATTGGACGCCAGCGAGGTGTCCTTGATCATGCCGATGAGCGAGTTGGAGAGGGCGGGCACTGCGGTGCGCAGGGCCTGCGGCAGCACGATGCGGCGCATGATCTGCCACCAGCTCATGCCCACGCAGTAACCGGCTTCCAGCTGGCCCTGCGGCACGCTTTCCAGTGCGCCGCGCATGGTCTCGGCACAGTAGGCACCCTCGTTGAAGGCAAAGGCGATGACCGCAGCAGGGAAAGCGTCCAGCATGATGCCCACGCTGGGCAGACCATAAAAGATGATGAACAGCTGCACCAGCAGCGGCGTGCCGCGGATGACCCAGATGTAGAACCGTGCGATCTGCCGCAGCACCGGCACATTGGCGTACTGCACCAGCGCAACGGCCACGGCAATGATCATGGCAAAAAAGAAGGAGACCAGCGTGAGCGGGATGGTCATGGTAAGGCCTGCCGTAAGGATACGGGGCAGGGCCTCCGCCAGCACGCTGACCGTACGGTTGGAAAGAAATGCTTCAAACATGAAAAATGTTCCCTCAGAACGGTATTCAAATACTTTGTAAATCGTAAGAACAAAGGTATTATAAGGCTTGGAGTGCGCTTGAAGTCAAGAGCTTTTTCTAAAATTCCTACAAAACCTACCAGAATACTATAGCATGAATCCGGATGGAGTGCAAACGGTTTGCTCAAAACGCGTGATGTGTACAAAAACGGACGACCCATCTGGAAAACTTTGTGCAATGCGGCAAGCGGTTGACGGCGCACCGGCTTTCGTGTACAATGAACATAACAACGCGCACCGGGCTTGGCCCGGCACAGGCGCAAATTCACCGCAGAGGGTGCAGTGCCCTTTGCGCGGTGCAGACACGGAGGACACGAACGTGACGAAGAAAAAAATTGGCGTTCTGGGTGCAGGTACCTGGGGCATGGCTCTGGCACGGATGCTGTGTGTCAGCGGCAATGATGTGCAGGTGTGGTCGGCGCTTCCGGCTGAGGTGGAGAACCTTTCCGCTACGCGGGTGCACCCCAATCTGCCGGGCATGAAGATCCCGGAAGAGCTGCAGTTTACCAAGAGCATTGAGGAAGTGTGCACCGGCAAGGATGTGCTGCTGTTTGCAGTGCCGTCGGTATTTGTGCGCTCCACCACGGCAAAGGCCCGGCCTTACATCCCGGACGGCCAGATCCTTGTGGACGTTGCAAAGGGCATGGAGCCGGACACCTTATATACCATGACCGAGGTCATTGCCGACGAGCTGAACCGTGAGGGCGGCCCCAAGGGGGTAAAGCTGGTAGCACTCTCCGGCCCGACCCATGCGGAAGAGGTGGCGCTGGACATGCCCACCACCATCGTTTCGGCCTGCCCGGATGAAGCCGCTGCCGAGTATGTGCAGGATGTGTTCAGCAACACCTGTATGCGTGTGTACACCAACGCCGACATCAAGGGCGTGGAGCTGAGCGGCGCGCTGAAGAATGTGATTGCGCTGGGTGTTGGCATCTCCACCGGCCTTGGCTACGGCGACAACGCCCGCGCAGCCCTCATCACCCGCGGCATTGCCGAGATCGCCCGGCTGGGCGTGGCCATGGGCTGCAACATCCACACCTTTGCGGGTCTGGCCGGTATCGGCGACCTGATCGTGACGGCGACCAGTATGCACAGCCGCAACAATCGTGCGGGCATTCTGATCGGCAAGGGCAAAAGCCCGGAGCAGGCCGTGAAGGAGGTCGGCATGGTGGTGGAGGGCATCAATGCACTGCCTGCCGCTATGGAGCTGGCAGCAAAGTACAATGTGGAAATGCCCATTGTGCAGACGGTGAACGCCATCGTGAAGGAGGGCATGAGCGCCAGCGACGCGCTGCGCACCCTGATGGACCGCAACCGGAAGAACGAGATGCCGCAGGGCTACGAAAAAGTCTGAATTTTAAGGGAGAAGGCACAGCTGTCTGCAGATGGCTGTGCCTTTTTTGCTGCGCGGCCTGCCCACTGGCCGAAAACACAAAATAATTCAAATTTTTTACCAAAATCAGACGTAAAAGGGTAGAAGGTCGGGAAACTTTCTGCTATACTGAAACAGAACGCAAAAACCGGGGGACGTTTTGTGCACCCTGCCGGAGAGAAAGAGAGGAATCTGCCATGCCGTCAACTTATGCGCACCGCCGCTTTGGCACCAATGTGCTGGAACATCTGCCGGATGAATTGCGTGCTCAGCTGGAACAGAACCGTGAGCTTTATGATATCGGCCTGCACGGGCCGGACCTGCTGTTTTATTACCATGCTGCCAAGTCCAACCCGGTGGGTGCACTGGGCAATGCCATGCACGAGGAGCCGGGGCGGGTCTTTTTTGACCGGGCGCGCAGGGTGGTGCACTGCGAGGCAGACCGGGATGCTGCGCTGGCCTATGCACTGGGTTTTGTCTGCCACTTTGCGCTGGACAGCACCTGCCACCCGTATGTGGAGCAGTTCACCCGGGAAAGCGGCGTGACCCACTGCGAGATCGAGACCGAGTTTGACAACATGCTGCTGCGCCGGGACGGATACGACCCGCTGAAGTTTTTCACAGCCAGCCATATCCACCCGTCGGAACAGAATGCAAAGGTGATCGCACCCTTTTACGAGGGCATCTCGGAGCAGGTGGCGCTGGACTCGCTCAAGGGCATGATCTCAGTGCACAGGCTGCTGCAGGCGTCCAACCCGGTCAAGCGCTGGGTGGTGCTGACAGGCATGAAGGTGGTGGGCAAATACGACATGCTGCACGGCCTTGTGGCAGATCCGCAACCGAACCCGAAGTGCGTGGAGAGCGGCAAGCGGCTGGAAGAACTGTATGCGCAGGCGCTTCCGCTGGCAGAAACGCTGATCCTGGAATTTGTGGCAAAGCTGGACACGGACCAGCCCCTAAGCAAGGCCTACGACCATACATTTGGGGAGTTCTGAGCAAGTCGATGCAGGCCAGCAGGGAAAGATGCTGTTTCCCGCTACGACCCTTTTGGTGAAAATGTGTTTGGAGCGCTCCGCAGAGCGCGACAAACACGAAAATAAAAACAAAATTTCCGCTGTAGATGGCCAAAGCGAATGCGGCGGCCATTTTAAATGGTGAAATCTAAAAAGAGGGGGCACCGCCCGGCGGTGCGAGAGGAAACAAGATGAAACATGAAAAATTCAAGGTGACCCCGCTGGAGCGCGCGTGGATCCTGTACGATGTGGGCAACTCGGCCTTTGTGCTGATGATCGCCACACTGGTGCCCATTTTCTTTAATGCGCTGGCCGAGGCCGGGGGATTGAGTCCGGTGAACTATCTGGCCTACTGGGGCTATGCAAGCTCGGTGGTCACGGTGATCACGGCAGTGCTGGGACCGATTTTGGGCACGCTGGCCGATACCAGAGGCTTTAAAAAGCCCATCTTCATGCTCTGCCTGTTCGTGGGCGTGGCAGGCTGCTGTGCCATGGGCCTTGCCACTACATGGCTGCCGTTCCTGATCATCTTCATCCTTGCAAAGATCGGCTTTTCGGGCAGTCTGGTGTTCTACGATTCCATGCTGGGCGATGTGACCACCCCGGAACGCATGGATGTTGTGTCTTCGCAGGGCTATGCATGGGGCTACATTGGCAGCTGCGTGCCCTTTGTGGTGTGTCTGGCGCTGGTGCTGGGCAGCGGGGCCATCGGCCTGAGCCAGATGACCGCCCTTTCCGTGGCGCTGCTCATCACCGCTGTGTGGTGGCTGGGCACCACCCTGCCGCTGCTGCGGAGCTATAAGCAGATCAACTATGTGGAGGTAGAGCAGCACGCCATCCGGCAGAGCTTTGTGCGCATCGGCCACACCCTCAAGCATCTGCGCGAGGATAAGCAGGTGTTCTGGTTCCTGCTGGCCTTCTTCTGCTACATCGACGGCGTGTATACCATCATCGATATGGCCACCGCCTACGGCACGGCACTGGGGCTGGAGACCACCGGCCTTTTGCTGGCCCTGCTGGTAACGCAGATCGTGGCCTTCCCTTCGGCGCTGATCTTTGGTCGTCTAAGCGCAAAATACCCGTCCAGCCAGCTTATCCCGGTCTGCATCGCGGCCTACACCGGCATTGCGGTGTTCGCCTTCTTCCTGACCAGCCAGTGGCAGTTCTGGGTACTGGCCGTGCTGGTGGGCATGTTCCAGGGCGGCGTGCAGGCACTGAGCCGCAGCCACTTTGCCAAGATCATCCCGGCTGAAAAATCCGGCGAATACTTTGGCCTGTTCGACATCTGCGGCAAGGGCGCGTCCTTCCTTGGCACCATGATCGTGAGCGTGGGCAGCCAGCTGACCGGCAGCGCCAATGTGGGCATTGGGATGCTGGCGCTGCTGTTTGCAGTGGGCTTTGTGCTGTTCCGGGTGTCCTGCCGGACTGAGGGCGCAAAACAGGTGTAAAAAATACGATTTAAAATTGCCGATGCTTTCGCTTTGGCAATATCAGAGGAAATATTATTTTATAATTTTGCAAACAAGCCAGCCCTGCGGGGCCGGCTTGTTTCCTTTTTCACGGGAAGGGCGCAATGGCAAACGGCATATTGCCGCTGTCAGCCGCGCAGCAGATAAAGCACAAACTTACCCGTACAGCTCGTCGCGTAAGCGACTCGAAATCGGCGGAACACAAAAAATCCTTTAGCGCAGCGACTTGGATTTTTTGTATGGAGCCTAACTGCTTTGGGGTCTAAAAGGGGCGAGCAGCCCCTTTTTCATGGATCCAGCGCGTTGAAATCGCTGTGACCTTGCTGTGCTGAACACACAGCATTTGCTGCGCAAACCGGTCTGCGGCTTAAAAGCCCCACTGGGGCTTTCATGCCCTGCGGGCACCGCCGTCCTTTCTGGTTCTCTTTTGGCACGCAAAAGAGAACGTACCCGGCGGCAATGCTTTTTACAAAAGGCATTAAACTCAATCTACGCGAAAACGCTCTGCACGGGAAGCAAATGGTTGAAAATCGCCCTTCTGGTTATAATTAACAAACCGGTAATTGTCTTTTTGAGCGGCGAATGATACAATAGTGTCAAACGATTTCAAAACCACAAAGGAGAAAACGAAATGGAACGATTTCCCGGTTATACCCTCGTGCGTACCGAGGACTGCCCTGAACAGCACGGAACCCTGACCGTGCTTACCCACGATGTGAGCGGTGCCACGGTGCTGCTGGTGGAAAATGAGGATACCAACAAGGCGTTTGGCATCGGCTTTGGCACCTTCCCGTCCGATGACACCGGCGTGTTCCACATTCTGGAGCACTCGGTGCTGGCAGGCAGCGAAAAATACCCGGTGACCTCGCCGTTCTTGCAGCTGCTCAAAAGCAGCATGGCATCTTTCCTGAATGCGATGACCTTCCCGGATAAGACGGTCTACCCGTTCGCTACGCCCAATGAGACCGACTTCAAAAACCTGATGGATGTCTACCTGAACGCGGTGTTCTGCCCGCTGGCCATGGTGGACAAGAGCGTGTTTGAGCAGGAGGGCTGGCACCGCAGTGCCGACGGCACCGTGAGCGGAGTGGTGTACAACGAGATGCAGGGCGCTCTGGCTGCACCGGATGCTCAGTTGGAAAATGCACTGGAACGGGCCATGTTCCCGGATACGGCCTACGGCTTTGTTTCCGGCGGCGACCCGGCCAGCATCCCGGCGCTGACCTATGAAAAGTATAAGCGGGTATATCACCGCCACTACAGCGCCGACAACTGCTGCATTACCCTCTATGGCAAAATGGATATGGCTGAAAAGCTGGAACTGCTGGACAGGGATTATCTTTCAAAAATGCCCAAGGGCACTAGCCGTCCGCAGCTGACCGTGCAGCACGAGCAGGCGGGTGCCTGCGTGGAACTGCCCTACTATACCGAAAACCCGGAGCCGGACGAGGTGCAGTGTGCTCTGGCATGGTACACCGGTGCCTTTGCAGACCGGGAGCGGCAGCTGGGCGTGGAGATCCTGCTGGATGCCCTGCTTGGCACCAATAACTCCCCGCTGAAGGCGGCGCTGCTGGCCGAAAAGCTGGGCGCAGATATTGACATTGGCTTTGACGACAGCACCCTGCAGCCGGTGCTGGAACTGGTGCTGCGCGGTGCCACCGAGGAGAGCGCCCGCAAGTTCGCTGCCGCTGTGCGCAAGGCGGTAGACGGCATTCTGGCCGAGGGTATCCCGCAGGAACTGCTGTTGGCTTCGCTGAACGCAGCAGAGTTTGCATCGCTGGAGCGCCCGGGCACCCTGCCAGACGGCGTGCTGGATGCCATCAATGCTTCCACCGGTTGGCTGCACACCGGCGACCCCACTCTGCTGCTGCACACGGACAGGCTGTTTGCTTCCCTGCGGGAAAAGATGGCCGATGGCTGGTTCAATGAACTGCTGCGTGAGCTGTTTGCACCGGCTCCGGTGCAGGTGGTGCAGGTGCCCACCCTGCCTAAAAAAGAGGAGGGCGAACCCATCCGCACCGACGGCAAGCTTGTGCTGGAGCACCCGCTGACCGTTGCCGACCTTGGCGACGGAGCAAGGACGGCCCCAGGCGAGCGGGAACTTCTGGCCGGGGCACAGCTGCTGCATCACCCTTCGGCAGGCAGTCTGTACCTGAACTTCTACTATGACCTTGGCAATGTGAAGCCTGAGGACATGCCGTATCTGGACCTGCTGACCGATGTGCTGGACGAGCTGGACAGCACCGAACACACCGCTCAGCAACTGAACACTCTGCGCAGCACATGGCTGGGCGACAGCCGCACCCAGCTGGACATCTGGACTGGGCGGCAGGAGGGTGCACCCTGCCATGCCAAGCTGAGCCTGTGCCTGAGCCTGCTGGAACGCAGTCTGGAAAAGGCTGTGGAGCTGGGCGGCGAATGGCTGTATGATACCATCCTTACCGGCCCGGCGGCAGAAGCTGCTTTTGCACGGGTGCTGAGCCAGCAGAAGTTGAACATGGAACAGCAGTTCATCCAGCAGGGCAATGTATACGCAGCCACCCGCGCCAGTGCCCACTACACGGTGGACGGTGCGGTGAGTGAACGCTGCAGCGGTGTGAGCTATTACAAGTTCTTGTGCGGCGTGCAGGAGCGCGGCAATTGGGCAGCACTGGGTGAAAAGCTGGATGCCCTGCGCACAGAGGTGCTGCAGCACGCGGAGCTGACGGTCAGCCTGTACGGCAGCGAGGATGCCCTTGCGAAGCTGCGCACTCTGCTGCCGGACAGCCGCTTTGCTGCCGAGGGCCGCGCTGCGGCAAAGCCCTATGTGGAGCCGCTGACACCGCCGGTGAACGAAGCGTTTATCATTGACGGCGGTGTGAACTACGATGTACAGGTATGGCCCATGGAGCGCCGCAGCGACCGCAAGGCGCTGGCCCGCGTGATGAGCTACGAATACCTGTGGCACAACATCCGCGAGGTGGGCGGCGCTTACGGCACCGGAATGCTCTCCTCGGACGGCGTGGAATACCTGTACACCTACCGCGACCCCCATGTAAAGGAAAGCTACGACACCTTTGCAAAAGGTCCGGCAGAACTGGCAGCACGGGAGTACACCGAAAAAGACCTGAACGATTTTATTGTGGGTACTGTGGCCAAGCTGGACACCCCCCGCAAGCCGCGTGCTGAGGCCCGCGAGACGGACCGCCGGTATTTCTGCGGCATCACTGATGAAATGATGGCGGCAGACCGCAAGGCCCTGTGTGCGGTGGATGCCGCGCTGCTGAAGGAGCAGGCCGCAGAGCTGGGGGCCGCCATGGCAAACGGCGTGCGGGTGGTGTTTGGCAGCAAGGATGCTGTGGAAGCCGCAAAAGAATTGTTTCATACGGTAGAGACCCTGTAAGCAAAGAGCCTTCCATCCCGCCCGGGACATGCTCTGACAGGATAAAAGTGCCTGATGATACGAAAAATGTCATCGGGCACTTTTACTTTTTGTAAAGAAACGGAAAAATTTAAAAAGCAGGGTTGACGCGGCAAAAAAGCAGTGGTAAAGTAATGGGCGGAAAAGGCAAAAAGTGTCTTTTTACAACAGGAAAACGAGGTGGTTGTCATGGAACCTGCTGGCAGTAGCAGCAGTCTTTCTCCCCGATTACTTTATATGATGGCAGCCGCCGTTTCTGCTTTGCGCAGACCCTGCTGTGTGTGAATGCACACGGTGCGTGTTTGTGTTCCCTGAAAAGAAGAAACGAGAGCTGCCACTGAAAAGGAGGCAGCTTTTTTATGTCTGAAATCTCGATCGATACCCTCAAGACCATGCTGGCAAATCTGGACGATGCCAAGAAATACCAGAGCCTGCGGGATGTGATGGAAACTCTGCCCGCGCCCGACCTTGCGGCGGTATTTGAGGATCTGCCTGCAGAAAAGCTCCCGGTGCTGTTCCGTCTGTGCCCGAAGGATCTGGCCGCAGATGTGTTCACCGAACTGACCCCTGAGACCCAGCAGAAGCTGATCGACGGCCTGACCGATACCGAGCTGAAGGCTGTTGTGGACGAACTGTTCGTGGACGATGCCACCGACCTTGTGGAGGAAATGCCTGCCAACGTGGTCAAGCGCATTCTGGGTCAGGCCGACCCCACCACCCGCCGCATGATCAACGAGCTGCTCAAGTACCCGGAGGACTCGGCCGGCGGCGTGATGACCACCGAGCTGATGGAGCTGCGGCCGGACATGACCGTGGCACAGGCCATGGAGGCCATCCGCAGGAATGGCTTTGACAAGGAGACCATCAACAACTGCTATGTGACCGATGACAGCCGCAGGCTGATCGGCGTGGTGTCCCTGCGGGCGCTGGTGCTGGCAAAGAACACAGAAGAGCCTATCAAGGACCTGATGGATTCCAATGTGGTCAGCGTGAGCACCACCACCGATCAGGAGGATGTTTCCAACCTGTTCGAGAAATACGGCTTTCTGGCCATCCCGGTGGTGGACGCGGAAAACCGGCTGGTGGGCATCGTGACCATTGACGATGCTATCAGCATCCTGCAGGACGAGGCCAGCGAAGATATTGCAAAGATGAACGCAATCGGCCCCTCCGACAAGCCCTACTTCAAGCAGAGTATGTGGGACCTGTACAAGAGCCGCGCACCGTGGCTGCTGTTTTTAATGATCAGCGCCACCTTCTCCAGCATGGTCATCCGCGGATACGAGGATGCACTGGCCGCTGTGACCGTGCTGACCGCCTACATCCCCATGCTGACCGACGCAGGCGGCAACGCGGGCAGCCAGAGCACTTCCACCATCATCCGCGGCATGGCAGTGGGCGACATCCAGCCCCACGATCTGCCCCGCATCCTCTGGCGCGAGAGCCGCGTAGCCCTGATGTGCGGCGGCACGCTGGCCGTATGCAACTTTGTAAAGCTGCTGGTGTTTGACCGCATTGCGGCTCCGGTGGCACTGGTGGTGTGTCTGACCCTGATCTGCACCATCCTGCTCTCGCAGCTGATCGGCGGCATTCTGCCCGTGGCAGCAGAAAAGCTGCAGGTGGATCCGGCCGTGATGGCTTCACCCCTGATCACCACCATTGTGGATACCACCACGCTGCTGATCTACTTCAACATTGCAAAGATGCTGCTGCACCTGTAAAAGATACTCGGATCGGGATGCCCGGAGGCTCAGGAAAGCTTCCGGGCATTTTCTTTGCAAAAAGGCGGGCGGCAGGAACCGGGAATGGCAGGCGATTTGCAGAAAATTGCAGAAATGAGGCGAAAAAATGCGGAAGAACAGGGATGAACTATTCCTGAAAATATTTTTCAAGATATACAAGAAATGAAAAATCTGTAAAAACCGGACGATGCAACATTTTGTAATCTTTTTGAGAGAAATATGACATAATTTTTTTGCTTTTGTAGGGAGGTTGCAAATGTATGAAAAATTGTGATGCTTCGCGAAAAGAAATCATCGACTCCATAAACCATTTGTTGAAATAGCACAAAAGAACTCCTTCAATCTTGTGAACTTGTTCTCTTGAACAGTGGGGTGCTGCAAGGGTATAATACGAACAGGAATTACAGGTGCATGCAAGATTGCTCCTGTGAAAATGCTGAGATACGAATTGAAGGAGAACATTATTATGAAAATGATTTCGCGTCGTGAC
>ULWC01049097.1_pt1 | contig 14106 bp, 9 predicted proteins | sample 1959931 | NCBI WGS metagenome assembly ULWC01 (sample SAMEA4835801, study PRJEB28245) | human gut metagenome | biome: gut microbiome; material: fecal sample | place: Denmark | collected 2008
GGTGAAGCCGCTGGCAGACTTCTGCCGTCGCAACCAGATAGCGCTCGTCATTCCCTTCTCCATCGAGAGCCGGGAGGTGGAGAGCAATCCCCAGGTCTTCCAGGTCTATCAGACCGACTCGTTGCTCAACGCGATGGCGGTCAGCTGCTTCCTGGAGCGCTATCAGAACAGCCACCGTCCGATCTTCATCGATTGCAACGACCCGACGTCGCGCGTAGGAAAATTCACCCGCATGCTGAGACAGCAGCTCGACGCGGCCAAGATTCCCTACGAACTGACCAGCATCAACTCGTCGATGGCCGACTTTGCCAAGCATTTTTCTTCCAAGCAGCCCAACGCCGTGGTCCTCAACACCGAGAAGAGTCCGCAGCTGACGCATGTCTTCCATAAGTTGGACTCACTCACGGCAACGCGCCCGGGGCTCGCCATCTCGATGTATGGCTACAACGACTGGTTCATCTACCAGGACTATGACCTCAACTGGTTCTTCAAGTACAATACGTATATTCCCTCTACGTTCTTTTATAATAAGCAGTCGGACAAGACTTCTGCCCTGGAGAAACTCTACCAGGAAACGTATGGCGCAGCGATGGACAAAAACTACATCCCGCGCCTGGCCTTGACGGGCTACGACCACGGCGAGTATTTCGTGCGGGGACTCCGGCAGTATGGCGCCGCATTCAAGGGACTGGAGAAGCAGCCGACGAAATATAAGGCGCTGCAGACGCGGCTCCGTTTCCTGCCCATACAGGGCGGAGGACAGCAGAACAGGCAGTTTCAGCTGATCCACTTCAAGCCCGACCAAACCATGGAGAGCCTTACCTATTAGTATATGCTACCACAGATGATAGTCAAAGCAGAAAAGTCAATCTTTCGGTACGCGCAACCTTGGTCTTCCAAGCGATACGCCAGGCAGAAGCGGCTTCTCAGACCGATTCTCCTTTTGATAGCGGTTGTGTGCTCGCAGGCGCTCCAGGCGCAGGTGGGAGAACACCGCAACGTGTTGTCGCTCGGAGTCAATGCGGGTTGCGTATTGTCCAACGTCGGTTTCGACCCGAGTGTGCCGCAGAAGATGCACGCGGGATTCACCGGAGGATTCTCAGTCCGCTATACCAGCGAGAAATATTTTTCCACGATCTGCTCCATTGCCGCGGAGGTCAACTATGCCTCGCTCGGATGGAAGCAGGACATCCTCACCCCCGCCGACCAGCCCGTCGTCAACGCCAATGGCAACGCAGAGGCTTACGAGCGCACGATCAACTACGTGCAGATCCCGGTCTTCGCCCACCTGGCATGGGGACAGGAGACCAAGGGCTGGAGCTTCTTCTTCAAGGCGGGTCCGCAGATCGGACTCTACTTGAGCGAATCGACCCAACGCAACTATACGGCGCCCAACCTCGCCACCGACGGCACAGGACGCGCCAACACCATCGTGAAGCAGGAGGACATGCCCGTAGAGACGAAGTTCGACTACGGCATCGCTGCCGGACTGGGTACGGAATGGAGCCATCCACGCCTGGGCCACTTCCAGTTGGAGGCGCGCTACTACTACGGTCTCGGCAACATCTACGGGAGTTCGAAGAGCGACTTCTTTGGCAAGTCCAACTTCGGCAACATCGTCGTCAAGGCCTCCTACTTGTTTGACATCATCAAGAAATAACATCATCACAAAATAACAGAATAAAACAGAAAGAAATAATAACTCAATTACTAACTCTTCCGACCGCAAGGAAGGAACTAAAATTTCAAAATCATCTATGTTTTCAAATCAACCTAAAGGACTCTGGGCCTTAGCTTTGGCAAACACAGGCGAGCGCTTCGGCTACTACACGATGCTGGCTGTGTTCTTGCTCTATTTGCAGGCAAACTTCGGTTTCGCCACTGGTACGGCAAGTACGATCTACTCCACCTTCCTCATGATGGTCTATTTCCTGCCCATCATTGGTGGTATTGCTGCCGACAAGTTTGGCTTTGGCCGTATGGTCACCACGGGTATCTTTATCATGTTCCTCGGCTACCTGGTGCTCTCTCTGCCGCTGGGTAAGGACACGGTTGCCATTGCCGCAATGGGTCTGTCGCTCATCCTCATTGCCTTGGGTACGGGTCTCTTCAAGGGTAACCTCCAGGTGATGGTGGGTCGTCTCTATGACGGTCCTGACTATTCCTCTCAGCGCGACTCCGGTTTCTCGTTGTTCTATATGGCCATCAACATCGGTGCCATGTTCGCCCCGACCGCTGCCATCAAGATCATGGAGTGGGCTCAGGCCTCTCTCGGCGTCAGCGAGGCCGATTCCTACCACTTCGCCTTTGCCGTGGCTTGCGTATCGCTGATCGTCAGTATCGCTATCTACTACGCCTTCAGCTCCACCTACAAGCACGTCCTCGCCAGCGAGGGCAACCAAAAGGCTGCCAACGCTGCTGCCTCCAACGCTCCCGAGCTTTCCAAGGCCGAGACCAAGGAGCGCATCGTCTGCCTCTGCCTGGTGTTCGCCGTCGTGATCTTCTTCTGGATGGCCTTCCACCAGAACGGTAATACGCTCACGCTGTTTGCACGCGACTTCACACAGACCAGCGCCGAGGGCGTTCAGTCTATGCTCTTCGACGTGACCAACCTCGTGGCCTGCATCTTCGTGGTCTATGCCAGCTTCTCTCTTGCACAGAGCAAGACGGCCAAGGGCAAGTTGATCGCCCTGGCCGTGATCGCTGCTGCCATCGCTTTCTTGTTCTACAAGTACAACAGCCTGGATGGTGCCATCGACGTGAAGGCTCCGATCTTCCAGCAGTTCAACCCGTGCTACGTCGTAGCCCTCACTCCGGTGAGCGTGGCGCTCTTCTCTTGGCTCAACAAGATCGGCAAGGAGCCGACCTCTCCTGAGAAGATCGGTCTCGGTATGCTCGTCGCTGCCCTCGGCTTCGTTTGGATGGCCGTTGGCTCTATGGGTCTTGAGTTGCCGCTCGTCCAGGGCAATGCCGCTACGGAGGGTCCGCGTGTCAGCGCCAACCTCTTGATCTCCACCTACCTCATCCTCACCTTCGCTGAGCTCCTGCTCTCTCCGATCGGTATTTCCTTCGTGTCGAAGGTGGCTCCTCCCAAGTATGCCGGTCTGATGATGGGTCTGTGGTTTGGTGCTACCGCCATCGGCAACCAGCTGGTGATGGTGCCTGGTATCATGTGGGGTCTCAACTTCAACCTCGTCACCATTTGGGGTGTCCTCGCTGGCATCTGCCTGGTGTCTGCCCTGTTTATCTTCTCTATCATCAAGAAGCTCAATAAGGTAAGCTAAGCCGCATCCGGAGGCGCAGGATCATCCCTTGAGGAAGGGAGCGATCCTCCGCCCTGCCGCTTGATATCGTGTCGGAATAGTAAGTCGAAAAGGCTGCTATTCCGACATTTTTTTGCTCCGAAGAATCTTTTCCTGATTATAACCATTCTGTCATACAGAAAAGAAGGGAGGAATGTTTGGGCCGTTCGACTTTATTTCATACCTTTGCAGGACCTAATCAAGACAAGGTGAAGCGCCCTTTTGTGAGAAGGCAACGCACTTTTCGCGAGAAGGAAAAAACCTTTCGTGAGAAGGCAATACCTCTTTCGTGGCAAGGAGAAGCATTACCCCATTTCCCCTTGTCAAAGGAATGAGACAAAGTAAAGGTAAAAACCTAAAGACGAAAATTATAAAAGTAAACTGCTGATTATGAAAAAAGCATTAGCGTTGGCCATGTTTGCCATGGCTGCCAACCAAGCTGCCGGACAGGGCCTGACCTACCCCACCCCTCCGACGGACAACACCGTGGATGAGTATTTCGGTGTGAAAGTAGCCGACCCCTACCGCCCCTTGGAGGACGACCACTCTGAGGCCACCATGCAATGGGTGGAGGCCGAGAACCAAGTGACACAGGACTACCTGGCCAAGATTCCCTTCCGCGGCAAACTCCTGAAGCGCCTGCGCGAAGTCTCCGACTACGGCAAGGTGGGCGCACCCTTCTATGTCAAGGCCACGGGCAAGTGGTATTTCTACAAGAACAACGGTCTTCAGAACCAAAGTGTGCTCTACGAGATGGACGGCCTGGGGCAGGAGAAGAACGCTCGCGTCTTCCTCGACCCCAACCAGCTCTCTACTGACGGCACGGTGGCCCTGGGCAACATCAGTTTCTCCCACGACGGCAAATACTTGGCCTACGCCATCTCGCGTTCGGGCAGCGACTGGTCGGAGTTTTATGTGATGGACACGAAGACGCTCGAGGTATTGCCCGACCACATCGAGTGGGCCAAGTTCTCGGGTGCCTCCTGGCTCGGCGACGGCTTCTTCTATAGCGCCTATGACAAACCCGAGGGCAACGCCTATACGAGCAAGAACTCCACCCACAAGATCTACTTCCACCGCCTCGGCACGAAGCAGGAGCAGGACCAGCTCTTCTTCCAGAATCCCACCGAGCCGATGCACTTCTTCAGTACGTCGGTCAACCACGAGGAGACGGTGCAGTTCCTCTATGAGTCGGGCGGCGGCACGGGCAACATCTTCTATATCCGCGACTTGAAAAACAGCAACTCGCAGTTTACGAAGGTGGTCCCCAACATGGACTACGCCTACTCTCCCATCGCCACCATCGACGACAAGGTCTATCTGCTGACCAACGACGGTGCGCCGATGTATAAGATCATGGTGATGGATATTCACAAGCCCGCGATGGAAAACTGGCAGACCGTCATCCCCGAGGGCAAAAACGTGATCGATGGCGCCAACATCATCGGCGGCGAACTCTATGTGAGCTACCAGCAGGACGCCTGCAGCCACATCTATGTCTATGACCTCAACGGCAAGATGCAGCAGGAGGTAAGCCTTCCGGGCATTGGCAGCGCCAGCGTCAGCGGCAACAAGGACAGCAAGGAGTGCTTCGTCAGCTTTGCCTCCTTCACGCAGCCCTGGACGGTATATCAGTATGACCGCGCCGCCAACTCGCTGCAGCCCTATGCCGTGCCCAAGGTCAACTTCAAGCTCAGCGACTATGAGACCAAGCAGGTGTTCTACACCAGCAAGGACGGTACGCGCGTACCGCTCTTCATCACCTACAAGAAGGGCCTGAAACTCAACGGCAAGAACCCGGTCTATCTCTATGCCTACGGCGGTTTCAATATCTCGATGAATCCCTCGTTCTCCGCTTCCCGCATCCCGTTCCTGGAGCGCGGCGGCATCTATGCCCAGGCTTCTCTCCGTGGCGGCGGCGAGTATGGCGAGGCTTGGCACGAGGCGGGTACGAAGATGCAGAAGCAGAATGTCTTCGACGACTTCATCGCTGCTGCTGAGTATCTGATCAAGGAGAAATACACCAGTTCTCCCTACCTCGCCATCGTCGGTGGCAGCAATGGCGGACTGCTCGTCGGTGCTTGCATGACGCAGCGTCCCGACCTCTTTGGCGTCTGCATTCCCTCTGTGGGCGTGATGGACATGCTCCGCTACCATAAGTTCACCATCGGCTGGAACTGGGCTCCCGACTATGGTACGAGTGCCGACTCCAAGGAGATGTTTGAGTATCTGCGCGGCTATTCTCCCCTCCACAACATCAAGAAGGGCGTGAAGTATCCTGCCACCCTCATCACGACGGCAGACCACGACGACCGCGTTGTTCCCGCCCACAGCTTTAAGTTTGCTGCCACGCTCCAAGCCGACAATGCCAGCGACAAGCCCACCCTCATCCGCATCGACAGCAAGGCGGGCCACGGTGGCGGCAAGCCCGTCAGCAAGCAGCTGGAGGAGCAGGCCGACATCTATAGTTTCATCCTCTACAACATGGGATTGAAGTACTAAGTTTCCGATTTTGATTTGACCCAAATACGATAAGGGGGAAGAAAGTTTGATGGCTTTCTTCCCCCTTATAATTTCTGTCTGCCCTTGCAGACTTAGTCTTTCTTGCTTGGCGTGCTCGCGCGTCAGAACAACTCGTGGTCGGGCACCTGCGTGTCAAATGAGAGGTTGGAACCGTCCTCCGTCAGGTTGACCAGGATGGAGTCGCCCTCCTTCATTTCGCCACTCAGGATGCGCTCGCTGAGTCCATCCTCGACGTAGTTTTGGATGGCGCGCTTCAGCGGACGCGCACCAAACTGGACGTCGTAGCCCTTCTTGGCCACAAACTCCTTGGCAGCGTCAGAGAGCTGGAGCGCGTAGCCCAGTTCGCCGACCCGCTTGTACAAGCCCTTGAGTTCGATTTCGACAATCTGCTTGATGGCGTTGAGGTCCAGCTGGTCGAAGGTGATGATCTCGTCCAAACGGTTGAGGAACTCCGGCGAGAACTGCTTGCTCAGACTCTTCTGTATGATGGACCGAGCATACTCCTTGTCCTTCTCGTTGCGCGCGAAGCCCTCGGCACCACCCGCCGTGAATCCGATGCCACGGCCAAACTCCTTGAGCTGGCGCGTACCCGCGTTCGACGTCATGATAATGACCGTATTGCGGAAGTCGATCAGTCGTCCGTTGCCGTCCGTGAGTCGTCCCTCGTCGAGCACCTGCAAGAGGAGGTTGAAGACATTGCCATGCGCCTTCTCGATCTCGTCGAGCAAGACGATGGAGTAAGGATGGCGGCGCACCCGCTCCGTGAGCTGGCCTCCCTCGTCGTAGCCGACGTATCCCGGAGGCGCACCCACCAGGCGCGACGTGTTGAAGCTCTCCGTATATTCACTCATATCGACGCGGATCAGCGCATCGGCCGAACCAAACATATACTCCGCCAGTTTCTTGGCCAGGTAGGTCTTGCCCACACCCGTCGGACCCAGGAACATGAATGCGCCGATGGGATGGTTCTGCTCCTTCAGTCCCACGCGGTTGCGCTGGATGGCCTTCACCATTTTCTCGATGGCCTTGTCCTGAGCCACCACCACCTGCTTCAGTTCCGTCGCCATATTGCGCAGACGAAGACCCTCCGACTGCTGCATGCGCTGCACGGGCACACCCGTCATCATCGACACCACATCGGCCACCTGGTCCTCCGTGATGGCCACCTGCTCGCCGACCTCGCCTTCCTCCCAGCGGTGCTGGGCCTCTTCGAGCCGCTTCTCGCGCTCCACCTGCTGGTCGCGGAAGCCCGCCGCCATCTCAAAGTTTTGGTTCTTGACCGCATTCTGCTTCTTCTGCTTGATCTCCTCGATCTCATTTTGCAGGTCCACGATCTCCTTCGGCACCTCCGCATGCTGCAGGTGGATATGCGATCCCACCTCGTCGAGCACGTCGATGGCCTTGTCGGGGAAGAAGCGGTCCGAGACGTAGCGGTCCGTGAGTTTCACGATCAACTGGAGCACCTCGTCAGAATACGTCACCTGATGATGGTGCTCGTAGCGGTCCTTGATATTCTTCAGGATCTGCAGCGTCTCCTCCGTCGTGGTCGGTTCGACGATCACCTTCTGGAATCTACGCTCCAGGGCACCGTCCTTCTCGATCGACTTGCGATATTCGTCGAGCGTCGTGGCACCGATACATTGCATCATGCCCCGCGCCAAGGCCGGCTTGAGGATATTGGCAGCATCCATCGTGCCCGCCGCCGATCCCGCCCCGATGATGGTGTGGATCTCGTCGATGAAGACGATCACCTCCGGGTGGCGCTCTATCTCCTTGAGGATCGTGCGGATACGCTCCTCAAACTGACCTCTGTATTTCGTTCCCGCCACGATACTCGTCATGTCGAGCGACACGATCCGCTTGTTGAAAAGCGTGGGCGACGTGCGGTGCTGGACGATCATCTGCGCCAGTCCTTCGACGATGGCACTCTTGCCCACACCGGGTTCGCCGATGAGCACAGGATTGTTCTTCTTGCGGCGTCCCAGGATCTCGCTGACGCGGATGATCTCGCGCTCGCGGCCCACCACGGGGTCAAGTTTCCCCTCCTGGGCTGCTGCCGTGAGATCCGTACCGAAGTTGTCGAGGGCCGGCGTCGCACTCTTGGTCTCCTTGGTGCGCGTCTGCTGCGCTCCATCACCCTGGCTGCGCGCCTCCTCGCGATCCTCCTCGTCGTCGTCGTTGAAGAGCATATCGTCGTCGTCATCGTCGGACAAGTCGAGCCCTCCCTGCACGTCGTTGGCCAACTGGCGCAGCAGCGCGTTGGCCTCAATGTAGTCGAGGTGGTGAGCCTGCAGCGTCATCTTCGCGCCCGTGTCTGTCTGGTCGTGGAGAATGGCCAGGATCAAGTCCTCCACATCGACGATCTTGCGATGCTGGATGCGCGCCTCCAGTACTGCGAGGTGCAGCACGTTGGCAGCACGGTCCGTGACGTTGATCTCCTCGTAGATCCGCTTGCTCTCCTCCTTGTTCGAAGAGGCATACTGCTCCAGCTCCTTCTTGACCGTGGGCACGTCGAGGCTGAGCGTCGAGATGACCCTTTGTATCTTCGGATCAGAGAGCCTGAAAACAGCCAGCAACAGATGCTCCGGAGCCACCGAGGGACAGGACAGTCTGTCGGCTTCCTCGCGGCTGAAGGCGAGCACCTCCGAGAGTTCTTTAGAGAATTGACTTATCATCTTGACTTTCGTGATTTTCTTTTAGAATACAATTTCTTTACTTGTTCAATACAACTTGTTCAATTGCAAAAGTATAGAGCAAAAGACATGCCAAACCCTTCTAAGTTTGACCTTCACTCAGGTTTTTGTCAGCATGTGCGTCAGTACCGGGTCTTTTGACCTTGATTTGGCAGCGGCTTTTCTTTTTCAGCCACCGTGCCTTACGCTGCTCGTAGTCGGCACGGTGGCGCTCCAAGAAGTTATCTGCCATTGAAAGTACTATGTATGACAGAGAGGAGGATGGGCTGGTTGGCGTTGTTGGGGCCACCCACGAGTCGTGTGCTGGAGAGCGACATGTCGTGGGAGCACTTCGTCACGCGTGTTATCTTCGTGCCAGAGCTACCCGTGATGGTCGTTGTCGCCAGACTGATCGGCACGAGCACCGCCTTGTTCCAGTTGGCATCGACCTGTCCGGCCCGGCGCTTCTTGATCATATAGTTGACCAAGCCCGAGATGTTGTTGAACGTATAGCCGTTCACCGTCGCGCTATAGGCTGCGGTGAAACTCGTCTTGTAGTCGGGAATGCGGTTCTCGGCGAAGAACGTATGGAGCTCGTCGAGCGGAAGGATCAGCACCGTCGTCGGCGCACTGAGGAGGAAGTCGGAACTGATTGTGTTGTTGATGCGCGGGAAGGTCACCTTCGCCGTGTTGAGCGTGTCGTTCTCGTGTCCCCTCATGATCTCATCCACCGGCAGCGTGACCTCGGTGAAGAGGCCCGCCGGGCTTTTCAGATAACTGCATCCCGTCTGTGCCGCGAGACTTGCCAGCAGGTTGTTGTCGTTGCTGAACGTAGTCGTCTGCAGCACCTCCTCCGTACTGGCCAATGAGGTCGAGGTGACGGAGTCCTTGCCGTTGATTTGCGACCGGAAGTAGATATTGAGCTGGGCGTTGGTCACATACGCCATCGAACCGATGCCGTTGGTCACCTTGAAGAAGAAGCCCGGGCTGATCTCGTGGAGGAAGCGGTAGCTGTTGCGGAACGCCTCGGGCGAGGCATAGTACTTCCGCATCAGGTACGTGCCATAGTTGTTATAGCTGACGCCATCCTTGTCCGTATAGGCGTCGTCCAGTCGGATGGCGATCGCCTTGTTGGTGTACTTGGCGCCGCGCGTCTGGTCCGCCAGCGTATAGGTGCGCTCCTGCTTGATGCCCCCTTGGCGCAGGTAGCCGTGGAGCGCCGGATTGAAGTTGGAGTAGATCACCGATCCCTCCTCCAGCGGACGCCCCATCTCGTAGGCCGAGAGTTTCATCTGTGCCAGCGAGTCGCCATAGAAGTCGTTATAGACCAGCAGGATCTCGCACGAGTCGGCGATGATCTCCCCCTGGTCGTTGCGGCTGAGGATACTGTCGGCAGCCGCGATCTGATAGTTGCTCAGCGGATGCAGCTGCGCCATGAAGTCGCCCGTCACGTAGTTGCCCGTCTCCGGATCCTTCACGCGGCCGAGATAGCCCGTGATGTTGCGTGCGATGACCGAGTCGGCCATGATGGTGCGCGTGCTGAGCTGGAAGGTGTCAGCCTTGACTGTCAACTTGTCGGGATTGTCTATCAGCGAACCGCCGATGTTGTCGGTCGTGTCGTCGCAGGCGGCCAGCGAGAGCGCCGTGGCAGCGAGGGCAAGGCCCCAGACCAACTGATGGAATTTTATCATTTGCGTGTAATGGTCATAAAATCTATTACAACAGGAGGCCACGCCCATTCCTTATCCACAAGGCGCACGGTCCCCCTGCCCGAGGGTACGTCAGAGACGCAGTCTCCGCCTATTCCCCCAACAATTTGCCATAGAAGTCAGCATAGAGTCCCTTGACCTCTGCCTCTGCCTGCGGATGGACGATCAGCGGCTTGTTCTCGCTCTGCGCATAACGGACGAGTTCGGCGTTGACCTGGTCGTCCACCTGTACGACACCATCGCTATAGTCGATGGCCAGTTTGCCCAGTTCCACGGCGTCGAACGTGTCGCCATACTTCTCGATCAGTTCGGCCTTGGCCTCCCTGAACGGCAGGGAGCGCCTGAACTTCTCCCCCAGGTCGCCCGCGGGCTGTTCGCCGAAGAGCGACGTCACCACCTTGGCGTTGATAAACTGCGGTTCGTCGTGGTAGGCCGTCTTCACATAGAACGGTATCACCGAGCTCATCCAGCCTTGGCAGTGGATGATATCCGGCGCCCAGCGGAGCTTTTTGACCGTCTCCAGCACGCCGCGCGCGAAGAAGATGGCCCGCTCGCCATTGTCGGGATAGTCGTTGCCCAGCTCGTCCTTGGTCATGGCCGGACGATTCTGGTAGTAATCCTCATTATCAATAAAATAGACCTGGATGCGCGACTGCGGTATGGAAGCCACCTTGATGATGAGCGGGTGATCCGTGTCGTCGATGATCAGATTCATACCCGAGAGTCGGATCACCTCATGCAACTGGCCACGCCTTTCGTTGATCGTGCTCCACTTCGGCATGAAGGTTCTTATCTCGAATCCGGCTTCTTGCATTTTGGCCGACATCAAACCTCCCATCTCTGCCATCTGCGAATGGGTGACGTACGGGGTGGTTTCCTGGTTGATAAACAATACTTTCTTTGCCATTCTAACTTGTTTTATCGTGATTATTTCTTGACAAAAGTCGCGATAAACACGATTTCCCAGGTGCAAAGTTACGATTTTATTCCCGAATTCGTAGCGGCTTTTCAGATATTTTGTCTAATGGCATCGGCATTTTATTATATTTTTCAGATTACTTTTTGCCTATTTCGTAAAAATGTTGTTACTTTGCACCCGAAATATTTTGCAGATAATGAAAGTATTTGAAAAAAACGCAGACTTGCAGAACGCGCTCTTCGCTGCGCGCAAGCAAGGACAGTCGGTGGGATTCGTCCCCACGATGGGTGCCCTCCACGAGGGCCACGCCTCGCTCATCAAGCGTAGCGCCAAGGAAAACGACGTGACGGTGGTCTCCGTATTCCTCAACCCCACACAGTTCAACGACCCCGCCGACCTCGAACGCTATCCCCGCACATTGAAGGCCGACTGCGCCCTTTGCGAGGCTTGTGGCGCCGACTTCGTCTTCGCGCCTACCGTGAGCGACATCTACCCCACTCCCGATACCCGCCACTTTGAGTTTCCGCCCCAGACGACGGTCATGGAGGGCGCCCATCGTCCCGGCCATTTCAATGGCGTCTGCCAGGTGGTGAGCCGCCTGTTCTACATCGTCCAGCCCACCCGCGCCTACTTTGGCGAGAAGGACTGGCAGCAGATCGCCGTCATCCGCCGCCTGGTCCCCTACATCGGCTGCCACGTGGAGATCGTCCCCTGCCCCGTGGTGCGCGAGGCCGACGGCGTGGCCTTGAGCAGCCGCAACAAGCTCCTCACCCCCGAGGAGCGCGCCATCGCCCCCCACATCGCCCGTGCGCTGATGGAGAGCATCGATTACGCCAAGAGCCACACCGTCGCCGAGACCCACGACCACGTGGTCAGCACGATCAACGCCATCGACGGCCTGGAGGTGGAGTACTTCCAGATAGTGGACGGCAACACGCTCCTCGACGTCCAGGACTGGCAGGACAGCGACTATGTGGTGGGCTGCATCACCGTCTATTGCGGCAAGACCCCGATCCGTCTGATTGATCATATCAAGTATAAGGAATAACACACCCTACACTTTCTTTTTTATATGTATATAGAAGTACTGAAAAGCAAACTGCACCGCGTCAAGGTGACCCAGGCCAACCTCAACTACATCGGCAGCATCACCATCGACGAGGATTTGATGGACGCGGCCAATCTCATCGCCGGTGAGAAAGTGCAGATCATGGATAACGACAATGGAGAGCGCTTCGAGACCTACGTCATCAAGGGCGAGCGTGGCAGCGGCTGCATCTGCCTCAATGGTGCGGCAGCGCGCAGGGTGGTCGTCGGCGACACCATCATCATCGTGAGCTACGCCCTGATGGACTTCGAGGAGGCCAAGACCTTCCAGCCCTCTGTGGTCTTCCCCGAGAACAACCGCCTCTGACCCCTCGGCGGACTTTCCTCCGCCCAGGAGGCCGCCAGCGACGGTCTCGCTATCGCTAATCACGGTCCTGGTGCCGGCAAGGCCCTGCCCAGACCCCAACCCAGTAGATAATCAATGAAGAAAACGATAACAGCATCGCTCCTGCTCCTCTCCTCCCTCGGACTCCATGCGCAGAGCGGCACCAACTCCCCCTACAGCCAGTATGGCCTGGGCGAACTCTCCGAACAGTCGGGCAGTTTCAGCCGCGGCATGAACGGACTGGCCTATGGCCTCCGGCTCAACAACCAAGTCAACGCCCTCAACCCGGCCTCCTACTCGGCCCTCGACTCGCTGTCGTTCATCTTCGACGCGGGCGTGAGCCTGCAGATGACGCAGTTCAAGGAGGGCGGCCGCTCCATCAGCGCGCGCAATGCCGACCTGGAGTATGTGGTGGCGGGCCTTCGCCTGTTTCGCCATGTGGGCGTGAGCTTCGGTCTGCTGCCCTACACCAACGTGGGCTACGACTACTCCAACTCCGCCCACATCAACGGCAGCCTCTCACCCGAGTCGCCCACGGCCACCTACAACAACAAGTATAGCGGCTCGCAGGGCCTCCACCAGGTCTATCTCGGCGTGGGTGCGGAGCCGCTGCGCAATCTCTCCGTCGGTGTCAACGCCTCCTATCTCTGGGGTGGCTACACGAAGTACGTGACCAATACGTATAGCGATGCCTACGTCAACACGCTGCAGCGCACCTACACCGCCGAGGCGCGCAGCTACAAGCTCGACTTCGGACTGCAATACACGCAGCCCCTCAGCGCCAAGGACCAGGTCACGCTGGGTCTGACCTACAGTCTGGGCCACAGTCTCAACGCCGACCCCGAGCTCTCCGTCATCAAGAACAACTCCCAGTTGGCCGTGGCCGACACGACCCGCTTCCGTATCTCCAACGCCCTCGACCTGCCCCATACCTTCGGCGTGGGAGCGGTCTATAACCACAACGGCCAACTGATGGTCGGCGCCGACTACCAGTTGCAGAAATGGGGCAGCCTCGACTACCCGCAGTATTCCGACCAGGGCGGCTACGGGCTCCAGAGCGGACTGCTCAAGGACCGCCACAAGGTCGTCCTCGGCGCCGACTACTGCCGTGGCGAGCGCCACCGTGGTTTCCTCAGCCGCCTCCACTACCGTGCGGGTATCGGCTACGCCACGCCCTACTTCACCATCAACGGCCAGGACGGCCCCAAGGAGATCTCGGCCTCGCTGGGCCTGGGCATCCCCATCGTCAACAGCTACAACAACCGCTCGATGCTCAACATCTCCGCCCAGTGGGTGCGCCGCGAGGCTTCCTCGATGCTCACGGAGAACACGTTCCGCATCAACATCGGTTTCACCTTCAATGAGCGCATGTTCGCCAAGTTCAAGGTCGAATAGGCCCTGCGAGGGACCTATGTTGACCGTAAAGGCTGCCACGACCGCATGAGTTTTCTAAGTCATCACACGAGAAGCGACCACCAGGGCATGAGGGGCTTGTTGCCCTCCATGCTCTCTTTCGTGCTGGCAGGGGTCCTGGCTGCGGGCTGCAACC
>ULWC01048088.1_pt1 | contig 13990 bp, 7 predicted proteins | sample 1959931 | NCBI WGS metagenome assembly ULWC01 (sample SAMEA4835801, study PRJEB28245) | human gut metagenome | biome: gut microbiome; material: fecal sample | place: Denmark | collected 2008
ACATCACAATGCCATGATAGGGCCTCAACACATCGGCAAGCATATTGGCTCCTTCGGCATGAGTGCGTCCGTAGTCACATGGACCGGGCTGTCCTTCGGAATTAGCTTTCACCAGGAAACCTCCGAAATCGGGAATCAGGGAATAAATCTCTTTGGCTTTCTGCTTCCACCAGTCTATCACTTCTTTATTTAACGGATCGGAAGTGGATAAACCGCCTAAAGCTACGGGAGAAGAGAAATTAATAGAAAGATATATTTTCAAGCCATAAGGGCAGAAAATATCGGCCAAGACTTTGACTTTCTGCAAATAATCATTAGAAAGTATTTTAGGACTTGCATTGACATTGTTAATTACGGTGGCATTAATGCCGATAGAAGCATTGGCACGAGCGTAGGCTTCATAACGGGGAGAGACAACAGACGGAAGTTCGTCCCATTTCCAAAGTGAATGTCCGGCATATCCGCGTTCGATTGTACCATCCAAGTTATCCCAATGATTCAGAATACGAATTCGATAATCAGGTCGTTCAGAGATATTGAGGGATTGCAAAGCTGATTCCGGTAGTTGTCCGATAGCTTGCAGACGGAGTAAATGATACGTTCCATAAAGTACTCCTTGTTCACCGGAAGAAGCTATCGTTATTTGACTGCCATCTTTGGAGGTCTGAATCGTATATCCCTCATTTCCAAGTGCACGAAGTTCTTTATTGTTCCGAACCTCCAAAGTAACCGGGATTCCTCCCTGCCAGAAGTTCTGTAATTCGGAAACCGCAATACGTAATGTAGGCGATTGTTTCTTGCTGGTGATTTCCGCTTTCGCTCCCGATGCATAACGAAGCCACAAGGCACTTCCATCTTCTGCCCAAATAGAAGAAAAGCAAAAAAACAAAGTGAATGTCAATGCAAATATATTTCTAGGCATATTTTTCAGATAGAGACGGTTGTTTTAATGTATTCTATTATTCATCTTTTCCCTCGATAGTAATAATTCGCCCGTCTGCATCATACTGAAGTTCGCAGACTTTCAAGCTACGAAGCCAAGTCTTCCCCTCTGATGGTACACAATCGTGATGAAACAAATACCACTTACCTTTAAACTCTACAATAGCATGGTGAGTAGTCCATCCTACCACCGGAGTCAGAATGACTCCCTGATAAGTAAACGGACCATAAGGGTTATCACCTATTGCATAGCAGAGCAGATGAGTGTCTCCCGTAGAATAGGAAAAATAGTATTTACCATTATATTTATGCATCCACGAAGCTTCGAAGAAACGGCGTTCTGTATCCCCTGCTGTCAATGGCTTACCGTCTTCATCCAGAATTACCACTGCCCGGGGTTCTTCAGCAAACTCCATCATGTCTTCACTCAAACGAGCAACACGCGACGGGATTGCCTCCTCCTCTCCTTCCGGCAAAATGGCAGATTCCAAGGCTTTATTATTACGGTAACGTTGAAGTTGTCCACCCCACAATCCACCGAAATATATATAATAGTTACCATCTCCGTCATCCCATACAGCCGGATCGATGCTGTAACTTCCTTTCATCGGATTAGCTTCCGGTATAAAAGGACCATAAGGTTTATCACTCACAGCTACCCCGATACGAAATATATCATTCTGATCTTTCAATGGAAAATACATATAGTACTTACCATCTTTACAAACCACATCACAATCCCATAGTTGACGGCCCGCCCAAGGAATATCCTCTGTGGAAAGCACCACTCCATGATCTTTTATTTCACCGTTCATCACATCATCCATAGAATACACGTGATAATCTTTCATATTGAAATGATCGCCATTATCATTTTCAGCAATACCACTTTCCCAATCGTGCGAGGGATAAATATACAGTTTGCCATCAAATACATGTACGGCAGGGTCAGCCATATAATCACCGGGAACTAAATATCTTTTTTCTGTTTTCATGCTTTTTCGGTTTTTCTGTTAGAAACTTATTTTGTTTTTTCAGCCTCTTTGATAATCAGGCCGACTACCGGCTTCGGCTGATAATTGCGATCAAAAAGTAACGGATAATCCGTGCGGCCTCTCATCGGCCAGTCATTACGCCAAGAGTTCTGATCGGCTACTCCCCAAAGAGTAACCCTGGTGATGAGGTTATGATGTTTCAGGAACAGACGGAAAAAGTCATTCATTCTTTCAGTCCATGCTTTCGATACCTCTTCCGGTAATCCATCCGGATAAGGATTCATCTCTTTCTTATATTCAAAGGAAGCGGAAACTTCTGCACCTACATTGGGATTCGGTGATGGTATCACCGTCAAATCCAGTTCTGTTATCATTATCTTCACTCCTGTTCCGGCAAAGGCCAGCATACTCTTCTCAAATTCACTGATTTTCGGGTAGTCCATGCCGATGTGTCCTTGCATACCTATGGCATCAATACGGATTCCACGTTTTTTCAAATCGTTCACCATTTTCACGACGGCTTCTCTTCTCCCCGGTTGGGCCATTGAGTAGTCATTGTAGTAAAGTTCGGCATCCGGATCAGCCTCGTGTGCATACTGGAAAGCCAATGGAATATATTCTTCCCCCAGAATCTCATAAAACTTTGTCTTGCGATATACTCCATTATCTTCAATCGCTTCATTTACTACATCCCAGCCTTTGATACGGCCTTTATAGCGTTTCACGATGGTAGTGATATGGTCTTTCATCCGTTTCTTCAGGACTTCCGGAGAAACATTATTCCCGTCCTTATCTACGCAAAACCAAGGAGCCAATTGTGAATGCCAAATCAGGCAGTGACCAATGATAGCCATTTGATTGCTCTCACCAAAACTGACAAATTCATCTGCCTGCGCAAAATTATACTTATTTTCTTTCGGATGAATGACAGAAGACTTCATGCAGTTTTCCGCCACGATGGAATTAAAATTCTTCTTTACAATTTCAACAGCTGCGACATCCTTACCGGAACTTTGATGTGTGTTCACTGACACGCCAATCAAAAACTTGTTTTTCAAAGCCTTTTTCAGCGAATTTCCATCTTTCGCAAAAACTTCTCCATAAGAAAAAGAAAACATCACTGTCAATAACAACAGAATTATTCGTTTGAGTTTCATACGTTATATTTTTGAGTAATAAACATTCTACTATCTTATCTATTCGCCTTTTTTACAGCGCGATTCTATCTCCTCATTTATATTGTCAATCACATTATCTTCCAATTCATATTTAGAAATAATGAACATAGCGACCAAAAGCAACAACGCCGGAATAACGGCTACGAGCCACAGTATTCCCTGTTCGGCAAAAGGTGATTGTGACACTTCATTTGTCTGGTCGAATCCGACAAAAGCCATAACAAGTCCCGGTACAACTCCTCCAAGAGCCATTCCCGCTTTATAGAAAATACCAGTCAAAGCATTGACTATACCCGAAATACGTTTACCATGAGTATATTCGCCATACGAAATTACTTCGGGAACCAAAGCCCACATATACCCTGTCGCAATAATGACTCCCGTCGATTTTATGAACTGCGCCACAAAGACCAACCATATCTGCGTTTTGAGTACCGGAACCACAGAAATAATATACAGCAATGCCATACCCAATATAGCGACTGAAAGGAATACATAAAACATTTGCTTTTTTCCAATGGCACGTTTAATGGCAGGTACCATCGGCATGAAAATGAATGCGGGTATCGAGCCCAAGGCCATGAAATAAGGTAACATCTCCGGTGCACGTACATTATAAATCATATAATATGAACCGGCAGAATTACCAATCGCCATCATTGCAAAAGCAGTAATGAAAAAGAACGCCAAAATACGCAAAGGTTTATTTCTACAAAATTCTACCCACAAGTCGGACACTTTTACTTTAGATGTCTCCTCCTGATCCATAACCACACGCTCCTTCGTCTGGTTAAAGCAGAACATCAATAACGCCAATCCGATAACAGCATAAATAGTCATCGTAATAAACCATGCGTTAGCAGATGCAGTAGTATTGATTTTACCATCGGGAGACAACACCTTCACCAGTATCGGAATACCGTATGCCACAGCCAAACCACCCAAATTGGCAAGAAACATACGCACTGACGTCAACACCGTGATTTCATTCGTATCGCGGGTAAGTGACGCATTCAGTGCTCCATAAGGCACATTAATCAATGTATAACACATGGATAATCCAACGTAAGTGAAATAGGCATAGAACAGTGAACCCGAAAAGCCGTTCCAAAAACAAAGAATAGCAAAACCTGTCAGCGGAATTCCTCCCCAAATAAGATATGAACGGTATTTACCTAGTTTAGGATTGTGTTTATCGACGAAAGCACCCACCAGAGGATCCCAAAGGACATCCACTATCCTGACAATAAGAAACATCACGGCTGCCACTTCCGGTTTAAGTCCATATACATTGGTATAAAAAATCAGCAGATACATACATACGGTCTGGTAAATAAGGTTTTGCGCCAAATCACCGGAACCGAATCCTATACGTTGAAGCCAAGAGAGTTTATAGAAACCTTTCGCTTCATTGGTCTTTATTGTATTCTCCATAAAATAGATAAATTGGTCATTTTCTGTTTTTCGTATTCATTTCTATCAAGATAGCTGCTGCCACTCGTTGCCCTAGCGTCTTTTTATCCAATGGATGAATATCATTCCATTCTCCTAAATCACTATTTTTAATCAGAGTAACATTTTTATTTGTATCGGCTACTTCCGCCTGCGCTTTCCGGAATTCCGCCCAGGCAGTGCGTCCTCCTTTATCTGTGGGTGAAAGGAAATCCGCCAGCTCAATGATATAGAAAGGCATATCCGACTTATTCCATCGTTGTCTCCAATCGCTAATCATAGCCGTCAACAAGTCTTTATACTCATTTCTGCGTGAGACATTCGATTCTCCCTGATACCAGATGACACCGGATACCGTATAGTTCAGCAAAGGAGCAATCATTGCATTATACAGTCCTGTGGGTTTATAATGAAAAGCCGTTTGTCCCGGAGCAGCGGGCATAGGAGCACCGAGATGATATTTCCAACTCCCCTCCAAATTGATCTCCGATTCTCCTTTTTCCGGCTGACCTTTTCCGAAAAGGATTTTATAAGGCTTTTCCTTTACAAATTGAGGACGACCGCCATAACTGAAAAGGCGTATGGTTATTGTATTTTTTCCGGCTTTCAACAATCCGGCAGGAATGGTGTAGATACGGGGAGGATACTGATAAGAGACAGTCCCCACAAATGTGCCATTTACATAGACCGAATCTGCATCTACGATGCATCCCAAACGAAGAGTCGCTTTCTCTCCCGCCTGTTGTGCAGACACCTGAAAGTCTTTACGGAACCAGTGGGAGCCATTGACGGTATTCAGTCCGTTTGTTGCCCAGCCGGAAGTAAACAAATCTGTTTCTGTCCAATTGCTATCATCATAATCGGCAGCATACCAAGGGGTAGCCTCATGCATCCCTTTATCTCCCTGAAACAACGCCACATTCCAGGCATGACTTTTCTTCCTCTCCTCTTTTTTCATCGACTCCATCAAATCGTCTGACTCATAGATACGCTTTTCATTCAAATAAAATGGAAAAGGCTTCAACCCTCCCTCACTGATCCACGCTTCTACCGGTGAACCTCCGACACTGGAATTTATGATTCCTACCGGAACCTTTGTCTTTTGATAGACATCTTTAGCGAAGAAATAGGCTAAAGCAGAGAAAGGCATCACATTTTCAGGAGTCATCGCTTGCCAGGAAATTCCCGGAATATCTGCCTGCGGAGCATGAAAATTATAGAGCAGAGGTGTTTTTATATAGCGTACCATCGGATAGTTACTGTCCGTAGATATTTCATCGCGAAAACGATCTGTAACCCGTGAAACAGGCAATTCCATATTCGACTGTCCCGAACATACCCAAACATCACCAATAAGAATATCCTTTAATTCGATATCATTAATGGCCATCGTATAAGGTCCGCCAGCTTTCAATATAGGCAAAGTCACTTTCCAGTTACCTTGTACATCAGCAACAGTCTTATATTTCTTTTTCAGGAAAGTTATATCAACGGTTTCATCAGGATCAGCCGTTCCCCAGATATTGACAGGTTCCCCACGCTGAAGTACCATTCCGTCGGAAACAAGAGTCGGAAGTTTAACCTTTGCTCCGCCCAACAAGGCGAAGCAAAGGAACACAACTACTAACCCTACCTTATAAAACCAATACTTATTCATTCTGTCTTTTCTTTTATATGTCTTTATTTCATGATAATTTAGCAAGAGAAGAAATCCATCGAGATTCCACTTTGCAAACTTAGGAAGTTTCTTCCCACTTACCCAGAAATTCTGATTCAAATCATTACTCGCTTGTTACATCATCGTTTACGTATGTTACAAAAACTTGTTGCAATGTTACATTCAAGCTGAAACCACCAATAAACAAGAGGAAAGGGAAAGTTTTAGAACGAGCGGATTACAGTAGTTATTGTTATTCATTTGATCCACTCCAAGATAATAACAACTACTGTAACCCTCACTCTCCCCTTCTTTAATCGTTATAAAATCATTTATTCCAAATCTCCGGTAAAGTCTCCGCTGACATCTTTACCAGCCAAACCATCGGCCACTCCCTTATAAGCATGTTTACGTGCATAATTAGCATCCCAAAGGTTCGGAGCGTCATTCGGTATCCAATTCACATGTTCTTTTTCATTGTCCGATACTCCCCAGATGGTAATACCATATTGTTTATCCACCGGAATATACTTCTTGTACATATCAATAACATACTGATACATTTCTGCCTGTTGTGCCAGATTTTCAGTAGTAGGCGACGAGGTGTTAACCTTAATATCCAACTCGGATACTTTAATCAACTTGCCGGTAGCACCCAGTTTCTGGAACATTTGAGCAATATTGTCTTTATTGGAATCAATAGCAATATGCATTTGTGTACCAATACCATCCACTGTGGCCCCTTTGCTTTCGATGTATTCCACATATTTAATCAGACCGTCACACTTATTGAGGTTATATTCCAGATTATAATCATTGATGAATAGTTTATCATCCGGATTTCCATACTGACGGGCAAGTTTGAAAGCTTCTACTGCATAGTCTTTCGGAGTCAGGAAATAATCTTGCCAGTAGAATTCATCAGAAGCCAGATCAGTTTTGCCTTTACCAGTCTTAATGTCTGATGTTTTTCCGTCATCCATTGGTTCATTGACTACGTCCCATGCATGAACATAAGGTTTGCAATGGGTAACCATCTTTGAAATCCAGTCTTCCATAGCATCTCTGATAATCTCGGCTTTTTCTTCGTCGGTCTTCTCAATGATAGTAGGACCGGAAGCACGAGTGACAGCACGTGTCTCCACCACTTTCTCCGACAATACGATATTATCTATATAATAATCGCCTGCACTAACTCCGAAATTGATACAGAATCGATTCATATCCTCTTTAGACACTGTAAATTCTTTCTTAAATTCTGTCCAAGTCGTACTCACATTTCCATCTACATAGCATTCACCTGCATAACTCGTTGAGTTCTGAATTTGAATTTGGAAAGTAGTTGAGACACTTGCTTTAATCATAGCAGAGAACTCATAGGTCTTGCCGATTTCCAAAGGAGTATCAAAGCCATATCCAGCCTGTGCCTTATATGCATTGCCCGCCCCTCCGTCAACAGAACTAGTCAGCTTCATCGAATATGAACTTCCATATCCTTCACCTTCTTCCGAAATCGCGGCTTTTCCACTACTCCAAGCTCCCCAAGGAGTAATAGCTTTGCTTTCAAAATCTCCGTTAGAAATCAGATTAACCACAGTAGGATCGGCATCTTTGTCTGTCACAACAATATTATCTACATAATAAGTCACATCCGGCAAATAACCAAATTCAAATGCAATCTGAAATGTAGTACTAACAAAATCATTCACTGTGATCTTCACCTGCTGCCATTGAGACGTTGTCTCAAAAGCTTCCGTCCAACTGCCACCTGTAGCATACCAGTCTTTATATGGATAATTATTTCCTAACCCAGCGAAAGTCAACCGGGCTTTACCAGCTTTATCCGAACGGACAAAAAATGAAATTTCATAATTATGCCCACTTACTGCTGAAATGTCAGGAGTATATAATTGCACTGAATGAGCAGCCGTTACAGAAGATCCTACTGCAAATTTCAATGCTTTGGAAGTAGCTGTCAGTCCTTCCCCTTCCACAATGGACATCGCATCACTTCCATTTTTACGATTCCAGCCATCAAAGGTTCCATCTTCAATGCCCGACAAATCCAACAAATTACTGCCCGCCGGCCCCGGAATAACTTCCGGTGCAATCAGACTATTCAGATAACTCGCATTCTGATTAGTGTGCCAAATCAGACAGTGTCCATAAATGCTTATACCCGCTTCTGTAGTCTTTGTAAACAATTGATCTACCTTATCAAATTTCAAATTCCCTTTAGAATCGACCATAGGACCGTGCTTCATGGCATATCCTATCGTCAGATCATTAAAGTTCTCATTCACAATGGTAGTCGTTGTCTCGTCACCAAGATATTCATCCATCCCCACTCCGATACCCAACTTAAAGTTGGGATCGGATAAATATTCTTTCAACGGCTTGTAACGGGAAATCTTTTCAGCCAACTGTAAAGGCAGTTCGGAAGAAGTAACCGCTCCATGTGTAGGGTCTTTATACCACTCCATCTTATTATCGTCACACGATGTCAATATCAGCACCGACAAGGCAACAAACGGAAGCATATTTCTGTATTTCATAATCTTTTCAATTTAAAGTCATTATTATTCTGCATCCTCTTCTTCGTCCGGGAAATCGGTATATTCCAGCTTCGTCAAAGGTACGACACGCCAGTTATCAATATAAATCTTCACGGAAGTTGCTTTGGATAGAAACTCTGTTTCTTTATCCGAGCTCGCACCTGTGATCTTATCCAATGTAATATCAGAGTTCTCAAAATAGAAACCGAAGTTGGCATAAGAAGCAGATGCACGGGTAGCGGCCACATCGGCAAAAGTGGTCCAAGCTCCGCTGGATGCTTTCGATTTGTAGAATTCACTAAACGGAACAGTTACAGTCTGCCAACCGGTTGTCTGGAAAGGAACAATCTTTCCGTCTACAAGCCACGGTACGTAATTATAACAGTCTCTCTCCCATTCTCCACCGTTGAATCCGTTCTGACCACAAATCTTCAGGAATCCGGATTCAGACCAAGGTTCGGGCACATAAATTTCAAACTGAATAGCACATTCGGTAACAGGAGTTTCAGCAGGGACACCCAGCGTCAACCAGTCAGGATCAGTACCATTACCAGCTGTCCAAACTTCAGCACAACGATTCTTCGCTGCTGCCACCGGCAACTGTCTTTCTAATGGCAAACGACAGTAAGCACCTTGCGACACATTACCTTCACCAATCGAAGCAGATTCCAGTTCGGTTGTTTGAATCATACTTTCAGAATCGCCCCATGCCCCTTGTGCACCCACTCCGTCGAAGTTCAACAACAAGCCTTTCTTATAATTGAAATAGGCAGGAGAATAAGCACCACCATTCGAACCTTCTACGAAAATAGAACCGCCCTCTTCAGAAACTCCGGCAGGCATATCCACCATAAAATATTCACCGTCAAGATCAGAAATAATACCTTCTGTCACCACCACATTTCCGGGGAAAACGACTTTTGCTATTTCCGTCAATCCACTTCCATAAACAATGATAGGTTCACCTACATTCGGCATACAGTTGGAGATTTTCGTTATAGACGGTGCAGCAGCACGAATCTGGAAATCATAAACGTATTCACCGCCATCTTTTACCAAACGAATTGTATTACGTACATTCTCGTCTGCTTCTGTAGTCGGAACTTTACTGTTCACACTAACCAGAAAAGATTTATTCGAAACAAATACCGGATTAAAATAACAGTTATATCCATTAATATACACTTTCTTCAATCCGTTGAATCCTTCACCTTCAATTCGGATCAGTTGTCCCAAACGGGCAAAATCAACCAAACGGTCAGGAACATTCGACTTCGCGTCTTCCAGATAGATCCCTGTTATGTTCATCACAGAACTTCCGCCATTATCGTCATCGTCGTCGCACGAAACAAATGAACAAGAGCAGATGAGCAGACTCACCAATAAGCCAAATGCTTTCATACTATTTTTATATATCAAGCTTTTCATTCGTATTCTCGTTTTTAGTTAAACAAATCGGTTATTCTGTCTTCTTTAAATGCATAAGGCATAGGATCCGCTTTCAACAAAGGATTTTGCACAGTCTCCGATTCCGGATAAGGAAGAAGGAATATACTGGAATCGACGTCACCTATGGCACGCTTCGTTTCATCCGAATCCTCGTCTCTCTTCAAAGTCTGTGTATCCGCATCCCATACTACAGGAATAGCAGTACCCCTATCCTGTCCGGTGATATAATTGAGTACTTCCTGTTGTTTATAATAAGCTCTACGTACCAAGTCATACCAATACTGTCCTTCCAGACAAAGTTCCAGTCTACGCTCACGACGAATATCTTCGTAAGTAATCGAATTTTGGGGTTCCAAACCGGCACGCTTGCGCACTTTGTTAAAGTATTCCATTGCATCGGCATCATCTGTTGAAGGATTATTTCCCAATATAGCTTCTGCATAAATCAGATATACTTCTGCCAGACGCAACATGTAAGTATTGATAGGAGTACTTCCGGAAGTGATCTTCGCATTATCTTTGCTAGAACCACAAACATATTTCTTACAATAAATTCCGGAAACAGTACCCGATGCTTTCTTCTCACAAGTATATCCTCCGTTTGCTTTCTGTATTTCAGGATAATGATCGCCATAAGCCATCCAAGTCGGCTGACGCCGTTTATCTCCTTTTTCATACTCCCAAATCACGTCCGGTTGTGCAAAAACATAACCGCCCCATGCACGGTCATTACCGGTAATAGCCGACTCACAAGCAAAATAATCCTGTATCGTATTACATTCCCCATACGTACCATTACTAACCCATTGTAAAGCAAACAGTGTTTCCGAGTTGTTATTTTTATCAATCATAAACAAATCGGCATAATCAGTCATCAGTTCAAAATTTCTGTTTTCTATCACTTTTAAAGCCGCTTTCTTTGCCAAATCCAGATAGTCCTGATTACGGGTCGCACTATTAGGGTTACTACTATAACCGGCATACGTCAGATAAACACGCGACAACATGCCAAAGGCACTGTATTTATTGACACGTCCGGCAGCAGAAGAAACCTCCGGCAAATATTTTGCCGCAAATTCCAAGTCACGCATCGCAAATTCATAGACATCACTTACCGGGCTAGTATTGACAATTGGATTAGCCACCAGTTCATCCGTATCCTCATTTATAATAACATTTCCCCATAACATCGCCAGATAGGAATAAGCAACTCCACGCATGAACCGTGCTTCAGCAATATATGGGTTCTTCACTTCTTCGCTATTGGATGAGTTACCTTTGATCCCGTTAATAATCTTATTAGTTTGCTGTACTATATTGTATAATGAGCCCCAAGCCGAAACTAACGGCCCCGTCAATCCGGTTTCGGTCAAATCGGCAAAAGGATAGATATAATTAGAGGTTGTCGCACAAAGGTTGAATCCGCGTCCATCACCCAGTCCATAATAGAACTTATCGTTAAAGTCGAACCACACCTTATTATACAAAGGAGCTGTTGCTGCCCGGAAATCATCTTCCGTTTGATAAAAGTTATCTCCTGCGATATTGGAGTTATCTTCAGAATCGAGGAAGTCACTGCATCCTGCAAACGCCAAAGCTACAGCCAACATGAAAGAGTATATATATTTACTTGTTTTCATATTTAGTCACTTTAAATGATTAAAAGGTTAAATTCAGACCGAATGTATAAATTCGCGGAGAAGGATAACGATAGTTATCAAAGCCTGTAAGCAAAGCGTCCTGATTGGCAGAACCTATTTCCGGGTCCATCCCTTTGTATTTTGTGAATGTATATACATTCTGCAGGTTACAATAAAGTTTCAGATTCTGAATACCAATCGGTGCCAACCATTTACGCGGGAACGTATAGCCGAAAGAGATAGACTGAATACGCAGGAAAGAACCATCTTCCACAAAGCGGTCACTGAAACGATAATTGGAATCATCTGTCCCTTTGACAATAGCCATACGGCAAGCATAAGGGTCACCGCCTACAATCTGTATATTCCGATAATCATCCGGACCATTCGGATCAATCAAAGCCAGTTGTGCATAATCCAACGCCGATTTCAGGATATTATTATTGCCCCGTGGATTTTCAAGTTCACGACGCCCCCAGTTTACAACTTCATTTCCCACCGATCCGGTCAGGTTAATGCTCAAGTCGAAGCCTTTATAAGAGAAAGAGTTACCGAAGCCGAAAGTAAAGTCCGGTTCAGGATTACCGATATAAGTACGGTCCTGTTCATTGATAACACCGTCTTTGTTTACATCTTCAAAAATATAATCACCAATCCAGATACTATTCTTGGAAATCGACATACCTTCAGGCAATGCTACCGGCTTAATTGCTCCGGAAGCATCTTTATAGTAAAAGTCAGTAGCCTTTTCAAAGCGGCCAATCACTTTATAACCATAAAACTGTCCGATAGGGTTTCCTACTGATGTACGTGTCAGTACGGTTATTGTTTCGCCTGTCTGATTACTCTTATCTATCAGGCTCGTTGCCGTATCCAGCGATTTTACTTTATTACGGTTCATAGAGAATACCACGTTACTTCTCCATTGAAATCCGCCTTTATCAATATTCACTGTATTTAAAGTCAACTCAAGTCCTTTATTCTCCAAAGAACCCACATTCTTCCAGGGTGCGGAAGTAGAGCCCTGACCTGAAGTTCCCACGTAAGCAGGAAGAGGCACTTGCAACAACAAATCATTTGTTTTCTTATAATAAATATCGGCTATCAATTCAATCCTGTTCTGGAAAAGATTAATATCAAGTCCCAGATTACTTGAATAAGTAGACTCCCATTTCAATTCGGGATTCGGAGTATTGCCAGCCAGCAATCCTGTTCCCCAAACGGTAGCAACAGATGAATAAATGGCTTTATATGCATTATTAGGCACATTCTGATTACCTACAACACCCCATCCTAAACGCAATTTCAGATTATTAATAATATTGTTGTCTTTCAAAAAAGATTCATTGGAAACCTTCCAAGCCAAAGCAGCCGACGGGAACCATCCCCAACGATTATCTTTGTAGAATTTGGAAGAACCGTCGCGACGAAGAGTAAATGTCAACAGATATTTGTCATCGTATGAATAGAACAGACGGCCGAAATAAGATAAAATCGAACTTTCTCCACTATTACCATTATTCTTGGCTGTTGCGGCATCTCCCAATGTCAGGTCGGTTGCGGCATTGGACAAATATCCCATACGGCTTCCCATCAGATATTCCCATTTGCTCTCCTGCATTTCCTGGCCAATCATTGCATTCACATTGTGCACTCCAAAAGTTTTCATGTAATTCACGATATTTCTCCAACTCCAGAACTTATTATATGATTTGGAGAAAGTCCCCTGACGGTCCGTATTTTCAATCGCACCAAAAGTATATGAGGGATCAAATTTATAAGTATTAGTTACCCCATAATCGAAAGACAATTCCGTTTTAAACGTCAGTCCGTCAATGATAGTAGCTTCAGCATAGGTGTTTGCCCGAATACCCATTTTCTCGTTGCGGTTATCCTTAATCATGGCAAGACCCACCGGATTCGTTTGTACCCATTCGTCCGTATCCGGTCCGTCAAATGTGCCTTCAGCATTACGAACAGCCACACTCGGACTCTGCAATAAAGCAGTTCTAATCAACGACTCGTCAGATACAGTCAATTTCTGACGGGAATTACTAAACGCAAAGTTAATACCCATTTTTAAATAGCTCTTCACCTGGGCATCAAAACTACCTCGTAAGTT
>ULWC01024931.1_pt1 | contig 13965 bp, 12 predicted proteins | sample 1959931 | NCBI WGS metagenome assembly ULWC01 (sample SAMEA4835801, study PRJEB28245) | human gut metagenome | biome: gut microbiome; material: fecal sample | place: Denmark | collected 2008
TTTGCGCGGTGGTGCCGAACGATGGTCGGGAGGGGGCAACTTCGTATTTTGCTTTCAAATTACCCCATGCTATAATAGACAAACTATGACCAATTTTGTATATTTATGACAGGTATCGAAAGCTGCCGCAAAGGAGACAAGCGCATGAAGCAAGCAGGACATCCGCCCGTGACCGCAGGGGCGAGCATTGCGGCAGAATACAGCCTTGCGCTCATCGATCAGCTCGCGCGTATCGACCGCACGTGCAGCAAAGAGAAGATGGACGAATTGGTCTACCGCCTGCTGAGTTTGATCGGCGAGGCCATGCAGTCTGACCGCGTGTTTCTCTTCGAGCGGCTGGAGGGGACGGCGGAGGCCTATTGCAACACCTTTGAGTGGTGCGCGAACGGCGTCGCGCCGCAGATCGACAACCTGACGGAGATCGTTCCCGCGGATATGCCGTACTGGCTGGAGGTCTTAGGCCGCGGCGAGACGATCGTCATTCCGAATATTGAAGACGTGAAAACGCAGATGCCGAGCGAGTACGAGATCCTGAAGACGCAGAGCATCCACTCCGAGATCGCGGTGCCGGTCTTCTATCGCGGCAGCCTGAGCGGCTTTTTCGGCCTCGACAACCCGCAGCGGGCGATGACGGACAATAAGCTCCGCCTGCTTGCCTTTGTCGGCGGGCACCTCGGCAGCGCGCGGGAAAATCTGCGCATGCTGACGCTGCTGGAAGAGAAGCAAAAGTCGCTCGAGCAAAATTTGCAGGCCGTGAAGCTTGAGCAGCAGATGCTCAAGGTGCTCTGCAAGGACAGCACGTCCGTCTACCGCGTGGATCTGATGAACGACCGGACCGAGATCGTCAAGATCGAGGAGCACTCCAACTCCGCGGGCGACCTGCTCCCGCACGGGCAAGAGCTGTTTTCCTATGCCGAGGCGGTCGAGCATTACTACCACAAGTGCGTCCTTAAGGAGAGCGCACCGGATTTCCTGCAATTTTTGGACGCAGAAAATCTGATGCGCGAGCTCAGGACCAAGGACCGCGTCAGCCGCCGCTACCAGAGTGTGCCGAACGCCATCGGGAACATCTATTTCGAGGTGCGCGCCAATAGGGTGCAGCAGACGGAAACGAGCTTTCAAATCCTGCTGGACTTCCGCAGCGTGGATGAGATCGTGAGGGAGGAGCGCGAGCACCAGCACGCGCTGGAAAGAGCTCTTCAGGAGAGCCGTACGAGCTACGAGGTCATCTCTGCTATCAGCAAGATCTATTATACGATCTACCGCATCGACCTGCGTACGGGCCATTATGAGGAGGTCGCAAACGAGCGGCAGATGCACCGGCTGACCGGACACAGCGGCAGAGCGAGCGTCCACATGAGTGAAATGAGCAAGCAGAGCATCGTTGCCGGAGTATCTGCCCTATGTTGAACCGTTTTTTGACCTTTCGACGCTCGCGGAGAGACTGCGGCGCGCCGCGCGAACGAGGCAAAGTCCGAGTTCCTCTCGCGCATGTCGCACGACATCCGCACGCCGATGAACGTCATCATGGGCTTTACGAACATCGCCTTACAGCATGCGGACGATTCGGATAAGATGAAAGAGTGCCTGGAAAAGATCCATGTCAGCGGCGGCAATTTGCAGGAGCTCATCGACGATGTGCTGGATATCTCGCGCTTCGAGAGCGGGGAGTTCAAAATCGTCTCGCAGCCGGTGAAGCTGCCGGAGCTGTTTGACTTCTACTGCCAGGCCATCGCGGGCATGGCGGAGGCGAAAAACATCCGCTTTTCGGGGAAGCTGCACGACATTTCCCGCAATGTGCTGCTCTCCGACCAGATCCGCCTCGGGCAGATCTATATGAACCTGCTTTCAAACGCCGTCAAGTATACGCCGGAAAACGGCGATGTGAAGTTAGAGGTCTACGAGGAAAAGCTTGCCGAGAGCGGCAAGGTCCGCCTTGTCTCGATCGTGAGCGACACGGGCATCGGCATGACGCCGGAGTTCATGGAGCAGATGTATTCGGCCTTTTCCCGCGCGGTCGACACGCGCGTCAACAAGGTGCGCGGCAGCGGCCTTGGCCTTGCCATTGTGAAAAAGATCGTCGACCTGATGGGCGGTGCGATCGAGGCTGAGAGCAAGGTCGGCAAGGGCACGACATTCCGCGTGACGCTCGACCTGCCCGCCGCGGCGGACGACGCCGAGACCGAAGAGCACACCAAGACGGCCATCACGCTGCCTGAAAAGCCGCTCACCGTGCTCGTGGCCGAGGACAATGACGTAAACTACGAGATTACCGCCGAGCAACTGCGCGGCTACAGGGTGCACTGTGTGCGCGCTGTGAACGGGTAGGACTGCTTACAGCGGATCGAGCGGGCCGCGCCAGACGAGTTCGATGCGATCCTGATGGACATGCAGATGCCGGTGATGAACGGCCTGGAGGCGACCGCCGCCATCCGAAAGCTCGACAGCGAGACGGCGAAGCACATCCCCATCATCGCCCTCACAGCCAACGCCTACCATGAGGACATTCAAAGATGCCTCGCCGCGGGCATGAACGCCCACCTCTCCAAGCCCATCAACATCGACTGCGCGGTGCGCACGATCATCGAATGCGCCCGCACGGCGAAAGAGAACGGATAAAAGAAAAAGGCTCACGAAAGCATTGCTTTCGTGAGCCTTTTTGCGATATTTACTGCTTGTCGCCGCCAAATATCGAAATTTGACTCTCATCGCTCTGGCTGTGCATCTCGGCGATGACGGCAAGACTTTCTTCGCTCGCGCCGCCGGGTTCTACCTGCGGCATCGCGAGGAAGAAGCCCTGCAGAAGGTCGACGCCGAGCGACAGCACGGTGCGTACCTCGTCCGCGGTCTCAAGACCCTCGGCCACGACCTTCATGCCGCGCTGGTGCGCATAGGACACGGTGTTCGACACGATCTGGCGCTTGTTGGCGTCGGTGTCGATGTCGCGGATGATGGACAGGTCGATCTTGATGTAGTTGGGCGAGAGCTCGAGAAGGCTGCGCTCGTTGCTGTAGCCGCTGCCGTAGTCGTCGAGCGCGAACGCACCAGAGCTGCCACGGATCGTCTGCTTGATGCGCAGCGTCTTGGGGTCGAGCACCTCTTCCTCCGTGATCTCAATGACGATGCGCGGCAGGATCGAGGCGTAGCGCGCGGAGTATTCCGAAAGCTCATCGGGCGTTAGATACTGGCTTGCAATCGAATTGACGAACAGCAGCGCGCTGGGCACGACCTTACCGGCGTTTTCAAGCGCCTGATATGCACTTGACGCACGGAAGAACGTGATGCGCTCGACCTCGTGCAGGCAGTTTTCCTCGCGCGCGAGGCGCAGCACGTCAGCAGGGGAGTGCAGCGTGGGAAGATCCACGCGCATGAGCGCTTCATAGGCAAAAACGCTGCCGTCTTTTGCGTCGATAATGGGCTGGAAGCGGTAGGTGACAAGCTCCTCGTTGATGAGACGGCGGAACTCCTCATGGCAGCGTCTTTCCTGCAGGCTGGTGCGGTAGACCTCAGGGTCGAATTCCAGCAGCTCGCCCTTGCGCGAGTGCTTGACCTGATACATGGCAAAGTCCGCGTATTTGCGCAGTGTGATGAGATTTGTGCTGCTCTCGGGATACCACGCGATACCGCCGGAGACGCTCACGCGCAGCTCACGTCCGCTGGGAAGCTGGACGACAGAATGCTCAAGGGCGGCTTTCAGCGCGCAGATGTCTGCGCGCAGCGTATCCTGATCGTTGTAGCCGTAGAAGAGAGCATTGAACTCATCGCCGCTGATGCGCGCGCAGACGGTACGCGCGGGAGCGTTCTTGGCAAAGCATTCGCCTGTGAGGCGGATGTACTCGTCGCCACAGTCGTGGCCGAATGTGTCGTTTATCTGCTTGAGGTTGTCGAGGTCGAACATCAAAAGCGCCGCGTGGCCGAGCTTTTCGGGTGAGCAGAAGAACTCGGCGCAGATGCGGCGGAAGGCACGGCGGTTGTAGAGGTCTGTGAGCGTGTCATAGTCGCGCTCGTGCTCAATACGCAGCTTTTCAAGCGTGCTGGCGGTCACATCCTCGGCAAGGCCGACCTGTGTGCCGTCCTCGTGCGTCGTCTCGATGCGAAGGTAGCGCTCTTTGCCGCTTGGCAGACGGATGTGGTAGAGCATCGCGCCGTCGGGCGCGGGGGAGTGGGGGCATGAGCGCTCAAAGCGCTGCAAAAGCTCGCGGAAACTCTGCGCTGTTAAGTCGTCTGCGTCAACGCCGGGCATGCCGAGAAGGTCAAAGAAATTGTCGGTGACATAGATGCTGTCGGGAGCGGAGCGCAGCTCATAGCCGCCGAGCTCCACGCTTGCCATGTCCATGATGCGCAGAAACTTGGTCGAAGTATCGAGTACCTCGCGTCCGAGCTGCATGAACGCGGAGGAGAACCGGTCGAGCTCGATGATGCCGGTGGCGGAGAGCATGGGGATGGAGCTGCGGCTTTCACGTGCGTGCGCGACCTCGTCGGAAAGGCGCGAAATCGGGCGCGAGAGTTTGCGCGCCAGCACAAGGCTGCTGAAAAGTCCTGCGGTGAGCACGACGAGGACGGCGATGATCAAAAGCCGCACCACATAGCCTGAAAAGGCGTAAAGCGCCGATACCGGCACCGAGCCGATAAGCAGCATCTGCTCATTGGAAAACGGCGCGTTGCGGTTGTAGAGCGTCAGCGGTGCCACGGCGGCGTGACAAAGACCGAGGGGCGAGTCACTCTGGTAGCCACCGCGCTTTGACGGCTTGAGCAGCAGCGTCTGGTCATAGGATTGCTGTGGCGCGTTTGCAGCGGGGGAGGCGGAGATGACGCTGATGGTAAGGTCGTCTTTTCCGATGGCGGAATTCGATGCGACGCCGAGAAGATAGGTGCCCGAGCTGTCGTTCTGCAGCTCGGTGCCCGGCAGCAGGGCTTGCAGGTAGCTTTCAAGAATTTCGACGCCGAGCACGCCGTAGACCGTGCCGTCATCTAAAATAAGCGGGATGGTGTAGGCAATGGCGGAGTGATCGTCGCCGGAGAGCGTGTAGGGCGAGGACGTCCAGTGGCCGTAGTCCGCGGCGTCCAGTTCGCCGTTTCCGTGGTAGGCTGCCTGAAAGACGGGATAGAGAAAGCCACTGTTGCCGTTGGCCCCATAGTTGATCGAGGGCGTCCAGCTCGTGTCGGTCGCAATGTAGAGTGACTGTACGACCTGTGCGGGTGCGCGCACGAGCATAAGATCAGAATTGCGCTGCGAGGGGGAGGAATTCGGGTCAAGGTCGCGCAGGTAAAGGCAGGGCAGCGGCTCGCCCTTTTCGCGTGTGTCGAGATCGTGCGTGTTGAGCACGACAAAAATGCCGGTGACGGGGCGATGGCGCATCGAGGAGATCAGGCTGTCGCCGATTGAGAGCAGCAGGGGGGATGCGGCGTCGCTGCCGCTGTCGAGTGTGTCGAGGCTGATCTCGCCGTCGTCGAGCATGGCCTGCGTCACGGCGTTGATCTTGCCCGCAAGCGACGAGAGGTCCTGTGCGTCGAGCATCTGGCCTTGCAGATAGTTTTGGCGGTTTTCCGTCTGTATCTGCAAGATGTCGACAGCATTCTGCTCAAGGCTCGTGTTGATGCGGCAGAGATAGAGAATGCCGACAAGCAGCGCGATCTCGATGAACAGGATCCAGAGCATGGAGCGCAGGATCGTATGGAAGATGGTGACATGCGGCACATGATCCGATGGTTTGCGAAAGAACATAAAACTGCCCCTTTTTGTCATTGAACAGTCACTCAGCCCTGAAAGGCCTCAAGCGATGCAAGCGTATCCTGATACCAGGCTTCAAAGCATTCGTCGGAAAGAAACTGCGCCGAGGCGTCTTCAAAGCTCTGTCCCTGCGCCATTGCCTCTTTGACCGCGGTGCGGTCGGCGCTTGCCTTATCGCTCATGGAATATTCAAGAATGGCGCGGGCGTTCGTGCCGCCGGAGAAGGCGCGGGGCGTGTAGAGATGGTTTTTGTTGACCGTGTCGACTGCGGCGGAAAGGACTTCGTCCATTTCGTCGCTGAGGGCAAGACCGCTTGCGCGGATCGTGTCGATGGAGTTGCCCTCGTGCGTGACGGGGAGGTAGCCTGAGTCGACAGAGAACGTGATGTTGTGCTCGGGCGAGGTGAACCATTTGAGGAACACGAGGCTCGCCTGAATCTCGGCATCGCTCGCCTTCGTCACGACCATGCCCGCGCCCTGCTGCACGGCGTAGTCCTCGCCGTTCGCAAACTTCGGGCTTTCAAGCGCCTTGCGCGTGATGTCGTGGCTGTCCATGTCGTCGGCGATGACCTGCGTGGGGAAGAACGTTGCGCTCGAAGACGAGCCGACGTAGGCGATGATATTGCCGGTCTTCACATCATCGCTGCGGAAGCGGCCGCTTGCGGAAAAGTAGCCCTTGATGAAGGGTACATAGTAGTTATCCCAGAGGGTACGCACGGCGTCGTGGTCAAAGTTCAGCGTCATGCTGCCGTCCTGTGCGTCGAAGATCGTGCAGCCGAGCTGCTTGGCGCCGATGAGCATGTAGTTCGCCATCGCGTCGCGGCCGAAGAACGCGCGTCCATCGTTCGGGATGTCGGGCGTCTGCGCGTCGGTCCACTCGTAGTAGCGTTCGGCGACGGAGACGAGGCCTTCGATCGTGGCCAAGCCGTCATAGGTTGCGCCTGTGGCGGCGGCAAACGGCTCCCAGTCCGTTTCATTGAGAAACAGCAGCTCCGCCGACTTGGCGACGGGGAAGATCTTGATACTGCCCGAGCCGGAGAAGTCGCCTTCGCTCAGATAGTCCTCAATAAAGGCGGCGCGGTCCTCTTCGCTTAGATAATCGCTCAGATCGGCAATTTGACCCATCTCATCGAGCGCGTAGGCAGTGTCGGCGTAGGCGGAGAAGATGTTGGGCATCGCCTCGGCACCGACCTTGCCCTCTGCAGAGGCGAGCACGTTGTTCTCAAGATCGGTCACGCTGCCGTGGCTGGAGCTCTCAACCGTGATGCCCTGTTCCTTGCCGACGGTCGAGTTGAACTCGTCGACGAGCGCGTTGAACGCTTCGAGCTGTTCACCGTTGTAGTACGTCCAGATCGTGATATTGACAGGGTTCGACGGAGAAAATCCGGGGTCTGCCTTGCTGCCGCAGCCTGCGAGCAGCATCATCGCCGCCGCTGCGGCGAGCACGCGGGGGAGAAATTTGTTGTGAGCCATGATGCTTCCTTTCTGTTTTGCGCGCCGCCCCGAGATGTGCAGACGAGCTGGCGCAGCAGAATGTTGGTGATGGCGCACACATGCAGAATGTGCGTGCCGGATTCGAAATTGCGCGACTCGACGACGTGGCTCAGAATGTTGATGATGGCGCTGTTCGTCTTCTCGCGCTCGTAGACCTGCGCTTCGGCCAGGTGGACAAGGTGCTTCTGGCGCGCGTAGAGCGTGAGTGCGTTGCTCACGCGCCGCTGCGTGACCGTCAGGTTGAACGGGCGGCGGATGTAATCCGTCACGCCGAGGTCGTGGGCCTTCTGGATGAACGACTCGTCATCCTCGGACGAGGTGATGATGACGGGGATCTCCTGCAGCCAGTTGCGCTGCTTCATCACCTCGAGCACGCCGAAGCCGTCGAGGCGGAGCATGTTGATGTCGAGCAGCAGGTCGATGTCGAACTCGGAGTGCAGCAGCTCGAGCGCCTGCATGCCGTCGTCGGCATAGAGGTATTCGTAGCGGACGCCGAGGAGTTCAGAAAGGATCTGCTGGTTCATTTTCGAATCGTCCGCGATCAGGATTCTGGCTTCGACCATAGTGCAGACCTCATACGCATTTTAGGGCGCTCTTTTGTAGAAATGCTGCCGCGGGGCGGGCGGACAAGAAAATAGGCACCGGAAAAGCCAGTGCCAAACAAAAACTGTTTATGCGTGTTTTTTAGAAACATTTGATACTTAATGTAAACTTAGCACAGAACCACGGAACATTCAAGGGAAATTTTCCCGGTTTTTCCTGCTGTTTTGCCAGAAATGATTGAAAAAAGAGCGGAAAGGGTGAAGCGGTTCCGCAAAAAAAACGGGAGAGCCGTCAGCGGACGGTAAAAAATGCACGATAAATTTGAGGAAAAAAGAAATATGGATTGTAAAATATGTGCGAAATGGGGAGAAATACTGAAGATTATTGGCAATTTTTAGAAAAAAGTTTATAGCAATAGCGCATTTTTCCTGATATACAACTTCTTAACATACATCGGCAGATAGCAGACGGAGGTGGATGAATATGGCGTACATGCGTTTGGGCGATCTTCTGGTCTCGTCGGGCGTCATCACGAACGAGCAGCTGGAAAAAGCGCTTGAAATGCAGAAGGAGACAAAGGAGCACCTGGGCGATGTGCTCATCCGCGCCGGCTTTATCACGGAGCAGCAGCTCATCGAGGCGCTGGAGATGCAGCTCGGCGTCGAGTTCGTCGACCTGACGGCGGTGTCCATCCCCGTGGAGCTTGCAAGCTATGTGCCGAAGAATATCGCCAAGAAGTTCTGCGTCGTGCCGGTCAAGCTCGTCAAGGATACGCTGTACCTCGCTATGAGCGACCCGCTCGACTTCGTCGCGCAGGAGGAGGTCAAAGTTGCCTCGCGCAAGCGTGTGATCCCGATGATCGTGACCCGCCGCACGACCGAGCACGCCATCAGCCTGCTCTACGGCAGCGAGGGCACGGCCGGCGTCATCGAGGAGATGAAGCGCGAGGCGGGCTCTTCGACGCCGGACATCGTCCCCGTGCAGGTTTCACAGGAGGCGATGGACTCCGGCGACAGCGCGCCGACGATCCGCTTTGTCAACAGCCTCATTGAACGCGCGTTTTCCGAGCGCGCGAGCGATATCCACTTGGAGCCGCAGGACGGCGAAATGGTCGTGCGTATGCGTATCGACGGTCTTTTGCGCCGCGTGCTTACGGTCCCCTCCGAATTGCAGAGCACCGTCATCTCGCGCCTCAAGATCATGGGCGGCATGAACATTGCCGAGCATATCGCCGCATCTTTGACATTGCGCGGCTGGTCGTCCCGACGATCTGTGTGGAGCTGACGAAAACGGATGAGGGCTACACGCTTAAAAAGAGCGAGCACTGCTACGCGGTGTGGAAAAAGAAGCGCCGCTGCGAAAACTGCATTTCGCAGGAGGTGCTGCGCACGCACAAGCCACAGACGAAGATCGAAACGCGCGAGAGTGATATCTATTATGTGCTCGCGTCGTTCATCGAGGTGGACGGCAGGCCGTATTCGCTCGAGCTGGTCAAGCGCATCAAGAGCGACGACATGTTCGAGCGCGAAAATGTGCTCAACCAGCTGCTCGTGCGCAACCGGCAGGTGTATATGGACTCGGTCACCAAGGTCTACAACCGCCGCTACTACGACGAGCGGCTCAAGAATCTGGAGGGCCGGTTCTCGTTTGCCATGATCGACATGGACAACTTCAAGCACATCAACGACCGCTTCGGCCATCAGGCGGGCGACGCGGCGCTCTATCGCGCGGCGCAGGCCCATCAAATCGCAGATCCGCAGCGACGACGAGCTCGTGCGCTACGGGGGGCGATGAATTCTTCCTGCTGTTCCGCGACCTGCCGCAGCAAATTCTGGAGAAGAAATTGCAGTCCATTCGCGCAGCGCTTGACGAGATCGTCATCGAGGAGTATCCTGAACTGCACATCAGCGCGAGCATCGGCGGCGCGTTCGCGGCGGGACGCATCTCAAGAACGATCCGCAGGGCGGACCTTGCGATGTATCAGGCCAAACTGAAAAAGGATTGCGTAGCAATTTATCGAGAGGAGAAAGAACATGAAACTTGACGAATTTTTCCGCTGCGTCGGCGGCGACTACGGCGAAGCCAAGGCGCGTTTTCAGAACGACGAGCGCATCGTGCGCTTCCTTAATATGTTCCTGGGCGACGACAGCATGCAAAACCTGACGAATGCGATGAACACGGGCGACACGACTACGGCGTTCCGCGCGGTGCACACGCTCAAGGGCGTGGCGCTGAACCTTGGCCTCGGCTTGCTCGCCCACGTCAGCTCTCAGATGACGGAAGCGCTGCGCGGTCAGGATTCGATGCCTGAAAGCGTACGGCCGCTCTATGAGGCGGTGCAGAAGGAGCACACTGCCGTGTGCAGCGCGCTCGAGCAGCTCGAAAAGTAATTGAGAAGTAAAAAAGTCGAAACCTTTCGGTTTCGACTTTTTTACTTCTTACAGCAGCGGGGCGATGATGCGCATGCCGGGGCCGATGAGCTTTCGCATAAACGGATCGTTTTTGAGAAGCTCCACGTCCGCGCGGACACACTTGGCGAGCGTTTGCTGGAAATCCTGCTCAATTTTTGCGACTTCGGGCGATGCATAAAGGTACGTGCCGCATTCGAAGTGGTGGTACAGGCTGCGGTAGTCCAAATTGATCGTGCCGACGGTCGCTTTGCAGTCGTCGCTGACGAAGACCTTCGCGTGGACAAAGCCCGGCTCATACTCGTAAATTTGTACGCCGTTTTCAAGCAGCCTGCGGTAGTACGTGTGCGCGAGCGAGAAGGCAATCTCCTTGTCAGGCACATGCGGCAGGATGAGCTGGACCTCCACGCCGCGGCGCGCGGCGTAGGTCAGCGCCGTGATCATCTCGTTGTCAATGATGAGATACGGCGTCATGATGTGTACGTAACGGTTGGCACGGTTGATGATATCCATATAGACCATCTCGCCGACGAGGTCGCGGTCGAGCGGGCTGTCGCCATAGGGGATGACATAGCCCGCTTCCTTTTCATGCGCCGACTGCGGCACGTCGAGATACTTGCTGTAGACTTCGGGCGTAAAGTGCACGGAGCTGACGTCCCACATCTGCAAAAACATCAGCGTCAGGCTGCGCACGGCGTCGCCGCGCAGGGCAATGGCTGTGTCCTTCCAGTGGCCGAGGCGCGAGGTGCGGTTGATGTACTCGTCGGAGAGGTTGATGCCGCCTGTGAAGCCGATCTTGCCGTCGATGACCATGATCTTGCGGTGGTCTCGGTAGTTGTAGTGCGTGGAGACGAACGGGCGCAGAGGTGCAAACATCTTGCAGGCAATACCGAGCTTTTCGAGCTTCTGCGGGTAGGAATAGGGCAGCAGCGCGACCGCGCAGGTGCCGTCGTACAGCACGCGCACCTCAACGCCCGCGTTGACCTTTTCCTTGAGAATTTCAAGGATGCGGCCCCACATGTAGCCCTCCCTGACAATGAAATACTCGAGAAAGATGAAGTGCTCGGCCTTTTGGAGCTCGTCGCACATGACCTCGAACGCATCGTCGCCGAGGGGGAAGTATTGCGCCTGTGTGTTTTGATAGCAGGGGAAGCCGCAGGAATTCAGGTAGGAGGCAAGGCTTTGGAGCTCCTCCGGTAATTCCTCCTTGGAACACGCGCCTTCCGAGGGGGCGAAGTGCTCCGTCTGCGACAGGATGTCGTTGTAGCGGCGGATCATCAGCCGGTGGCCGAGGTCGGTCTTGATGTAAACATACAGAATCAAGCCGAACACCGGCAGCACCGCGAGGATGAAAAACCACGTGAGCTTGATGGTCGGGTTGTCGTCGTTGCCGAACAGAAACAGCACGACTGCCGCCGACAGCAGCGTGTTGCCGCCCCAGAAGTAGGGCAGAAAGCCCTCGAGCTTGTAAAAGGCGGCAAAGAGAAACAAGATCTGCATGATCAGCGAAACGATGATGATGCCCGTGCGGCCGAAGATGATCTGCACGAGGCCTCGCTTGCCCTTTTCTAAAAGGAGAATGTGATTGTCGTCGTCTTTCATAGATATCCTTTCTCAAAGATGACCGTGCCCACGCGGGGCAAGGCACCTACATTTAATATATATCTACTTTATCATAACATGACTTTGCCGAAAAGCCAACCCATTTCCACTGCAAAGCGGGCGCAGGCGCGTGAAACGGGACTTGGCGATTTGATGTTCCTGTGTTAAAATGGCGAAAAAGGCAGAAAGAGGACGAGAAAATGGAGCTTAAGACGCAGGTCCATAATATTCCGCCGCTGTATGACGAAAAGTCGCGCGTGCTGATCCTGGGCTCGTTCCCGTCGGTCAAGTCAAGGGAGGCGGCGTTTTTCTACGCGCACCCGCAGAACCGCTTCTGGCCGACGCTCGCCGCTGTTCTGGGCGAGGAAACGCCGAAGACGGTCAAAGAGAAGAAAGCGATGGTCCTGCGCCGCGGCGTCGCCATGTGGGACACCATCGGCTCATGCGAGATCGTGGGATCGTCGGATGCGAGCATCACGAACGTTGTGCCGAACGATCTGTCCGTCATTTTGGATGCGGCGGACATTCAGGCCATCTTCTGCAACGGCGGCACGTCCTACGCCTGCTATAAAAAATACTGCCGCGCGAAGCTCGGGCGCGAGGCCGTCCAGCTTCCCTCCACCTCGCCGGCCAACGCCAGATGGACGAAGGAAAAGCTTGTCGAAGCGTGGGGTGCAGCGCTGAAGCCGTATCTTTTTTGACGCGGCGTTGACAAAGAAAGGCAAATAGTTTATGATACAGGCTCAATCGATATGAGGAGTGTGGAACCATGGGCAAACTGGCAGCGCCGGTGCGCGTTGACAAGGAAATGATGTTTACGAATCGCCAGCTCGTCGCGCTGATGTGGCCGCTGCTGCTCGAGCAGCTTCTGGCCATCACGGTGGGACTTGCTGACTCGCTGATGGTCGCGACCGTCGGCGACGCGGCGATCAGCGCGGTGTCGCTGGTCGATTCGATCAGCAATCTGATGATCTACATTTTCTCGGCGATGGCGACCGGCGGCGCAGCCGTTGCGGGCCAGTACATCGGACAAAGGCAGAAGGAGGACGCCTGCAACGCGGGCCAGCAGCTCATCGCGCTGCTCGGCGCGGTGTCGATCTTCTTCGTGGCGCTGCTGTACCTCTTCCGCACGCAGATTTTGACCGTAATGTTCGGCCATATCGAGCCCGACGTCATGGCGGCGACGAACACTTATTATTTATATGTGATGGCATCCATTCCGGGCATCGCGCTCTACAACGGCGGCGCGGCGCTGTTCCGCACGATGGGCCACAGCGACGTGTCGCTCAAAGTTTCACTCCTGATGAACAGTATCAACGTGATCGGCAACGCCGTTTTGATCTTTGGCTTCGGTATGGACGTCGCGGGCGTCGCGATCCCGACGCTCGTGTCCCGCACGGTCGCGGCAGTCGTGATTCTCTCACTGCTCTTCAACCGCGACTTAATGCTGCACCTGTCCGATATTCGCGGCTTCCACCTCAATATGCGCCTGATGAAGAACATCTTCTACATCGGCGTGCCGAGCGGCGTCGAAAACGGTATGTTCCAGCTGGGACGCCTCGTGCTCTTCAGCCTGATCTCGACGTTCGGCACGGCGTCGATGGTGGCGAACGCCATCGGCAACACCATCGCAAACTTCAACTGCTTTGCCGGTCAGGCCATCAACTTGGGCCTTGCCGCGGTCGTGAGCCAGTGCGTCGGCGCGGGCGAATTTGATCAGGCACGCGCGTATCTCAGAAAAATTGTCAAGTGGACCTACGGCATCATGGCAGTCGTCAACCTGACGATCATCGCATTGCTGCCGCTCATCATGCGCGTCTACAACGTTTCTCCCGAGGCGGAGAAGCTCGCCGTCACGGTCACGCTGATCCACGGCATCTCATCCATCTTCATCTGGGTACCGGCGTTTATGGTGCCGGGCTTCCTGCGCGCGGCGGGCGACGCGAAGTTCACGATGCTCGCCAGCATGCTGACGATGTGGGTCGTGCGCGTGATGCTTGCGTATGTGCTGGGCAAGTACATGGGCTACGGCGTCATCGGCGTGTGGTTCGCGCACGCGATCGTGGACTGGTCGGTGCGCAGTGTCATCTTTTTCCTGCGCTACCGCAGCGGCAAGTGGGAGACGATGGGGATCAAGACGTGATTATTTTTTAAGGATGCCGTTGGCATCCTTAAAAAATAGGGGATG
>ULWC01023468.1_pt1 | contig 13916 bp, 10 predicted proteins | sample 1959931 | NCBI WGS metagenome assembly ULWC01 (sample SAMEA4835801, study PRJEB28245) | human gut metagenome | biome: gut microbiome; material: fecal sample | place: Denmark | collected 2008
TCAAAGTACGAACAAGTGAAGAGAAAGAAAGGTAGTGCAAACAAAAAAACAAGAAAATAAGATAATTCGTGTTTCTGTTCCTAATTTGTTTCTTGATAAAAACACATCACAATATAAACTATTAATTTACAAGATATTATGATGTGAAATTTTGAGATATAACTAAATTTATCAGTTTCACCACCGGGCGATGAAGAGAAAGATATCACTTCTTTCTCTTCAGTTGCCAGCAATCCAGGAGCTACTAAGGCGGAAGCTCCTGCCAGTGCGGCCTTTTTCAAAAAATCTCTGCGATTGCTTGTTTTCATAGCTTTCTTCTGTATAATATATATGTTAACCTATTGAATTCTAAGTTTAACCTTTATTATTATAGAGGTTATTATATTTATAACACAGTGCAAATATAGATATATTTATTAAATAAACAATAGATAATAAATTATTTTATTATTAAATTCTTATTATTCGATACATTTAATTATATATAGCCATATTATTAATTAATAATAGCGAGGTAAAAGAAAAGAAACGCAAACTAAAGATAAAAAAGGAATAAGAAAAAGGAGAGTTCAGCAATTATCAACTAAATAAAAAGAAGAAATAATATTCTTTTTCACATAGAAAGGTTGATGTTAATAAAATTATTAAGTATCTTTGTTGACAATAATGAAATTAACAAAGAGTATGTATCAGCAATTCCTAAAAGAAATAGAAATGGGGTCTAAAAATGCCCTTATAAAAAAAAGGATTATCACCTATTATATATATAATGGTAGTTCTACAATTCCTGATCTCTCTAAGGAGTTAGATCTGAGTATCCCTACTGTCACTAAATTAATAGGTGAAATGTTCGATGAAGGTTATATAAATGATTATGGGAAACTGGAAACAAGCGGAGGACGCCACCCGCATCTATACGGTTTGAATCCTCAATCCGGTTACTTTATTGGAGTAGATATAAAAAAATTCTCCATCAATATCGGATTAATCAATTTCAAAGGAGATATGGTAGATCTCAAAATGGACATTCCTTATAATTTTGAGAACTCTTTGGAAGGAATGAACGAGCTTTGTAGCCTTATTCTCAATTTCATCAAGAAACTTTCAATTGACACTGAAAAGATTCTTAATATCAATGTCAATGTATCAGGTCGGGTAAACCCAGAATCCGGATATAGTTTCAGCCAGTTTAATTTTGAAGAACGTCCTCTTGCAGATGTATTAAGTGAAAGACTAGGATATACTGTCACAATCGACAATGATACACGAGCAATGACCTATGGAGAATACATGCAAGGATGCGTTAAAGGAGAAAAAGATATTATTTTCGTAAATGTCAGCTGGGGATTAGGAATCGGAATCATTATAGATGGAAAAATCTACAAAGGAAAATCAGGATTCTCAGGAGAATTTGGGCATATCAGCACATTTGATAATGAAATCATCTGCCACTGTGGAAAGAAAGGTTGTCTGGAAACAGAAGCTTCCGGCTCAGCATTACACCGTACTCTGCTGGAACGAATAAAGAAAGGAGAAAATTCTATTTTATCCGAACGGATTAACATGGAAAACCCATTAACATTAGATGAGATTATAGCAGCAGTAAACAAGGAAGATGTGCTATGCATTGAAATTGTCGAAGAAATCGGGCAAAAATTAGGTAAACAAATTGCCGGTCTTATAAATATCTTTAATCCCGAGTTAGTAATAATCGGAGGAACATTATCTCTAACCGGAGACTACATTACGCAACCTATAAAAACAGCAGTACGAAAATACTCCTTAAACCTCGTGAATAAAGACTCAGTTATCACGACATCCAAGTTAAAAGATAAGGCCGGCATTGTAGGTGCATGCATGCTGGCACGAAGCCGAATGTTTGAAGGTGCTAATTAAACCTCCAACATTCGTTTCATAAACACAGCCGCACCTTCCAAGTCGGAGGGTGCAGGCGCCCATGGCGCAATATCTTCGGGAGGAAGTGGTTTATAAGGGCCACTTTTGATTTCAAAAATCACAGTGCCTGGCTCTAAAGCAATAATACTATGCCAAGTACCGGAAGGAATCTCCACCCCATAGACTCCAGCCGACGGATTTAGGTTAACTTTTTCTATTACATTACCTAAATCATCATAAAAGAAAGTCAACAGACTTCCACGTAATACTACATAAGTCTCCTCTTTATCAGTGTGACGATGAGGAGGAAGATACGTTCCCGGCTCTAATGCATTAAGCAAGCGATGAATAGGTGAGTCCAATGATTCATGAAAATTATAATTCATACGCAAACGAGAACTCTCTCGTGCTTCATGGGACACACTATCCAACAGTTCTTCTGAAATCAACTTCATCATTACTTCAATAATTGGGCAAACTTTCCTGGAAGGTTTGCCTTATCAGATACTATAGTAAGCTCTTTACCATCAGCATTCACTAAAAATGCCGCTTTTTGAGAAGCTACAACAGAGGTCATATCCTTAAGATCTCCCTCTACAAAAACACAACCGGAGAAAAAAGGAACAATAATTTCCTTTGTCTTTCCATTCCAGTTCACATAAATTGTTTGCATAGGACAATAAGTCTTATATCCGGCAACAGTAAGGTGTTGCATCAATTTACGTTCCAATCTTGGCGCTGTGTACAATACATACCAGCTACGCGAATTTTCATCCATCATCATATCGTTGTTTGCTTTTTCCATCCTTTTAATAAATCCTTTATAAACAATATCCATCCAACACTACCGACACCAGCCAAAAATACGAAACCTATCAGAATCATGGGCTTGCTAGGCTTAGACGGACGCAAAGGAACCGTCGCTGGCTGAACAACAGTATATACCGGAGTAATTTCTTGTACTTTAGCTTTTGCCATCTGTAACTGTTGGGCAACTTGAGTATATACATTATATGCTAAACTCATCTCATTTTGCAAACGCTCCTGCTCAGCACGATAACTTAACAAAATAATATTTTGATTGGCATCTACAAAAGATGCATACTTACTTTGGGCATCCGTATAGTTAGCTTTTGCTTCTGTATATAATTTCTCGGTAAAAGCCAAATCATGACGAGCTTTATTAGTTCGATATTCAGTTATATAATTCTGAAGGCGGTGCATTACTGTATCGGTTAATGAAGCAGAAATTAAAGGATCCTGCATTGTTACCGTCAAGGTAGTAACACCTGTCTTCTTATCAACAGAGACAGCAATACGTTTACTTAGCGCTTCGGCAATGTCTGCTTCATCTTTTGTTAATCTAAAAGGATCCAGTGTACCAGTTCCTTCTACTTCATCATCCTTAAATAAAGAGATGGTCCAACCCAAAACTTTAAAAGGAGCAGAAATAATAGCACCCCACCAAGGAGCACGCTGATGTTCGTCCAAGTAAACATACAGTGTAGTATCTACCTTTTCTTTATCATCTTTGACCTTTACATCAAACAACTCAGTCAGAAACGGAGTAGAACTTACGATATCCGGATAAAGATCCGGATAAAGAGCATCTTCTCCAACAGAAGAGCCCATATTGATTCCAGCCATAGCAGCCAACGCTCCCATGCTACCTCCTGAAGTTTTCCCAGTGCTTTCTGGTGCTAACGTTACGCTAGTGGAATATTCTCTGGGAATGCTAAATGCAACAACCAGTCCTATTAACGCAGCATACCCACACGCTTTAAAAACCAATTTTCGCTCTGCCCAAACTTTCTTGGCAAGTTCAATCAAGTCTATTTCCTGTTCCTCTGGTTGTTGAGGAAGTGTATTCAGTTTTTTTTCTTCACCCATAATCCAAATTACTTAAAAGCGTTAGCCATAGTTGCTACCATTGCTGCAATTGTAGCAGTTGTACTACTAATACCCAAAATTTCAGCCATCGCCATATGCTTCTTTTCAGCCTTGCTGGGAACGATAATTTCACATCCCGGTTCTATAGCACTGGCATTTCTTGCCTTCAGACGAGATACCGTACCATTCATGTAAACCACATAAACTTTCTTCTTCTTTGCCATATTGCCATAACCACCCGCCTGATTAATGTAGAATTTCAGATTCTTTCCCTTCTGATACACTACGGTATTAGGATACATGACCGAACCACTGATTTTCACAGTATTCACATATTCCGGAATATACAGTACATCTCCCTCACGCAAAACCAAATCAAAATCAGACTTTGGATTGGCTAAAGCTTTCTCCAGATCAATACCTACAGTATAGGTCTCTGACAGATTTAATTTCTGTATAGATATGGAGTCCTTTCCCTCACCATTCTGAGCCATACGGATAGCGTCATTCTGACGACGTCTTTCCTCATCGGACAATTTACGGATTAAACGAGCTCCTTTTACATAAGCATCCGGAGTTACACCACCAGCCTTGCTAACCAAGTCAGACAAGCGTTCATTCTTCTTCAATAAAGAATAGCTACCAGAGAAAAGTACTTCACCAGCAACAACCACATTCTGTTGCCTACGATAAGCAGGACTTCTACGAATATAAACAGCATCAAAGGGCTCTAAATAGAAGTTCTCCGCATTTCCTCCAACAATAAAACCATCTTTTATATCAAAAGTAAATGTTTTACCTAAAACACTACTGAATGAAGTGCTCTTAGGATCTTTAATACGACGAGTTACCTCAACCCTTGTTGTAGCAGCTTCTTCCAACAAACCACCTGCCTGAACAAGTAAATCTTCAATAGTCATATTCTTAGAAAAAAGGAAAGTACCCGGATTAGCAACTTCACCATAAATTGCAACCGTTTCTTCTTCTTTCAGGTCAGTAATACTTGGGATATACAGAATATCATTTTTCTGCAAAGGAATATCAGCAATTGTCCCATTTAATAGTCCTCCTAAATCAATAGCAATGATTTCATGAGACAGGTCTTCATGCTCTCTATCTATAATTACTCTATTCAGGAAAGCATCTCCACGCAATCCTTCAGCTTTCTTTATTAATTGTTTCACCGTATTTACTGTACCGTCTAGTTGATATAAACCGGCACGATAAACAGCACCACGAACTTCTACACGATTTTCAAAACGATCCAGTACAGCATCTATCGTAATCATATCTCCATCATCCAAACGGAAAACAGAGTAATCCATTTCATCTACATTAAAGACCTGATGTTCACGTCCACTCTTACGCACAAGACGAATGGCTTTTTTATAAGCATCACCAGTAAAACCACCTGCATAATTTAATATGGTAGCAACAGTCTCTGTAGGTTTCATCTCATAAAACATCGGTCTTTTGACTTTACCCACAATCTCAACCAGAGACTGATAAGGATCTACAATGATCACGTCACCTTCCTGAAGGCGTATATCATCCTTCATTTTACCTTTCATTATAAAGTCGTAAACATCCAGATCAGCAAAGGTTTTACCATCGCGTACCACTTTAATACTACGTAAACTACCGATACGGTTTACACCACCAGCACGATATAAAGCGTGAAATACAGTGGAAAATGCAGATAAGGTATAAGTTCCCGGTACAGAAACCTCACCCATAATATTAATTTGTATCGTACGAATGTCACCCAATGTCAATTTTATCTCAGAGTTGGGCTCAGTACCTGAAATTCCAGAATAGATCTTAGAAAACTCACGTTGCAAAAAAGAGTTCGCCTCTTTTACAGTCATACCACTAAGATGAACGGGACCTAAACCACGGACTAAAATAGTTCCTTCGGGAGAAATCGTCTGACGAATTGTATTTTCTGAAGCTCCCCAGATATCTATAATAACTTCATCACCCGGGCCTAAACGGTAATTTACCGGAGTAGCCAGATTTGCACTCGGCTCAAAAGAAAGGTTTCTATTAGAAAATAAACTATGACCAAAAATATTGCTTCCCGGTGCTTCAGGAGTAGCTTTCGCATCACGTTTTAAATCAATTATTTCTTTCTGTTCTTCTAATTCTGCTTCTTCATAAGAAGTACCTCTAATAGCTTTCCCGTCTGTCATTAAAGAAGTACGTTCACGAAGTTGAGAGGGTTTGTTTTCTACTCCATCTGCAGCAGTACTATGCTCGGCATATTTTTTTTGTATACGAGCAACCTGTTCTTTGGTTACTCCTCTACGCAATAGCTCAGTAGTCATTTGCTTTTGCGATTTGCCAGTTCTCTGTGCTTCTTTCACATATTGAACCACCTGATCATCCGACATTTGCTGGGCCATAACGCCCCCTACGAGGATGAAGATTGAAAAGAATAGTGCTATTAATCTACGCATAAGATATTTGATTAATCTTTAAAATTCCTACAGTTAAATATAAATCGGGCACAAAGGTAGCACATTATTTCAGAACGCCCATTTATTTTACATCGAAATTTCGGAAAAAGAATTAAAAACTCCATTCAGCCGTTCAGGCATCCGCACAAGACTCAGAAAAATATGAGATTATTTTTTTCATTTTGTTAATTATTACCGCTGAATCCTGCATGCAATTATTTTCCGTTAAAGTATTAATCTGTTCGCAAATCATAGTATAATCAATGAAATATCCTTTGCTTTTCCTTATTTTTTCATAGCTGGTGGGCAGTGTATCTTCTACTGCATCATCTTCAAACACATAGATTTCACCATTCTCACCCAAATTCCCCGTTTCCAATATCAACTGACAAGCTTCCGATACAGTCATTAAACTGCGAGGAGCATCAGGATATACATCACTGAAGCGAACTACAAATAATTTAGTAAGACTATTTTCCTGCACTACTTTGCGAGATAATCCCTGTACATACATTTCAGCCAAACATTTACTATACCCCATAGCATGCACCGGACAGAAAGCATGATCTGTAGAAATTATCATACATTTTTTAATTTTGTATTTTACAGACAAATCCGCAACAGTCTTTGTTCCTAAAATATTCACCTGTATAGCTTCAGAAGCATAATCTTCAAGCATGGCAACGTGTTTATATGCTGCAGCATGAAAGACTAACTGCGGCATACACTCTCTGAAAATAGCCTCCATACGAGTATAATTTGTAACATCTGCTACTAATACCCGTACTTCGAGATTCTTCCAATGGTCAGACAATTCCAATTGAATATCGTACAAGGGAGATTCAGCCTGATCAACCAATATCAACTGATATGGATTTAGCGCCGCCAACTGGCGAACGATTTCCCGCCCTACAGTACCAGCAGCACCAGTTATCAATATTCGATGTCCCTCAACATAAGCCGCTATTTTACGGATATCAACCTGAATTGGTTCACGACGAAGCCAATCTTCTATATGGATATCTTTTATAATTCCATCATCCAAACAATCGCTCAAGGGAGGCACTGTCATCACATGAATATCCTGAGCTAACATTTGTGCTACTATACCAGACTGTTCCAAATCCACCAACTTATCAGGTGAAGCAATAATCGTACGTACATTCTTCCTTTTTAAGTGTTCAAATAACATCTTATCATTAGCATATACCCTACATCCCATGGTGTGTTTGCCTATCATCCACGGCTCATCAGAAATAAAACCACATACACGATAATGATTATTTCTACTTACACGCATAGATTTTGCTATATTCACTCCAGTTCCACGAAAGCCATAAATAAACACATTCACACAATGCCGAATATCAAAAGACAAAACCTCATGTAACATTTTCACCAAAATGCGCAGACATGCCATGAATATGAAGTTAAGAATATATGCTATAAAAATTATTCCACTGGGTAATGTTTCTCCCAAACCAAAAGCTGACCAGCAAAAATTTCCTACCCCCAGTACTCCATAGCTCAATGTAAGAGATATAAACACTCTATAGATATCCACAAACGAAGAAAAACGAATAACTCCAACATATGTATGAAAGACAGAAAAGAAACACAGATTACAAAACAAAGAGAAAAAAATCATCCATACATACAATGACATCTTATATATTATAGAAGATACCCCGAGCTGAAGGATACATGCTAAAAGCATGGAAATCATTATCAAACAAATATCAATAGCCAATATAGTCCACTTGGAGGCAATACGGGATGAAAGATTCTTATAATATATCTTCAAATTCATATTTATTGTCAGATTTTAGGTTGACAGTAAGATTTGCAAAGATGTATTTTTTATATTGATAAAACAATTATTTTAGAAGGAAAAATGACAGAGCAAATATAGAAAACCATTTTAAGAAAGATTTTTTCAAAAAAAAACCTTTTTCTTTTCGTAATTTCAAAGAAAGATGTAATTTTGCACCCCGTAAATGAAAAGTCACTGCCGCTATAGCTCAGTTGGTAGAGCAACGCATTCGTAACGCGTAGGTCGCCAGTTCAAGTCTGGCTAGCGGCTCAAAGGAAAGGAGATGCTTATGCATCTCTTTTTTTATTTCATAGATTCTTCTTACCTTTGCCTGACTAAAGAAAACTGTAGAAACCGATGAAAAAGAAGACAAAAAGAATTCTCATAGGAGGATTGACAGCCCTGTTCCTTATTGGTGCAGCTTGTGCCGGAACATTCTATTATTATTTATTCTATCCACAGTTTCATCCCTCCAAAACAGCTTATATTTATATCGACAAAGACGATACACCGGATTCCATATATAACAAGGTAAAAAAACAGGGACATCCGAAAAGTTTTTCAGGCTTTCTCTGGATGGCTAAATGGCGTGACTACAATTCAAACATCCACACCGGATGCTATGCCATCCGTCCAGAAGAGAGTGTTTACCACGTCTTTAGTCGTTTATATAGAGGATATCAAGAACCTATAAATCTGACCATTAGCAATGTACGTACTTTAGATAGACTTGCTCGCAGCGTAGGTAAACAACTTATGATTGATTCTACTGAAATTGCAGCAATAATGAACGACTCGCTATTTCAAAAGAAAATGGGATATACAAAGGAAACAATGGCCAGCCTGTTCATTCCCGAAACTTATCAAGTATATTGGAATATGAGCGTACAGGATTTCTTTGACCGTATGAAGAAAGAACATGAGAAATTCTGGAATCAGGAACGACTAGCCAAGGCCACAAGCATAGGCATGACCCCGGAAGAAGTATCGACGCTCGCCTCTATTGTAGAAGAAGAAACAAATAACAATGAAGAAAAGCCCATGGTTGCAGGTCTCTACATAAATCGTTTAAATAAGGGTATGCCCTTACAGGCCGATCCCACCATTAAATTCGCACTTCAAGATTTCGCTCTAAGAAGAATTACGAATGAGCACCTGAATGTAAAGTCACCCTACAATACCTATCTAAATGCCGGATTACCACCGGGACCGATACGTATTCCTTCAACCATTGGCATTGATGCTGTGCTGAATTATGCAAAGCACAATTATATTTATATGTGTGCCAAAGAGGACTTTTCAGGTACCCATAACTTTGCTTCCAATTACACTGATCATATGAAAAATGCTAGAAAATATTGGAATGCTTTAAACGAAAGAAAGATTTTCAAGTAAAATCGTAATAAAATAAAAGCAAAAGGCTATATTTGCGAGTGAAAAACGCAGATTATTTTCTTATTAATAATCCATGACTAACATTAAAACAATCAGATATGAGCAAGCAACTCTTACTTGGCGATGAAGCCATTGCACAAGCTGCATTAGATGCCGGACTCTCAGGCGTTTACGCCTATCCCGGCACTCCTTCCACGGAAATAACAGAATACATCCAAATGGCACCCATTACGGCTGAACAAAATATTCACAGTCGTTGGTCTTCTAACGAAAAGACCGCAATGGAAGCCGCTTTGGGTATGTCATTTGTTGGTAAACGAGCATTAGTCTGTATGAAACATGTAGGTATGAATGTAGCTGCCGACTGTTTTATCAATTCAGCCGTTACCGGTGTAAAAGGTGGATTAATCGTAATAGCAGCGGATGATCCCAGCATGCACTCTTCACAAAATGAACAAGACAGCCGCTTTTACGGTGATTTCTCACTTATTCCCATGTACGAACCAAGTAATCAGCAAGAAGCGTACGACATGGTTTATAACGGCTTTGCATTCTCTGAAAAAATCGGTGAACCAATATTATTGCGTATGGTCACCCGTCTCGCCCACTCTCGTTCAGGTGTAGAGCAAAAGGCTCAACAAGTCCAGAATGAAATATCTTTCAGTGAAGACCCACGCCAATTTATCCTATTACCAGGTAATGCACGCAAACGTTACAAAGTTTTGTTGGAACGTCAGGCTGAATTCATAGAAGCCTCTGAAAGTTCTCCATATAATAAGTATATAGATGGTCCTAACAAAAAAATGGGTATCATAGCTTGCGGTATCGGCTACAACTATCTGATGGAAAACTATCCTGACGGCTGTGAATATCCTGTATTAAAGATTGGGCAATACCCATTGCCCAAGAAACAACTTCTACAGCTGGTAGAAGCCTGCAATGAGATTCTGGTATTGGAAGATGGACAACCTTTCGTTGAGAAACAGTTGAAAGGTTATCTCGGCATTGGCGTTAAAGTAAAAGGACGTCTGGATGGCACATTGCCACAGGATGGTGAATTAAATCCGGACAAGGTAGCGCGCACCGTAGGAAAAGAAAACAAATCAGAGTTTGGAGTGCCTTCTCTGGTAGAAATGCGTCCACCTGCACTTTGCGAAGGTTGTGGACATCGTGATATGTATACTGTACTGACGCAAGTACTAAAAGAAGAATATCCAACTCATAAGGTATTCAGTGATATCGGTTGTTATACTTTAGGAGCCAATGCGCCATTCAATGCCATCAATTCATGTGTAGACATGGGGGCATCCATTACAATGGCAAAAGGCGCCTCTGATGGCGGTCTTCACCCCGCAGTGGCAGTCATCGGAGACTCAACTTTTACCCATTCCGGCATGACAGGACTTCTAGACTGTGTCAATGAAAATGCTAATGTTACCATTGTCATCTCAGACAATGAAACTACCGCTATGACAGGCGGTCAGGATTCCGCCGGCACAGGACGTATCGAAGCAATCTGCGCTGGTATCGGCGTAGCTCCTGAACACATTCGCGTAGTAGTTCCCCTTAAAAAGAATTATGAAGAAATGAAACAGATTATCCGTGAAGAAATCGAATATCGTGGTGTATCTGTTATTATACCACGCAGAGAATGCATTCAAACTTTAGCACGTAAAAAACGAAACAAGTAAAACCATGAAAAAAGATATCATACTTTCCGGCGTTGGTGGACAAGGCATCCTCTCTATCGCCACAGTAATTGGTAAAGCCGCCCTTAAAGACGGATTATATATGAAACAAGCGGAAGTACATGGCATGAGCCAACGTGGCGGTGACGTACAATCCAATTTACGTATCAGTGATCAACCTATTGCCTCTGATCTTATTCCTTCAGGCAAATGCGATTTGATCATCTCACTTGAACCCATGGAAGGATTACGCTATCTCCCCTATTTAAGTTCTGAAGGCTGGCTGGTAACTAACGAAACTCCGTTCGTTAATATCCCCAACTATCCGGCAGAAGCTGATGTGCGGGCAGAGTTGGATAAATTGCCCCATAAAATCGTTCTGAATGTGGATAAGGTAGCTAAAGAAATTGGTTCTATTCGCGTAGCAAATATTGTTTTGCTTGGGGCTACCATTCCCTTTCTAGGAATTGACTATGAGAAAATACAAACCAGCATTCGCGAAATCTTCGAACGCAAAGGCGAGGCTATTGTAGAGATGAACCTCAAAGCACTGGCTGCCGGAAAAGAAATTGCCGAAAAATTAATGTAAAGACCCTCCAAAACAAACTACCATGAATAACAAATACTGGGAAGAAGACATAGAGACCATGAGCCGTGAGAAGTTGCAGGAATTGCAACTTCAGCGGCTTAAAAAGACGATAAGTATTGCAGCTAATTCACCGTATTACAAAAAAGTGTTCCAAGAACATAATATCACAGCTGATAGCATTCAAAGCCTTAAAGATATTCGAAAAATCCCATTTACTACTAAAGCTGATATGCGTGCCACCTACCCTTTTGGTCTAGTTTCAGGTAATATGCAGGAAGATGGGGTACGTATTCATTCTTCAAGTGGAACAACCGGTACTCCGACTCTGATTGTTCATTCTCAGCACGATCTGGACTCTTGGGCAAACCTGGTAGCACGCTGTCTCTATATGGTAGGCATACGCAAAACGGATGTTTTCCAGAATAGTTCCGGATATGGTATGTTCACCGGAGGATTAGGTTTCCAATATGGAGCAGAACGTTTGGGAGCACTGACAGTTCCTGCTGCTGCCGGAAACAGTAAGCGACAGATTAAATTCATTACTGATTTCAAAACAACTGCGCTTCATGCTATTCCCAGCTATGCTATTCGCCTGGCAGAAGTCATTCAAGAAGAAGGTATAGATCCGACAAGCACCAGCTTAAAAACACTTGTCATTGGTGCTGAGCCTCATACAGATGAACAACGGAAAAAGATCGAACGTATGTTAGGTGTTAAAGCTTATAACAGCTTTGGTATGACGGAAATGAACGGCCCTGGAGTTGCTTTTGAATGTCAGGAACAAAACGGCATGCACTTCTGGGAGGATTGCTATCTGGTTGAAATTATTGATCCTGAAACAGGAGAACCTGTTCCAGATGGAGAAATTGGTGAGTTAGTATTGACCACTCTCGACCGCGAGATGATGCCGCTTCTACGGTATCGCACCCGAGATCTCACCCGTATTCTTCCCGGAGAATGTCCATGTGGACGCACCCACCTACGTATTGACCGTATTAAAGGACGTAGCGATGATATGTTCATCATTAAGGGAGTTAACATCTTCCCAATGCAAGTAGAAAAGATATTGGTACAATTCCCACAATTAGGCAGCAATTATCTAATCACACTGGAAACAGTAAACAACCAGGATGAAATGATTGTGGAAGTAGAACTCAGCGATCTCTCTACTGATAATTACATTGAATTGGAAAAGATACGCAAAGAGATCACACGTCAATTGAAAGACGAGATATTAGTGACTCCCAAACTGAAACTAGTGAAAAAAGGCTCCTTGCCACAAAGCGAAGGAAAAGCAGTCAGAGTAAAAGACCTACGTCAAAATCACTAATTCTTTCAAGAGATCACTCTCTCTACATAAAAAAACATCCCATGAAGCGAAATAAATTCATGGGATGTTTTTTTATGTAATAACTCCAAAGATGACGAAGTGGCATTAAAAGAAAAAAGGAACGGTAATCAACCAAGATTACCGTTCCCCTTTATAAAAAAGCCGCACCGATGATGTGATGAAACTCCGAATGACATGATTTGAGCGCTCGTCCTCTTTGTAATCCACTGACTCAAAGGTTACCCCGAAGGGCGTGGCCCGCCATTGAGAAGCGAAGCTTGTCTCGGTATTTCATAATAGTTTGATGAGTTTCCCGATCCAATCAATGCGGCTATATTTTCTACAACAAATGTAGTAAGTTTCCGTCAAAGAAACAAGGAAAAACATGATTTTGTTTCCTTCAGACAAGACATTTTATATAATATCTCCCCTACTATAAGCAAAAAGTGCCGATTACTCATTCGTAATCAGCACTTTGTCAATTATTTGCTAAATAAACTTAAGCAGCTTTTGCTTTAGCTACGATAGCCTTGAAAGCTTCCGGATGGTTCATCGCTAAATCAGCCAAAACTTTACGGTTGATTTCGATTCCTGCTTTGTGCAAAGCACCCATCAGCTTAGAATAAGACATACCTTCCAAACGAGCTGCAGCATTAATACGCTGAATCCACAAAGCGCGGAAGTTTCTTTTCTTGTTCTTACGGTCACGGAACGCATAAGTCAGACCTTTCTCCCAAGTATTCTTGGCAACGGTCCATACGTTCTTTCTTGCACCAAAGTAGCCTCTGGTTAATTTCAAAATTTTCTTTCTTCTTGCTCTTGAAGCAACGTGATTTACTGATCTTGGCATAGTTTT